>WNFZ01000013.1_pt1 | contig 173322 bp, 153 predicted proteins | sample 5400081 | NCBI WGS metagenome assembly WNFZ01 (sample SAMN13153365, study PRJNA577476) | soil metagenome | isolation source: 80 cm soil or saprolite under grassland replicate 1 | place: USA:California | collected 2016-06-15
GCCGAGGAGCCAGTCGCCGTAGCATGAGTGGGTGATCGTTGGCGTCCTCGTCCCGGGCGTCGGGTACACCACGCAGGGGCCATTGCTGAGCTTCGCCGGGGTGGCCCTGAGTCGGCGTGGCATCGACGCGCACCATGTGAGCTGGCAGCTCCCGTCAGGCCTGGATCGGGCCGGGCAGCTGCGGTTCGTCATCGACCAGGTCAGCGCAGCGCTTGACACGGTGGCCGCGCAGGCGCCCGGCGCGACTCCGGTCATCGTCGCCAAGTCGATCGGTACGCTCGCCGCGCCGCTCGCCGCCGAACGTGGCCTGCCCGCCATCTGGCTCACGCCGCTGGTGAAGCTGGACTTCGTCGCCGACGCGATCCGGCGCAGCACTGCGCCGGCGTTGCTGGTTGGCGGTACGGCGGACTCGTTGTGGGACGGTGCGGTCGCCCGTGACACCGGTCGACAGGTGCTCGAGGTCCCCGACGCCGACCATGTGATGTATGTGCCTGGTCCGCTAAGGGAGTCCGCCCGCGTGCTCGGCGAGATAGCGACCGCGATCGAAGAGTTCCTCGACGCGCTGCCCGGCGCCTCCGGCTAGGCGGTTAGTCCGAGTGGTGCCATGGCAGGCGTACCGGCTCGTCAGGGATCCTGTCCGCTAGCAGGTCGGTGAGGAGCGAAGCGAGTCCGAACGGGTAGACCGTCTCGCTCGTCGACGCCAGCTCATTGACGGTCCACCACCGGTGGGCGGTGATCTGGCTACGCTCCACCGCTTCGAGCCCACTGGTGTCCACGTCGTGCGCCGCGACGCGATAGAAGAAGAAGTCATCGCGGAACGTGCCGCTGGCCCAGCCCAGATCGGCGTACCCGGAAGTCACCGCGACCAGCGACCCAAGGTCGTGCGGCGCGACCGCGAGCCCGGTTTCCTCCCGCAGCTCACGCGCTGCCGCTTCAGGTAGGGACTCGCCGTCGTAAACCCCACCACCCGGCGTGACCCAGCAGTGGCCGAGCTCGGGTGCATGCTCATCCCGGCCGAACCGCAAGAGCAGGATCCGACGCGCGCCATCCAGCAGCAGGACGCGGGCAGAGCGGCGGCAGTACGGTCCGTCGGGCACCCACGCACGCTAACCGAGCCGCCTGCGCCGCCCGGCCGTGGGGCAGGTGGGGATGACCGCCGCCATTGACCGGCATGTGTGCCGCCGGGCCGATGGGGTACGGGTGGCGCGGAGGCAACCCGGATCCGGCGTGGAGGTAGAAGATCATGCTCGCGGCGCTGCTGTTGGCTGGGCTGGTGACGGCACCGATCAGTTCTGCCGCGCTGTTCGTACCCACCGAACGGCGCGGTAGGACCGCTGGTGTGTGGCCGGCGACCAGGCGGTTGGTGCTCGCGCTGATCGGTACGGCGGTGCTCGCCGCCCTCATCGCGGGTGTGCTCATCGTGCTCGGCTTCTCTCGTACGGTCGCGATCGCCGCCGCTGCCGCCTTCGTCATCGCCAGCCTGCTGTGGCTGCCCGCGACCCGGCGATGGAACGCGCGCGGCCATCTGTGCTGGGTGTCGAGTGTCTTCCTGTTCGTGGCCTACCTGGCGTTCATCTTGCAGTGGACGTTCGCCAGCCACCTCGGCATCCCGAGCACGATCGGCGGGCTCCTGCTCTGGATCTTCGAGTTCCTGGCGGCGATCCTGGCCTGTGCGTACCTGTGGGAGCTGTGCGACGCCCTCGGCACCGAACAGTGGCGCCGGCGGGTGACCTGCCCCGCGCCGGTCACCGCGCCACCGTCCGAGCTGCCGTTCGTCAGCCTCCAGGTACCGGCGCACAACGAGCCGCCCGAGATGGTCATCCAGACGCTGACGTCGCTGCTACGCATCGACTATCCGCGCTACGAGGTCATCGCGATCGACGACAACACCGAAGACGAAGGCCAGTGGCGGCCGGTCGCCGATTGGTGCGCCAGCCACGGCGTGAAGTTCCAGCACCTGCAGGACTGGCCGGGATACAAGTCCGGGGCGCTCAACTACGCCCTGCGCAACCTCACCGATCCGGCCGCCGAGCTGATCGGCGTGGTCGACTCCGACTACCAGATCGACTCGAGCTTCCTGCGGCGGTGCGTGGGACTGTTCGCCGATCCGAAGGTCGCCTTCATCCAGGCGCCGCAGGACTACCGCGACTGGGAGGACGCCCCGTACTACCGGCGGCTGTACTACTCGTACAAGTACTTCTTCGCGGTCTCCCAGCCCTCGCGCAACGAGCGCGACGGGGCCATCTTCGCCGGGACCATGGGCCTCATCCGCCGCCGCGCGCTGGAGGAGGTCGGCGGCTGGGACGAGTGGTGCATCACCGAGGACGCCGAGCTTTCGCTGCGCCTGCTGCGCGAGGGCTGGTCGGGCCTGCATGTCGACCAGTCCTGGGGCCGGGGCGTCATGCCGCTGACGTTCGAGGCGCTCAAGAGCCAGCGGTACCGCTGGTGCTTCGGCGGCATCCAGATCCTGCGCATGCATTGGCGGTCGCTGGTCCTGGGTACGAACAGCCGGTTCACCCTCGGCCAGCGTTGGGCCTACCTGACCGGCGGCATCCAGTGGTACGGCGACCTGCTGGGCCTGGTGTTCTTCGTGTTCCTGCTCGCCGGCGCGACCAACTTGGCAACCGGCGGGGACCAGCTCTTCCGCAAGCTCACCGCCTTCCTCGTCGCCACGGTGCCGGTGCTCGTGGCGCTCGGGCTGATCCGGGCCGTCGCGCTGCTACGGCGCGGCACCGGGGCATCCTGGCGGGATGCGCTGGGGGCGTTCTTCGTCTGGCAGTCCACGTCCCTGGTGGTCGCCCGCGCGTCCGTGCAGGGCCTCTTCGCGCGCAAGGCCGAGTTTCTGCGTACGCCCAAGACCAGCGAGACCGGCTCCTGGTGGGTGCCGTTGCGGGCGAACTGGGCCGAGACCTCGCTGGCGCTGCTCGGCGCGGCGGCCATCGGAGCATCCCTGACCAGGCTGGACACCTTCAGCGGACCGCTGCTGGCAGCGCTGCTGGTCTTCCCCACCCTTGGGCTCGCGGCGGCACCGTTCAACAGCTGGGCGGCACAGCGCGCCGCGCTGCCGCCGGACCTGCGCGAGCGGCGGCGGACCGAATGGCAGCGCGGCCGCCAGGCTGTCGTACGCGGCACCGCCGTCGGCACCCTCGCCGCGGTGCTGACGGCGCTGGGGATCGTACTGGCGCTGCAGCTCGCGCCCAGCCCCGGTCAGGTACGGCCACCGCAGCTGGTCAACCCCGGCCAGGGCGGGCAGCCGGCGACGCCGACACCCACCCCTGCCGGGCCGAGCGGGCCGGGTGGCACCCCGACAACCGGTGGGCCCGGTGGATCGCCGACGCCAGCCAACCCGGCGCCGACCACTAACGCGCCGACGGCCGGACCGACGACGCCGGGGCCCGCGGTCACGTCGTGACCGCGAGCCCCGGAGGCTGACTCAGACGCCGAGTGCGCTGCGCGCCGCGGTGGCGAGCACCTGTTGCTGGTAGTACACCGGCGTGCCCTGGTCGCCGATGACTCCAGACGGGTAGTGGGTGGAGACGAACAGGCCATACACGTTTCCGCCTGATATCGCCAGCCCGAAGTAGTCGCCGATGAAGCTGCGGACCAGGCACGGGTTGTGGTGCGATGCGCAGGCCATCTGGTCCAGCCCGTCGATGGTCTGGGCGGGCTGCTCCGGATCCCAGGTGAACTGCGAGAACCTGACGTTGCTACCGACCATCACGGCGCCGGCCCCGTGGTCGGTGAAGACCTGCAACGTCGTGTCGATGCAGAAGTTGGTCAGGCCGATGTGCGCCGGCACGATGGACGCGTCGTTGGGGCAGGCGGCGCGCCGGTCGTAGAAGGCGACCGCCACGGCGCCGCCGGGTCCGGCGGCGACGGACGGCTGGAACTGGTCGGTCGGGCCGACGTTGTCGTTCACCTTGAGCGGGGCCGACCACGTGCTGCCGGCGTCCGTCGACTGGGACAGGTAGACGTCCATCTGGGTGCCGTCCCAGGCCTCCCAGACCACGTACAGGTGGCCGGGATAGTCCTCGCTGGCCGCGAAGTTCTCCAGGATGCCGTCCCGGAACCGGGTGTTGGGCAGGCAGCACGAGCCGATCAGCGTCGCGTCGGCGACGGCGACCCAGGGGCCGAAGGTACGGGCGTCATCGGTGGAGCGGGCCACGTAGATCGTCTTCGCCGTGGGCGAGCTCGGGGAGCTGGACGCGATCGCCAGGTAGACGTCGCCGTTCGGGTCCACCACCGGGTAGACGAACTCGTTGGTCGGGCCGGACTGGTTCGGCTTGGTCACCGTCGCCCTGGTGCGGAATGTCTGGCCGCGGTCCTCCGACACGGCTAGGTTGATCTTGGTGGTCTGGCCGTTGTAGACGGCCCAGGCGGCGTACACGTGGTCCTGGAACCGGCTGCCCGGGAAGTGGTTGACCGCCACCCACTGCTTGTCCTCGACGAACCCGAACGACAGGCTCGACCAGTTCGGCGCGTGCTCCAGCGGCTGGCCGCCGTTGCCCTTCACCCAGGTACGGCCGAGGTCGTCGCTGTAGGAGATGTCGATTTCCGAGTTCGGATGCAGGTTGGCCCAGAACGCGTTGAACGGCAGGGTCGTCTGGTAGGCCCGGCCCTTGGTGTCGAAGGCGATGTTCGGGTCGGTGTTGTTCGTCCAGGACGGCGGCATGTCCTGGGTACCGGTCGTGACGCACTCGTACCCTTGCACGATGTTCGACCCACTCGGCGTGCCGTTGATAATCGTGTGCGCGCCGAGGTGGAAGTTGTAGTAGGTCGAGTACTTCTCGAAGAACACCTTCGAGGTGCCGACCAGGGTCTCGGTACCGGGCTTGACCGCGAGCCACGACTCGGAGAGGTTCGCACTGTAGTCGCCCAGCCGGCAGGAGCCGGGGTTCGGCGCGGTCGCGCCGGGGTCGTACCCGGCGTACCCACCACCTCGGAACGGCGTGTTCGCGACCGTGTTGGTGACCGTAACCTGTGACGACCAGCCGCCGGCCTGTGCCGGACCGGACGGCGTCACGATGGAGGCCCCAACGACGAGCAGTGATAAGGCGACGGCGAGCTTTCGCTTCATGGCGACCTCTCTTGTCGTAGCCGGTCTTCTTCTGGCCGGCGAGCTGCCCCACACCGTCCTATCACTTCCGGTCACCTTCGGACATCGGTACGCGATGATCGGTTGATGAGACAGGCCAGCCCGTCCAGGACGCGCTGGAGGCCGAAGACATAGGCGTGATCCGGGTCGTAGGCGCTGCCGTGCGCGGCGCCCGCGGCGCCGCCCACGCGAGTGGCGAGCGGATAGGTCTGCTCGTCGAGGACCTGAGCCAGCAGCGGGCCGGCGGTCGCCCACCACTGCTCGTCGTTCATCTGCCCGTCGTTCATCTGCCCGTCGTTCATCGCGCTGTCGCGCTGGATGGTGCGGACCTCGATCGTCGCGCGCGCGTTGGCCTGGACGAACGCCAGCAGGTGGGCCAGGCAGTCGTCCATCTCCACGTCGGTGAGGCCGAGCCCGTCCAGGGCGGAAAGCTCGTGCTCGTACTTGGCGATCGAGCCGGGGCCCAGGAGGGGGCGGACGGTGGAGACCATCGCGGCCCAGGGGTGGTCGCCGAACAAAGCCCGGTTCTCGTTCGCGACCGCGGTCAGCCGTTCCCGCCATGGCCGTCCGGTGGTGGCGGTGCGCCGCATCCGGGCGTACGCCGCGTCGAGCATCAGGTCGAGCAGCTCCGCCTTGCCGGGCACGTAGGTATAGAGGCTCATCGGGGCAACCCGGAGAGCCTGGGCCACCCGGCGCATCGTCACGGCCTCCAGGCCCTCGCGGTCGGCCAGGCTGGTCGCGGCCTCCACCACGGTGTCCAGGCTCAGGCCCCGCTGAGGACCGCGGCGAGGTACGGCCGACGGATCACGCCACAGCAACGCCAGTGTCCGAGCCGGATCGCCGGCGCTGCTCCGTTCGATCACCATGGCGACATTCTCGCCCACGTGGCGACGGACGTCGTACACTGTACAATGTACGGCGTACAAACATCGCGCAACCGGAGGGCCCCAGCCGTGAAGATCACCTCATCCGCCGTGTCGCTGAATGTCGATGACGTCCCCGCCTCCAGCGCCTTCCTCGCGCGCCACTTCGGGTTCCGTGAGGAGATGGCGGCCGACGGCTTCGCCTCCCTGACCCGCGACGACGCCGGGATGAACGTCATCTTCCTGCGGCGCGGGCTGCAGACGCTCCCCGCGGACCAGCGCGACGATCACGCCGCCGGGCTCATCCTGGCCTTCGTCCTCGAGGACCTGGAGGGCGAGCTGGCCCGGTTGGCGGCCGAGGGCGTGACGATCACCATGCCGCTGACCACCGAGGAATGGGGGGAGCGCGCCTTCCAGGTGCGCGACCCCAACGGGGTCATCATCCAGCTGGTCGACTGGAACGCGCAGCGCTAGGCAGGGCCGCCTCGACCAGCGCCGCCTGCTCGGCGTCGTGCATCTTGGTCGAGCCGACCGCCGGTGCGGCCGCCGCTGGGCGGGAGATGCGCCGCAGGCGTACCCCGTCCAGGTGCTCCAGCAGGTTGAGCGCGATGAACGACCAGGCGCCCTGGTTGGCCGGCTCCTCCTGGACCCAGGCAAAGTCCTCCGCCTCGGGGTACGAAGCCAACGCCGAGCGCAGCTCGTCCACCGGCATCGGGTAGAGCTGCTCCATCCGGATGATCGCCGTGTCGGTGACGAGCTGCTTGGCGGCGGCTTTCGCCGCCGCGACCCGCTCCGCACGGGCTTGGAGCAGGTCGTAGAACAGCTTGCCGGAGCACAGCAGTATCCGCTTCACGCCGGACGGCGACAGCGGTGCGCCGTCCACACCAGGGTCGGGCAGCACGGGCGCGAACATGCCCGACGTGAAGTCGGAGATCTGCGACACGCAGAGCCGGTGGCGCAGCAGCGACTTCGGCGTGAAGACGACCAGCGGCTTCTTCTTCTGCGACAGCGCCTGGCGGCGCAGCAGGTGGAAGTAGTTGGCCGGGGTTGTCGGTGCCGCCACGCGCATGTTGTCCTCGGCGCAGAGCTGGAGGTAGCGCTCCAGCCGGCCCGAGGTGTGGTCGGGTCCCTGGCCCTCGTGCGAGTGCGGCAGCAGCAGCGTCACCGCACTGCGCTGGCCCCACTTCGCCTCGCCCGAGGAGATGAACTCGTCCACAATGGACTGTGCACCGTTGGCGAAGTCGCCGAACTGTGCTTCCCACAGCACCAGGGCGTCGGGGTTCTCCACCGAGTAGCCGTACTCGAAGCCCATCGCCGCGAACTCGCTCAGCAGCGAGTCGTAGGCGAAGAACCGCGCGGGCTCCTTCGCCACCGTCGATACCGGCAGGTAGTCGTGGCCGGTCACCGAGTCGACGATCGCCGCGTGCCGCTGCACGAACGTGCCGCGCTTGGTGTCCTGGCCGGACAACCGCACGGTCACGCCGTCGGCGAGCACGGAGCCGAACGCGATGATCTCGCCGAAGCCCCAGTCGATGTCGCCCTCGACCGCCATGGTGGCCCGCCGCTTCAGGAGCTGGGCCACCCGCTTGTGCGGGGTGAAGCCCTCCGGCAGCGAGGTGTGCGCCTCGCCGATGCGGCGCAGCACCGAGGCGTCGACCGCGGTGTGCACGACCGGCTCGGGCTCGGGCTCGCGCAGCCGGCTGATCCTGGCGGCCGGACCGGATGAGGCGCCGCGGGTGGCCTTGAAGACGGTCTCCAGCTGCTGCTGGTAGTCGCGCAGCAGCTCCTCGGCCTCGTCGAGGTTGATGTCCCCGCGACCGATCAGCTCCTCGGTGTAGATCTTGCGTACCGAGCGCTTGGTGTCGATGATCGCGTACATCAGCGGGTTGGTCATCGACGGGTCGTCGCCCTCGTTGTGCCCGCGCCGGCGGTAGCAGACCAGGTCGATGACGACGTCCTTGTTGAACGCCTGGCGGTACTCGAAGGCCAGCCGCGCCACCCGTACCACGGCCTCCGGGTCGTCGCCGTTGACGTGGAAGATGGGCGCCTGGATCATCCGGGCGATGTCCGTGGAGTACAGCGACGAGCGGGAGTACTCCGGAGCCGTGGTGAACCCGACCTGGTTGTTGACCACCACGTGCACCGTGCCGCCGGTGCGGTACCCGCGCAGCTGCGACAGGTTCAGCGTCTCGGCCACCACGCCCTGGCCGGCGAACGCCGCATCGCCGTGTACCAGCAGCGGCAGCACCGAGTAGCCCTCGAGGCCGAGGTCGAGGCGGTCCTGCTTGGCCCGCACGATGCCTTCCAGCACCGGGTTGACCGCCTCCAGGTGCGACGGGTTGGCGACGACCGAGACGGTCGTGGCGTGCTCGCCGTCGGGCGTGGTGAACTTGCCGGTCATCCCGAGGTGGTACTTCACGTCACCCGAGCCGTGCGCGGACCTGAGGTCTAAATGCCCCTCGAACTCGGAGAAGATCTTCTCGTACGGCTTGCCGACGATGTTGGCCAGCACGTTGAGCCGGCCCCGGTGGGCCATCCCGATGACGACCTCGTCCAGGCCCTCGGTCGCGCACGCCTGCAGGATCTCATCGAGGAGCGGGATCAGCGACTCGCTGCCCTCCAGCGAGAAGCGCCGCTGGCCGACGTACTTCGTCTGCAGGAACGTCTCGAAGGCCTCGGCGGCGTTGAGCCGGTTGAGGATGTGCTTCTGCTCGTCGGGCGCGGGCTTCTCGTGGTGGCGCTCCACGCGCGAGGCGATCCAGCGCCGCTCCTCGGGGTCTTGGATGTGCATGTACTCCACGCCGACCCGCCGGCAGTAGGAGTCCCGCAGCACGCCGAGCACCTCGCGCAGCTTCATCTTCTCCTTGCCGGCGAAGCCGCCGACCGGGAAGGTGCGGTCCAGGTCCCACAGGGTGAGGCCGTGCTGGAGGATGTCGAGGTCCGGGTGCTTGCGGATCTTGAACTCGAGCGGGTCGGTGTCGGCCATCAGGTGGCCGCGCACCCGGTACACGTGGATCAGCTCGATGACTCGCGCCGCCTTGTCGATCTGGCCCTCGGAGGTACGGGCGACGTCGCGCACCCAGCGCACCGGCTCGTACGGGATCCGCAGCGAGGTGAAGATCGAGTCGTAGAACCCGTGCTCGCCGACCAGCAGCTGGTGCATGAGCTTGAGGAACTCGCCCGACTGGGCGCCCTGGATGATGCGGTGGTCGTAGGTCGAGGTGAGGGTAATGATCTTGCTGACTGCGAGCTCGGCGAGCTGGTCCTCGCTCATGCCGGCGAACGGCGCGGGGTACTCCATGGCGCCCACCCCGATGATCGTGCCCTGACCCGCCATCAGCCGCGGCTGCGAGTGCACGGTGCCGATGCCGCCCGGGTTGGTGAGCGAGATCGTGGTGCCGGCATAGTCGTCGAGGGTCAGCTCGCCGCGCCGGGCTCGGCGTACCACGTCCTCGTAGGAGGTCCAGAACTGGCGGAAGTCCATCGCCTCGCAGCCCTTGATCGAGGGGACCACGAGGGTACGGCTGCCGTCCGGCTTCACCAGATCGATCGCGATGCCGAGGTTGACCCGGGGCGGCTGGACCAGGACCGGCTTGCCGTCGACCCCGGCGTAGGAGTTGTTCATCTCGGGGTGCTCGGCGAGCGCCTTGACCAGCGCGTACCCGATGATGTGGGTGAAGCTGACCTTGCCGCCACGGCCGCGGGCCAGATGGTTGTTGATCACGATCCGGTTGTCGGCGAGCAGCTTCGCCGGCACCGCCCGGACGCTCGTCGCCGTGGGGACGGCGAGCGAGGACTCCATGTTCTGGACCACCCGGGCCGCAACGCCGCGCAGCGGGACGGTCTTCGCGCCCGGCGGAACCTGCGCGGCCGGCTTGACCTCGGCCGGCTTGACCTCGGCCGGCTTGACCTCGGCCGGCTTGACCTCGGCCGGCTTGGCCTCGGCCGGCTTGACCTCGGCCGGCTTGGCCGGCGCCGTCGCCTGGGCCGGTGCCTGGGCGGGCGCTACGGGCTTCGCAGCAGGCGGCGCGGGGGCGGGCGCGGCGGCGGGCGCGGGCGCGGGCGCGGGCGGCGCGGCGGGGGCCGGGGCCGGGGCCGAGGGAGCCTCGGCTGTGCTCTCCCCGCCGTCGCCGGACGGCTTGTAGTCGGCGAAGAAGTCGTGCCAGGCGGGATCGACGCTGGACGGGTCGGCCAGGTACCGCTGGTACATGTCCTCGACGATCCACTCGTTGGGCCCGAAGCCCGCGAGCGGGTTGTCCTGGGTGTTCCTCGCCTGGTTCGTCGCTTCGGTTGGCACGGCTCCAATCTACGCGGTGAGCCTCCGTCAGGAGACGTCCCGCCGCCGCAGGATGAGCGTGCCGATGGCGCCGGCCACGATGCCGTACGCCAGAAGCACGAGCCCGCCGGCCCAGTATGGCGGGCTGCCTGCGAACAGCTTGACCGGCGAGACGAAGACCCGCGCGGCCTGCGACGGCACCAGGATCTGCAGCGCCAGCACCCAGGTCTTCTTGATCACCAGGAAGTACAGGAGCTGGAAGATCCCGTTGATGACCTGGTCGCCGATCACGTAAAGCACCGACGCGGTGATCGTGGCGCCGATCTGGCTGCGGATCAGCGCGCCGAACCCGACGCCGAGCACCGACCACAGGGCGAACACCATCAGGTTGAACAGCATCGCGCGCTGCACGGCCCAGTCGCCGAGGTGGTTGCTGAAGCCTTCGGCATTGAAGAACAGCACCCCGACCACGAGGTCGATGACCGTGGTCATCAGCCAGAAGAAGCCGGCCGCGAGCATCGCGGTGATCAGCTTGCCGACCACGACCGTCGTACGGTGCGGCGTGGTGAGGAACGTGGTCGTCGCCGTCTGGTGGTAGTACTCGTTGGTGATCAGCAGGATGCCGAGCAGCAGCACGAACAGGCCGCCGAAGTACTGGCCCGAGGTGAAGATGCTGGCCGCCTGCGTGGCAACCTGCCGCTGCCCCTCGATCTGCACCCGCATCTGCTCGGCGATCTGCGGGTCCTCGTCCCCGGTGATCTGCGGGGGCTCGGTGTGGAGGAAGTTGTCCGCGACGAAGCAGTTGTAGAGCAGCGCGAGCCCGGTCAGCGCGACCACCGCGATACCGAAGATCCACCACGTGTTCGTGGTGCGGATCTTGAAGAGCTCGCTCTTGACCAGTCGCATCATCGGATGGCCGCCTTCCCCGCGGTCAGCTGGAGGAACACGTGTTCCAGGTCGGGTCGCTCGGTCATGAGCTCGTGCAGCTCGACGCCGGCGCGCAGGGACGCGGCACCCACCGCCGGCGCCTCGATGCCGGTGATGTACAGGGCGCCGGCGCCGTTGGTGGTCACCGTCGCGCCGGCCTCGGTCAGCGCCGCGGTCAGCTTCTCCGAGTCGGGCGTACGCACGCGAACGCGTGCCTGCGTCGGCATGCTCCTGAGGACGCCATCGACCGTTCCCTGGGTCACCAGGCGCCCCGCGGCGATGATCACGATGTCGTCCGCGAGCAGCTCCATCTCCGACAGCAGGTGGCTGGAGACCAGGATGGTGCGCCCCTCGTCGGCGAGCCGCTTGAGCAGCTCGCGCATCCAGCGGATGCCCTCCGGGTCCAGGCCGTTGGCCGGCTCGTCCAGGATGAGGACGCGAGGATCGCCGAGCATCGCGGCGGCGATGCCGATCCGCTGCCGCATGCCCATGGAGTACGTCTTGAACTTACGGGTGCCGGCCTGACCGAGCCCGACCAGCTGCAGCACCTCGTCGGCCCGGTGCTGCGGGAACCCGGCTGCCGCGCAGATGACGCGTAAGTGGTTGCGCCCGGTCCGGCCCTTGTGCGCGCTGGACGCCTCCAGGACGGCGCCGCAGGTGCGCAGCGGGTCGGGCAGGTCGGCGTACCGGTACCCGCCGATCGTCGCGGTGCCCGCCATGGGCGTCACCAGGTTGAGCAGCATGCGCAGCGTGGTCGTCTTGCCGGCGCCGTTCGGGCCGAGAAAGCCGGTGACCCGGCCGGGCTCGACCGTGAACGACAGGTCGTCCACCGCCCTGACCCGTTTGTACTGCTTGGTCAGGCCCGAGACGACGATCTGCCCATCGATGGTCATGCGTCTGTCCCCTCTGCTGTGGCTGGCACAGCCATGGCTGGCACAGCGTCACAGACGGTACTGACCGGAGGCAATCCGGGGGTCCACCTACGCTTGCCGGGTGGTTCACTACGCCGTGGGTCTACCGGTGGTTGGAGAGTTCGGCGATCCGCTCCTCCTCACGGAGCTGGCCGTAGGGGCGGAAGAGCACGGCTGGGACGGCGTGTACCTCTGGGACCACGTGCTCTACCACCATCCTCAGTGGAGCGTGGCGAGCCCGGTCGTGACGCTGGCCGCCATCGCCGCGCGTACCTCACGGGTACGCCTGGGCGTGCTGGTCACCGCCTTGGCCCGGCGGCGGGTGCAGGTGGTCGCCCGGGAGACGGCCACCCTCGACGTCCTGTCCGGCGGTCGCCTGGTCTTCGGTGCGGGGCTCGGCTCGATGGACGCGGAGTACACCGCGTTCGGCGAGGACCCGGACCTGCTGACCCGGGCCGTCCGGCTCGACGAGTCCCTCAACGCGCTGGTCGCGCTGTGGTCCGGCGAGCCGGTCTCGATGCGCGGCGAGCTGGTGCGGGTCAGCGGCGTACAGATGCGACCGACCCCGGTGCAGCGTCCCCGGATCCCGGTGTGGTGCGCCGGAAAATGGCCCAACCGTGCCGGGTTCCGCCGCGCCGCGCGATGGGACGGGGTCATGCCGACGTTCGCCGAGTACGGGCGGGACAAGCCGGTACCGCCGGAGGTCTTCGCCGCGGCTGTCGCGTTCGTGGCGCGCGAGCGGGGCTCGCTGGCCGGCCTCGACGTGGCGCTGGAGGGCTGGACCGAACCGGACACCGCGGCGGAAACCGTGGCCGCCTATGCGGAGTCGGGCCTGACCTGGTGGGTCGAGGCGATGGGATGGTGGCGCGGCGGCGTCGCCGCGGCACGGGAGCGCATCACGGCCGGACCGCCCTGAGCCGGCGGAGCCGCGCCAGCAGTATGCCGCCGAGGAAGCCGAGCCCGGCACCGACGGGCGGTCGCCATCGGGACTACGACGACCAGGCCGCTCAGCGTCTGGAAGTTGATGAACGCCCGCATTGACGACCAGCCGCTGGCGGCGAACGCGACCCGCTTGTCGTGTTGCTGGCTCACGATCGGGAAGAACGCGTTGTTGATCAACAAGTAGGTAAGCGTGACCATCGAGGCGATGACGAAGCCGGCCGCCGCGCCCGCCTTGAGCCCGGCGTACGGGCTGTCCGAGCGGCGCCGGGCGTGGGCGCCGATCGCCATGAGCGCGATGAACAGCAGCACGTAGGCGACGAGGAGCTGGACGAGGTACTCCGGGTCGTCGTCGGTCTCGTCCGGACCGGGCGCGAACACCACCACGGTGAGGAACGCGACGGCGGCGATGACCGCCGCCACGATCAGGCCGTCGTAGGCGCCGCGCCGGACTGCGGCGTCGGACAGGTACCGCTTCATCCCGTGCGATCCTCCTTGCGGATGACGTGCTTGAGACCCGACCAGACCTCGTCGACCGCGCAGACCTTCACGTCGACCCGCCCGTTCTCCAGCGCGAAGTCGCGGATCACGTTCTCGTCGAGGTCGGTCGGCAGCCCGGAGCTCCGCTTCGGCCAGGCGACCCAGAGCGAGCCGGCCTGGGTGGTCAGGCCGTGCAGCACCGGCCAGCGATTGCGCAGCCGGGCCTGGTCGGCGCAGAAGCAGAGCACCACGTCGTACGGGCCAGCGCCGGCCCGCCGGTGCAGCACCACGCCGGGCGGGAGGTCGTCGAGGGTGAAGTCCGGCGGCGCGCCGTCGACCAGCACCGAGTGTCCGGGCGCGATGCCGAGCTTGCGGGCCAGCGGGGTCCCGGAGTAACCGGCCACACTCTGCCTCCAGGTTCCGGCCGCTTGACCGCGGACTCCGCTTCGCTCCGTCCGCTGGCGGCCGCTATTTACCGAGCGCGGCCCGGGCGAGTGCGGTGAAGAAGCGCTCCATCTCGGATCCGAACGGGTTGTCCTGCACCATGTAGGTCCAGGTCGCGGTCGGCCGGGCCAAGCCGGCGTCGGCGAGCTCCCAGTCCGGTCCCGTGATCTCGACCTCCTCGAAGGTCGCCACGGTGCGATCGTCCACATCGGACAGGAGCTGCTTGAAGGCCGGTACCGACACTCGGTGGTACTCGTCGAGCGGGTCCAGCCGGCCCAAGGCGTGCAGGTGCACCCCTTCGCGGACCTCGGCCAGATAAGCGAGATGGTCGGCCCAGGCCCGGTCGACGTGGTACAGCACGATCAGCCGGGCCGCCCGGAAGAGCGCCTCCTCGCCGATGGCCTCCTCGACCTCGTCGTACCGGTCGGGGGTCCGCTCGTCGAGCAGCTGGGCCGCCGCGGTCGTGGTGAGGAACTCGTGCCGGCGCTCGGCCAGCACGAGGCGCTGCCGCTCGGTGACCACGTTGTACCGCCAGGTGTTGCGGTGGATCTCGAAGCTGATCCCCTCGGCGACCCGCTGGGCGTGTTCGACCGCGCGGTTGACCGCCTTGTCCCGCAGCCGCCCGTCGGCTTCGGCGTGCAGCGGCGGCAACGCGTCCTGGCCGTGCCGGGCGACGAGGTCGTCCTCGACGCTGACGAAGAAGACCGAGCCGCCCGGGTCGCCCTGCCGGCCAGCCCGGCCGCGGAGCTGGTCGTCGACGCGGCGGCTGTCATGGCGGCCGGTGCCGATGACGTACAGCCCGCCGAGCTCGGCGACCCGGTCCCGGTCGGCCTGGTCGCTGCCGCCCAGCCGGATGTCGACGCCGCGGCCGGCCATCTGCGTGGAGACCGTGACCGCTCCGGCCACGCCGGCCTCCGCGATGATCGCCGCCTCTTCGGCGTCGTTCTTCGCGTTGAGCACCACGCACGGGATGTCGGCGGCCTGCAACGCGGCGGCGAGCCGCTCGGACTCGGCCACGTCGAGCGTGCCGATCAGGACCGGGCGCTGCGTGGCGTGCGCGGCCGCGATCTCGGCGATCAGCGCCTCTTCCTTCTCCTCGCGGCTGGCGTAGACCCGGTCCGGCTCGTCGACGCGGATGCACGGGGTGTTGGGGCCGATCACGGCGACCTCGAGGTCGTAGAACTCGCGAAGCTCGTCGCCGACGAGCGCGGCCGTGGCGGTCATTCCGCATCGCGTGGGGTAGAGCCGGATCAGCGCCTGTACCGTGATCGTGCCGAGCACCTCGCCCTCGGCGGTGGTGCTCAGCCCCTCCTTGGCCTCGACGGCGGCCTGGAGCCCGTCGGGCCAGCGGCGGCGATGGGCCACCCGTCCCCGAAACTCGTCGACCAGCTCCACCTTGCCGCCGCGCACGATGTAGTCCACGTCGCGGCGCACCAGCGCCCGGGCGTAGAGCGCCACGTTGATGGCGGTCAGGGTCTCCACCTGGTCGGGCTCGTAGAGGTTGACCCCGCCCAGCTCCCGTTCGACCAGCGCCAGACCGGTGGCGGTGAGCTGGACGCTGCGGCCGTCCTCGGCCACGTGGTAGTCCCGCCACGGCCGCACGTGCCGCACCAGCGCTGTCGCGATCTCCACCGGGTTGGCCTTGCCGGCGATGGCCCCGGCGACCACCAGCGGTACCCGGGCCTCGTCGATCAGGATCGAGTCGGCCTCGTCGACGATGACGACTCCGAGGTCGCGCTGGACCGTGTCGGCGACGTCGACGACCAGGCAGTCGCGCAGGTAGTCGTAGCCGGCCTCGCTCACCGAGACGTAGGTGACGTCGCAGGCGTACGCCGCCCGGCGCTCCTCAGGCGTGGACAGCTCGGTGACCCAGCCGACGGTGAGCCCTAACCGCTCGTAGACCGGCGCCATCCACTCGGCGTCGCGGCGGGCCAAGTAGTCGTTGACGGTCAGCACGTGGATCGGCTCGCCGCGCAGCGAGAAGCCGAACGCGGCGATGGCGGCCGCCAGGGTCTTCCCCTCGCCGGTGGCCATCTCGGCGACATTGCCGGACAGCATCGCCAGCGCCCCGACGAGCTGGACGTCGAACGGCCGCTGGTCCAGCCCTCGTTTGGCCGCCTCCCGTGCCAGCGCACACACCGTGACCAGGGTCTCGGCGCTGGTCGGGTCGTCGCCGTCCGGCTCGCCCTCGGCCGGCGGAGCGCACGCCTCGCGCAGGGCCCGTGCCTGCGCGGTGAGCTCCTCGTCGGTCAGCTCCGAGAGGCCTTCCTCCGCTTCCTCCACGGCCGGCAGCAGCTTCCACAGCGGTCGCAGGTCCACGGTCGTGCCGGGACGCTCCATGAACCGCTGGAACCGAGCCTTCAGTCGCTCCGCAACTCGCACAGGGGATACCGTACGTCCTGCCATCCATTCACGTGTCTGTCAGCTCCCCGGTAGCTGGAAGACACGGTGCCGCTGGCCGGCTGCCGTATCCATGAGGGCATGAGCGTTCTCGCCACGACCGCCCGTTACACCCTCCTGGTGGCAAGCGAAGGCGCGCCGGTGCGCGCGGCGCAACGGCTGCGGCACCAGGTCTTCGCCGACGAGCTGGGCGCCACCTTGCACCCCGCCGAGCCGGGGCTCGACGTGGAGGAGCTCGACCGCTTCTGCGACCACCTGGTGATCCGCCTCGAGGACACCGGCGAGGTCGTCGGCACGTACCGGATGCTGCCGCCGGAACGCGCCGCCCTCGCGGGTCGGCTCTACTCCGACGGCGAGTTCGACCTGGCCGGGCTGGCCCCGCTCCGGCCGGCGCTGGTCGAGACCGGCCGGTCGTGCGTACACCCTGAGCACCGCAGTGGCGCGGTCATCAACCTGATGTGGGCCGGCATCGCCCGGTACATGCTGCTGTCCGGGCATCGCTGGCTCGCCGGCTGCGCCTCCGTTCCGGAGGCGGACGCGTCAGGCATATGGGCGCGGCTGCGCTCCAGCCACCTCGCCCCGCCCGCCTGGCGGGTCACCCCGCACCATCCTTGGCCGGTCGGGTTGCCTGCAGGACCGGCCACGATCCCGCCGTTGCTGCTGGGGTACCTGCGGCTGGGCGCCTGGGTCTGCGGCCCGCCCGCGCACGACCCGGACTTCGGGGTCGCCGACCTGTTCGTGCTGCTCTCGCTCGACCGGGTCGATCCCCGGTACCTGCGGCACTTCCTGGGTCAGACGTGAGCCGGACATGAGCCTCTGGCTGCCGAGCTCGGCCTGCGGCGTGCACTGCCTGCCGGCGGCGGGCTCAGTGCCGCGGGTCAGCCCTGGCGTGGCGCTGCTGCGGACGGCCGCCGTCCTTGGGCTGCTGCTGCTGGCGGCGGCGGCTCTGGGCGTACTCCCGCTCATGTCGCAGCGGCGACGGGCGAGTGCCACGCGGGTTTTTGCCCGGTCGGTGCTGTGGGCGCTCGGGGTGCGGCACGCGGCGGCCGGCCGCCTGCCTCGCCGGGGGGCGCTGGTGGTCGCCAACCACGTGTCCTGGCTGGACATCCTCGTCGTGCTGGCGCACGCACCGGCCCGCCTGCTGGCCAAGCACGAGGTGCGCCGGTGGCCGGTCATCGGCTCGCTGGCGGCCTGCGGCGGCACGGTCTTCATCGACCGGACCCGGCCACGCACCCTGCCGCGGACCGTGGCCGATGTGGCGGCCGCGCTGCGAGCCGGCGGGGTGGTCGCGGTCTTCCCGGAGGGCACGACCTGGTGCGGGCGCTCCAGCGGGCGGTTCCGGCCGGCCATGTTCCAGGCGGCCATCGACGCGGGTGCGCCGATCGTGCCCGTCACCCTGCGTTTCCTGAGCGAAGGTACGCCCACGACGGTCGCCGCGTACCTGGGCGAGGACACCCTGCTCGCCTCGTTCCGCCGGGTGGTCACCGCGCGGGGCCTGGCGGTGACGCTGTCGGCGCACCCGGCGCTGCATCCGGCCGCCCGGGCATCGCGGCGGAGCCTCGCCCGCGCGGCGGCGTCGGCCGTCCAGCCTGCTCCCTCCTATGTCGCGATGTATCGCGTCGTTGATACCATGCGGCATGACCCCCGTGTTCCGCCACGGACGGCTGCGGTTGTACCTGCTCAAGCTGCTCGCTGAGGAGCCCAAGCACGGATACGAGCTGATCCGGTCGCTGGAGAACCGGTTCCTGGGCCGGTACGCGCCCTCGGCCGGCACCATCTACCCGCGCCTGCAACGCCTCGAGGCCGACGGGCTGGTCACCCATACCGCGGCCGGCGGGCGGAAGGTGTACGAGATCACCGACGCCGGTCAGGCCGAGCTCGCCGCCCGCGCCGCGGAGCTCGCGGCCGTGGAACGCGACATCCATGCCTCGGTGGCCGACCTCGGCCCGGTGCGCCGTTCGGTCCGCGACGTCAGGCGCGAGCCGCGGCAGGAGAGCGGCGAGGTGGGCCAGCGGGCTCAGGCGCTGCCCGAGGGCGGGCGCGCCGAGCTCGAGCAGCGCGCCACGATCCTGCTCGCCGAGGTACGCCGGCTGGTGCGCCAGGGATCGGCAAGCGCGGAGCGTGTGCGAGCCGCCGTGGTCGTCCTGGAAACCGCGCTCGACCAGGTACGCCGGCTGCTGCGCTAGCCTTCTCGGTGGCGGGGGACCCTTCCCAGCAAACTCTCAGCCAAAGTACAGACCAGGCACAGCGAGGGGGCGCAGCATACATGTGTATGGGGGTACGTGGCGGCCATGCACAATCCGGGGGTGCACGGCTGTCCGGTGCGGCGCAGGCTGAGGCGAGACTGCTGGTGGTGGAGGATGACCCAAACATCCTCGAGCTGCTCTCGGCCAGCCTGCGCTTCGCCGGGTTCACGGTGGCCACGGCCGCGAGCGGGGCCGAAGCGGTCGCCTCGGCCCGCGAGGAGCACCCCGACCTCGTCGTCCTCGACGTGATGCTGCCCGACCTCGACGGCTTCGACGTCATCCGCAAGCTGCGCGACCTGGGCTCCCGTACGCCGGTGGTCTTCCTGACCGCCCGCGACGCCACCGAGGACAAGGTCCGGGGTCTGACCCTTGGCGGCGACGACTACGTCACCAAGCCCTTCAGCCTGGAGGAGCTGACCGCCCGCATCCGCGCGGTCCTGCGGCGCACCAGCGGCGAGGCGAGCACGACCCGGCTGACCTTCGCCGACCTCACCCTCGACGAGGAGACTCACGAGGTGACCCGGGGCGGCGCGACGGTCGCGCTGTCGCCGACCGAGTTCAAGCTGCTGCGGTACCTGATGCACAACCCTGGGCGGGTGCTGTCCAAGGGGCAGATCCTGGACCATGTGTGGAACTACGACTTTCGGGGCGACGACAGCATCGTCGAGTCCTACATCTCGTATCTGCGCCGCAAGGTCGACGCGACCGAGCCGCGGCTGATCCATACCCTGCGCGGCGTCGGGTACGTGCTGCGCCTGCCCACCTGAGTGCGCGTCGTGAAGCCGCTCGCGCGGCACCGAATCCCGTTGCGGGTCAAGCTGGTCGCCGCGGTCCTGGCTCTGGTCACCGTCGCGCTGGTGGTCATCGGCGTGGCGAGTGCCGTGGAGATGCACCGCTACCTGATCGCCCGCACCGACAGTGAGCTGGACGAGGCAGCCAGCTTTATGGACGTCTCGCCGCCGTCGCGCCAGGACCGGGGCCCGTACCTGCTGCCGATCAACTTCTACGTGGCCACCGCCGACGTGTACGGCAACTTCGACGTGCACTACCGGCCGCAGTCAGTCAAGCACAGCGACGACCTACCGCAGATCACCATCGACCTCCGGCGCCTGGACCAGATCGACGGCAACCACTTCACGACGCTGTCGGTGGACGGCCAGACCCGTTGGCGGATCCTGGTCCGGGTCGACCCACGCACCCTCATAGCGCTCATCGTCGGCGAACCTCTGTCCAATGTGGATAACGCGGTCAGCCGGCTGATCGGCACGGAGCTGTTGGTGGGTACCGGCGTGCTGCTGCTGCTCGCCGCGATCGGCGTGGCGATCGTGCGGGTGAGCCTGCGGCCGCTGGAGGAGATCGAGCACACCGCCGCCGCCATCGCCGCCGGGGACCTGACCCGGCGGGTACCCGAGGACGATCCCGCCACCGAGGTGGGGCGGCTGGCTCGCGCGCTCAACGCCATGCTGGCCCAGATCGAAGGCGCGTTCCGGGCCAGGGCCGCCTCGGAGAGCCGCGCGCGGCGCTCGGAGGAGCGCATGCGCCAGTTCGTCGCCGACGCCTCGCACGAGCTGCGTACCCCGCTCACCTCGATCCGGGGTTTCGCGGAGCTGTACCGCCAGGGCGCGGCTCGCGAGCCGGAGCAGATCGCCGGGTTGCTCAAGCGCGTCGAGGACGAGGCGGCGCGGATGGGGCTGCTCGTCGAGGACCTGCTGCTGCTCGCCCGGCTGGACCAGGAACGCCCGCTGCAGCTGGCGCCCGTACCACTTCGGGTCGTCGCGACCGACGCGGTGGCCGCCGGCCGCGCGGTCGCGCCCGACCGCGACGTGGCGCTGGAGGTCGCACCGGACGCCGGTCCGCTCGTGGTTCTGGGCGACGAGGCACGGCTGCGCCAGGTCGTCGACAACCTCGTGACCAACGCGCTCACGCACACGCCGGCCGGTACGCCGGTGACAATCCGGCTCCGCGCCGAGGAGGGCACCGCGGTGCTGGAGGTAGCCGACCATGGACCCGGCTTGCCGTCCGAGCACGCGGAGCGGGTCTTCGAGCGGTTCTACCGGGTGGACAAGGCGCGTACCCGGCGGGCGGCACGCGACGCCGAAAGGGGGCCGGCGCCGGAAGGCGGGCCGGCGCCGGAAGGCGGGCCGGCGCACAGCGGTACCGGTCTGGGGCTGGCCATCGTGGCGGCGCTGGTCGCCGCGCAGGACGGCACCGTCGAGGTGGACAGCGTTCCGGGCGGGGGCGCCACGTTCCGGGTACGCCTACCGCTGGCGCTCCCAGACACCTCACAGCCCGAGCCCAGCGTGGACGAAGCCGAGCCGGCCAACCTGGAGTCATGAACGAGAACGGCACCAGCACGCTCCCGCAGCCGCCCTACGCCCCGCCGCCGGCTCCGGCTCCGGCTCCGGCTGCGGCTGCGGCTCCGGCCCCGGTGTACGGGCCGCCCCCGGGGTACGGGCCGCCACCGGACCAGGCACCGCCGGTTGGGCAGGCGCCGCCGTTTGGGCAGCCGCCGCCGGCGGCGCGGCTGGGTCGCGGCGCGCGAGGAGTGCTCGCCGTGGTAGCGGCGGCAGCGATCGCGGTCTCCTCCGGCGTCGTCGGCGCGTTCGCGATGCACCAGATCGACGGCGACCGGACCACCACGGTCAACCGCACCTCCGCGCCGGTGCTGGACCGCTCGTCGCTGTCGCGGGTCATCGCCGCCGTGACGCCCAGCGTGGTGTCCATCAACACCGGGACGGCCGAGGGCTCCGGGGTCATCCTGACCGCGGACGGGGCGATCCTCACCAACAACCACGTCGTGGCGACGGCACGGGGCAACACCGTCCGGGTGACGTTCTCCAGCGGCAAGAGCGCGCAGGCCACGATCGTCGGTACCGATCCCCGCAGCGACCTCGCGGTCATCAAGGCGCAGGGCGTGTCCGGGCTGAGCCCCGCGAAGTTCGGCGACAGCGACGACCTCCAGCAGGGCGACACCGTCATCGCGCTCGGCAGCCCGCTCGGCCTGGAGGGTTCGGCGAGCGAGGGTATCGTCAGCGCGCTGCACCGCACGATCACCGTCGGCGACAACGAGGGGCCGTCCCAGCGCGCCACCGGCGCCAACTCGATCTCTGACGCGGTCCAGACCGATGCGGCGATCAACCCTGGCAACTCGGGTGGACCGCTGGTGAACCTCGCCGGTGAGGTGGTCGGCATCAACACCGCCATCGCCACGAACGGCCAGAGCCAGGGCAACATCGGGGTCGGGTTCGCGATCCCGAGCAACCGGGCCAAGGAGGTCGCCGGGCAGCTCCTGGCCGGTCAGCAGGTGAGCCACCCGTTCCTCGGCGTACAGGTGGGCGACGCGGACAACGGCTCGGGTGCGGTGATCGCCGATGTCGTGGCCGGCGGACCAGCCGCCAAGGCCGGTCTGGCCCAGGGCGACGTGGTCACCAAGGTGGGCGACAAGACCGTCGAGGACGCCCAAGACCTGATCGCCGCGATCCAGGCCGCCAAGCCCGGCGACAAGCTAGTGCTGACCGTGAACCGCAATGGCAACCAGATGCAGGTGACTGTGACGCTCGGCGAAGCGTCCTAAGGAGACCTTGCCTCCTCCCCTCGACGGCGGGCGAGGTGACCGGAGCCGTGACCGGTCCCTCGCCCGCCGTCCTATCCGCTGTCTTGCCCTGCTCAGTCGGTCCAGCCGAGGGTCCGGTCGACGGCGCGCCGCCAGAGCCGGAGCCCGCGATCCCGGGCGGCCGCGTCCATCCGGGGTTCCCAGCGCCGGTCCGCCCGCCAGTTGGCGCGCAGCGTGTCGAGGTCCGGCCACACCCCCACGGCCAGGCCCGCCGCGTACGCCGCGCCGAGGCAGGTGGTCTCGACGACCGTCGGGCGTACCACCGGCACGTCGAGAACGTCGGCTTGGAACTGCATGAGCAGCTCGCTGGCTGTCATGCCACCGTCCACCTTGAGCGCCGCGAGGTCTACTGTGGACTCAGCCGTCATCGCGTCGACCACGTCGCGCACCTGCCAGGCGCTCGCCTCCAGAGCCGCCCGGGCCAGATGCGCCTTGGTCACGTAGCCGGTGAGGCCGGCGATGACGCCACGGGCGTCGGGGCGCCAGTACGGCGCGAACAAGCCGGAGAACGCCGGCACGATGTAGCAGCCGCCGTTGTCGTCCACTGTGGACGCCAGCTCGTTGACCTCGGCGGCGGTCGAGATGATGCCGAGGTTGTCCCGCAGCCACTGCACCAGCGCGCCGGTGACCGCGATCGAGCCCTCCAGCGCGTACGCCGGTGGTGCGCCGCCGATGCGGTACGCGACCGTGGTGATCAGCCCGCGCCGGCTCGGCACCGGCCGCTCGCCGGTGTGCAGCAGCAGGAAGGAGCCGGTGCCGTAGGTGCATTTCGCCTCGCCGGGCGCGAAACAGGTCTGGCCGAACAGGGCGGCCTGCTGGTCGCCGAGCACGCCGGCCACGCGTACCCCGGCCAGGGCGCCCGTCGCCTCGCCGTACACGTGTGACGACGGCAGGATCTCCGGCAGCATGGCCCGTGGTACGCCCAGCGCGTCGAGCAGCTCGTCATCCCAGTCCAATGTGGACAGGTTCATCAGCATGGTACGGCTGGCGTTGGTCACGTCGGTGGCGTGCCGGCCGGTGAGCTTCATGATGAGCCAGCTGTCGATCGTGCCGAACCGGATCTCGCCGTCTTCGGCCCGCTGCCGCAGCGTTGGGTCATGGTCGAGCAGCCAGCGCACCTTGGGGCCGGAGAAGTAGGTGGCCAGCGGCAGGCCGCTGCGGTCGCGGAAGCGGTCCGGCCCGCCGTCGCCCGCGAGCTCGGCGATGAGCTTGTCGGTACGGGTGTCCTGCCACACGATGGCGCCCGCGACCGGTTCGCCGGTACGCGCGTCCCACAGCAGCGTCGTCTCGCGCTGGTTGGTGATGCCGATGGCGGCGAGGTCGGCCCGGCTGAGCCCGGCGCGGTCCAGCGCACCGCGGGTGACCGTCTCGACGTTGTGCCAGATCTCCTCGGCGTCGTGCTCGACCCACCCCGGCCGCGGGTACGACTGCCGGTGCTCGCGCTGGTCGAGGGAGACCACGGCACCGGTACGGTCGAAGACGATGCACCGCGACGAGGTCGTGCCCTGGTCGATGGCGGCGATGTAGTCCTGGCCCATCCTTGGCATCCTGGCCGGCCGGAACGGTACGGGCAACAACCCGCGCGGGGTTGGGTGGTGCCGAGCGGACGTCTCAAACGGGGCGCAGGAGATAGATCCGCGGATGGTGGCCCTTCTGGAACACGCGGATCACGTCGCGCAGGACCCAGAGGTCCCCGGTCCGGCGCAGGCAGCGCTCCATCTGGCGAACCTCATGGGTCAGGACAGCCAGCCGCGCACCGGGTGCTGCCGCCTCCCGGGCACGCTCCAGCAGTGCCAGGTGCAGGGCCTCGTTGCGAGCATGATCGCCGACCAGGTCGCCCCAGGGCGGATCGGCCATGATGAGGTCGAACGGGCCGTAGTCCAGCCAGTCGGTTTTCGTGGCATCCGCGCGGAGCAACCGGCACCGCCCGTTCAGCCCGGCAGCCGCGACGTTCTCGGCGCAGGCCTCCAGGGCGCGCTCGTCGACGTCCACCCCCAGCGCGGTGCGCGCCGGGCCAGCCAGGAGCCGCTCGATCAGCAGCGTGCCTGACCCGCACATCAGGTTCACCACCCGGTCCGATGCTTTGGGCTGCGACAGCAGCGTGATAGCCGCCGCGATCGTGGCGTTGACCGCGCCGGGGAAGTTCCGCGCACGCCAGCGACGATCGGACAACGGGCGGGTGGACAGCCGTACCAACACATCCCAGCCATCCAGGTTGACCGAGCGGCGGAAGCGCAGAACCACGTCGCCCTCCTGCGGATGGTGCGACAGGCCGGTAGCCTCGCTGAGCTGGGTGGCCAGCCGGGTAAAGACCGAGGACCCGGCGCCGGCGGCCTCGAACCGGAACGACGTCGCGGGCGGGCCATCACGATCAAGGTCGCGAACCCGTTCGACCACCTCCACGATCCTCGGGAAGTACTCGCCGCTGAGCAGCGACTTGGGACGCGGTACCGCGAAGGTCAGGACCGCGAACACCGCCACCGGCGTGCGCAGCGCCAGCAGGCGGTTCCATCGCCCGTCGAAGTCGACCAAGACCGAGTCGTTGCGGCCGGGCACCGGGCGGACCGACGTCCCGAGCACCGCCTCCGCCTCCGCCGCGACAACCGCGTCCAGACCAGGCAGGAACAGCAGCTCGAACTGCTGAACAACGCGGGCGAGACGAGATCGAGCTGGGGACCCGGCACGGGCGGGATGCGTCGGCTGTGCGCGTCGAGCCTGCGCCATCACCAGTCCTGTCCGTCATCGGAGTGTGCCTCCCACGCTATCGGTAATGCCGGACTCCGGGCCGAATAGCTGGGTTACCCGTCCTTGTCCGCGGTCACCGTGTCACCTAGCTGACCCGTACTCCCATAGATCGCGACCACCGTTTACGCTGAGCGCCCCGAGCCACCTCACCGCCCTCAAAACAGCGGCGGCGAGCCTGGCTGCGGTGATGATGCTCAGGGAGGGCGCGGTGACGGTCGTCGAGACCCGGCTGAGCGTCTGGGAGGCGTTGGCCGGACGGGCACCTGGTCAGCCGCTCGGACCGGCGGACCCGGGACTCTGGAAGGCGGTCGCCGAGCGGCTCAACCCCGCGAAGGCCAAGCCGCGGCTGCGTGCGGGCATCGAGGTCGCGCATCTGACCACGGCGCGCGGGGTGGCGTACGTCATGCTGCGCTCGCCCGACGGCGTGCAGGCCTGCTACCTGAGGCTCACCCCCGAGGAGCTGCGGCTGGCCGAGCTGATGGACGGCACCCGGACGGTGGCCCGGCTGGTCGCCGAGTTCGCCCGTATCGCCAGCCGGCTGGCGCCCGACCAGGTGACGCGGGTGGTGGCCGACCTGGCCGGCAACCGGATGCTCGAAGAGCTGCCGGTCGATGCGTTCCGCCCGCTTGAACGGGTCCATCGGCGCCCGTGGCCGATCCGGCTCGGCCGGGGGCTGCTGGCCGCGGCGCGTGGACAGCGGGTCGTGCTGGCCAGCATCGACCCGCTGGTCGGGTTCCTGTACCGGGCCGGTGGCCGCCTGTTCTTCACCCGCCCGGTGGCGGCGCTGAGCGCGCTAGTCGCGGTCGCTGGGCTTGCCATGTTCGGCTGGGTATGGGCGCGCGGCGAGCAGTCGGTCTTCCTCACCGGCAACTCGTACGCGGTAGGCGCGCTGGTTCTGCTGGGCCTCAACGTGCTCGCGCTGGCATGCCACGAGCTCGGCCACGCGCTCGCCGCCAAGCACGCCGGCCGGCGCGTGCCAGCAGCCGGGTTCCTGGTGTACTTCGGCATTCCGTCGATCTTCGTCGACACCACCGACGTGTGGATGGCCGGCCGGCGGGCCCGGCTGGTCACCACCGCCGCCGGCCCGGCCACCGGCCTGGTCCTCGCCGGCGCCGCGCAGCTGGTCGGCCTGGCCTTCCCGCCGCTGGCCCCGTGGACCTTCAAGCTGTCCTTCGCCTGGTACCTCAACGCGCTGTTCAACCTCAACCCGTTCATGGCGCTCGACGGTTACTACCTGCTGATGGACGCGGTCGAGGTGCCCAACCTGCGGGCGCGCGGCCTGGCCTGGGTTGCCGCGCGGCTCCGCCGCCGCCCGCCGCGCTTCGGCGAGCTGGACCGGGAAGGTCGCCTCGTCGCGATCTACGGCATGCTCGCGGTGGTCTGGCTCGCGATCGCGGCCAACCTGGCCTACCGCATCTACACCGACCGGGTGGCCGGGCTCGTCATCGGCTTGTGGCGAGCGGGCTGGCTGGCCCGGTTGCTGCTGGTTGCGGTGATCGCCGGGCTGGCTGCGCCGCTGGTGTACATCCTGTTCGGCTGGCTGGCGCGGCGCTGGCGCCGGCTGCGGGAGCGCGTGTCCGAGCGCCGCGTCGAGGCCGACGCGCCACGCCGGCTGGCAGCACTGCGCTCGTCGGTCCTGGCCGGCGTACATCCGGCCGCGCTGACCGCACTAGCGGCCCAGGCTCGCTGGGTGCGCCCGCGGACCGGCGAGCAGCTGGTGTTCGCCGGCGGCGCACAGCCGGACGTGTACGTCGTTGTTGAGGGGGCGCTGGAGGCGCGGCGTCCCGGCGACCCGACCGGTACCGTGCGCGAGCGGGTCGGCGCGGGCGGCGTGGTCGGTCTGGCGAACGCGCTGACCGGGGCGCCGGCCGCGCTGGCCTGGCACACGGCGGGGACGACGCTGCTGGCCGTACCGGCGGCGGCGGTCGCCAGTGCGGTCGGGCCACTGAACGGACCGGCGCCGGCCGAACGGGCCGACCTGGAGGCGTTGCTGGGCGAGACGCCGGCGCTGGCCGGACTGTCCCTTGAGGACAGACTAGGCCTGATCACCCGGGCCCGGCCGCTGGCGCTGCCGCCCCAGGCGCCGCTCATGCTGCCCGGGCCAGCCGATGCGGTGGTCATCTCCTCCGGTGTCGTGACCATGGCCGACGGCGTCGAGCTGCGGCGCGGCTCCATGATCGGACCGGTCGGCGAGGAGCTGCCGGGGGCGGTGGCCATCGCTCGTACGCCGGCCCGCGCGTGGGCGCTGCCGGCCGTGGCCGGCCTGCCGCTGCTGCTCGGCGGGCGGGCCTTGGGGTCGTCGGCGGACCCTGGGCGCGCGCCTCCCTTCGGGGTGCACCCGCCGAGCGGGTACCCCCCGCTGGCGGCGCCACCCGGTCCGCCACCGGCCGCGTCCGACGACGAGACCGACCGCCGGTTCGAGCGGCGCATGTGGTGGCTGCTCATCCTGCTGCTGCTGTTCGCGTTGCTGTTGACCGGGTCGAACCTGCTGCCCGGACCGGCGTGGGCGGAGATGCCGACCGACCGCGCGCTGCTGGACGTCACGCGGGGGAGCGTGAGCGCGGTCGTCGACGGGTCCACTGTGGAGCTTCGCAAGGGCGACAAGGTGTACATGAGCCAGAACGACCGGGTCACCGTAGCGACCAGGTCGACGGCGCACCTGACGTTCCGTGGAGGATCGCTGGGCGTCCTGTGCGCCGGTACCGACCTGCGGGTAGGCGAGCTGTTCAGCGACTCCGGCCGGCCGGTACGCCCCAACGGCAAGCTCGACCTGACCCGCGGCCGGTTGCTGGTGGCCACCCAGGCCGCCTCGCCGGCATTCCGGCCGCTGGCTCTGTCGGTGGTCAGCCCGGCCGGCGAGACGGCGAGCGATGGCCCGGCGCGGTACGCGGTAACGACCGGCGGTACCGAACTGTCCACGGGGGACGCTCGGTTCAACGGTGTCCCGCTGACGTCGACCGGCGCGGCGCTGACATGTGGCGACGGTGCCGAGCTGCCTGTCATAGGCGGGTCGCCGTCTCCGTCCTCGTCGCCCGAAGAGTCACCCAGCCCGTCCGACACCCCGTCGGAGTCCCCCTCGCCGACCGCGACACCGAGCCCGGGCGGGCCGACCACGACGACGCCCGGCACCACACCCACGCGGACAACGAAGCCACCGACAACCGGGCCACCGCCGACAACCGGGCCACCGCCACCGCCGCCAGACCCGTCGCCGGTAATCAGGGCCGTCCGGCACACGCCAACCAAGATCGCTCAGATTCCACCGCGTGGAGGTCGGTGCACCGGGCAGACCGTGACGGATGTGACCGAGTCGGTGTACGCCGACGTTGTCGATCCGCCAAACAGCCCAGAGTCGATCAGCGTGATCGCGATCTGGAAGTTGGACACGGATGGCACGCAAGGAACCGCGAAGCTGAGCTACACCAACGGGCTCTTCTTCGGTGAGTTCGCGGTGCCTTGGACGCAAAGTCACTACCAGGGCGGGACGATCACTGTGATGGTGAGAGCAACCGATGCTGCCGGGAATCCTCCCACCTTCAGCCAGCCGTTCACGGTCGGCCTCGACGTCTGCAAGGTCGCTGTCGCAACAGCAACAGCAGGGAGCGCATAGGGTGTTGTGTTGGTTTTGCGCCAAGGCGGCGCGTGGGGAGTGCCGGTTCTGCGGGCGCGGGCTGTGTGAGGACCACGCCAAGTTCGGGCCGTACCTCCTTGAGGTGCACCGGAGCGAAGCCCGCAGGCGGGCGGAAGGGCTCGTGGTCGAGGACGCCGTGCAGTGCGGCACGTGCCGGCCGCGGCCGCAGCCGGTACCAATGCCAGAGCTGGACTGACTGGCGGAGAATGAGTGGTGGGGGGATGCGATGAGTGACTTTGACGCGGTGCTGGAGCGGCTCGTGGCCGATCCCGGGTTCCGGGCGGCCCTGGCCGCGGACCCGGCCGAGGCGCTGGCCGGCTACCGGCTCTCGGCCGACGAGGTCGAGCTGCTGCACGCGCAGCTCGACACCGGTACGGGCGGCAATCGCCATGTGGAGCAGCGCACCAGCAAGGCGAGCCTGTTCGGACTGCTGTCGCCCTTGGCGGGCGGCGCCGGTCTCGGGACGCCGACCGACGGCGGCACGGGTGGCGGCAGCGGCTTCGGCGGCGACAGCCAGGGGTTCGACGCGGGCGCGATCGGCCAGCGCATCAGCGAGCGTGCGGGGGACTCGGGCCAGTCCGGCTTCGGTGGGGCGAGCCAGGTGGGGTTCGGCGACGGGGCCCAGTTCGGTCTCGGCGAGGCCGGAGTCAGCGGCGTGGGTGCCGCGGCACAGGCGGGGATGGGCGACGTTGCCGGCAACATCGGCGCGCCGATGGGCCGGGTCGGCGCCGAGGGCGGGCTGCTGGGACGCAACCTGCCGGAGCCTGGGGATGCCGCCGGCGGGTTCGCCGCGGCGCCGCCACCGCCTCCGCCGGGCTACCACCCGCACATCGACGTCAACGGTGACGGGCACTGGGACAAGTACACAGTGGTCGGTCGCACCGACGGCGGCGTCGACATCGTCGCGGACATGAACCACGACGGACGCGCGGACTTCATCGGCCACGACTACGACCGCGACGGTCTGGTCGACCAAGCCGACTACGACAAGGACCGCGACGGTACGTTCGAGACCCACATGACCGACGTCAACGGCGACGGCTGGCTGGACACGAAGGTCGTCGACCCGCGGCCGCGCGCCGAGGGATCGGCCGGGATGGGCGGGCGCCACCGGGCAGCCGACGAGGAGGGCCTGAGCTCGGCAAGCTGACCGGAGCGGGCCGCGCATCGACGTCTACACGAGCCACCGAATGACGGCCTCATTCCGTGGCTGGCGTAGACATGATCTTCAGGCCGGCGTCACTCGAGCGGCGAGTGTCTCGGATCGAACAGCGTCCACCGTCCTTTGCCGCCCGCCTTGGCGCGGCGCATCGTCATGTCGGCTGCCCACAACAGCTCCGTGGGACTCGTAGCCGCGGCCGGCCGCTCCACGACGCCGATGCTCGCCGAGATCCGCAGCACGTGCTCGCCGACCCGGAACGGCGTTTCCAGGACCCGCAGCACCTCGTCGGCCACCTGGGCCGCGGCGCCGGGCCGGGCCTGATGAGCGATCAGGATGACGAACTCGTCACCGCCGAGGCGGGCAAGCAGATGCCCGTGTGCCGCGGCGACTCCGCGGATCCGGCCGGCCACAGCGGCCAGCAGCAGATCGCCGACGTGGTACCCGAGACTGTCGTTCACCGCCTTGAAGCCGTCGAGGTCGACAAAGCACAGCCCGGCGATGGAACCGGGTACCGGTGCGCGAAAGAGCTGTTGATGAATGCGTTCGGCAAACAGCGCGCGGTTGGGCAGGCCGGTCAACGGGTCGTGGTACGCCTGATGGGTCAGCTGGAGCTGGCGCCGGTAGCGCTCGGTCATGTCTTGTGCCGTGACCACCAAGCAGGCGGACGCGTCCGCCCGGTCGCCGATGAGCGAGAGCGCCAACAGCACCCACCGCACCGAGCCGTCGCGGTGCACCAGCCGCGCTTCCAGGCGCAGCTCGCCCGGTGCGCCGTCGGCGAGCAGGCGGCCGACCTGCGCGCTGACCTCTGCCACCTCGTCGCGGTCGACCAGCCCGAGCAGGTCGGCGCCGCGCAGCTCCTCGGCGTCGTAGCCGAGCAGGTCCGCCAAGCAACGGTTGGCCTCGAGGATGCGGCCGTCGGCGTCGCACAGTGCCATGCCGACCGGCGCGCCGGCGAACACCGCCTGCAGCCGTTCCTCGCCAACAGATGCAACCGCCCCCGCCATCGTCGTGCGATGGAACAGCTCCTGCTCGGCCAGGGCCCGCCGGCGAAGTGCCCGGGCAAAGCCGGCACTGAGCGCACCCAGCAGGCGAACCAGACGTAGCCACAGCTCGGTGTCGTAGCTGCCGGCAAGATACGGCAGGTGCTGGGCGAGCAACACGACCGTTCGGGTCAGCACCTCGGGGTCGGTGAGGTGCGCCTCGACCAGCTCGGCGCCGATCTTGTACGCGGGCTCGGCCGTGAACGGCTGAGCCTGCAACGCGGCCGACAAGCGCTCGGTAAGCCCCGCCAACCACAGCTCCACGTCCGCCGGCACGACTGGATGGGAGCTCATACCGGTGAGGGCAGTGGCCCAGGCGTGCGCGACGTCGGCGATGGTGATCTGGAAACGTTCCTGCTCGGTCTCACAGCGTGTCACGTGGTACTGATCGAGCCGCCTCTCGCTCCCACAGCATCCCGCCTTGACGTGCCCGAAGAATCGGGATGCGATCACCTGACTGTCCGTGCTTTCGGATACCGAGCGTGATAGGCGGCCGCCCCGGACACATCCGCCATTCTGCGGAGTCATTGGGCGGGAGCAGGCGCCATAGGATCGCTGTGTGGGGCCAACGCTCCGCACATCACTCGTCGGCCGCGACGGCGAGCTCGCGACACTGCGCGGTGCGGTTGCGGCGTTGAAGGCTGGGCGGGGCGCAACCGCCTGGATCGAAGGCGAGCCGGGCATCGGTAAGTCCACGCTGGTCGCGGCGGTTCTTGACGAGGCCGAGACCCAGCGCTGCCGGGCGTACCGGGCCGTGGGCGACGAGCTTGGCCAGCGGCTGCCGCTGCGGGCGCTGATCGACGCGCTCGGCTCGGACGCCACCGAGGTCGGCGCGCGGTTGCGCGGCGGCGGCGCCGGTGATCTGGTTGGCGGCACCGTCGCCGTGCCGGCCGCGGCCGAGCAGTTCCTGGTCCTCATGGACCGGCTGTGCGCGGCCGCGCCGGTCCTGTTGGCCTTCGACGACCTGCAGTGGGCCGACGAGGCCAGCCTGGTCGTGTGGCAGCGGCTCAGCTCGGCGGTGGACCAGATCCCGCTCCTTCTCGTCAGCGCCTGCCGGCCGGTACCCGTACGTCCGGCGTTGGCCCAGCTGCGGCGTACCGTCGTCGGGCGTGCCGGCGCGCTCATCTCGCTCAGCCCGCTGGTGAACGGCGAGGTCGTCAGCCTCATCGGTCACCTGGCCGGCGGCGCGCCCGGACCGAAGCTGCGCGACAGCCTGGCCCACGCCGGCGGCAACCCGCTGTACGCCCGTGAGCTGGTCGACGCGTTCATGCGTGACCGGCGGATCCAGGTCGATCACGGCGTTGCCGAGCTGGTCGGTGCGGCCGAGCCCGCGCCGCCCGCGCTGGCCGGCGCGATCAAGAACCGGCTGAGCTTCCTATCGCCCCAGGCGACCGCCACGCTCCGGATGGCCGCGTTTCTGGGCACCGGTTTCTCAGCGTTCGACCTGGTGACGATCACCGGTAGGGCGCCGAGCTCGCTGCTGCCGATGCTGGACGAGGCGATGGCCGCCGGGGTGCTCGCGGAGGCCGGGGATCGGCTGGAGTTCCGGCACGAGCTCATCAGGCAGGCGTTGTACGAGGCGACGCCGGCGAGCACCCGGTCAGCGGTGCACCGGCAGGTGGCCCGGGCGCTCGCCGATGCCGGGCTGCCCCTCGACCGGGTGGCCTCGCACCTGATTGCGGCGCCCGATGCGGTGGACGGCTGGGCGGTGGACTGGCTCGCGGCACACGCCACCGGGCTGGCGTACCGGGCCCCGGAGCTTGCCGCCGAACTGCTGCCCACCGCGGCCGCTCGATCCGGTGCCAACAAAGCGTTGCGTGAGTCATTACTGGGCAGCCTGGCCAGGACGCTGCTCCTGCTCGGTCGGCTCGACGAAGCGGAGACGGTGGCCCGGCACGTGCTGGCGGCGACCCCGGACCCGGCCCGTGCGGCCGAGATGGCCTTGACCATCGCGTCCATCCTCAACCGCGTCGGCCGGTACCCCGACAGCCGCACGGTCCTCGACGACACGCTCGCGCGGCCCGGGCTGCCGCCGCTGTGGCGGGGCCGCCTGTTGGCGTGGCGGGCCAAGGCGATCGCGACCTCCGGTGAGCACGAGCTCGGCGAGGCCGAGGCGCGGTCCGCGCTGGCCGAGGGGGAACGGCTGGCCGACCGGATCACGATCGGCCACTGCCTGCAGACGCTCTACCTGCTGGCCGACTACGAGACCGGAGTGGCGTACGTCAACCGGGCGCTCGACGTGATCGGCGACGCTCCGGAGACGACCGATCTGCGCATCCTGCTGCTGACCAACCGCGCGTCCAACCTCGACTCGCTCGGACAGCTCGAGCCGGCGGAAGCGTCGTTACGCGAGGCGCTCATGCTGGCCGAACGCTCCGGAGGCCAGCGGATATCCGCGGTACGGGCGCAGATGGCTGGCTCCTACATCGAGGTCGGCCGGTGGGACGACGCCCAGGCGGAGCTGGAAACGCTGCTCGGCACGCCCGAGCTCTTCGAGCAGCTCATCCGGCTCGGCGGCCTGGCGTTCATCGCCGCGCATCGTGATGAGCGCACGGCGGTCGGGGAGGTGCTGCGCGCCGCGCAGGCGCTGCCGGAGCTGACCGGCTTCATGCGCGGGAACGCCGTACTCCTATGGATGGCCCAGGCGGTCGACGCCGAGCAGCGCTTCGGTGCGCAGGCCGCGGTGACGGTGCTCGCGCACACCGTCCCGATCGATCAGGGCCGGGACCTGTTCGAGCGGTGCCTGTGGTTGCCGGACCTCGTGCGTCTCGCGCTTGCGGCTGGCGACACCGACCTCGCCCTTGCCGCGGTCAACGCGGCCGAGGCCGATGCCGCGGCGGATGCGCTGCCGCGACGGGTTGCTGCCGCACGGCGGGCCCGGGCGGTGCTCGATGGCGACCCGGCCACCCTGCTGGCGGTCGCCGAGGACTACCGGGCGCTGGGAACGCCGCTGGGGTTTGGCCAGGCGTACGAAGAGGCCGCGGTCCTGCTCGCCCAGGCCGGCGACGTCGTCGGCGCCCGGGCGGCCCTGACCGACGCGGCCCGCGCGTATCTCGATCTCGGTGCCGTGTGGGATCTCCGGCGGGCCGACGCCCGGTTGCGGCAGCACGGCGTACGGCGCGGGCCGCGGACCGTCCGGCGCCGGCCCACCACCGGATGGGAGGCGCTCACCCCGACGGAGGAGCGGGTGGCTGCGCTGGTGGCCGAGGGCCGCTCGAACCCCGACATCGCCGCCGAGCTGCTGCTGTCCCGGCGGACCGTACAGACCCACGTGTCGAACATCCTCGCCAAGCTCGGGCTCGGATCGCGGATCGAGATCGTGCGGGAGGTCGACCGGCACCTGCCGGCGCGGCCGTGACGGTCTCGTCGACAAGATCGCCGTGGCGCGTGTGGCGGGAGACGGCTACCACGTGCACCACGGCGACGTTGTCGCGCCGGGGGGAGGCGCGGTCGGGGCCGGCGGTAGGGTCACCCACCTGCGACGCACTCATTGCAGGCACGGGCGGGGAAATGCCGGAGTCCCGACGTGCACCGCCATCTTGCCCAGGTGGCGAACACCGACACATCCGCCAACTCACCGAGACATTCGAGCGTGGCACGTTTCGGTGAGCAACCCGCGGCCGGCGGCTTCTAGCGTGGTGGTCGTTGAGGGAGCCGGACCAGGGAGAGACCGATGAGCGAGCACGACGACACCCACGTTGACGTCGACGGCGACGGGGACTGGGACGAGCACTGGATCCACGAGAACCCGGACGGCAGCGTCGACGTCCTGGCCGACATGAACCATGACGGCCACGCCGACTTCATCGGCCACGACTACGACCGCGACGGCTTGATCGACTCTTCGGAGTACGACAAGAACTACGACGGCCGGTTCGAGACCCACATGAGTGACAGCAACCACAACGGGTGGCAGGACCACGAGGTGGCCGACCGCAACGACGACGGTCGCGTCGACCTATACGGCCGGGACACCGACGAGGACGGCTTCTTCGACCAGGTCGTCACCGACAACAACTACAACGGAACCTTCGACACGGTGTACGCCGACCGTAACCTCGACGAGCACTTCGACCTCGTCGGCCACGACTCGAACGAGAACGGCACCGTGGACCAGGTGTTCACCGACAGCGACTACGACGGCACGTTCGACACCGTCAGCTACCCCGACCCGACCACGAACCCGTTCGTGGTGCACTGAGATACGACGCCGACCGGCCCCGCTCCGGTACCGGAGCGGGGCCGGTCGCAGCTTGCCAGTGATCGCTACAGTGTCCGCCATGGCGTCGACCATCAGGGTCAACGAGGTCCGCAAGTGGTACGGCGACGTGCACGCCGTCGACGGCCTCTCGTTCGAGGTGGAGTCCGGCGAGTTCTTCGGCATTCTCGGGCCCAACGGCGCCGGCAAGACGACAACCCTGGAAATCATCGAAGGGCTTCGCAAAGCCGACAGCGGAGAGGTACGCGTCTTCGACGAGTCACCCTGGCCCCGTAACCCGGCACTGCTGCCGCGCATCGGCGTACAGCTGCAGGCCTCGTCGTTTTTCGAGCGGCTCACCACGCGCGAACAGATCCGCACGTTCGCCTCGCTCTATGGCGTACCGACCAAACAGGCCGATCAGATGCTCGATGTCGTGGGGCTGACGGAAAAGGCGGACGTGCGCAGCGAACAGCTGTCCGGCGGCCAGATGCAGCGGCTGTCCATCGCCTGTGCCCTGGTGCACGGTCCGGAGCTGGTCTTCCTCGACGAGCCGACCGCGGGCCTGGACCCGCAGGCGCGGCGCAACCTGTGGGATCTGCTGCGCGACATCAACGACAAGGGCCGCACCGTGGTGCTGACCACCCACTACCTGGACGAGGCCGAGACACTCTGCGACCGGGTGGCCATCATGGACCACGGCAAGATCCTGCAGCTTGATCCACCCGCGTCGCTGGTACGCGGGCTCGACGCGCCGACCCGCATCGCCATCGAGAGCGGCATCGTGCCCGTTGACGAGATCCGCCGGCTCGTTCCCGAGGCGACCGTCGACGACGACGAGGTGTCGCTGACCATCGCCACCCGGAACCCGGCGGCCGTCCTCGCGGCGCTGGCCGAACGCAACGCGCTGCGCACCGCCGAGGTTCTCCGTCGACGTGGCCCAGGTCGAGGACCAGTCACTGAAGACGATCCAGTACATCACGCCCGGCCTGCTCGGCTGGGCGATCGCCACGGGTGCCACGTTCGGGGCGGCGCTGACCCTCGTGACCTGGCGGCAGAAGAAGATCCTGCGCCGGCTGCGGCTCTCGCCGGTACGCACGCCGGCCATCGTCTCGGCCCGGGTCGGGGTCAGCATCGGCGTCGCGCTGGTGCAGACCGCCATCTTCATCGGTGTCGCCGTGGTGCCGTACTTCGGGCTGAAGCTGTCGAACTACTGGTGGATGTCGATCCCGCTGGTGGTCGCCGGCACGCTGGCGTTCATGGCCATCGGGTTGCTCGCCGGCGCGTGGGCGAAGACCGTCGAGTCGGCCACCGCCGCGGCGAACCTCATCGTGCTGCCGATGGCGTTCCTGTCCGGCTCGTTCTTCCCGCTGGACAACGCGCCGACGTGGCTGCGTCAGCTGTCCGAGGTGTTCCCGCTGCGCCATCTGGTCACCGCGATGCAGGACGTCATGGTGCGCGGGAAGGGGCCGGAGAGCGTACTGCCGGAGCTGGGCCTGCTCGTCGCGTTCGCGGCGGCGCTCGCCGGAGTCGCCGCCTGGGTCTTCAGATGGGACGACGTATAGCCGGCTCAGGCCAGGTGTTGGTCCATCGAGGCGGGCGGGCCGGGCTGGGCGTAGTACCAGCCCTGGGCGGTGTCACACCACATGGCCCGCAGCCGGGCCGCCTGCTGAGCCGTCTCCACACCCTCGGCCGTCACCGTGAGGTTCAGGGTATGGGCGAGCTTGATGAGGGTCGCGACGATCTCCTGGTCGACCCGGTCCGGCCGGTTGGCTGAGCGCAGACCGGCGACGAACGAGCCCGCCAGCTTCAAGCTGTGTACGGGTAGCCGGCGCAGGTAGGCCAGGTTGGAGTAGCCGGTCCCGAAGTCGTCGATGGCGATCCGCACGCCGAGGTCGGCCAGGGCGTACAGGGTGTCCAGCGGTTCGCCGGCGCTGCCCATGACCGCGCTTTCGGTCAGCTCCAGCTGCAAGCAGCTGGGATCCAGCCCGGTCTGGTTCAGGACCGCGCTCACCTGCTGCACGATCTCCGGGTCGCGGACCTGGCGTACCGCGACGTTGACGCTGCTGATCAGCTCCCGCTCCGGATGCGCCTCGCGCCACGCGGCCGCCTGCCGGCACGCCTCCGTGAGGACCCACTGGCCCAGCGGCACGATCAGCCCGGTCTCCTCGGCCAGGCCGATGAAGGTGTCCGGCCCGAGCAGGCCGAAGTGCGGATGCCGCCACCGCACCAGCGCTTCCGCGCCGATCACGGTCGCGTCGCGCAGGCGCACCAGCGGCTGGTACTCCACGAAGAACTCGCCCCGCTCAAGCCCGGCCGGCATGCTGGCCGACAGCTGGTACCGGGTCACCTCCAGCGCGTGGCGATCCGCGTCGAACAGCGCCAGGCGGTTCTTGCCGTCGGCCTTGGCCCAGGACAGCGTGGTGTCGGCCGCTTTCATCAGCTCGCCGGCGCTGGTACCCCGTACCGGGCGCTCCACCACGCCGGCGCTCGCTGAGACCGTCACCTCGTGGGCGCCCAGCCGCACCGGGGCGCGCACCGCGGACAGCGCCTTCTCGGCCACGTCAACCACGGAGCCGGTGCCCTTCGAGCCTTCCACGAGCACCACGAACTCGTCGCCGCCGACCCGGGCCACCACCGTCTCCGGGTCGGCGACCGCGGTGTGCAGCCGCCGCGCCACGGCGACCAGCAGGTGGTCGCCGATGTCGTGCCCGAGCGTGTCGTTGATGACGTTGAAGCCGTCGACGTCCAGGTAGCACAGTCCCACGCGGGCCTCGGCGTCCGGGTCTTCGAAGACGTCGGCCAGGCGCTCGTAGAGCAGCGTGCGGTTGGGTAGCTGGGTCAGCGGGTCGTGCAGCGCCTGATGTCGCAGGCGGATCTGCAGCTGGTGCCGTTCGGTGATGTCCTCCACCATCGCCACCACGAACCGTGGCCGGCCGTTCGGGTCGCGGATCAGCGAAACCACCAGGTCGGTCCAGACGATCTGGCCGTCGCGGTGGAAGTAGGGCTTCTCGATCCGGAAGTGGTCGCGCTCGCCGTGGATCAGCTCCCGGTAATGCTCGGCCAGGCCGGGGGTGTCATCGGGATGTACGAACTCCTGGACCCGCCGTTGGCGCAGCTCCTCCGGGGTATACCCGAGCATGTCGCTCAGCGCCTGGTTGACGTCGAGGATGTGGCCCGCGATGTCGAAGATGCCGATGCCGATCGCGGAGCTGTCGAAGACCGCGCGGAACCGCGCCTCGCTCGCCCAGCGGGCCTTCTCGGCCTCGACGCGGGCCTGCATCGCCGCGGCCTGGATCTCCTCCTGCTCGACGAGGACCCGTTCCCGCAGGGCGTGGGTGTACCCGGCGGCGAGCGCCCCCTGCAAGCCAGCCAGCCGCTCCGGCGGGCAGCCGTCGAGCTGGGCGCCGAGGACCACCAGGGTGCGGTCCAGCGCCTCCGGCTGGGTCAGGTGCGCCGCCACGAGGGCGACGCCGACCTCGTGGGCCGGTTTCGGGTCGAACGGCTCCGCCCCGGCCGCGGTGACCAGCCGGCCGGCCAGGTCGGTCAGGTGTGCGACGAGCTCGCGCCGGCCCATCGGGACGTAGCTGGTCGGCGCGACCGCACGCGCCCACGCCCGGGCAAGCCGCACCGGTTTCGGCAGCGACTTGTCTCGGGTCGCGTGGGTGATGGCGGCCCGCATCGCGACGGGTGGCGCTAGTCCTCGCGCCCGGCGAGCGGCCCAGTCCTCCCGGCCATGCGGCCGGAACCTGATGGCTTGGACAGGTCAACGCTTCCGGGCGCCCCGCTCGGCCGTTTCACGGCATGCACCTCTCGTGTGGTCTTGTCGCGCCATCACGGAACCGGACAAACACTGATCAGATGAACATGGACAAGCGGTTGCGAGCATACGGGTTGGCGGGCTGCCTGCGAAACCGGCTCGGCGAGGCGCGCTCCGGCAGATGCGCTGCGCGCCCCTTCCAGACCCGCGCCCGCCAGAGCAGCGCCATGCGCCTCATGGGCAGCCATAGCGCCACTCTCCCTGGCGGAAACCACGAGCCCCTCCTGGTGGAAAACCGTCACACCGGTCCTGCTGGAAAACCGTCACATGGAAAAGCCGGTACGTGGAACAGCCGTCAGGCCACCTTCTGGATCCGGTTGGCCGGTCCCGGCGGGACCGGTGAGTTGGCGCCCAGGTAGGCGACCAGCGCATCGACGTCGAACCCTGGCGCAGTGGCCCGCGCGGTACCCACCCGAAGGTTGGTGAACCCGTCACCGCCGTTGGCCAGGAAGTCGTTCGTGGTTACCCGGTACGACGCGGCCGGGTCGATCGGCGTGCCGTTCAGCGCCATGTTCGACACATTCTGGCCCGCCGGCTGCGTCGAGTCGTAGGAGTACGTGAACCCGGCCGAGACCTGCAGGATCCGTTGCACGGTCTGGCCGCCGAAGCCCACGAACTGCTGCTCCAGCACGTTCTTCAGCTGCGCCCCGGTGAACGTCTGGGTCACCACGAGGTTGTTGAACGGCTGGACCGCGAAGCACTCGCCGAAGGTCACCTCGCCGGGCGCCTCGCCGGCGGGCGAGTTCGCGAAGATCAATGAGGTGCGGATCCCGCCCGGGTTCATCAGGGCGATCTGCGCCCCCGCGGCCTGCTTCGTGTACGCGAGCTGCGCGTCGGCGATCACGTCACCGAGCGGGCTCTCCCCGTTGGGCTGGGCGGCCTGCACGATGTCGGCGGTGATGCTGCCGACCACCCGGTTGGCGATCGGCGCCACCGCGGTCCGGTACTTGTCGGCGATCGCCTTGGCCGCCGGGTCGACGAGGTCCGGGTTGCGGATGAAGTTGCCGGCCGCGTCCTTGGCCCAGCTGCCGTCCGGCAGCTTCACCCCGTTCTCCACGATCACGTTGTGCGCCGCGATCTCGGTGAACTGCCGGGTGTGCCGGTCGACGGTCACCGAAACGTCGGTGACCAGCCGGCCGAACGAGCTGGCGCTGGTGACCACGGAGTTGGCGCCCGAGGAGTTGGGCAGCGCGCACGTGTAGAACTGGTGCGTGTGGGCGGAGATCACCAGGCCGTACTCGGGCCGCAGCCCGGCCACGATCGGCGTGATCGCGCCCGCGAAGTTCGCGCAGCTCGACGGGTCGGGCAGCGCGGGCGGCGGTACCAGCTGGATGCCGCCCTCGTGGATCACCAGCACCAGCGAGCGGATATGGAAGAAGGTGAGGATCCGGGCGTACATGTTGGCGGTCTCGACCTCGTCCCGGAAGTCGACGGTGGTGATGCCGGCCGGGTTGACGATCGTCGGCGTGCCCTTGAGCGTCATGCCGACGAACGCGACCGGTACCCCGCCGACGAGCTTGATCTCGATCGGCGCCAGGATCGGCAGGCCGTCGCTCTTGTTGGTGACGTTGGCGGCGAGGTACGTGAAGTCGGCGCCCGCGAAGCCGTCGCCGTCCTGGCAGCCGTCGGTCGGGTGGCAGCCGCCGAACTGCATGCGCTTGAGCTCGGTGACGCCCTCGTCGAACTCGTGGTTGCCGACCGAGCTGAGCTGCAGCCCGAGCGCGTTCATCTCCTCGATGGCCGGCTCGTCGTGGAACGCCGCGCTGACCAGCGGGCTGGCGCCGATGAGGTCGCCGGCCGCGACTGTGAACACCTCACGCGTCTGCTGCAACGCCTGCGCCCGTAGCCGCTTGACCCAGGTCGCCAGGTACTCGACACCGCCCGCAGGGGTGCCGTTGATCAGGCCGCTGCTCCCGGTCGGCGGGTCGATGTTGCCGTGAAAGTCGTTGAAGGCGAGCATGCGGGCCGTCGCGGTGCGCCCGTGCAGGCCGGGTTGGTCGAAGGTCACGCGGACCGGCGACATCGGCGTCCACGCCGCCTCGGCCGGCTGCGGTCCGCGCAGGCCGAAGGGTACGAACGCGACAACGCCGGCGGCTAAGAGCGGTACGGCGATAAGGCGCGACACCCGCTGCCAGCGCCGGGTGCGGGACTGTCCCATGGGTCACTCCTTGTCGGACGAGGCATGCCTCGTTCGACATCCTTGCGTTCCGCACTCGCCGCGTCGAGCGGTACCAGGTGACGGCGGGGTGTCCGCAAGGGGACGAACCGGCTGCTCAAAGGGCGCCCTACAGCGGGATCGCCGCGCCGTTGACCCCTGTGCCGTCGTCGCTGACCAGGAACCGGATCACCGCGGCGATCTCGGCCGGCGCCACCCATCGCGAGTAGTCGGCGCCCGGCTGCGCGGCTCGGTTCGCCGGTGTGTCGATGATGCTGGGCAGCAGGGCGTTGCAGCGGATGCCCGCGTCGCGGTACTCGGCCGCGACGGCTTGGGCGAACGCCAGCACCGCCGCCTTGGCGGCGATGTAGCCGGCCGCTTTGGGGAACGGGCTCACCGCGGCCCGGCTCGACACGCACACGATGCCACCGCCGCCGGCCGCGACCAGGTGCGGCAGCGCGGCCTGGGTCACCAGGTACGTCGGGCGTACGTTCAGCGTGAACTGCCGCTCGAAGTCGGCGATCGGCATCTGGTCGACCTTGCTGCCGCCCGCGTACCCGCCCACGAGGTTGACCACCGCGCGCAGCGGTGCACCCGGGTCGGCGACCGCCGCCTCGATGGTCGCCTGTACCCCGGCCGGCTCGGTCAGGTCCACGCCCGGCACCGCGACAGCGCCCGCCGGCACCTTGCCCCCGTCCGGATGGTGTACCGGCACCACGACCCGCCAGCCGTCGGCGAGAAACGCCTCGGTGACGGGGGCGCCGAGGCCGCCGGTTCCTCCGGTGACCAGCACACTGCGATCGGTCATGACGCCGCCCCGCTCCGCAGGCTCCGCGTGGCGCCGCCATGACGTGCTAGCTGGACCTCGCTCCGCTCGGTCATGAGATCACCGTAGGCGGCACCGCGGGCGGCCGCAGCCGACACGCCATGATCGCCGGGTGGTACCGCCGGTCTTCCGCCTGGCTGAAAAATCGCGTGCTCCTCAATTGATCAGATGTCACGCTCTCCGCCGAGCGCCGGGGCCGGAATGCGGTAGGGCGGGTGCCTTTTCGATCATGCCGACCGCCGGCGGGGGCGTTGACCAGTGGTTGAGCGCCGACCTAATATCGGCCGCGATCAGTAAATCTACTTTACAAACCGGCCGTGAACTGCAGCCGAGCGGGTGGGGCCCCGGCTGACCGTTCTCGCCCTGCATGGTGGCCGGTGCCATAGACACATACGATCACCGATGGCTCACTCCTCCCCGGAGCCACCCGATCGGTCCACCGGATCCGCCGCCCGGAACACCCGACGACCTCGACACCGCCCTGATACCGGACCCGCTATCCGGATCCGAGAGGAGAAACGCCCGATGAAGAGACGGAGAACGCGCATTCTCGCGCTCGCCGCCACGGCGCTGGCCGTGTTGGCCGGCATCGTCTACGTGCAAGGTCCAGCGGAGGCGGCCACCACCCGCTACGAGGCGGAGAACGCCACCATCTCCCAAGGCGTCGTGGAGTCCAACCACCTCGGCTTCTCGGGTACCGGGTTCGTCAACACGGACAACGTGGTCGGCAGCTCGGTGACCTGGAATGTCAACGCCGACACCGCCGGCAACGCGACGCTGGCGTTCCGGTTCGCCAACGGCACGACCACCAGCCGGCCGATGGACATCGCGGTCAACGGCACGGTCGTCTCGGCGGCGTTCGCGTTTCCGGGCACCGGGAGCTGGGACACCTGGCAGACCAGGACCCTCACCGCGGCCCTGAACGCCGGCCCCAACTCGGTCAAGGCGACAGCCACGACCTCCAACGGCGGGCCGAACCTGGACTGGCTCGAGGTGACCACGGCCGCCGCATTCACCGACTTCCAGGCGGAGAACGCCACGCTGTCGCAGGCGGTGGTAGCCACCAACCACACCGGATTCACCGGTACCGGCTTCGTCGACTACAACAACGTGGCCGGCAGCTTCGTCCAGTTCACCGTGACCGCCGGCAGCAGCGGTCCGCAGAGCCTCGCGTTCCGGTACGCCAACGGCTCGACCGCCAACCGGCCGATGGACATCGCGGTCAACGGCACGGTCGTCTCAGCCGGGCTGGCATTCAACCCGACGACCGACTGGGACACCTGGGCCACGGTGACGATCAACGCGACCCTCAACGCGGGGAGCAACACGGTGCGGGCGACCGCGACCGGCGCCGCGGGCGGTCCCAACCTGGACCGGCTACGGGTCAGCATCCCGACCGACACGGTCCGGCCGACCCCGCCCGGCCAGCCGGTGTGCAGCAACATCATGGACACCAGCCTGACCCTGACGTGGGGCGCGTCGACCGACAACGTCGGCGTCGTGGCGTACGACATCTTCCACGATGGCACCCAGCTCACCTCGGCTCCCGGAAACACCACGACCAAGGAGCTCACCGGGCTGAACCCCAACTTCACCTACCGCCTGTCGGTGTTCGCGCGTGACGCCGCCGGCAACGTGTCCGACACCAGCCCGCTGGCGACCTGCGTGACGCTGCCGAGCGACGACACGATCCCGCCGAGCGCGCCGACCAACCTGACGTTCTCCAACGTCGGCCAGACCAGCGTCAACCTGGCATGGGGAGCGTCGACGGACAACAAGGGCGTCACCGCGTACAACGTGCGCAACAGCAACAACGGCGTGGTCTTCACCGTTACCGGCAACCCGCCCGCGACCACCACCACCGTGACCGGCTTGCCCTGTGGCTCAGCGCAGAGCCTGCACGTGGTGGCCCGCGACGCCGCCGGTAACACCTCGGCGCCCAGCAACACCGTCAACTTCACCACCAGCGCCTGCGGTCGGGGCACGCTCCAGACGCCGACCACGGTGACCACCGGATGGACCATCCCGTGGGACATCTGCTGGATCCCCGGTCGCCAGCAGGCCCTGGTCACCGAGCGCGACGACTTCCGGGTCACCCGGGTCAACGTCACCGGCACCACGAAGACGCTGTTGGGTCGCGTGCCCAACGCGGCGACCACCGACGGTGAGGGCGGCCTCATGGGCTGCGCCTTCTCGCCGGACTGGAACGGCACCACTGACCAGGACGTCTTCTTTATGCACACCTCGCCTACGGACAACCGGGTGGTCCGGATGACCTATGACGGCACGACGTTGAGCACCACCTCGACGCCCATCGTCACCGGCATCCGGCGCAACCGGTTCCACAACGGCGGCCGGATCCGGTTCGGTCCGGACGGCTTCCTCTACATCACCACCGGCGAGGCGCAGCAGCCGGACCTGGCGCAGGACCGCAACTCGCTCAACGGCAAGATCCTGCGAGTCACCAAGAGTGGAGCGCCGGCGCCGGGCAACCCGTTCGGCACCCGCATCTACAGCTACGGCCACCGCAACCCGCAGGGGATCGCCTGGGACTCGGCCGGAAACCTGTGGGAGTCCGAGTTCGGCAACGCCACGTGGGACGAGATCAACCTCATCCTCCCGGGCCGCAACTACGGTTGGCCGACCTGTGAGGGCGCCTGCAACATGGCTGGCCTGACCGACCCCAAGTGGCAGCGGTCGCCGAGCGTCTGCTCGTGCAGCGGCATCGCGATCGTCAACGACACGATCTACATGGGCGCCCTCCGCGGCCAGCGGATCTGGCGGGTGGAGCTGAACAACGTCAACACCACGAACCCCACTACCGGCACGTCGACGAGCCACTTCGTCGGTACGTTCGGCCGGATCCGCGCCGTGGTGAAGATCCCTGGCGTCAGCGCGATCTGGTTCGGCACCAGCAACGCGGACAACAACGGCGGCCAACCGGACGGGTCGGACGTCATACGAAGATCCAATATCCAGTAACGATCTAGGACAGTGGCCCCGAGTCCGACGGACTCGGGGCCACTGTTATTCCGAATTGGGGTGAACCTGGACAGCGCCAAGTACGTCATAGTAAGTGGTGCACATCTCAGGCGGTCGTAACCGGATCTTGTCCTAGAGGCGGAATCTCTGGCGTAGCTCGGCTGTTGTGCAGGGCGTAACCCGTGCGGGAGCGGGCAGTTTTGACTGAACCGGGCGGGGAACGCTAAGGACGACGGGGAAGGACCCGAAGTGGAGAACATGGCGGTGGAGATTCGCACCGACGCGGTCGCCGAAGAGCGCGATCTCGTCGGAGTCTACCTGCACGAGATCTCCAGGACGCCGCTGCTCGACGCCGCCAAGGAGGTCGAGCTCGCGAAGGCGGTGGAGGCCGGGCTCTACGCCGAGCAGCTGCTTGAGTCGGGCAAAACGGTCAAGGGAGCTTCCCGGGCAGAGCTGGAGCGCCTGGTAACCGAGGGTGAGCGCGCCAAGGACCAGTTCATCCGCGCCAACCTCCGGCTGGTCGTCTCGATCGCCCGGCGCTACGTGCGCTCGGGCATGCCGATGCTCGACCTGATCCAGGAGGGCAACACCGGTCTGGTCCGCGCCGTCGAGAAGTTCGACTACGTGCGCGGCTACAAGTTCTCGACCTACGCCACGTGGTGGATCCGCCAGGCGATCAGCCGGGCGATCGCCCAGCAGGAGCGGACCGTACGCCTGCCGGTGCACCTCGTCGAAGACGTCAACCGGATGCGCAACGTGGCCCGGCAGCTGACCCGGGAGCAGGGCAACGAGCCCGAGCCCGAGCAGCTCGCCGTCGCGCTCGGCGTGCCGGTGGAGCGGGTGCACGAGCTGCAGCGCTGGTCGCAGGACACCGTGTCGCTGGACACGCCGGTCGGCGACGACGGCGACACCAACCTGGGTGACCTGGTCGCCGACTCCGACGCGCCGTCGCCGGAAGACGTGGTGCTCGCCGCCATGGAGCGCCAGCGCATCGAGAGCCTGCTCAACCACCTCGACAGCCGGTCGGCGGGCATCATGCGGGCCCGATACGGCCTGGAAGACGGTCGGGAGCACTCGCTGACCGAGGTCGCGAGCCGGTTCTCGCTGTCGCGGGAGCGGATCCGCCAGCTGGAGATCCAGGCGCTGGGCCGGCTGCGCGAGCTCGCTCGCGCAGAGGGCATGGCGGCCGCCTGACATAGCTAGCGAGGGCCGGTGCGCGACAGCGCACCGGCCCTTCGCCGTTACTTCACACCGAACACATGCACCACGTGCGGGCCGTCGACCAGCACATGCGGCGCGACCGAGTGGTAGGCGATGGCGTGGACCCACGCGTTGCCCGTCCGCAGGGTGAGCACCGACTTGATCAGGCCTGGTCCGAAGTACTGGAAGAACAGGAAGATCACCGACAGGAGTACGGCCGAAGCCGAGCTGAACACGAGCCACGCGTCGAGGAAGTGCGCGAGCGTGTAGGCCACCCCGCCGAGGATCGCCGCCGTGACGGCCGAGCCGGTCAGCTTCACGAAGCGTGGCAGCAGGATCGCGTAGATGAAGATCATGGTCGGCAGGACGGTACCGGCGAAGTAGAGGACGAACGCCAGCGGCGCCCCGATCAGCATCTGGGTCGGCGACAGGTCGAAGAACGCGGAGCTGACGGTGAGTACCTCCACAATGGACTCCACGACCAGGATCACCACGATGACGAGCGCGTCGTTGCGCCGGTCGGTCGAGCGCAGGTTCAGCTGCTCGTTGCTGTACCGCCGGCGGAAGAACAGGTACGGCACGACGGCGTAGAGCACGAGGTTGTACAGCGCCCAGGTGATCGCCTCGGTACGGGTGATGTGCGCGTGCGTGCCGTAGATCGTGCCGGCGAGGTGGAAGCTGAAAGGCCGCCAGCCGAACGCCACACCGAGCAGTGCGCCGCCGACCTGGACGAGCACGCCGTACCCGATCAGCCCGAACGTCTCGCGGCGCGCCAGGTCGCGGTCCGGTGCCCGGGCGGCCAGGTCCGGGATCTGCCGCCGGCGGGTCAGGTACCAGGTCAGGGCGACGAGGAGCAGGACCTCCACGAGCCCGAGGTTGGCGAAGATCAGCTGGTTGGCGAACGGCGTACCGGCGACGGCCGGCCGGTCGAACGGTAGGCGACCGCGCGCCACCACGACGACCACGACGTTCGCCAGGACCCATAATGCAATGACGATCTGCACGCTTCGCTGCCGCAGGAGCTGGCTGACCAGCGTGCCGGGGCGGTGCGGCGTGGTGGGGGGTGCGATCATGGCCCACATTGTGGCGGCGACCGCACCCCGGCGGTAGCTCCTACCGGAGCTACCCGGCCATCGGGGCTGTAGGGCTATCGGGGCGCTACGGCGGCCGTCAGCTCGGCCAGCTGGCGATGCAGCGCTTCGTGCTGGTGGGACAGCGTCGCCAGGTTGGTCTGGAGCTGTTCGATCATGGCGGCCGCGTGGCAGTCGGTGTCGTAGTCGTGCTGCGCCAGCTCCGCCGAGATCTGGTCGCTGCGCCTGGCGGCGATCAGCAGGATCGCGCCCTGCAGCGCCGCGAGGCAGCTCAGCACGAGGTTCAGCAGGATGAAGGGGTACTTGTCAAAGCCATGGCTGCCGTTGAACGCCATCCAGACAGCGAGGAACGCGAGCGCGGCGAAGACGAAGAACCAGGAGCCCATCCCGTTGCGGAGCCGGTCCGCGGCCCGCTCACCGAGGCTGAGCTGCTTCCCGCTGCGTACTGCAGGATGGCTGTCCCAGCCGTGAACGCCCTGCGCCGGAGCCCGTGATGTCATGGTCATGAGCCGGCAGCGTAGTCCTTCCCCGCGACCACGAAGACGCGCCGGAACGGCATGACCGTGCCGTAGGGCATACGCGGGTACGCCCCGCGCAGACCGGCCGCGATGTCGGCCCGGAACCGGGCGAGCGCCTCCGCGTCGTCGGCGAGCGCGTCGAGGTACGGCCGCAGCCCGGTCCCGGCGAACCACTCCAGCACCGGATCGTCGCCCGGCAGCAGGTGCAGGTAGGTCGTCTGCCAGGCGTTCACCCGCAGCCCGAGGCGGGCCAGCACATCGGCGTACTCCTCCATGGTCCGCACCGGGCTCGCACCCGACCGCGGTCCCGGGCTGAGCGAGACGGAGGCCATGCGGTCGGCCCAGCGCTTGGACATCGCCACCGTCCGGAACACCGCCGTGGCCGGTGACCCGCCCATCGCCGGCATCTGGATGGCGAGGCAGCCGCCGGGCCGCAGCGCGGCCGCCCAGACCGGCAGCAGGTCCAGATGCGACGGCACCCATTGCAGGACCGCGTTCGACACGATGACGTCGACCGACTCGGGCTCGGGCTGCCACTCCTCGATAAGGCCGAGGCTGAACCCCAGCCGGCCCGGCTCGGCGAGCGGCTGCGCCTCCCGGATCATCTCCGGGGAGGCGTCGATGCCGTGCACGTACGCCTGAGGCCAGCGCTGGGCGAGCGTCGCGGTCAGCGTGCCCGCACCGCAGCCAAGGTCGGTCACCTCACGGGGAGCGACCGCGGTGATCTGCCCAACCAGGTCGTGGAACGGGCGAGACCGCTCGGCGGAGTACCGCCGGTACTGGTCGGGGTCCCACGACGGCGACGCCATGAACGCGATGGTCGCGAGCAATGCGGCCGTGCACAAGGGGGGCGGGCACAAGGGGTGCGGGCGCGGCGGCAACCTTGCGGGGAGGCCGGCGGGCCGCTGGGGGGTGGCGGCCCGCCGGCGCGAGTGCTGTCAGGCGGGGCGACCGTAGCCGTACGGTCGCGCCATGTCGACGCTGGAGATCTTGACGTGGTCGCCGAACGTCGGCGCGTGGATCACCTGGTTGTTGCCGACGTAGATCGCCACGTGTCCCAGGTTGTAGTAGAACACCAGGTCGCCGGGGCGCAGAACGCTGCGCGAGATGTGCGGGATGCTTCGCCACTGCATGGCGGCGTTGTGCGGCAGGGAAAGCCCGGCCGCCCGCCAAGCCGCCATCGTGAGCCCGGAGCAGTCGTAGCTGCCGGGACCGTCGGCGCCCCACTGGTAGGGCTTGCCAAGCTGACCGTACGCGAACTTGACCGCGATCCCGGCGCGCCCGGCAACGTACGGCGGTGCGGGGTTGGCGCCACCGCCTCCGCCCGAGGGCGGCGGTGGCGGCGGAGGCCGGGCGGCCAGCAGTCGCCGCTTGAGGTCGTTGAGCCTGACGAGGTCGGCTTCGATGCGGGTACGGGTGCCGGTCAGGTCGGCCTGCTGCTTGGTCTGCTGCGCGAGCAGGGCGTCGAGGTCCTTCTTCTTGCCGTCGTAGGAGACCTTGAGATCGGTGAAGGCGGCCAGCGTGCGGCGCTGGCTGCGGGCGATCTGGTCGAGCGAGGCGAGCGAGTCGAGCAGGGCGTCGCTGGAGCCGGTGTTCAGCAGGACCGACATGGTCGTGGCCGGGCCGTTCTTGTAGGCGCTGACCGCGAACTGTGCGACGTTGGCCGAGGTGGCGTCGAGGTCCGCCTGCAGCGGCGTCATCTTGCCGGTGAGCTCGGCGATCGCCGCCTGGGTCGCCTTCAGCTGCTCGGTCACCAGGTTGTACTGCTCGACGATCTTCTCAAGCTGGATCGACTCGGCTTCGATCTGCTGCGCGAGCTGCGAAGGCGTCGGTTCGGCGTTGGCCGCGGTTGCCGGTAGGACGATCCCCACCGCGACGGCGCCGAGCACCATGGTTCGCAGCAGTCTTCGCGAGACTGGCAAGGGGAGACCCCTTCTTCCGCACCGCCTACCGGGTTAGCTGACGGGTTCGGGCGGGAAGAGGCGCCCTACCAGGCTCAAGCCGCAAGCCGTCATCCGCGACGGCCAAGGCGTGCGCCCGGATTCACCCCATGAGCGGCCTGGGGAGGCGGCCGCCCGGTGGTTCCCCGGCTCGTCGCCGCTCACATGTCTGCGAGCTGGCGAGATGCTCGACTCGGCGGTGCCCGTCCGGCGCCGCCCGGGTTAGGCGGCTACCAGCCGAACAGGCCAGAACCAAGGTAACGTGATCATCTCGATCCCGAAAGTGGAGCGTGGGCGATCTATCCCGGCTCAGCTACAAGTAGGGAAATGTCCCAATTACTTCCGGTCAGCGACGAACATCGGAAGGTAACGCACCGGTATCGCCGTGAGGGGATCTCTTGACGCCCTGGTGGTACCAGGTTGAATTACCGGTAACTTAGGCCGCTGTGACGCCGGCCACAGATGTCGACGAAGGGGCGGGCGTGTTACGGGTGCAGAACCTCGAGGTCGTCTACGACGACGTCATGCTCGTTCTGCGTGGGGTCAGCCTGGCCGTACCACCGGCGAAGATCGTGGCGCTCCTCGGCGCCAACGGCGCGGGCAAGACCACCCTCCTGCGAGCCGTCTCCGGCCTGCTCGACGTGCACGACGGCGAGGTGACCAAGGGCAGCGTGACGCTCGACGACCGGCCCATCCACCGGCTGCGGCCCGCCGCGGTGGTGCGCCGCGGGGTCAGCCAGGTCATGGAGGGCCGGCGCATCTTCGGCGAGCTGACCGTCGAGGAGAACCTCCGGCTAGGCGCGCACACCGCATCCGGGCCGCCGGCGGCCGGCCTGACCCGGGTGTACGGGCTGTTTCCGGTGCTCGCCCAGCGCCGCCGCACGATCGCCGGCTACCTGTCCGGCGGCGAGCAGCAGATGCTCGCCATGGGCCGGGCGCTGATGTCCAACCCGCGGTACCTGCTGCTCGACGAGCCGAGCCTGGGGTTGGCGCCGCGGCTCGTGGAGCAGGTTCGCGACCTCATCGTCGAGATCAACCGCGCCGGCACGGCCGTGCTCCTGGTCGAGCAGAACGCCACGATGGCGCTGTCGATCGCCGAGCATGGGTACGTGCTGGAGACCGGCAAGGTGGTGCTGGACAAGCCGGCCAGGGACCTGCTCGGCGACGAGGACGTCCGGGAGTTCTACCTCGGGCTGCACCCGGAGGGCACCGTGAAGTCCTTCCGCGACGTCAAGCACTACAAGCGCCGGAAGCGGTGGCTCTCATGACCACGGTGCTGACCTTCGACGACATGCACCTGTCCTTCGCGGGTGTCAAGGCGATCGACGGCGTGAGCTTCTCGGTCGGCGAGCGCGAGCTGTTCGCCATCATCGGCCCGAACGGCGCCGGGAAGACCTCCATCTTCAACGTCATCTCGGGCGTATACCGGCCGCAGTCCGGGCGGGTCGAGTTCGACGGCCACTCCCTCGTCGGCAAGCGTCCACATGAGACAGCCGCGCTGGGGGTCGCCCGTACCTTCCAGAACGTCGAGCTGTTCAGCCACCTCACGGTGCTGGAGAACCTCATGCTGGGCCGCCACCACCACATCAGGTACGGGCCGCTGTCGGCGATCGTGTGGCTCGGCCGGGCGCGCCGGGAGGAGGTGGCCAACCGGGCCGCCGTCGAGGACATCGTCGACTTCCTGGAGCTGGAGCAGTGGCGCCGGTTACCGGTTGGGCTGCTGCCGTATGGCGTACAGAAACGGGTCGAGCTGGGTCGGGCGCTGGCCATGCAGCCGAAGCTGCTGCTGCTCGACGAGCCGGTGGCCGGGATGAACCTCGAAGAGACCGAGGACATGGCGCGCTTCATCCTGGACATCCGCGACGAGCTCGATATCCCGATGATCCTGGTCGAGCACGACATGGGCCTGGTCATGGACCTCGCCGACCGGGTGCTCGTCGTGGACTTCGGGGTGGCCATCGCGACCGGCCGCCCCGCCGATATCCAACACCATCCCGACGTTATCCGGGCCTATCTCGGGGAGGTGCAGCGCACATGACCGCGACACTGACCACTGCTACCACGACGATCGCGACGAGGGTACGGGACCGGGCCGCCGCCACCCCTGACCGCGTGGCGATGCGGGAGAAGGACTTCGGGATCTGGCAGGAGGTGACCTGGGCACAGTACTGGGACAAGATGCAGACGGTCGCGCACGGGCTGATGGCGCTGGGCGTCGAGCCCGGTGACCGGGTCGCCGTGCACTCGGAGAACCGCCGCGAATGGCTCTACACCGACCTCGCCACCGTGGCCGTACGGGCGATGACCGTCGGGCTGTACCCGACCAACCCGCCGCCCGAGGTCGGCTACCTGCTGTCGCACTCCGGAGCCAAGGTGCTCGTCGCCGAGGACCAGGAGCAGGTCGACAAGGCGCTGGCCGTCATCGACCAGTGCCCCGCCCTGGAGCGCATCGTCTACCTCGAGCCGCGCGGCATCCGGCACCGCTACGACCACCCGAAGCTGCTGTTCTGGGACGACTTCCTGACCCTTGGCGCGGGGCACCGCGAGGCGTACCCGGACGCGGTCGAGCAGCGGATGAGCTCAGCCACTGATTCCGATGTTTGTACCTTGATATACACCTCCGGCACCACCGGCCCGCCGAAGGGCGCCATGCTCTCGGTGTCCAACGTGGAGTTCGCGATCCACACGCTGGTGCACGGCGGTGGCTTCACCTCGCCGCCGCCAGGGCCCCACGACCTCGTGCTGTCCTACCTGCCGCTGTGCCACGTCGCCGAGCGCATCTTCTCGACCTGGTTCAACGCCGGTGCCGGGGTACAGGTGAACTTCGCCGAGTCGATCGCCACGGTGCAGGCCAACCTGCGCGAGGTGCAGCCCACGGTGCTGTTCGGGGTACCGCGGATCTGGGAGAAGATCCTCGCCGGTGTCCACATCAGACTCGCCTCGGCCACGCTGGTCAAGCGGCTGTTCGCCGGGCTGTGGCTGAAGGTGGCCGACCGGATCGGCAGCCGGCTCGTGGCGCGGGAGGGGCGGCACTCGGTGGCGACACGGCTGGCGTACGCGATCGGGTGGCTGTTCTTCTACCGCGCACTGCGGGAACGCATCGGGGTACGCCGGGTGCGCTACGCCGCCTCCGGTGCCGCGCCGATCGCCCCGGATGTGCTGAAGTTCTTCATGGGCATCGGGGTGCCGATGCACGAGGTGTACGGCATGACCGAGAACACCGCCGTGGCCACCGCCAACCGTCCCGGTCGGGTCAAGCTCGGTACCGTCGGTGAGCCGCACCCGGGAGTCGAGCTGCGGATCGACCCGAACACCGGCGAGATCCAGACCCGCCATGCCGGGGTGTTCGTCGGGTACTTCCGCAACCCGGAGGCCACCGCACAAGCCAAGGAGCCCGACGGCTGGCTGCACACCGGCGACCTCGGGGAGTCGGTCGATGGTACCCACGTGAAAATCACCGACCGGGCCAAGGACATCATCATCACCTCGGGCGGCAAGAACATCGCGCCCAGCGAGATCGAGAACGCGCTCAAGGCGTCGCCGTACATCAAAGAAGCGATCATCATCGGCGACCGCCGTCCGTACCTGACCGCGCTCATCGGCATCGAGCTGGACACCGTGGGCGAGTGGGCGCAGCGCCGTGGCCTGCCCTACACCACGTACCGGGACCTGTCCGAGAAGCCGGCGGTGCTCCAACTTGTACAGTCCATTGTGGACGAGGTCAACGCCCGCTTCGCGAGCGTGGAGCAGGTCAAGCGGTTCCGCATGCTGCCCAAGGAGCTCGACCACGAAGACGGCGAGCTGACCGCGACGCAGAAGGTGAAGCGGTCGGCGATCGCCAAGCTCTTCACCGACACTCTCGAAGAGATGTACCGGCGATGACCGAGCTTCTCCAGAGCCTGGTGCGCGGCCTGGGAACGGGCAGCGTCTACGCTCTGCTGGCGCTGGGCTTCGTCATCATCTACAAGTCCACCCGGGTGATCAGCTTCGCCCAGCCGGCGTTCATGCTCGCCGGTGCGGTCCTCGTGACGTACCTCCAAGGGTCGGTCGGCTTCTATGCCGCGGTGCCCCTCGCCGCGGTGCTGACCGGGATGCTGGCGCTGGGCATCGAGCGGGTGGCGGTACGCCCGATGGTCGGGCGGCCGGTCTTCGCGGTCGCCATCATCACGCTGGGCATCGACATCGCCGTGCGGGTCGTGGTCAACGGCTTCATCGGGCTCAACGTGCGCCAGATCGGCGACCCGTGGGGGCTGTCGACCTGGCGGCTGCCCGGTGGCGTGCTGGTCGAACGGCGTCACGTGGCGATGCTGGTGACCACGGCGGTGCTCGTGGCCGGCCTGTTCGCCTTCTACCGGTACACCAGGATGGGCCTGGCCATGCGGGCGGCGGCCTATGACCAGGAGGCCGCCCTGGCGCAGGGCGTGAGCGTTGGTGCGGTTTTCGCGCTGTCCTGGGCCCTGGCCGGCGCGCTCGCGGCCGTGGCCGGCGTCTTCGTCGCTACCGGCGGCGGCGTCGACCAGCAGCTGTGGCTGATCGCCTTGAAGGCACTACCGGTCATCATCCTGGGCGGCCTGGACTCGTTGCCCGGGGCCGTGCTCGGCGGGCTGATCGTGGGCGTGGTCGAGTCCCTGGTCGGTACCTACCAGGGACACGTGCCATGGCTGGGCGGCAACGTGTCGGTGGTTAGCGCGTACGTGCTGATGCTGCTGGTGCTGCTGGTGCGCCCGTACGGGCTGTTCGGGACCCGGGAGGTGGAACGGGTATGATCGGCCGGCCTGGGCTGCGTACCTCGTACGCGCAGGACATGGCGTTGCTGGACACGACCAGCAAGTGGGTGGGCGTCGGGGCGCTCGTGGTCCTCGGTCTGGCGGTGCCGTTTGCGTTCCCGGACGACATCCTGCAGCTGCTCGCGTTGGCCTCGGTCGCCGCGATCGGCGCCATCGGCCTCAACCTCGTCACCGGGTACGCCGGACAGGTCTCGCTCGGGCACGCGTTCTTCATCGCGATCGGCGCGTACACGGCTGCGGCCATCTCCGGCGACCCGAACGGGCGCACGCTCGGCTTCGGCATCGACAACATCCTGGTCTGGCTGCCCGCCGCGGGACTCGTGGCGGGGCTCGCGGGCGTGCTCGTCGCGCCGCTGGCCACCCGGCTGCGCGGGCTGTACCTGGCGATCGTCACGCTCGGGCTGGTCTTCATCGGCGGGTACGTGTTCGAGACCTGGTCCGAGCTCACCGGCGGGCCGGGGGTGGGGCGCACAGCCGCGGTGCCGTCCCTGTTCGGGTACCACTTCGACGCCCCCGGTGCCCTGCTCACCCGGGACCAGAAGCTGTACCTGCTCATGTTCGTACTCCTGCTGGTGTTCGCGCTCGCGGCGCGCAACCTGGCGCGCTCCAAGGTCGGGCGCGCGTTCACGGCGATTCGCGACCGGGACATCGCGGCCGGCGTGATCGGGGTGAACCTGGCCCGGTACAAGACGATCGCGTTCGCCATCTCGTCCTTCTACGCCGGCTGCGCCGGTGCGCTGCTCTACACCGTCAGCGGCTTCTTCGACCCGGGCTCGTTCAACCTGCTGCTGTCGGTGCAGTACATCGCGATGGTGCTGATCGGTGGCGCCGGCACGATCTCGGGCTCGATCCTCGGCGCGTTGTTCATCACGCTGCTGCCCTGGGCGACCCGGAAGATCCCGCTGTTGCTTCCGGTGCTCAGCAACTCGCCGACCGACACCCCGAACACCTACCAGCTGGAGACCGTGCTCTACGGGGTCCTCATCATCGGGTTCCTGATTTTCGAGCCGCGCGGCCTGTTCGGCATCTGGATCCGGATTCGCAACTACTGGAAGGCCTTTCCTTTCTCGTACTGAGCTCGCAGGAGGTTCGATGAGACGGCTCGCAATCGCGTTCGTGGTGCTCGCGCTGGCACTCGCCGGCTGCCGCGGTGGCTCGGCCACCCCGGGCGGCGGCAACAACGCCGGTGGCATCAAAACCGATGTCGGCGTGACGAAAGAAGCGTGCCCGCAGGCGGTCAACGCCAACCACGGCTGCATCTACCTCGGTTCGATCTCCGACCTCACCTCCGGACCGTTCAAGGCGCTCGCGGTGCCGATCACCGAGTCGCAGAAGGCGTTCTGGGCGCGGGTGAACAAGGCCGGCGGGATCGGCAACTACGACGTGGACGTCACCACGTACGTCCGGGACAACAAGTACAACCCCGAGGTGCACAACCAGGTGTACCAGGAGATCAAGGGCAAGGTCCTGGCGCTGGCGCAGACGCTCGGCTCGCCGACGACCGCGGCCATCATCAACGACCTGAAGACCAACAAGATTGTGGCCGCACCCGCGTCGTGGACCTCGGCGTGGGCGTTCGAGGACGTCATCATCGAGTCCGGTGCGAACTACTGCATCGAGTCGATGAACGCGCTGGACTACGCGAAGGAGACCTGGCAGCCCAAGAGCGTGATGGCCGTGCACTACCCCGGTGACTACGGAGACGACGCGGCCGCCGGTGCCAAGCTCGGCGCCGAGGCGCTCGGCCTGACGTTCACCAACGTCAAGACCGACTCGGGGCAGGACAAGCAGGCCGGCGCGATCGACGCGATCGTGACGAAGAAGCCGGACGTGGTGATCCTCACGACCGGGCCGGCGGACGCGGCGGTCATCATCGGGCAGTCGGCCGCCCGCGGGTACACCGGGAAGTTCCTCGGCACCAGCCCGACCTGGAACCCGGGCCTGCTGCAGAGCCCCGCGGCGCCGGCCATCAAGGCGCTGTACCTGCAGACCGCGCCGTGGAACGCCTGGCCCACCGACAGCCCGGGACACAAGGCGATGCGCGAGGCGATCGGCACCTCGGTGACGCCCAACGACGGGTACACCGCCGGCTGGGTGTGGTCGTACCCGTTGAAGGCCGCGCTGGAGAAGGCGGTCAAGGACGGCGACCTTACCCGCGATGGCCTGCTCAAGGCGGTCAAGTCACTGTCCTCTGTGGACTATGAGGGGATGCTGCCGGCCGGCGCGGGCAACTTCGCTGGCGGGCCGGACGCGCAGGTCCGGGTCACCGCGATCTACAAGCCGGACCCGAGCGGCCCGACCGGGGTGAGCCAGGTGAAAGACCTGTTCGTCGGACCGACCGCAAAGGCGTACAAGCTCGACAAGCCTTGTTTCCAGAAGCTCTAGTCGTTGCGAACAGGGGCCGGCACCCGCGGGTGCCGGCCCCTGTTTGTCGGGATCAACCAGCCGGGACCACGATGTTGACGGTGAAGGTGCCGCGTTTGGGCACCGTCACCGGCTTGGCGTGGGCGAAGTCGGCGTCGTCGTCGTACCAGCCGGTGCGCAACGCTCCGGTCGCCTGGTCGGTCCAGGACCACTGAATCTTGATTTGCTGGTCCCCCATGACAAGCATCTGGTACCGGCCGTCCGGGCTGTAGCCGCTGCCGCTCGCCACATGGCACCCGCAGGATGGGCGCTCGCGATCTGCCGGATGCCCCCGCTTTCCGACGGCGCCCTTTCCCGCGTGTTGCGCGCCGGACCTACGCTCAAGCCAACGGGTATGCCCGCTGCGTCGACGGCTGACCGGATCGGCAGCATCTGAAATCGAGTGCCGCGAGGTTGCCACCTAGCAACTAGCAACCCTTCCCATCGCCCAGTGGCGCGATGCACACTGTCAACAGGTCGCAGTAATTGCACAGCAACCCCTAGAAACGGCGACGGCGCCCGCTACCGACGGGCGCCGTACGCATCTCCATCTACCCGCGGCACGAGTCGAAGGAGGTCGAATGAATGCTACTCAGCCGGCGGCTCGCGACGCTACATCGGAAGGTGCTCGGGAGCCGTCGAAGGTCGGGCCAACCCTGTACCAGGACTGGGATGTCCACCTGACGCAGCGCTTTCTGTTTCTTCCGGGGCGGACGTTCCCGGTGGCCGAGGTCGAGGAGGTCAGTGTCGGTCGGGCACCCTGGGCGCCGATCGGACTCGTCGCCGGCCTGCTGAGTGCGATCGCGACGACCGCGTTGGCGGTGTCGGTGATGGCGCGCGCGTTCACGGTCAGCATGGTCGCGGCCATCGCGATGGTGGGGTTCGGCGTCCTGGCGGCAGTCGTCTGGCACAGCCGGGCGTACGAGCTGTGGATCAGCCACCGCGGCCGTGAGGTCTTCCTTTTCCGCTGCCAGGACCAGGTCCGCTTCTTCAAGCTGGTACGGGCCCTGCAGCGGGCAAGGCAAACAGGCTGAGTGGGCTGAGTGGGCTGAGCTGGCTTCAGCCACCCGGGCGGGACGGCGGGTCGTGGAGATTGAGGAGGTCGCTCCACCGCCCGCCGTCCCGCGGCTCGGCTCACATTGTGGCGGCTTACATTGTGGCGGCGATCTGGCGGATGAGGTCGGCCGAGTCGCGAGGGCTCAGGGAGCTCTCCCGCAGCCGCGAGAAGATATCGCGGTACTTGGTGACCTCGTCCGCGCTTTCGTGCAGGAACACCGCGTTGGGTCCGCCATCGAGCGACACCACATCGGGCTCCTGGTCGTCGGGGAACTCCAGGATGGCGAACGGACCGTTGATCCCTGGGTTGGCTCCGGCCGTGAACGGCAGTACGCGTATGTCGAAGCTGGGCTGTTTGGCCAGCTGTAGGAGATGGCGCAGCTGATCGCGCATCTCGTGGGGCTTGCCGATCACGCGGTGCAGGACGGACTCGTCGAGCACGATGACGATCTCCGGCGGCGTCCGCCGCTCGAGCACATGGTGTTGGCGGCTCAACCGGATCTTGACGAGCGTCTCGACCACGTCCGGCTTCATCGGCGTCAGCGGCGTGTCCCGCAGGATCGCGCGCATGTACGCCTCGGTCTGCGACAGAGCCGGGACCACCGCGGCGTGGAACTGCCGGATCGCCGACGCCTCGGCCTCGTAGCCGAGATAGGTCAGGTACTGCGGCGAGATGACCGAGCGGTATGCGCTCCACCACGCCCGCGCCCGTTGCCGCGCCGACTGGGCGAGGCCGACGAGGTCGTCGACGCGCCGGCGCTCGGTCACGCCGTAGAGGTCCAGGAGCGCCTTCAGGTCGTTGGTGGAGATGCCCACGGCGCCGTTCTCGATGCGGATCACCTTGGACAACGACCAGTCCATGGCGGTCGCCACCTGGTCCTGCGTCAGGCTCGCCGTCTCCCGTACGCGCCGCAGCTCGCTGCGCAGCCGCCTGCGCCGGACCGTCTGTCCCTCGATCGTGGTCATCTTCAGTGGCTCTCCGCGTCGCCGCTCACCGTGTCACCGCTCGCCGTAACGAAACGGCTATCGTTCTACTTGGCTGGAGCAGATTGCTTCACGTCATAGTGCCACATAGCATGGCACGGCTAGAACCCTGAACGGCGACAAAGTCATAGGCTGCCTGGGTTGCCCGGTCGGAGCTGCGACGGGTGCGCCTGCGGGGGCGTGACCCCGAGCCGATCCCGCGCCCGGTCGGAGCGCCGGGCATCCCGGCTCATGTGCCGGGACTGCCCGCCCCGCCGCGAGTGGGGACGGGCAACCCCGGACGTCTCGGGATCACGGTGCTGGCGAACCTGATCCCGGTGGGAACTGTTTAGCAGGAAGACTGACTGACAGTCTTCCTGCTTGCCAAATAGGACCATCCCGCCGGACCAGATGTCAATGGCTCGACGGGATGGTCCTTCACTCAGATACGTTCAGCGCCGGCGCCGGCGCCAGCGGCCGCGCCAGACGGTACCGATGCCGGCCAGATGCAGGGCCACGCAGAGCAGGCCGGCCGTGATCAGCGTGCTGGCGGTGATGGTCGAGCCGAGATTCGTGTTGGCCAGGTCGAAGATGAGGGCCAAGGCGAACAGTACTGCGGCGAGGATCGCGAACACAGGTGCCTCCGGGGGTCGGGCGGACGCATCCGGTCATACCCCGGATGCTCTTCGACTAGTCAGCGGTGAAGATGGAACCGTGCTGGACATGGTTGTCGTAGCGGCTCCGGCCTGGACAGTACCGGGGATCAAGGTCGTCGGTGCCGTGCTGGGAACCCTGCTGGTGGTCGCCGCGATCCGGGCGATGTTCGGCAAGCGCGACGGCAAGTAGGCCCGGCCGTTAGGCCGTGCTGCCTTCCGGGTACGTCGTCCAGCATGGCCGGCAAGCGCCGGGGTACGGTCGAGCGCCCGTACAGTGCCTTGAACCTGCGGCTCGTGCTGGCGCTCTTCGGTCTTGCCGTGCTGGTCGGCGCTGCCGTGGTGTTCGCGCGGTCGGGCCACCCCGGCTGGGCTGTCGCATGTGGAGTACTGGCGTTGACCGCGCTGGTCAACGTCTTCGTGGTGCAGCGCCGTCGAGCCGAGCGCCACCGCCAGGCACCCGGCGAGCACCACTCGCTCTTCGAGTAGCAAGCTAGGGGCATGTTCCTCACCGAAGCCGAACGCGAGTATCTGGCCACCCAACGACTCGGCCGCCTCGCGACGGTCGGCCCCGACGGAAGCCCGCAGAACAACCCGGTGGCCTTCTTTCGTCAACGCCGAGCTCGGCACGATCGACATCGGCGGGTACCGGATGGGCCAGACCCGCAAGTTCCGCAACGTGCTCGCCAACCGCAAGGTCGCGCTGGTCATCGACGACATCGCATCGGTGGAGCCGTGGCACGTGCGTGGTGTCGAGGTGCGCGGCCACGCCGAAGCGTTGGTGGACGCCGATCCGCCGATGCCGAACTTCAGCCGCGAGGTCATCCGCATCCACCCCCGCCGCATCCTGTCGTGGGGCCTCGACTCCGCAGAGCCGTTCATGCGTAGGCGTACCGTCCGGACCGGTTGACTTCGCGGGTACCGCGTGACGCCCGCGGGCGGTATCGTGTGCCCGACTTTGATCTACACGCCGACCCACACGCCACCGGGGAGAGGTCATGTCGCAGCCGCCGTACCCAGACCAGGTGCCGGGCGAAGGACAGCAGTGGCCGGCTGGCACCCCGTACCCCCAACAGCCATGGACGGCAGGGGGTCCTGGTCCCGGTGCCGTTCCCGGTCCCGGTGCCGTTCCCGGGGACCCGTTGATCAGCGCTGACTACAACGGTTGGTGGCAGCGTTCGATCGGGTTGGTGAAGGCGTCCTGGCTGCCGCTTCTGGTACTCCAGGCGATCGGGGCTGCGGTCGGGTTCGTGCTGCGCAGTCCGGCGGCGATTTTCCAGGCGCTGGCGACCCGAGACATCCGCGAGGCCGCCGCCACCCGCACCAGCGGCCTCAACTTCGGCAACCTCTTCGCGGGGCTCGGGCTCAGCGTGGTGGCCATCTTCATCGCGTTTCTGGTCTCGGCGCTCGTCACGCTGGCCGCCGTGCACGTGGTGGCGGCCGCCGCGACCGGTAGACAGGCTTCGGTGGGCGACGCGCTGCGAGGTGCGGTCCGCCGGCTGCTTCCGCTGATCGGATGGCAGCTGCTCGCCGGGCTCATCGTCGTCGCCGGCATTTGCGCCTGCATCTTGCCCGGCCTGTACTTCGCCGCGGTCTTCATGGTGCTTCCGGCGGTGGTCGCCTTCGAGCGCAGCAACGCGATCAGCCGGTGCTTCCGCCTGTTCCACGGCAACATCGGCGCCTCGGTGGCACGGGTCGCCACGATCCTCGGCGTCATCATTGTCGCCTCGCTCGTCGGGGGCGTCATCGGCGGCGGGATCTCGGCGATCGTGGCTCCGGCCGCCACCGCCACGAGCGGCGCCCTCATCGCCGGGCAGCTGTTGACCACGGTCATCGGCGTGATCGTCGCGGCCGCCATCGGCATCCTGACCGCGCCGATGATCGTCACGGCGTACGCCGACATGCGCGCCCGGATCGAGCCCGTGTCCACGAGCGTCCTGGTGCAGGAGCTCAACGCGCCCTGAGCACACCTATCGAACCGCCGCGGCGCCGCCGATCCGCGTCTGGATGCTGGCTCGGTCGATGCTCGCCATGAGGAGCAGGTGCAGGAGAATCCGAGCCTTGAACGGGTCGAGTGAGCCCGCCGAGAGCAGGCCGCGGCTGCGCAGGTCCGACTCCGAACCAACGAAGCCGTACGTGGCTGCCAGCACCGGTCCCGTCCCGGTCCGCGACGCCAGCACGACCGGTATTCGCTCGGCCAGGCCGGCGAGGGTTGGCACCCAGGTCGCCGGTACGTGCCCCACGCCGAACCCGGCGACCACCAGCCCGTCGAGCTTGCCGACAACGGCTTGCAGCACGGTGCCGTCGTCGCCAAGCGTCGCCGGCACCACAGCGGTGCGGACTGTTCGGGTCGGATCGATGTCGGAGATGTGTGGGCTGCGGGCCGGCCGCATGGAGATGTAGACACCAGCTTCGGCAAGGTAGCCGACCGGTCCGGGGTACGACCGGAACGCCTTGACGCTTGTGGTGTGCGTCTTGCGGACGTAGCGAGCAGCGTGGATCTCGTCAGCGAAGACCACCAGGCAGCCCAGGCCCCGAGCGTCCGTGCTGGCAGCCACGCGGAGCGCGGCGAGCACGTTGGCGGGACCGTCAGCGCCCGCTGCTGTGGCGCCGCGCATGGCCCCGGTCACCACGATCGGCGCGTCGCCCGAGTGAACGAGGTCCAGCAGGTATGCCGTCTCCTCGATGGTGTCGGTGCCTTGGGTGACAACGACTCCGTCGATGCCGGTCCGAAGCTGCGCCTCGATCTCAGCGGTGAGGGCGAGCAGGTCCCGGAAGCCGAGCGAGGCGCCGGGCAGGCGCCGGAAGTCGTGGGCCTCGATGTCGACACCGAGGTCGGCAAGTGCGGGCACGGCGGCGAGGAGCTCCGCCGCCGACAGGGCTGGCGCGACCCCGCCTTCCGGTTGTGGAGTCATGGCAATGGTGCCGCCGAGCGAGTAGACAGCGATGCGGGTACGGCGCTCGTTGGTCACCCCGGCTGGCTCCTTCTGGCTGGAAGGACCTTCTGTGCGCTCGGCAGGATTGGTGCGCTCGGCAGGATTCGAACCTGCGACCTTCGGATGAGAAGTGGCACATTCGCGCTGCTCTTGGGCCTCTACCCGCGACCGTGGTTACAGGTCGACTCGCTCTACCTGCCACAAACCTCATGGCCGCACTACAGTTCGCACCACGAACCGCGCCACACCAGATCTTCGGGCAGACGACCGCCGCCCCTTCCAGCTTGACCAAGGTCGTTACCTTGCGTAGTCGCCAGCACGAGCGACTTCCTGCGCGACGCCTGCTCCAGCCCCGGGACACCCGACGATCGTCCACACCAGACAGCCAAGGGGAAGGCACCGACGCTCCGAACGATCAAAGCCTAGGTCATGCTGGTCGCGGTTGTAGCGGCGGGTGGAGCTGGGTTGTTGGGTGTGTCCGCGCCGCATCCCTGATGTGATCTGATCTCCGAGGCGCTCAGGGTCCAGTGCACCCACCACTCCACCCCGTCACCCATCTGTGCGTTGGCCGCTTGCGGACCCGGGTGGTCGGCCTCCAAGTTGCACGACAACGTCGGTGGTACCTGGTTCGCCGCGTACGGGCGGAACTCCAGCCATTCGCGTTCGGCGTCATCGAGCTGTACTTTGGCCAGACAGCGGCCATGCCGCGCCGGTATGCGCGCGTCGCAGTCTGACCTGTCGCGCCAGCTCCCCCAGTGAACTTCCCATAGCCGCTCACCGTAGCCGCACCACCGCGCGACGTCACTGCTCGCGGCGGACCTTCGGAATCACCGGCTCAGCTCATCGGCCGGACGCAGTGGCGACATTGGCGGGAGGCTCATCCGCCAGTGTCCATGCATGCCCGCTCAGCGCTCCGCAGAATCCGCAGTATCCGCAGAATTCCTGGCCCCACGAGCCAGGCACCCTGGCGCCGGTGCGGATACGCCCCGGGTCCGCTGCGCCGGCTGCACGACCAGTTCGGCAGGGTCGAGACGCCGGTGGGCCGATCGCCGGCGACCGCGATGGCCGCCGGCGACCGGCCGGTCCTCACGTGGCGGTCGTGGGCGTCCGGTGCGGGTCGCCGCCCGTCCCTCCACAGAGGACGGCCACCACCGTCCCGGTCCCGGGCCTTCCGGGATCGGGACGGTACCCCGGGTTCGTGCGGATCACGACGATGCTCACCACGTTCCCGGTGATCCGGTCCCCGTAGCCGCGTACCGAGTTGGACACGACCACCCCGAGGTAGGACGGCACCGTCTTCGGGGGGTTGTTGCTCCGGCCGGGGCGGGTGGTCCAGGTGCCGCCGCAGGATGGCGGGTTGGTGCTCGGCGCGCCGGCGAACCCCAGGAAGCTCGCGGGTGCCGGGCCACCGCTGAGCCCGTTGCGCCTGGACCATCCGGCGCCCCAGAACGTCACCGTGGCGTCCGGTACCGCGCTGCGGTCGCCCACGACGAACGTGCCCGTCGCGAGGAACTGGAAGACGACCGTGGGCCGGCTGTCACTGGCCGGTGCGGCCGAGTCGTCCCCGGCGAAGCTGGCCTGTACCGTGCCCGGCCCGAGCGGTTGGCTCGGGGTGAGCGTGCAGGAAGCGGTACCGGTGGCATCGGTGTCCCCGGCGCAGGTCTGCGCGGTCGCCCCGCTGCCCAGGGTGAAGCGGACTGGCCGCCCGGCCAGCGGTGCCGACCCGTCGCCGGTGAGCCGGGCGGACAGGCGTGCCGGCTGCTGTACCGGGATCACGGTGGGACCGGTGTAGGCCAGCGCCGTGTGCTGCCCGCCGGCGGTGATGGTGAACGGCGCGGTGGTGGTGCTGGCCCGCAGCCGGGGATCCCCGGCGAACGCGGCCGTGACGGTGACGGCGCCCGGCGGCTGGTCGACGACGACGGTACAGGCCGCCTTGCCGGCGACGTCCGTGGTCGAGTCGCAGTGCTGCGACCCGAGCGTGAACGCCACCGCGGCACCCGCGACCGGGGCACTGGTCGGCCCGGCGCGCAGGGTCGCCGACAGGGCCGCGCCGGTGCGCGGCGCGGCCGTGGTGGCGCCGTCGTAGGTCAGCGTTGTCGGCTCCTGCAGCAGCGCCGCCTTTGCCTGTTCGGCCTGGGCGGCCGGCAGCAGCCCGGTGGCCACGACGCTGTCGACCAGGTTCGCCGCGATCGTGGCCCGGTCGGCGAGACCGGCACCGACCCGGAAGTCGACGATCCTGGTGAGCCGGTCGAGGATCGCCGGTTCGGCCGACACCAGCGTCGGCGCCGGGTTGGCCGTGGTACTAGCGTCGGCGTTGGCCTGCAAGAACGCGGCCGTGGTGTGGTGCAGGTCGGGGCTGGTGCAGGCGTCGCCGATACCGTTGAGGTCGGCGTCCTCCTGGGCCGGGTTGCCGACGGTCGGGCAGTTGTCGAGGTCGTCGGTCAGGCCGTCGCTGTCGCCGTCATGGCCGACCACGGGCCGGCCGTTGCGGACCGGGAACACGTACCGGCCGGGTTGCGTGCTGTTGCGGCTGCCGTGCACGAGCCCGGTGTCCCGGTTGGTGTCCAGGAACGCGCCGGGGACCCCGGATCCGGGCAGCTCGAAGAAGGTGCCGGGCTCGGCGGTGCCCTTCGAGAACCCAACCCGGGCGGCCGCGCCGCCGCGGCAGGCGTTGTCACCGCCGCTGGCCTGTCCGGCCTCCCACTGGATCTGGTTGTAGTTGAGCTCGATGTCGAAGTCGCCGTCGCCCACGTCCGAGCGGTCGACCAGGAGCACCTGGAATTCGTTGAGCACGCTGGTGACGTTGTCGAAACACCCCACCTTCGGCCAGGTGGCCCCGAAGGCTCGGTGCCCGTCGACGGTACCGGCGCCGTAGTGCACTGCGTTGCCGTTGCTGGTGTCGACGTCGGCGAAGAACGGCGCGACGATGGCTCGCTGGGTGGTGGTGAGGTCGAACGGGGTGAACGCGGCGAGCGGCTGGTCGAACGTCAGGTTGCCGTTGTTGTTGACGAAGGCCGAGGTGAAGCGCTGCCCGAAGAAGTTCGCGGTGAACCCGAGCGGCACCGCACCGGTCGACCCGTCGTCGTTGCCGGGCAGCGTGTTGGCGTCGAACCCGAACCGGGCCGCGCCCCGGCACCGCAGGTCCGCCCCGTCGGCGAGGTGGTCGCCGTCGTTGTCCACGCCGTCGCTGCAGCTGCCGGGTACGTCGGCGGTCTCGGGCCGGCTCGACGCCGCGAACGGGTTGGAACCGAACCGGTTCTCCCGGTCGTTGTCGATGCCGTCGCCGTCGATGTCCGGGTCGCACCCGTCGCCCAGGCCATCGCCATCCGTGTCGGAGAAATGCTCGTCGGCCACGGTGGGGCACAGGTCGATCTGGGCCGGGATCCCGTCCGCGTCGGGGTCCGCGCAGCCGGGGTCGGCGCCGTCGGTCTGGCCGTCGTGGTCGTTGTCCACGCCGTCGCCGCAGCCGGTGCCGGCGCCGATGAACTCCGGCAGGCTGTTCAGGTCCAGCCGGTCCGAGCCGTAGACCTGTTCGAGCACGTCCGGGGTACCGTCGGCGTCCGCGTCCGGGTCGCAGGCGTCACCGCGGCCGTCGGCGTCGTGGTCGGCCTGGTTCGCGTTGGCCGCCAGCGCGCAGTTGTCGGCCGCATCGGTGATCCCGTCGCCGTCGTCGTCCGGGTCGGATGCGTTGGGTACGCCGTCGTTGTCGGTGTCGCCGGGGTGTCCGTCGGCGGTGTCCACGACACCGTCGGCGTCCGCATCGGTGTCGCACGGGTCGCCGACCCGGTCGCCGTCGAGGTCGCGCTGGCCGGGGTTGGCGATACCGGTGCAGTTGTCGTCGCGCTCGATGACGCCGTCACCGTCGAGATCGGACAGCAACAGGTCGTCGATGCTGCTGCCACCAGTGGCGGCCGCGGCCGAGCGCATGAACCGGTTGGCCGACAACGGGCTGCTGAAGACCGTGGCCTCCCCGTGCAAGGTGGGCTCCCCCGGCTTAGGAGCCACGATCAGGCCGGCGCCCAGCGTGGCCACCGTGTTGAGCGAGTGCGGCAGGTCCAGCTGGAACGCGCCCGGGTACACGACCGGTGGCAGGTACCCGCCCGGCCCGACCGACCCGGTCGTGTCGGTCGGGTCGTTGCCCGCCGTGGCGTCCGTTTCCATGCCGAGGTTGTGGCCCAGCAGGTGGGCCAGGGCCCGGCCGGTCAGCTGGGTGCGCCCGGCCTTCTCCTGCCGCAGCTGGTCGGCCAGCGTGGCACCCGGTACCGGACTGAGCCTGGCGCCCAGCAGCAACGCGTACGGCTTGTGCACGGTGCGGTCGCCAAGTCCGACGATGGTGTTGGGGAAGATGTGTCCCACCGCCTCCGGGTCGTCGGTCTCCTGGCACGGCATGATGGCCACCGGGAAGTGCGGGAAGAAGTCCGGTGCCACGACGTCCTGCGGGCAGATCCACAGCGGGCCGAGGCTGAGCAGGCTGTCCCGGCCGAAGATCTCGGCGCTGCCGAACGGCGTGTTGTCGTAGAACGGCAGCGGGAGATGCTTGGGGATCTCCAGGAAGTCCGGGCTGGGACAGGGCGTTCCGTCGTCGACGGAGGTGGAGTGGGCCGACTGTACATAGTGGAACGCGGCCAGCTTCGCGGTGATGATCGACGGGTCGCTCCGCTGGTCGGCGGTGCCGAAGTGGGACCGGGCGAAGACCGGTGCCCGGTCGCAGTTCGGCTCGTGAATCAGCGCCTCGTCGATCTGCACGTGCAGGTTGATCCCGGACCGGCCGTCGGCGTTGCGGGCAGGCAGTGCGGCGAACATCGTCTGCACGTCGGCCACGGCGACCGGATCGATGGCGTGCACCATCGGATCGCCCAGCGGGCAGCCGCCCACGGTGCAGTCGAAGAAGTCCATCTCCACGTACACGTCCTTGTGCAGCGGGTCGGGGGTGCCGGTCACCTGCGGCAGGAACACGCTGCTGGCCGGTACGTCCGGGTGACCGTCGGCGTCGACGTCGAACCCGGCGCCGGGGATCCCGTCGCCGACCTCCCACGGGTCGAGCAGCCCGTCGTCGTCGCTGTCGTGGTGGCAGGGATCGGTACCCAGCGCCACCTCGGTCTCGTGGTCGAGGCCGTCGAGATCCACATCAGACCGTGGCGTACTGCGCTTGCCGGCCGCCTGCACGGCGCTCTTGTCGTCCAGGCTCGCGCCGACCGCCTCCGGGCAGGGGTTGCGCAGGATCCGCACGGTCGCCTCGTTGGAGGTGTTGCCGGCGGTGTCGCGCACCGTGTAGGTGAACCGGTCGGACCGCTTGAAGGTGTTGTCCGGCATGAACACCACCGACCCGTCGGCGCCCACCGCCACGGTGCCGTGCTGCGGTCCCCGCCCGATCTGCACCGTCGACGGGGCCACCCCGGTGTCGTCGCTGTCGATGTCGTTGGCCACCACGTTGACGGTCACGTCGTGCTGGCCGCCGTGGATGTCGATGTCGCCCTCGTCGTCGACCGCCACCGGTGGCTGCTCCTGGTCCGGCGGGGGAGCGGTGCCACCCCAGAAGAGCGGGTCCGGGGAGTACCCGTCGCCGCCGGCGGCGTCCAGCTCGACCTGGTACTCCACGACGAGGTGGTCGAAGGGGCAGTTCGGCGACGGGCCGAAGCCGGCCGCGCCGCGCTGGCCCTCGATCTCGCGGGCCCGGATCTTGCCGGTGGGGTCGGCCTTCAGCTTGCCGTCCTCGAGGAAGATCAGCGTACCGTCGCCGAAGATGTGCACCGTGTACCGCTCGAACTTCTCCTTCCCGTCCTCGGTGACCGCGGTGTCGAAGCTGACCAGGAAGTACTGGTCCGGTCCCAGCGGCCGGGTCCGCGCGCACTCGTCGTAGAGCAGCGTCAGGGTGTCCACCGGCGAGGTCGGGGTCGACCGCGCGTCGAGGTCGGCCTGGTCGGCGTAGAGGAACGCGTGCTCGGCGGCGAACGCCTTCGCCGGTACGTCCGCCCACTCGCGGTGGCCGTCCGGGCAGGCGGTGAACGTGCCGTCGGTAACGTGACAGAAGTCGCTGCGTCCGGCGGCTTCCGCGTGCGATGGGGGCGCCTGGCTCTGCACCACGCCGGCGGCGATGGTCACCACGGCCAGCGGTACCGCCAGGAGGCGCCGGCGGTGGGCCATCCGATGCTTTCCTCGTCGCGACGTGGCGACCATCCCGCGTCTCCTTCACATCACCCTGGGGCGGCACCGACACCGGTGCCGGGTGACATGGCAGCATGGACAGACTTGCCAACGATGACCTGTGCTTGCCAACTGCCGGGTGGCGGGCATCTGCAACGGTGGATGCCGGGTTCGGGGAACCTGGGTCATGAGCTGGATCGTTGGTGGGTTCGTTCGGCGAAGGGACCGGGATGCGGGTCGGGGTCGGGCAGGTGCGGGTCGACTCCTTCGACAGCTTCGGCGCGCTGCTGCGGTACCTGCGCCGCCAGGCCGGGCTGAAACAGCGCGAGCTGGGCGCGCGGGTCGGCTACAGCGAAGCGCACATCTCCCGGCTGGAAGGTGGCCAGCGGCGGGCCGACCCGGCGGCGCTGGCCGCGCTGTTCCTGCCGGCGCTTGGCCTGCACCGGCAGCCAGAAGCGGCCGCCCGCCTGGTGGAGCTGGCCGAACGCATGCAACGGCCGCGCCGCAGCGGCCCCGAGGCGTACGGCATTCCGCTGCCGGCGCCGTGCCAGGTGCCGCGCCCTGACGTGCGCGGTGCGCTACGGTCCCTGCTGGCCGCCCAGCGGATGGTGCTTGTCTGCGGGTTGCCCGGTGCCGGGAAGACCACCGTGATGGCCACGGCCGCCCGCGAGTGGGCGGTGCACGGCACGGTGTGCTGGGTGACCGCGGCCAGGGCGACCGGTTCCGCGCCGCAGACGCTCATCCGCCGCCTGGCCGAGGTCCTGGAAGGCGGCGACGGTGGGGACGGCCTGGCCCCGGAAGCCGAGTCGCTGCCGCTGGACCGGCAGCTGGAGCTGCTGGTACCCAAGTTGAGCGCCGCCGCGGTCCTGCTCTGCGTCGACGACGCGCACCTGCTCGGCCACCTCGACGAGACCCTCGCCGCACTCGCATACCTGAGCGCGCACGGCGGACTGCGGGTCCTGCTGGCCAGCCGGGAGAGCCTGTCACTGGCCGGGGCGGCGTCGCTGCGCCTGGGCGGGCTGGCGTCCGACCAGGCGGTGGCCCTCGCCGCCCGGCTCGACCCCGACATGCCGGCGGACCTGGCGGCGCGGCTGGCCGCCCGTACTGGCGGCAACCCCATGCTGCTGCGGCTCGCGCTCGCGCAGGCGTGCCAGCCCGGCAGCGACCGGGCCCGGCTCGTGGACCGCCTCGAGAGCGATCCGGAGATCGGCGAGCAGCTGATCGACGCGGCGCTCGGCGGGCTCAGCGGGCCGGCGGCCGAGCTGGCCGACCTGCTCGCGGTGTTCCGCCACGGCGTGGACCTGCACGACGAGGCGCTGGTCGCGCAGGTACCGCCCGGGTTCGACCCGTCGGCCGCGTCAGCCGAGCTACGACGCCGGCAGCTGATCGACCACCCGGCGTCGGCCGCGCTGCATCCGCTGATCCGCGACCACCGGTACGCCCGGATGGCCAACGACCCACGGCGCCGGCGCCTGCACCGGATCGCGGCCGGACACTCCGAGCGGACCGGTGACCCGCTGGAGGCCGCCTGGCATTTCAGCCGGTCGGCGGACCTCGGGCAGGCGGCCGAGGTGCTCACCGGTCACGTCAACACGCTCATCGGCCGCGGCCAGAACCTGCCGGCCGCGGACCTCGCCGGTACGCTGCTCGACGGGCTCGGCGCCGATGCCGACGGCGAGCTGACGCGCCGGCTGCTCGTGGTCCGCGGCGACCTGCTGGTCAACACCGTCCGCGGCGACGAAGGCGACGCCGCCTACCGGGCCGCGCTCACCCACCCGATGCCGGCACCGGTACGGGCACTGGTCGTGCTGCGGCTCGCCGAGAGCCTGCTGGAGCGCCGCCAGCCCGCCGAGGCGCTCGCGCTGTGCCTCGACGCGGCGGCCACCACCGGGCCCGGCGAGGAGCTGCTGCTGGCCCGGCTCAATGCCCTGCAGGCGTGGGCCAGGATCCAGCTGTCCGAGTACGGCGAGGCGCTGCCGCTGGCGCGCCGCGCGATCGAGGCCGCCACGCCGTGGAGGGTGGTGGCGCCGGAGCCGGCAGTCGAGGTGATCGCCCGCGCGGAGTGGACCCTCGGCGTGGTGCTGCGCCTGGACAACCGCGCCGACGCGGCCGTCCACCTGCGCCGTGCGGTGGCGGCGGCGCGCTCGGCCAACCTGCACCATCTGGCCACCCGCGCCCTGCTCAACCTCGGCGCGCTGCGGTGGGACGAGGGCGACATGACCGGCGCGCTGGAGGTGTTCGCCGAGGCCGAGGCCGGTGCCCGGGCCACCGCGGACAGCCACGGCCTGGCCCGGGCCAGGTTCAACACGGCGGCGGCGCTGGGGCAGCTGGGTCGGTTGAGCGAGGCGGTCGACATCTTCGGCGAGGTCCGGGTGCTGCGCGAGCGGCACGGCGACAGCCAGGGCGTGCTCAACGCGCAGGTTGGCCTGGCGAACGTGCTGTGCTACCTCGGGCGTACCCACGAGGCGCTGGCCACCATCGCCGAGCCGGTCAGCGCGGAGGCGGCCGAGCCGCTGACCCGGGTGTACGCGCTGGACACCCAGACCACCATCCTGCTCGCCATGGGCCGGACCCGGGAGGCGGTCGACTCGGCGCACCGCGGGCTGGAACTGGCCACCCGGCACACCCCGGCCATGCTCACCGTGCTCGAGCTGCACCTGGCGTTCGGCCAGCTCGTCCTCGACCAGCCGGAGCTGGCTGAGCTGCTGCTCAAGGGCGAGCTGAAGGCGCACGGCTTCGAGGCGGAGCTGGACACCAGGTTCCTGCGGATCGCCCTGGCGTACGCCCGGGGCGAGCGCCCTGCGGTGGCCGCGCTCACCGCGGAGCTCGCGGACTGGATCGCAGCGCGGGACCTGCGCCTGCACGCGGGAACCCCGGCGCGGCTGCTCGACGGGTACGACCGGGGCCAGCCGCTGGCTGAGCTGCCCCGCCTGATCTGGTGCTGCGCCGAGCCCCGCCCGGCCGGTGCCGGTATGGGCGAGGCTCACCGGCAAGGCTCGTGACCCGACCACGCACCGCGTGTCCACTGTGGAGTACCTACACCTACCGCGCTGCTGCGTCTGCTGCGACTGGACCGGCTGCGGTGGCTGCGGTGGACGCGGACGCCGCTGCTGCGCTGGATCGTCCGGCTCGGTGGACAGCGACCGGAGGCGAGCGAGGAGGAAAAGCTGCGGTGGGCTCGGCAGTGGGCGATCGCCCGCGAGCTGCGGCCGCTTGCCGCGCTGACCGCCGTCATCGTCGCCTACTTTACGGCCATCACCGCGCTGCTCTGGCGCGACGGCCTCGTCTCAGGGCGCAGCGGTGACGCATCGTGGACGGCCGTGCTAGCCGAGCCGGTGCTGCGTGCGGAGGGCCAACGCGCGGTCCGCGTAACGGCCACGGCGTTCGTCGACTACCTGTGGCAGATCGCGGATGCGATACCGGTGCTCGCCCTGCCCGACGCGTTCGGCTGGTCGCGGCCGGCCGGCCTGTCCAGCGACCCCACGCAGGGCGTCCTGGTGCTGTTGTTCCGGTTGGTTTTCTCGGCCGCGATCATCTGGTACATCGCGCATATCATCCGGAGCCGGACCGAGCCGTTGGTCGCCACGTTGCCGTATGCGGGGCCGGTCGAACGGGCGGTCGTGGAGTCCTATGTAGACCTGGAACGGCTCCCCGGCGAGACCTGGGACGACAGTGCGCGCGTCGTCGCCCGGACGCGGGAACGCCTGACCACGACCGGGGTACCGCCACCGGCCAACAGTTCGCAGTGGACCACGGCGGTGATTGCCGCGGCCCTCGCCGAGGAGCAGCGGGCACCCGCCGCCGCACCCGGCGAAGCGGGCGAGCCTGCCGGCGACGTCGTGGGCCGCCCACGGTCGTTCCGCGCGCTGGCCAACCCGCGCGGCCGCGAGGACGCCCGCGGTAACCGAGACCCGCATCGGCCGGGCCTGCGGTGACGATGCTGGCACTGGCCTGGCCGAACTGGTGGACGGTGAAGCCCAGCGTGGTCAGCACATCCCGGGGCGATCCAGCCCGGGCCTCCAGACCGGCGCAGCGCTGCGTCATGATCGATCATGGAGGTTGCGGCATGCGCCGACCTGCCGCTCGCCGCGTACCGGTCGCTGCCGCCGTCATCGTGGTCGACGGCCGGCTGTTGCTGGTTCGTCGACGGATCGCGGAAGGCGCGTTGGTCTGGCGGTTTCCGGCCGGGAAGGTGGAGCCCGGCGAGTCCGCGGCGGACGCGGCCAACGGCCGCATGGCGCAGCCGGCCTCGCTGGCTCGACAAAGGTGCTAGCACGGCAGGCTAATCAGCCGCCTCAGGTGCGCGTCAAGCTCGGTCAGGATGTGCGCCAGGTGCGCCCGGGCCTGCGCCTCGCCCTCGGCGAGTGCGACGTCGGTGCGGATCTCCACGTGCTGGCGGCCGTCGGCGCCCATGACCCGGGTCAAGACGATGACCGCCTGTCCAGGCACGGTCAGGGTCACCGGGGCGGCCCGATGCTCGCCTAGGCCGCAGGCGTGGCCACGGGCGCACCAGGCCGGATGCACACCGGGTCGCAGCGGCGATCCCGGAGCGGTCTGATGGTGGAGCAGGTGGGCGGACATGATCGGGTCTCCTTTACGCGGCCAGCGCCAACCAGCGCGGGTGCCTCCTAGTTGTCATCCTCGTCCTTGATGCGCTCGCCTTCCACGCCGGACTGCACCATGCGTACTCCCGTCCAGGTCGCGCCTATCGTCGAAGGACCTTCGACGCGGAGGTCAACCAGCCGTTCTGGGCGCTTGCCAGATGGCGAGCTGTCCGAGGCTTGTGCGGCGCCGCAGCGGGAGTAGCCGCCGCACCACGGCGGACTTGTGACCGACCAAAGCCGCCAGCCGGTGCGATCACGACGCGCCTCGGCGTGCCAGGCCAGCGGCTGTCCCCCGGTACCACAGCGCGCCGCGTGCCGGTGTCGCGTTCAGCTGCGGTGGGGCTTCTTGGACCGGCTGTGTGCCGCTAGGGGTTCCCGCCGCGCCGCTACGGCTCTCCTGCGGCAATCTTGTGTTCGAGCTGGTGCGCTCGGCAGGATTCGAACCTGCGACCTTAGGATTAGAAGTCCTCTGCTCTATCCACTGAGCTACGAGCGCAGGGCGCGCCGCACACCCTGGCGCTGCCGTCAAAGGCTACGCCATGCCGGCCCGATTCGCTTCTGCGAAGCCGTCCCGATCCTTCCGTGTCGGGCGCGCTCCTAGTCGAGGTACGCCGAGAGCCAGCGCGCCAGCTCGGCGAAGAGCACCTTGCGCGCGGGCGGTCCGGAAAGCGTCAGGTCGTGCTTGCCGCCGTCGACCCGGATGAGCGTGACGTGGCGGCCCAGCGCCGGCGTCCACTTGGCGATGTGATCGACGTCGAGCACCGAGTCGGCGTGGTGCGCCTCTTCGCTCCAGCGGGCCTGCTTGTAGCTCACCGTCGAGCAGGCCACCAGGATGGGTACGCCGATGTCGAGCCCGGCGTGCAACCGCCCCTGCCCCCGGTGGATCGCGCGGAGCCATCCGGCCCGCACCGGGAAGCTGCCCATCGGCTTCCAGGTCAGGTCGTACTCCCACTCACCGGCGTGGCTGCGATGGATGCTGCGGCCGTAGACCTCGTTGAGGCTCTGCTTCAGGTCTACGTACGGGCGCAGCGGCGACAGCCGGCTCACCAGCGGGGTCAGCAGCTTGCGCTTCAGCCACGGCTCGTTGAGATCGAAGAACGGGCTGTTGAGGAACAGCCCTTCGACGACGCCGGCATCCCGGCGGTCGTGCGCCCACAGCGAGCCGATCAAGCCACCGGTCGAGTGTCCGTTGACCAGTAGGCGACCATGGCCGTCTGCCTCCCGGATGATGCGCGCCGCCTCGTCCAGCTCGGGGTAGTACTCACCGAGGTCGCGGACAAAGTTCGGCGTCTGGTGTGGCAGCAGGCTCCGGCCGTACTTGCGCAGGTCCAGCGCGTAGAAGTCGACGCCCCGTTCGGCATAGAAGTCGGCGAGATGCGTCTGAAAGAAGTAGTCGTTGAAGCCGTGGAGGTAGAGCACGGCAGCGCCGGTCGGCCGGTCGCTACGACGGCGCACCAGGGTCGCCGTGACCGGCCCCTCATCGTCTGAGCCGAGATCGATGGTCTGCCGCTCGTACGGCGCTCCAAGCAAGTCCGGTTCCACGACTGCGACGGTACCGTCCGGCCCTGGAATGGGGTAGCTAGGTGCGCGCGATCATCTCCGCCGCGCCTGTCCGGTGTGGACGGTACCGGCAGGGCCCCTCGCTATACCACAGTCTGGCCGTTCGTGCGCGGTTATACACAACCACCCTCGCTGTCCACAGCTCGCAACTCGGCTCTGGCGGCGCGGCAGCGCCGGTACCGACGCTTGTCTGCGAGTCGACTCCGAGATGACGACGAGCTATGGAGAGAAGATGTTCGATACGCAGGTAACGCTGGTAGGCAACGTGATGACGGCGCCGGAGTGGCGGCGCACCTCGGTCACCAAAACCCTGGTGGCCAACTTCAAGGTGGCGTCCAGCTCCCGGCGGTACGACCGCGAGACTGGGCGGTGGGTCGACGGGCCGTCGCTGCGGGTACGGGTTACGTGCTGGCGCCGGCTCGCCGAGGGCGTCGCCTCCTCGGTCATGGTGGGCGACCCGGTGATCCTCACCGGCCGGATGTTCACGCGCGACTGGGTGGCCGAGGACGGCACCAAGCGGACCTCCTATGAGCTGGAGGCGTTCGCGGTAGGTCACGACCTGGCGCGCGGCATCGGCAAGTTCTCCCGCACCCGGCTCAACACGGCGACGAGCGCCGTGGAGAACGCAGAGTCCGATGCCCGGATCGCCGGCGAGATGAGCGAACCGGTGGACGTGCCGATGGCGCCGCCGGAGGACGTGAACCCCTTCGACGACTACTCCGACGCCGAGCTCGGGCTGGAGCTGCCGCACACGGCGCTGGACGCCGAGGCGATGCTGCGCGAGGCCGGTCTCGCGACAGCCGCCGACGAAGCCAGGGCGCCGGACGGGTACGCGACCGATCCGCAGGAGCCCGGCGGCACCGGTGCCGATACCGGCGACGCAACGGACCCGCAGCACCCGGAGGAGCCGGTCGACAGCGTGGGGAGGACCGAGCGGGGACGGCGCGGCCGAGGTCGGGTGTCCGTACCGGCCTGACCCGGTGCGGGCCGGTTCGGGCCGGTGCGAGCCACGCGCCGGCCCGCCGACCTGGCGCGGGCGAGACCCAGGTACGGGCGAGACCCAAAGCGCGGGCGAGACCCAAAGCGCGGGCGAGACCAGCCGTGCCGGCCGCGGCTGAAATAGGCTCGACACCTTGCCATCGAGGAGGGGTGCGGTGCGATCGGATCGGCACATCCGGTACGCCAACGCGGCCGGCCTGATCGCCGGTGCGCTGCTGGACGCGGTGCTGGGCGATCCACGTCGGTTCCATCCGGTCGCCGGCTTCGGCCGGGCGGCAGGCGCTCTGGAGCGGGTCCTCTACGCGCCGAGCCGGATGGCCGGAGCCGGGTACACGGCCGTCGCGGTCGGTGTGCCGGTCGTGGCCGCCGTGGCGGCGAGCGCGGCCACCCGCCGGCGGCCGCTGGCCCGCTTCGCGCTGAGCGCCGCGCTGACCTGGGCGGTGCTCGGCGGTACGTCGCTGCGGCGGGAGGCGGTCGCGATGGCTCGTTCGATCGACGACGGCGACCTGGCCGCCGCGCGGCGGCGCCTACCCAGCCTGTGTGGCCGGGACCCGTCCCAGCTCGGCGCCGCAGAGCTGGCGCGAGCCACCGTCGAGTCGGTCGCTGAGAACACCTCCGACGCGGTCGTGGCGCCGCTCTGGTGGGGTGCCGTCGCCGGGTTGCCGGGGCTGGCCGCCTACCGCGCGGTCAACACGCTCGACGCGATGGTCGGGCACCGGTCGGCTCGCTATGAACGGTTCGGTGTCGCTGCCGCCCGTCTCGATGACGTCGCGAACCTGGTGCCGAGCCGGCTGACCGCGGTGCTGACCGCAGGGCTGGCGCCGCTGGTTGGTGGGAGCATAGAGCGAGCGTTGCGGACCTGGGCCCGTGACGGCGCCCGGCACCCGAGCCCAAACGCCGGGCAGTGTGAGGCCGCCATGGCCGGCGCGCTCGGGGTCCGCCTGGGCGGGCGCAACGTCTATGCCGGACGAGCCGAGGAACGCCCGACGCTCGGTGCGGGTCGTCGGCCGGCGGTGCTTGACATCCGGCGCTCGGCCCGGTTGTCGGCGGCCGTGGGCGCTGCCACGGCCGTGCTGGCCGCCGGCTTCGCACTCCGGGCCGGAAGGGCAGCCAGATGACCGGCGGGCTGCTGGTCGCCGGTACCACGTCCGATGCCGGCAAGAGCGTCCTCACCGCCGGCATCTGCCGTTGGCTCTACCGGCTCGGCGTCAAGGTGGCACCGTTCAAGGCGCAGAACATGTCGAACAACTCGGCGGTTGTGCTCGGCGCCGACGGCCGCGACGGCGAGATCGGCCGGGCACAGGCGATGCAGGCCGCGGCGTGCGGGCTGGTGCCGAGCGTGCGCTTCAACCCGGTCCTGCTCAAACCGGGCTCCGACCGCCGCAGCCAGGTGGTGCTGCTGGGTCGGCCGGTCGGGCACGTCGACGCGCAGAACTTCAACCAGGTGCGCGCCGGCCTGCGGGAGACGGTCCTCGACACGCTGGCCGGCTTGCGGCGCGAGTACGACGTGGTGGTGTGCGAAGGCGCCGGCAGCCCAGCCGAGATCAACCTGCGCGACGGCGACGTCGTGAACATGGGGCTGGCCCGCGCCGCCGGCCTGCCGACCATCGTGGTCGGCGACATCGACCGTGGCGGCGTCTTCGCCGCCTGCTACGGCACCCTCGCCCTGCTGGACGCGGCCGACCAGGCGATGCTCGCCGGCTTCGTCATCAACAAGTTCCGGGGCGACCTCGACCTGCTGCAGCCCGGCATCGACACGCTGACCCGGCTGACCGGGCGGCCGACGTACGGGGTGGTGCCGTGGCATGTGGACCTGTGGCTCGACGCCGAGGACTCCCTGGCCTACGGGCAGGTGCTCGGCCGGCCCGGCCCGCCCCGTGGCAGCCAGTGGCTGCGGGTCGCGGTGATCCGCCTGCCCCGCATCTCCAACGGCACCGATGCCGAGGCGCTCGCCGCCGAGCCCGGCGTACGGGTGCGGTTGACCGTCGAGCCGGCGGAGCTGGCCGACGCCGACCTTCTCGTGCTCCCCGGCAGCAAGTCCACAGTGGACGACCTGGCCTGGTTGCGTGCCACGGGCCTCGACGGCGCGGTCCGCCAGCATGTGGCGGCCGGGAAGCCGCTGCTGGGCATCTGTGGCGGTTTCCAGATGCTCGCCGAGCGCATCCACGATGACGTGGAGAGCCGCCGGGGTCTCGTACCAGGGCTCGGCCTGCTGCCAGTCGAGATAGCGTTCGCCACCGACAAAACGCTGGCGCGAGGCGTCGGCACCGGGCTGGGCGGCACGCCGGTGCGCGGGTACGAGATCCACCACGGGTACGTGTGCCGCGCCGAGCCCGGGCTGGCGCCCCTGATTCGCCTGCCGGACGGGGGCACCGAGGGCGTCGTCGCCGGCAACGTCTTCGGTACCCACTGGCACGGTGCGTTCGAGTCCGACGAGTTCCGGCGCGCGTTCCTGGCGGAAGCGGCCCGGCTGGCTGGCCGCCACGGGTTCGTGCCCGCGGGCGACACCGACTTCGGGGCGCTGCGCGAGCGCACCCTCGACCTGATGGGCGACCTGGTGGAGGAGCACCTCGACACCCGAGCGCTGTGGCGGTTGATCGAGGATGGTCCGCCGCCCGGGCTGCCGAGCCTGCCGTGATCGGCCGCTTCGCCGACCTGGCCAGCCGGGTTCGGGCCCAGCCGCCCCGTCTCGGCCAGGTACGCGTGGTCGCGGTCGACGGGCCCACCGGCGGCGGCAAGACGGTGTTCGCCCGTCGCCTCGCCGAAGCGCTGCGCGCAGCGGGAGCCCGGGTGGCCGAGGTGCACACCGACGACCTGCTCGACGGATGGGACAACATCGTTGAGTTCTGGCCCCGGCTCGAGGAGTGGGTACTGCGGCCGCTGAGCCGGGGGCAGCCCGCCGCCTACCGTCGCTACGACTGGCACGCTGGCCGGTTCGGCGCGGAGCTGGTCGGCGTACCTCCGCCCGAGGTCCTGCTGCTGGAGGGGGTGACCAGCGCGCGAGCGGCGATCCGCGACCGGCTGGCGCTTTCGGTGTTCGTGACCGCGCCGGCACCGCTGCGCCTGGAACGCTCGGTGGCCCGCGACGGCGAAGCGCTGCGGCCGCACCTGCTGCGGTGGATGGCGGCCGAGGCCGACCATTTCGCCGCGGACCGCACCGAAGATTGTGTCGATATCGTTGTCGATGGCGCACCGGCGATTGCGCACGATCCGCAGATGGAGTACGTCTGCCTCGGCGGGTTGCGCGGCTGGGGCAGGATCACGAAGAGAGCTGACGAACGGGGGAAGGGAACCCACCCATGACCGAGCCGGCACAGGAACAGCCAGAAACCGCCCCATCGGAGACCTCGACCCAGCCGGCTCGCCGCCGGGTCGTGCTCACCGGCATCAGCTCGCGCGCCTGGGAGCACCCCGCCGACCGTGGCGCGCTCACCGCGCTGCGTGAGCTGCGCGGCTTCGACGAGCTCATCAAAGGGCTCAGCGCGCTGTGGAACGAGCGGGCCTGGCGCCTGGCGTTCCTGGGCGGGGCGATCAGGGTCGACCACCGGCAGTACCCGCGCGTGCACCGGCTCTTCGCCGAGGCAGCCGCCACGCTTGACGTCGCCGAGCTGCCTGAGCTGTTCGTGCAGTACAACCGGGCGCTCAACGGCATGTGCGTGGGGATGGCCAAGCCGTTCATCGTCGTGAACTCCGGCGCGCTGGAGCTGCTCGACGACGAGGAGCTGCGCTGCCTGCTCGGCCACGAGCTGGGCCACCTGCTGTCCGGGCACGCGGTGTACCGGACGATCCTGGACATCCTCACGTCACTGGCTAGGCGGCTGCTGCCGATCGGTGGCCCCACCGCGGTCTTCGTGATCAGCTCGGCAATGTGGGAGTGGTGGCGCAAGGCCGAGCTGTCCGCCGACCGGGCCGGGCTGCTCGCCAGCCAGGATCCGGCCGCGGCCCTGCGGCTGGACATGAAGCTCGCCGGCGGCGGCGACCTGTCCGAGGTGGACACGGCCGCGTTCCTGGAGCAGGCGGCCGAGTACGACCGGACCGGCGACCTGCGTGACAGCTTCATCAAGCTGACGTTCCTGCTCGGACGCAGCCATCCGTTGCCGGTCGCCCGGGCGGCGACCCTGCGGCAGTGGATCGACTCCGGGGAGTACGGGCGGATCCTCGCCGGCGACTACCCGCGCCGCGACGACGACCGTGGCGCCTCGGTCAGCGACGAGGCGAAGGCGGCCGCCCAGTCCTACCGGGAGTCCTTCGCCAGGTCGGAGGATCCGCTGATGTCGCTGCTGCGGCGGATCAGCGAGAGCGCCAGCGGTGTGGGCGAGTGGCTCGGCGGCAGCGCCGCCCGGGTCCGCGACTGGATGGGCTCGGCCGGCTCCGCGGCGCGCTCGTCCACCCGTGGCAACGGATCGACCGAACCCACCGACCAGAGCGGCTAGCCGAGCCGGCGAGCCGGGCGAATAGCATGCTTGGTCATGACGTCAACGATGACCGAAGCTGAGCTGCGCGCCGCCATCGACCGCGAGCTTCCCGGGGTACGCGCCGACCTGGAGCGCCTGGTGCGCATCCCGGGCATTGCGTTCGACGGGTTCGACCACAGCCACCTGGCCCGCTCGGCCGAGGCGGTCGCCGAGCTCCTGCGCGGCGCCGGCATGCCCGACGTACGCGTGGCCCGCATCGGCGAGGGTCATCCCGCAGTCATCGGCCGACGCCCGGCGCCACCCGGCGCGCCGACGGTGCTGCTGTACGCCCACCACGACGTCCAGCCGGTCGGTGACCTGACGCAGTGGATGAGCGACCCGTTCGAGCCGGTTGAGCGCGCCGGCCGGCTGTACGGGCGGGGCGCCGCCGACGACAAGGCCGGTGTCATGGCGCACGTGGCCGCCCTGCGCGCCTTCGGCGACTCGCTTCCGGTCGGCGTGGTCGTCTTCGCCGAGGGTGAGGAGGAGTACGGCTCTGACTCCCTGGAGGCGCTGCTGCGCGAGTACCGGGACCACCTGGCCGCCGACGTCATCCTGATCGCCGACTCGGTCAACTGGGACGTCGGCCGGCCGGCGCTCACCACGACCCTGCGCGGCATCGTGAACGCCTTCGTCGAGGTACGCACGCTCGACCACGCTGTCCACAGTGGAGCCTTCGGCGGAGCGGTGCCGGACGCCTTGACCACGCTGTGCCGCCTGCTGGCCACGATGCACGACGACGCCGGTGACGTGGCGGTCGCCGGCCTGGTCCGAGGTGAGGCGGCGCCGTTGGAGTACCCGCTCGACCGGTTCCGGCAGGAGGCCGGCCTGCTCGACGGTGTCGAGCTGATCGGCACCGGCCGGGTCGTGGAGCGGATCTGGACCAGGCCCGCCGTCTCGGTGCTCGGCATCGATGCGCCGAGCACGGGCGAGGCGCCCAACGCGCTCGTACCCAGCGCCAAGGCCAAGGTGAGCATGCGGATCGGGCCCGGTGACAAGGCGGAGGCGGCGTTCGAGGCGCTCAAGACCCATCTGGAGAGCCACGCGCCGTGGGGCGCTCGGGTCGGCGTGACCCTGGAGCACCTGGGCGAGCCGTGCGTGATCGATGGCAGCGGCCCGGCGTACGACGCGGTGCGGGCCGCCTTCACCGAGGCTTGGGACGGTACGCCGCCGGTCGACATCGGTGTCGGGGGCTCGATCCCGTTCATCGCCACGTTCCGGGAGATGTTCCCGGGCGCCGCCATCCTCGTCACCGGCGTGGAGGACCCCGACGGGCGGGCGCACGGACCCAACGAGAGCCTGCATCTCGGCGAGTTCGCCCGGGTCTGCCTCGCCGAGGCGCTGCTGCTGGCCAAGCTGGGCGCGCTCGCGGGGCGGTGACGGGTGTGCGCGCTGCGCACGGTGAGCAGGTCGCCGGGCTGGCAGTCGAGCGCGTCGCAGAGCGCCGTCAGCGTGCTGAACCGGATGGCCCGGGCTCGCCCGTTCTTGAGGATCGACAGGTTGGCCAGCGTGATCCCGACGTTGTTGGCGAGGTCGGTCAGGGTCAGGCCGCGCGCCTCCAGCAGCCGGTCGAGGTGCACCTCGACCCGGTGTTCCTCCTCGGGCGGCATCAGATCACGCCATCGAGCTCGGCGCGCAGGTCGCAGCCCCGCCTCACCACCTCGGAGACGGCCAGCAGGATCAGGCCGGGCAGCACCCACCAGAGCGTGGGGTACTTGTCGATGGACGCACCGGTACGCAGCAGCAGGCCGCCGACCAGCACCATGGCGCCCAGCGTCCGCAGCCGATGCACCATGCGCGGGGTGAACGGGTCGCCGGTCATCGCCTCGTAGGTCAGCCGGCGGGCATAGATGAGGATCGGTATCGTGACCACGCTGAAGGCCAGCTCGTGCCCAATCGCGTCGAGCAGGTACTGGCCGTAGCTCACCCGTGGCACCCACAGCGTCACCTCGCTCGGCATCAGCTCTGGGAAGCGGTTCTGGAGGCTGCCCGGGACGATGACGCCGCCGCCCAGGAACGCGCGTCCGATCTGGATCGCCCCGTGCGGGAGCAGCAGCAGGAGGAGTACCCGGATCGGGCCGAGCCAGGTGCGGCGGCGTCGTTGCGTACGGCGCCTTGTCAAGCGGCGGGCTGTCAAGCGGTCAGCTCTTCGGCGGCAGCTTCACCACGCTCACGAAGAAGTTGTCGATCTGGCGGACCACGGTAATGAAGCGCTCGAAGTCCACCGGCTTGGCGACGTAGGCGTTGGCGTGCAGCTGGTAGCTGCGCAGGATGTCCTCCTCGGCCTGCGACGTGGTGAGCACCACGACCGGGATCTGGCACAGCGTAGGGTCCTTCTTGATCTCCGACAGCACCTCGCGGCCGTCGACCCTGGGCAGGTTCAGATCCAGCAGGATCAGGTCGGGTACGGGCGCGTCGGCGTGCTCACCCTCGTGCCGCAGATACGCCAGAGCCGCGACACCGTCGTTGACGACGGCCAACCGGTTCCGCAGCTTGTGCTCCTCGAACGCCTCCTGGGTCATCAGGACGTCACCGGGATCGTCCTCGACCAGGAGGACCTCGATGGGAACGGGCTGCGTTGGAACCTCGGTCATGTCGCGTACTCCTCGGCTGACGTGTCGACGGGCCGATCCACCGGTCCGGCCGCGACGGGCGCCGGCTCCACCGGCTCTGCCGCCGGCTCCACCGGCTCCGCCGCCCGCGGAGGCGGCGCTGGCGCTGCCGCTGGCTCGGCTAAGGGTGCCGGCTCGTCCGACGGCGCTGGAGCCGGCTGGGGAAGGGTGAACACCACCCGGGTGCCCTCGGGGTACCCGGTGTCGATCCAGATCTGGCCGCCGTGGTACTCGACGATCTTCTTGGCGATCGCCAGGCCGATCCCGGTGCCGGGGTAGGCGTCCTTCGTGTGCAGCCGCTGGAAGATCACGAAAATCTTGTCGACGAACTCGGGCGCGATCCCGATGCCGTTGTCCGCGACGGATATCTCCCAGGCGTCGCCGACGAGCCGCGCCGAGACATGCACCCGCGGTGGCCGCTGCGGGTGGCGGAACTTCAACGAGTTGGACACCAGGTTGGCGAGCAGGCCGGTCAGCAGCGCCTCCTCGCCGTACACCACGGGGAGCTCGTCGATCACGATCTCGCCGCTGGCGTACTCCCGTGCGCTGTCGAGCTGGCCGATGACCTCGGCCGCCACCCGGTTGAGGTCGACGTCGGTGAAGCCACCGGTGATCCGGCCGATCCGGGAGAACGCGAGCAGATCGTTGATCAGTCGCTGCATCCGCTGCGCGCCGTCGACGGCGAAGTAGATGTACTGGTCGGCCCGCTGGTCGAGCTTCCCGGCGTACCGCCGCTGGAGGAGCTGGCAGAACCCGGCCACCTTCCGCAACGGCTCCTGCAGGTCGTGGGAGGCCACGTAGGCGAACTGTTCGAGGTCACGGTTGGACCGGGTCAGCTCCTCGGCCTGGGACTCCAGCCGGCGGTTGGCCTCTTCGACCTGATGCCTCGCCTCGACTACCTGGGCGAGGTCGGCCACGATCTTTCGCCGCATGGCGTTGATGTCCCGAGCCAGGCGGCCGACTTCGAGCGGCCCGCCGCCACTGATCTCGTGGTCGTACTCGCCACTCGCCACCCGGCGTACCTCGCTGCCGAGCTGGACCACCGGACGCGTGACCAGCCAGCTCAACAGCAGGCCCAGCACGGCGCCGGCGAGCACCACAACGGCCGCCGCGCTGATGAGCAGCCCGATCAGGGCGCTGCCGGTCCGGTGCACATCGTGCCAGAGGCGGTCGCGGACCCCGGTCAGCTCGTCCTGGAACCCCTGGATCGCGTCGACCAGCCGCTGGAACCGTTGCCGCGCCTCGGGGCTCGTGATCGCCTGGTCGGCGCGCGGTCCGCCGGCCCGTACCAAGGCGATGACCGGCGCGGCGATGTCGCCGCGCCACGAGTCGGCCTGGGCCGTGACCGCCCGGAGCCGGGCGAGCAGCGCCGGCTCGCCGGCCAGCAGCCTCGCCGTCTCGTCGGCCAGTGACTTCTCCTGCGCCACCGCACCCTCGTACCCGCCGAGGTCCGCGGCTTGCCCGCTCAGTGCGTACCCCCGAAGCGCGCTCTCCTGGCGCACCACGACAGCCAGCAGGCGCTGCGCGTTGACCAGCGCCGGGCTGATCCGGTCCGTCAGCCGGGTGACCTCGGCGCGGTTGGCCGCGGCAGTCCCGGTCGCGGCCAGGGCGATCACCCCAAGGAGTACGGCCACGGCCGCCGACAGGGCTGTGATCCGCCGGCCGAGCGTCCAACGGGTCCCGCTCATCGGCCGCCACCGGTGACCAGCAGCATGGCGACGTCGTCGGCGAGCGGCTCGCCGTTGCGCTCCTCGGCCTCGCCGACGAGCCAGGCCGGGATCTCGTGCCGCGGCAGTACCGATCGCCGTGGGTCGGCGAGCAGCTCGCGCAGGCCCTCGACACCCAGCCGCTCACCGTCGGGCGCCGCCCGGCCTTCGATGAGCCCGTCGGTGTAGAGCAGCAGCGCCCAGTCGTCGGCCAGCCCGACTTCGGCGGTCGGACCTGGCATGCCGGGCTGGACGCCGAGCACCAGACCGGGCGCCGCATCGCACAGCTCCACGCGGTCCGGCCCGAGCAGCAGCATCGGCGGCGGATGGCCGGCGAGCCGGATCCGGGCCGTGCCGTTGTCGAGGTCGACGGTGACCATCGCGACCGTGGCGAACACCTCGTCGTCGCGGCGCTCGCTGACCAGCACCTGTTCCAGGGAGTGCAGCATCGCGTCGTCGGGTACGCCCGCCAGCACCAGCGCGCGCCAGGCCACCCGGAGCTGCGCGCCGAGGGCCGCCTCGTCGGCGCCGTGGCCGCACACGTCGCCCACGAGCAGGTGCAGCCGGCGGGCCGGCGACTCGATCGCGTCGAAGAAGTCCCCGCCGAGCAGGGCCCGGTGCCGGCCGGGCCGGTAGAACGAGAAGACCCGCGCGCTCGCAGGGTCCACCAGGGGCTGGGGGAGCAGTCCGCGTTCCAGCCGCGCCGACTCGGCCTGCCGCAGCTCGGCCTCGCGGAGCTGGCGGGCGTTCTCGTCGGCCCGGCGGCGCTCGACCGCGTACCGGATGGCACGGGTGAGGGCGATGCCGTCCACCTGGCCTTTGACGAGATAGTCCTGGGCGCCGGCACCGACGGCCGCGATGCCCAGGTGCTCGTCCTCCAACCCGGTGAGTACGCACACCGCCACGCCGGCGGCCGCGTGCAGCACCTGGTGCAGCCCGTCGAGCCCGCTGGCGTCGGGCAGCCGCAGGTCGAGCAGGACACAGTCCACGCCGACCAGCCGTTGCCGGGCCTGCGCCATGGTCGCAACCGTCTCGATGTCCAGCGGTGCCCGGGCCTCCAGCAGCTGCTCCTCGACCAGGAAGGCGTCGGCCGGGTCGTCTTCGACCAGGAGTACGCGCAGTCGCTCGCCGGCCGGTCGTAAGCCGGCAAAGGCGACGCGTTCGCGCGGCGCCGGTACCGAGGCCGGTGCCCGGGCCTGTCTCGGGGCCGGAACGGGCGTGGTCGTAGCGCGTTCCGTCACGGACGACCCGGCCCGTTGCCGCTGACCGCATACATGCCGCTGATCCTCTCTCAGCCCGCCAGATAGCGCACGCAAGTACGACGCCAATTGTGCGTCAGACGGTCCGTCATGCCGGACCCCCGAACCGGCGCAGGTGAGTCGAGGAGACCCGCACCTGATAGGTGCAAACGGCGAGAGGAGGGTCGCCGCGCCGGGAGCCCTCCTCTCGATGGAGCCTTCGCCACTACTGGCGGTCGTACTCACCCGTCTTCACGGCGGCGATGAAGTCCTGCCATGAGTCGCGGACGAACGTCAGGTGCGGTCCCTCGGGACGCTTGCCGTCGCGCACCAGCGCCGCGTCGGTCGTCGCGGCGACCTCGACACACAGTCCAGAGTCGCACTTGGTGCTGCGGCGCCAGGTGAGGCGAGCATCGTTGCTCAGCTCGTTCATACGGTCCCTTTCGTGGTATCTGTCCATCTCTCGGCTGCTTCACGATGAGCCGAGAGGCAAGTTCAAATCGCCCAGGTGCCGTTGCTTGTGGCGGGCACGTGTTCGTAGTGGCCAGGTCGGACACGCGGTGGCCGTGGCCGGTGCTGGAGAGGCGTGATCAGGTCGGTGACGGACCCGTGGTGCGACGGTCCACAGTGGATCCGCCGAATGATGATCGGCCGAGATCCAATCACGTCGCGCGTCCGTTGGCCAGTGGTGGCCTTCCGATATGTGCGCTATCACGCCATTAATTCACAGGGCCGAAATGAGGTTCACGCTGGTAACGACGGTCGGTGTTTGAGCACCTATCGCAACGTCAGCACGTACGTTCCAAGATGTAAGTCCCTGGCTGCAAGTTGCGTCGGATGTCGAGCTGTTGATCGTCGACAGACGCCCCGCTCCCGGCGGAGGTACTGTCGGCACGTTGCTCCTGAACCGCTGCAACCCGTCAAACTGCAGGAGATGTGGATGACAACGGCCCATGGGCCGATCGTCGGTCGCCGCCGGTTGCGCTTTGCCCTGCGGCAGGCGCGGGAAGCGGCTGAGCTGACGCAGGAGCAGGTGGCGGCGCAGATGGACTGGTCGCTGTCGAAGCTCATCCGCATCGAGGCGGGCACGGTCAGCGTCTCGACCAACGACCTCAAGGCGCTCCTCGCGCTGTACGGCATCAGGGACAGCGCCCAGGTCGACGAGCTCGTGGAGCTGGCGCGGGCGTCGCGGCAGCGCACCTGGTGGGCCGGGTACAAGGACCGGCTCGCTTCCTACCGGGTCTCCTTCATCGGCCTGGAGGCGGAGACCTCGGCGCTGTCGTACTTCAACCCGCTGCTCGTCCCCGGGCTGTTACAGACGGCGACGTACGCCCGGGCGGTGATCGCCGAGCTGGCGCCGCACGAGGCTACGCCCGAAGAGGTCGAGCCACTGGTCGACATCAGGCTGGCGCGGCAGCGGGAGGTGCTCGGTCGGCGGGACCCGCCGCGGCTGATGGTCCTCCTGGACGAGGCGGTGCTCCGCCGGCCGGTGGGCGGATGGCGCGCGATGCGGGAGCAGCTGCTGCATCTTGTCGAGGCGGCCGAGCAGCCCAACATCTCCATCCGGATCCTGCCGTTCTCGACCGGGCCGTACCCGGCGATGTACGGGCCGTTCATCATCTTCGAGTTTCCCGACGAGGCGGACACGGCCGTCGTCTTCCTGGAGAACGCGTTCAGCGGCGACGTGGTCGAGCGCGCCGAGGAGGTCGCCGCCTACCGCGGCATGTTCGACCAGATGTGGCAGCGGGCGCTGACCGAGGACAGCTCGGCCAAGCTGATTACCGCGATCGCCCACCGGACCGGCTGATCGGCGGCGGCCACCCCTATCCCACAGCTCCGGCTGGCGTCGTGGTCGGGGACTGGCTCGCCAGCCGCGCGTAGTCGGCGCCGAGGGCGATCAGGCGGCGCAGCAGCGGCTGCGGTACCGCGGACAGCCACTGGAGCACGGGATCGGTGGCGCCGCCGGCCCGGTCGATCGCCCGGTACGTGCCGAGCAGCGTGGCGAGCCCCGCCAGGGCGACCGCGTCCGGCGCCGGGGAGATGGCGCGGCGGCGCTCCCGTTCCGCCAGCCGCCACAGGTGGACCAGCTCCTGGCCGGTACCGAGCACGTCGTCGCAGTGTACCGCCAGGTCACGAGGTGGCCACCGGGTTCCGCACTCGACCCGGCTGATGAAGGAGTGGTCGTAGGCCAGCTTGCGGCCGAGGTCGGCCTGGGTCAGGCCGGCGATACGGCGCCAGTGCCGCAGGCGGCGCCCGAAGTTCGAGCGTGCCGGCCACGGGTCCGGCTCCACGCCGTTCGAGCTGCCGTTGGAGCTGCCGTTGGTGCGCTCGTTGGAGCTGCCGTTGGAGCGGTCTTTGACGCGGGGGTGCGACCCTCGTGCGGCGGCCTCTCCGGATCCCCGTGAGCCGGTACGTTCGGTGTCGAGCACCAGCATCGTCGCCTCCGCCTCCGTAGCGCATCGATCACGCGGAGATTAGCGCTGATGGGTATATCGACACAATCCTATGCAACGCGCCAGCCGGCGGCGGCGGCAATGGTTTCGGTGAACGACGCGGGATGGTAACGGCCCGGAAACGCTCACCGCCGAGGGTGATCGAGTGCTTTGTCGGATTCAGCTCCAGCTACCGGACCGGCCAGGTTCGCTGGGAACGGTCACCACGCTGCTCGGCCGGCTCGGCGTCGACATCCAGCAGATCGTGGTCCTCGACCGGACCGGGGGACACGCGGTCGACGAGATGATCGTCGCCATCCCGGGCGAGGTCGTGCGCCGCTGCCTGGCCCAGCTGCTGGAGGAGATACCCGGGGTGTACGTGCGCCAGCTCCTCCCGATCGAGCCGGCCCTGATCGAGCCCGCGCCGTCCGCGCGTAGTTAGCACCTAGCTGGCGTCTGGGGCGAACAGCGTCTGGATCGCCACGGCGGCCGCGCCGCGCGCCCACTCCTCGAAGGGCAGCGGGCGGATGGTCAGAGCGCACCGGGCGGCGGCGCCGAAGGCCTGAGTGGCGAAGGCCGCGCGGATGGACTCGTCGAACAGGTCGTAGGCGGCCAGCCCCTCGCCGGACACGACGATCCGTTCGGGACCGAACAGGTTGGCCACGGCGGCCAGACCCAGCCCGATCGCGTGGCCGGCGCGGGCGAACACGGCCAGCACCGCCGGGTCTCCCGACCGGGCGCGCGCCACCGCATCGTCGATGGTGACGTCCGGCAGGCCGGTCACTGCCCGTACGGTGTCCACAATGGACGACGTGGACGCGATCGCCTCCACGCAGCCGAGCCCGCCGCAGTGGCACGGCGGCCCGTCACCGGCGACCGGCACGTGCCCCAGCTCGCCCGCGACACCGTGCGCGCCGGCCACCACGTTGCCGTCCAGCACGAGGCCGCAGCCGATCCCGGTGCCGACGGTGACCACGGCGAACGAGGACGCTCCCACGCCGTCACCGAACCATTGCTCGGCAACGGTCAGCGCCCGTACGTCGTTCTCGATGGTCGCGGTCAGCCCGGTGGCGAGCCGGATCAGCTCGGCGAGCGTCACGTCCCGCCAGCCGAGAAACGGCGAGTACCGCACCAGCCCGATGCGCCGGTCCACATCGCCGGCCAGGGCAACCCCGACGCAGTGCGTCCGCTCGGCGTACTCAGGCGACTCGGCGAGCAGGTCGGCGACGAGCTCGCGTACGGCGCCGAGAACCGTCGGGATGTCGGGCGCGGGCAGCGTGCGCCGGCGCGAGGTGCGGACCTGGGCGCGCAGGTCGGTGAGTACGCCGTAGAGCTCGCCCTCGGTGATCTTCACCCCGATGAAGAACTCCCGTTCGGCGCGGATGGCCAACGGGTTGGCAGGGCGGCCGGCCCGCAGCCCCGACCGCTGTCCCGCATCGAGCTCCTCCACATAACCGGCGTCGATGAACGGCCGGGCCGCCTTGGTGACGGCGGCCGAGGACAGACCGGTACGGCGGGAGACGTCCACCCGCGAGACCGGACCCTGGGTCAGCACGGTGGTGAACACCGTCGCGGCCGAAGGGCTGGTGATGGGAGCGCGGCGCAAACGATGGGCCGCCAGCGGGCGCAGCGGCGACTGGTCTGGACCGTACAGCGACGCACGGGTACCTGACCGGTCGGCGGAGTCCGCGCTCAAGCGGCCGGAAGCTGAAGGCACCAGAGCCGGCATGCCAGCACAGTACGGACTCAGGCCCTTGGCAGTGAAGTTACTCACCGGTAGCGTGCGGTCATGGACGCGATCACCGAGCAGTCGGCCGTCGCGCTGGCAGCGGCCATCCGGTCCGGCCAGACCACCGCACGCGAGGTCGTCGAGGCGCACATCGAGCTGCTGGTCCGGGTGAACCCCATGATCAACGCGGTGATCGCCGACCGGTACGACGCCGCCCGCCGGGAGGCCGATGCCGCCGATGCCCGGATCGCCGCGGCCGAGCCGGGTGAGAGCTTGCCGCCGCTGCTTGGCGTGCCCTGCACGGTGAAGGAGTCCCTGGCCCTGGCCGGGATGCCGCACAGCGCCGGCGTCGTGGCCCGGCAGGGGCAACGGGCGACCACGACCGCCACCGTGGTGGCCCGGGCCATGAACGCGGGCGCGATCCCGCTGGGCGTGACCAACACCTCCGAGCTGTGCCTGTGGGTGGAGTCGGAGAACCGGCTCTACGGCCGCACCCGTAACCCGTACGACCCGTCGCGCATCGCGGGCGGCTCCTCCGGCGGCGAGGCGGCGGCCATCGGCAGCGGCGGATCCCCGTTCGGCCTGGGCTCGGACATCGGCGGCTCGATCCGGATCCCGGCGTTCTGCTGCGGGGTCTTCGGCCACAAGCCGTCCCGGGGACTGGTACCGGCCACCGGCGCGTGGCCGCCGCTGTCAGGGGACTCCGGCCGGCTCTACAGCAACGGTCCGCTCGCCCGCCGCGCCGAGGACCTCATGCCGTTGCTGCGGGTGATGGCCGGCCCGGACGGCGTGGACCGGCAGACGATCCCGGTGCGGCTGGGCGACCCGGCGGAGGTCTCCCTCGGCGGGTTGACGGTCCTGCTCACCGACGACGCCTGGCTGGTGGCGCCGAGCGACGAGCTGCTAGCGGCCCGGGAGCGGGCGGCCGGTGCGCTCGCGGCCGCTGGCGCCCGGATCAGGCGCCGGCGCATGCCCGCCCTGCGGCGGGCCGTCGACGCGTACGTGACGACGCTGGCGCGCAGCACCGGGGTGACCGTGCGGGAGGTGCTCGGCAGCGCGGGGGCCGGCCCGGTCGGCTGGCGGGATCTGCTGCGCCGGGGCGGGCCGCACACGGTCGCGACCCGCATCCTGCTGGTGGCCGAGCGGGCGCAGGCACGGGTACCGGCTCGGGTGGCGAGCCGTCTCGTCGCAGCCGGCCGGCTGGTGGCCCACGAGATCGCGGCGGCGGTCGGCGACGGCGTGCTGCTGCATCCACCGCTGGCCCGGACCGCGTTCCGGCACGGGCGTACCGTCGGGCGGCCGTGGCACCTGGCTCACGCGGTGCCGTTCAACCTTGCCGGGGTACCGGCGACCCAGGTGCCCCTCGGTCTCGGCCAGGACGGGCTGCCGGTCGGCGTGCAGGTCGTCGCCGGGTACCTGCGCGATCACGTGGCGATCGCGGTGGCCCTGGAGCTGGAGCGGGTCTTCGGCGGCTGGGTCCCGCCGCCACGGTTGCGACGGGTCGCGTTCGCACCCTGACTGCAAACGATTGCAGAGTCCGGTCCGGAATCTTTCCATCCACCGGAATGGATGTTGACCGCGCCGATCGCCGCCGTGTAGACGTATGACAAACGTTGGTAGCGCTTGCAAAGAGGACTTCGGCGCCGAGCCCCGGCGTGGGTCGACCCGTCGCGCGGCGGCGCGGGCGGCCCACGCCGGTGACGTTTCAGTAGGCCACCCCAACCGTCTGGCGGGCGGTCTGCGGCTGCTCCAGCATCGCGAGGTTCTCGCACAGGGTCTGCTGCAGCACGCGGTCATTGCGGCGCTGAGTGCGGTCATGACCTAGCCGGAAGGTGGGTGCCCCGGAAACGATCAGCGCCGCTAGCCTGTACACCGTCTCGGCACCGGTTGGAGGAGCCGTGAACGCTGGAAGGAGACCGCTATGCGGGACTGGATCGCCGGAGCGATGAGCGTGCTCGGCGTGCTTCTGGTGCTGGCCGGCGCCGGGGCCTTCGTGCTCCGTGCGTTCACCATGCCGAGCACCGCCGACGCCACCGCGGAGGTGGCGCCGGTCAGCACCCGTACTCGTGTCATGCGCGCCTTCCGCGAGATGCCGGCGGCCGAGCGGCTGATCCTCTGGGGCGTGGTGCTGCTGGTCCTGGCCGCGATCGCGGCGGGCGCGATCGGCATCACGCTGGGAGCCAACGCCGGCAACCGCTGACCGGGCGGTGTCAAGCGCGGGAGGTCGCCTCAGGTGGCCCCGAAGCGGATCGCCGCCTTGCGGGCCAGCCGCAGGCCGGCGAGCCCGGGCAGGTTGTCGATCTTCTCGTCGATCCGGTCGATCAGCTTCAGGCCCGGGCCGCCCATCAGGAAGCTCATCAGGTGGCGCGTGTCCTCCTCGGGCAGGATGCCGGCGCCCACCGGTTGCCAGAACTTGCGCAGCGCGAACCGGGTCAGCCGCCGGGCCTTCGCCGAACGGGCCAGCCGCTCGCGGGCCTGGCTGGCGTAGAACGCGGCGTGCCGGGTCTCCTGCCGGATGATGCGGCTGAGCAGCCGGGTCAGCACCGGGTGGTCCTCCCGCGCCATCAGCCGGGTGTACGCCGCATGCGCCGACCACTCGTTGATGGCGCCGAAGCTCATGTGTACGGCGACGTAGTCAGCACCCACGAGGTTGGCGATGATCGCCTGCTCGATGGGGACCAGCCGGTCCCGCCAGCCAAGCCGCTTGCGAACCCCGCGGATGTGGTCGTCGCCGGTCGGGATCCCGTGCGCCGCCAGGATCTTCGCCAGCGCCTCGCCGTGCCAGTACTCCTCGAAGTTCCACATGGTGAGGAAGGTCGTCACCGTCGGGTCCGCGTGCGACGGCGTGACGAGGAGGTCGCGCAGGTAGCACACCGTATGGCTCTCGATATCCGACATGCTTCGCAGGCAGCGGAGAGCCTCGGGGGACAGCGGCCGTTCGATGAACTCGTCGCAGTCCAGGTCGTCGTAACGCACCGCGGCGGCGTCCTGCTTGTAGCTGTCGATGTCGAAGGCCATGACTGCAGTTCGTAGCAAAAGAACGCCAGGATGGGGATGGGCTTCTCAGCGCTACTCTCATCCGCGATGAGTGGTGTCGCACACATCCTGGTCGTGGACGACGACGAACCGATCGCCGCGTCCGTGCGCCGCGCCCTGGAGTACGAGGGGTACCGGGTAAGCCTGGCCGCCGACGGGCCGAGTGCGATCGAGGCCGCGGACCGGATGGAACCCGATCTGGTGGTGCTCGACGTGATGCTGCCCGGCGTCGACGGCATGACCGTGTGCCGGCGGCTGCGTGCCGGCTCCTCTGGCGTGATGGTCCTGATGCTGACCGCCCGCGACGCGACCCCGGACCGGGTGGCCGGCCTGGACGCGGGAGCCGACGACTATCTGGTCAAGCCGTTCGCCTACGAGGAGCTGCTGGCCCGGGTACGCGCACTGCTGCGCCGCAAGGACGCCGGGCGCCCCGACGCCCCGCTCGCCTTCGCCGACCTGACGCTGGACGAAGGCTCGCACGAGGTGCGCCGCGGTGAGCGTCAGCTCACGCTCACCGCCCAGGAGTTCGCCCTGCTGCGCCATTTCATGCGCCACCCGCGCCAGGTGCTCAGCCGGGCGCAGCTGCTGGAAGCCGTGTGGGGGATCGACTTTCCGACCGCGAGCAACGTCGTGGACGTGTACGTCGGGTACCTGCGCGGCAAGCTGGGCGAGCCGCGGCTCCTGCACACCGTGCGCGGTGTCGGCTACGTGCTGCGGCAGGGTTGAGCCGGATGTCCATCCGCTCCCGGATCACGTTGTTCGGCATCGGTGTGGTGGCGGCCGGGCTGGTGGTCTTCTGCGTCGGCATCTTCGTGCTGCTCGCCGCGGGCGTACGCAACACGCAGGACCAGGCGCTCACCGAGCGCGCCCGGCAGGCGGTCGCCAGCCTCGTCGCGGCCGACTCGCTCACCGCCGCGACGGGACCGACCCTCGCACCGATCGACGCCCGCGTGAGTACGGACGTGTTCGTCGTCGTGCTCGGTCCACAAGGGACGGTGCTCGCCGGTACCGGCGTGGTCGACGGCAAGGTGCCGGCGGTACCGCCCGGCCTGCTGGCGGCGGCCGACGCGGCGGGCAGCGCCCGCGGCACGGTGGAGCCGGCGAGCGGCGTGACGCTGCGGGTACACGTACGCCCGTGGCGGCGCGCCGACGGCACGCGCGGGTACGTGGTGGCGGCACAGACCACCCGCCGGGTCGACGCCGATCGGCGTGGCGTGGCGGCGCTCGTCATCATCTCCGGCTTCATCGCCTTCTGTGCGGCCACCGCCGCCATCTGGCTGGTCACCGGCCGGGCCCTGCGTCCGCTGCGCCAGCTCGCCGAGCTCGCCGACGAGATCGGCCGGGCACACGACCTGGGCCGGCGGCTGCCGCCGGTCGCGACCCGCGACGCGTTGGGCCGGCTGACCACGAGCTTCAACGCGATGATGGCCCGGTTGCAGGAGGCCTACCGCCGGCAGGGCGACAACCTGGCCGCGCAGCAACAGTTCACCGCCGACGCCTCGCACGAGCTGCGCACGCCGCTGACCACCATCCGCAACAACGCCGGCTTCCTGCTGCACCACCCGGATGCCGGCGAGGACGACCGGCAGGCGGCGCTGCGTGACATCGCGGGGGAGAGCGAGCGCATGAGCCGGCTGGTGGACAACCTGCTGACCCTGGCCCGCGCCGACGCCGGGCAACAGCTGACCCGGGTACCGGTCGACCTGGCGGCGCTCGCCGAGGAGGTGGTCCGCAAGGCGCGCACCCTGCACCCGGAACGGGAGATCCACTGCACCGCGACCCCGACCCCCGAGATCGCCGGCGACCCGGACGTCCTCGCGCAGCTGCTATGGATCCTGCTCGACAACGCGGTCAAGCACACCAGCGCCGGCGGCAACGTGTGGGTGGCCGTGACCCAGCGGGGCGAGCTGGCGCAGCTGCACGTCTCCGACGACGGCTGCGGTATCCCGCCCGGCGACACGCAGCGCATCTTCCAGCGGTTCTACCGCGCCGACGCCGCGCGCAGCGGGCCGGGAGCCGGGCTCGGCCTGTCCATCGCCGCCTGGATCGTGCGCGTGCACGGCGGGCACATCCTGGCCGCCAACAACGCGCGAGGCGGCGCGTCGTTCGTGGCCGAGCTACCCGCGAAGCACGAGGAGCGAGCGTAGCGAGCCCCGCAGTTGCGAGCAGAAGATGGCACCGCGAAGCACGAGGAGCGAGCGTAGCGAGCCCCGCAGTTGCGAGCAGAAGATGGCACCGCGAAGCACGAGGAGCGAGCGTAGCGAGCCCCGCAGTTGCGAGCAGAAGATGGCACCGCGAAACCCGCGGTGGTCTCACCGACTTCTTAGTTTCGCCTCATCGATGTCTCACGTGGCGCCGCGACGCTCGACACCGTGACGACCGAGGTGAACCGGGGCAATGCGGCCGATGTGGCGTACGTGCTGCTGCTCCTGCAAGCCGCGCTGGGGGCGCTCGCCACGCTGGGCCTGCTGGTCCTGATGGGCGGCAACCCGGTCTACCTCATCGCGGGGCTGGGTGGGCCGCTGCTGCTCGCGGTCCTCGCCGGTGGCGTCGCGAGGCGCCGCCGCTGGGCGCTGGCGACGGTGATCGCGTACGAGCTGGTGTCGGTCGGTGCGTACCAGCTCAACCTGATGGTCGGCGTGCTGCCACAGGTCGACGTGACGGTGAACCTGGTCGGCCTGCTGTCCCAGGTCGGGCTGCCGGTCGCCGTGGTCGTGCAGTGCCTGCGGGTGTTGCGCGCGCAGCGCGAGGACCGCAGCTTGCGAGGACCGCAGTCGCAAGCCAGGTACACCGGTGCCTGACTTCCTCATCGGGATCGCCCCCGACCACTGGCCGGCCCTGGTCTGCGCGCTGCTCCTGGCACCCATGTGGCTGCTGGTCCGGCGTGCGGTGGTGGCGGCGCCGATGCGCCGGCGGTGGGCGGTCACCCCGGAGCCGACCCGCTGGGCGGTCTGGCTGCTGCTCGTGGCGGCGGTGGTCCACCTGGCGCTGCCGCTGGAGCACGCCGGTTCGCCCGTACTCACGATGGGGTTTCTCGGTAGTGGCGCCGCGTTCGCGTGGCTGGCCTGGCGGGCGGTGGCCGGCCGCCGCTGGCGCGCGGCGAGCGCGCTGCTGCTGGTGGCCACGCTGGTGGCCTACCTCGTGGTCGCCGCACGCGGCGAGGAGCCCGACCAGGTCGGCTCGGCGACCGCGCTGGTCGAGCTGGCGGCGCTGGGCCTGTGCCTGGTGGCGCCGCGCGATCCACATAGGACGGTACGCCGGGTCCTGCTGCGCCCGATCGCGAGCGGCACCCTGGTTCTGACCACGGTTGCCGTGGGCACCGCGATCTGGTTGGTGTTCGCCGCGGGCCACGACCACGCCGAGGCTGGGCATCACCACGACGGCGAGTACCTCGCGCGGGCGCAGGCGGGCATCATCCTGCGTCCCGCCGGGCTCCCGCCGACGCCGGCGCAGGCCCGTGCGGCGGCGGAGCTGGCGACCCGGACGGCCGCCGCGATCGTCCGGTACCGCGACCATCGGGTGGCGCTGGCCGAGGGGTACCGGCCGACCGCGAAGCTGGCCGGCCTGGCGGTGCACTTCGAGAACAAGGCCAACCAGCACGACGGCCGGCTGCTTGACCCGCAGGCGCCGGAGATGCTGGTGTACGCCGCCGAGGGGGGCCGGATCGTGCTGCTCGGCGTGGTGTACCAGATGCCGACGGCCGACGCCGCCGGGCCGGCGATCGGTGGCTCGCAGACCCGCTGGCACTCGCACAACGTCTGCGTGACGCTGCTGCCGCCCGGCTTCGGCGTGGTCTCCCCGTTCGGCGGCTGCCCGTTCACCGCGTTCACGTTCACGATCCCGGAGATGATGCACGTCTGGGTCGGTGACCCGCCCGGCGGCCCGTACGTCGATCATCCCGACGACGGCTGGGTGCGGGAGCGGCTCGCGGCGCAGGGGCTGCCGCTGTGACGACGGTGACGGCGGGCGGACCGGCATGGTCGACTCGCCTCCCACCCGAGCGGGGCCCACCCCGCTGGGAGGGCTATTCTGCCTCTCTAGGCAGGCCCGGAGCAGCCCAGGAGGCATTCGTGACAACCGTCGCACCGAAGCCGATCGTGACCCGGCCCTGGCCGGTCCACCAGCCGGTCAAGGGCTCGGCGCTGGCTCGGCTGCTGCGCACCACGGACGCCAAGCAGATCGGCCTGATGTACCTGGTCACGTCGTTCGCGTTCTTCCTGATCGGCGGCTTCATGGCGCTGCTCATGCGCGCCGAGCTCGCCCAGCCCGGGCTGCAGCTGGTGTCGACCGAGCAGTACAACCAGCTCTTCACCATGCACGGCACGATCATGCTGCTGCTGTTCGCGACGCCGATCCTCTTCGCGTTCGCCAACTACATCGTGCCACTGCAGATCGGCGCCCCCGACGTGTCGTTCCCGCGGCTGAACGCGCTGGCGTACTGGCTGTACTTCTTCGGCGGCATCCTCGTCCTCGCGGGCTTCCTGACCCCGGGCGGCGCGGCGAGCTTCGGCTGGTTCGCGTACTCGCCGCTGAACAACATCCAGCACACGCCCGGCGTGGGCGCCGACATGTGGATCGTCGGCCTGACCGTCTCCGGTCTGGGTACGATCCTCGGCGCGGTCAACATGATCACCACGATCCTGACGCTGCGGGCTCCCGGCATGACGATGTTCCGGATGCCGATCTTCACCTGGAACATCATGATCACGAGCCTGCTCGTGCTGATGGTGTTCCCGATCCTGGCCGCCGCCCTCCTGGCGCTGCTGGCCGACCGGCAGCTCGGCGCCCACGTGTACGACGCGAACACCGGCGGGGCGCTGCTGTGGCAGCACCTGTTCTGGTTCTTCGGCCATCCCGAGGTGTACATCGTGGCGCTGCCGTTCTTCGGCATCATCACCGAGGTCATCCCGGTGTTCAGCCGCAAGCCCATCTTCGGGTACAAGGGCCTGGTCGGGGCGACCATCGCGATCGGCGCGCTGTCGATGAGCGTGTGGGCGCACCACATGTTCGTCACCGGCCAGGTGCTGTTGCCGTTCTTCGCGTTCCTGAGCTTCGCGATCGCGGTACCCACCGGCATGAAGTTCTTCAACTGGATCGGCACGATGTGGCGCGGTCAGCTGACCTTCGAGACGCCGATGCTGTTCGCGATCGGGTTCCTCACCACGTTCCTGTTCGGTGGCCTGTCCGGGGTGCTGCTGGCCAGCCCGCCGGTCGACTTCCACGTCTCCGACACGTATTTCGTGGTGGCCCACTTCCACTACGTGCTCTTCGGCACGATCGTGTTCGCGGTCTACGCCGGCGTGTACTTCTGGTTCCCGAAGATGACTGGTCGGATGCTCGACGAGCGCCTGGGCAAGGTGCACTTCTGGCTCACCGTCATCGGGTTCCACACCACGTTCCTCATCCAGCATTGGCTCGGCACGCGGGGGATGCCCCGCCGGTACGCCGACTACCTGCCCCAGGACGGCTTCACGACCTGGAACACCATCTCCACCGTTGGCGCGTTCATTCTCGGCGTCTCGACGCTGCCGTTCCTGTGGAACGTCGCGAAGTCCTACCTCGCCGGCCGCGTGGTCGAGGTGGACGACCCGTGGGGGCACGGCATGTCGCTGGAGTGGGCGACCTCCTGCCCGCCGCCGCTGCGCAACTTCGACCGGATGCCGCGCATCCGTTCCGAGCGCCCGGCGTTCGACCTCAAGTTCCCCGAGCACGCGCCGGGGCACTCGTTGCGGCACCCGCCGCCGGGTGGCGCGAAGGTGCTCTCGCACGAGGCCGACGGTGGCGCCACGTACCGGGACGACGGCGGCGACGACTGAGCCGCCGGCCGTGTCAGGTCTGGACCTGGCACGCCGCTTCTACGAGCAGGCGGTCCGCCCGCTGCTGAGAGACCGGCCACACGCCGCCGCGCTGCTGGGCAACGGGTCCGAGGTGCTCGGGCACGACGACGCCGTCTCCACCGACCACGACTTCGGTCCCCGGGTGCAGCTGTTCCTCGCCGACGAGACGGCTGTCGCTGACGCCGTCGCCTTGTTGCGCACGGTGCCGGGTCAAGTAGAGATGACCACGGCGGAGCAGTTCTTCACGCAACGGCTCGGTGTCGACCCGTTGGCAGGCATGCGCCTTGTCGACTGGCTGGTGGCCGCGACGCAGATCCTGGCCAGCCTCACCGCCGGAGCGGTCTTCCACGACCCGTACGGCGCGCTGGAGGGCCGGCGTCGAGTGTTGCGGTGGTATCCGGAGGACATCTGGCGGTACGCCCTCGCCGCCGGGTGGCTGCGGGTCGGGCAGGAGGAGGCCTTCGTCGGCCGGGTGGGTGCGACCGGTGATGACCTGGGATCGCGGCTGGTGGCCGCCCGGCTCACCCGTGAGCTGGTCCGGCTCGCGTTCCTTGTCGAGCGCCGGTGGGCGCCGTACAGCAAATGGCTCGGCCAGGCGTTCGCGGGCCTGCCGCTGGCCGCCCGCCTCGACCCGCACCTCACCGCCACCATGACCGCGAGCGACTGGCGGGAACGCGAGGCCGCCGTGTGCGCGGCGGCGAGCGTGCTCGGTGAAGCGACGAACGGCTTGGGCCTGTGCGAGCCGGTCGACCCGGCTCCGCGCCAGTTCCACGAGCGTGACATCCGGGTCGTCGGAGCAGAACGGTTCACCGTCGCGCTCACGGAGGCGATCACCGATCCGGACGTGAGGGCTGTGCTGGCCAGGCTCGGCTATCGCCGAGGCACCGCGGTGGGGATGCTTCCCGGCACGATCGACCAGGCTGTCGACTCCACCGACATCCTGTGCCATCCGGACAGGTGCCGCGCGGCGGCCGCCATGCTGGGTTGTGGATAACCGTCAACGTGGTGGGTTCTCCGTGTCCTGACACGGAGAACCCACCACGGCGATGTGGTGACCGGACGTATCCTGTGCGCGTGGCGGGGTCTGATCGCGTGCCGTTCCTCATCAACGGCAACTACGCCCGCCTGTGGCTCGGCGAGACCGTGTCGGTGGTCGGCGACTACATGTTCGACACCACGCTGGTGCTCTGGGTCGGCACGGTGCTCGCCAAGGGTCAGTCGTGGGCGCCGGTCGCGGTCAGCGGTGTGCTGCTGGCGGTGGCCGTGCCCCAACTGCTCGTGGCACCGGTCGCCGGGGTCTTCGTTGACCGGTGAGCCTCGCGGCCATCGTCGGGCCGCCGCTCGCGGCGCCGCTGCTGTTCGTGATCGGCGTGCAGTGGTCGCTGATCGTCAACGCGGTGTCGTTCGTGATGATCCTGGGGATCCGGGTCCCCGCGCTCGCCGGGGGGCCGGCGCCTGCGCTAGACGCCAGGCCCGGCGTGTGGCGGGAGCTCGTCGTCGGTCTGCGCTTCGTCGGCCGTAGCCGGGTCCTCATGGCGGTGCTCGTCTCGGGATGCGGCGCGGTCTTCGGGGCCAACGCGATCAACGTGCTCGACGTGTTCTTCGTGTCGGAGAACCTGCACGCGGCGCCGAAGTGGCTCGGCATGCTCTCGATGGCGCAGGGCATAGGCGCCATCATCGGCGCGCTCCTCGCGGGCGCGTTCGCCGCCCGGATCGGCCTCGCCCGGGTGTTCTGGCTGAGCCTGCTGATGACCGGGTTCGGCCTGGTCGTCTACTCCCGGCAGGGGAACCTGCCGGTGGCTCTCGTGGTGATGTTCGCCGTCGGCGTGCCGCTCGCGGCGCTCAACTCGATCGCCGGGCCGATCATCCTGAAGGTCACCCCGCGCGAGCTGCTCGGGCGGGTCATCTCCGTGCTGAACCCGGCGTTGCAGCTCGCCGGGATCTTGTCGATCGCGATCGCGAGCTACCTTGCCAGTACCGTGCTGCGGGGGCTTGACGCCAGGATCGCGGGCGTGCACTTCGGCCGGATAGACACGATCTTCTTCGCCGGTGGCGTCATGATCGTGGCGTCGGCGGTCTATGCATACGTGGCGTTGCGCGGCATGGACGCACCGCGGCAGCCGACACCCGAGCCCCAGCAGGCGGAGGAGCCGGTGCTCCCGGTGACGTGACGGCGCCCGCTCAGGCGGGCTGCGAGGCCTTCGGCTTGGGCCGCTGGCCGTTCGGTCGCTGCCCGTTCGGCTGCTGCCCGTTCGGCTGCTGGCTTCCCGGCCGCTGGCCGGGAAGCAGGCGGGGCTCGTCGACGTCGGGCAGCCCGAGGGCGCCGGCCACGCCGAGGACGGTGAACAGCCGTCCGATGAAGGGGTTGGCCTCCCGCACCTTGAGCGTGACACCGACCTCCTTACAGATCCGGTGGGCCACCACCAGGGTGCCGATACCGGTCGAGTCGATGAAGGCAACTCCCGCGAGGCTCACCACGAGCTCGCGCACGCCGTCCTGCTCGAGCACGCGCGAAATCGCGGCGCGCAGCTCCAGCGCGCTCTCGTAGTCCAGGTCGCCTTGGAGGGCGATGAGGAGTCCTCGGCTCCCCAACCCGCGGGTCTCGATCGACAAACTCACTAGGTCGCCTCCTGAGCCAGCCGCTCGCGTGGGGACACACGTCAAGGTTTCGACAGCGTAGCGAATAACCCTTAGCCTCGCCACGGTCCGTATTTGACAACGTCACTTGCTGGTGAACTTGATCAAGCAGCGACAACGGGTTCGCCGACGAGCCTAACCCCTGCCTCGCGAAGCTGCACTAGCGCCGAGTCCACGGTAGACCGGGCGACCCCGGCGGTGAGGTCCAGCAGAACCGTTGTCACAAAACCTTCACGAGCCGCGTCGAGCGCGGTCGCCCGTACGCAATGATCTGTCGCGATGCCCACGACGTCGACCGCGTCGACATCGCGTGCCTGCAGCCAGTCGGCGAGCGGGACCCCGCCGGCCGCGCCCTCGAGCCCCGAGTACGCAGCGGAGTGCTCACCCTTCGTGAACACGGCCTCGATCCGGTCGGTACGCAGGTTCGGGTGCAGCCGCACCCCTTCCGTACCGACGACGCAGTGCACGGGCCAGGTGTTGACGTAGTCCGGCGGGTCGCCGAAGTGCCCGACCGGGTCGATGTGGTGGTCCTGGGTGGCCACCACGTGGTCCCAGGGCCCTCCGCCGGCGTAGGAGCCGGCCATCGCTCCGCCGGCGTAGGAGCCGGCCATCGCCTCAGCAACGGTCTCGGAGATCGCGCTGGCGACGCCCGCGCCTCCGGCCACGGGGAGCGATCCGCCTTCGCAGAAGTCGTTCTGCACGTCAACGATGATCAGTGCGCGGGTCATGACGTTGTCCTCCCCGAAGGTTCGGTCCTTCCCGAGGGCTCGATGGCGACCGGGATCGCCGGGTCGCCGGCGGACAGCTTCAGGCCCTCCCACGGGATCGAGATCAGGCACTGGCGCAGGTGCTCGCGCGAGTCGTCCAGCGAGGGCAGGTCGGCCACGGGCTCGCCGCCGCGGACGAACGGGCGTTGCAGCAGCCGGTCGTTGGGCTCGCGGGGCGGCTCACCCCGCGGCCTGATGACCTCCTCCACCGCGGTGCCGGTGGGCTTGTGCCGGCGTACGGCCGTCTTGCGCCCGCCCACGGTGGCCTTGTTCTCCGAACGCTTGACCACCGGCCGCCCGTCGACCTCGACGAGCTTGTAGACCAGGTTGGCGGTCGGCGCGCCGGACCCGGTCACCACGGCGGTACCCGCACCGTAGCCGTCGACCGGCTCGGCGGCCAGCGCCGCGATCGCGTACTCGTCCAGGTCACCCGAGACGATGATCTTCGTTTCGGTCGCGCCTAGCGAGTCCAGCAGCGCCCGGGACTGGGCCGCGAGCACCGACAGGTCGCCGGAGTCGATGCGGATCGCGCGCAGGTCAGGGCCGGCGACCTCGATCGCCGAGCGGATCCCCTGGGTGATGTCGTAGGTGTCGACGAGCAGGGTGGTCTGCTTGCCGAGCGCGGCGACCTGCGAGGCGAACGCGGCCGGCTCGTCGTCGTGCAGCAGCGTGAACGCGTGCGCCGCGGTACCGGCCGTCGGTATGCCGTAGCGTTGCCCCGCCGCGAGGTTCGACGTCGAGGCGAAGCCGGCGAGGTACGCGGCGCGCGCCGCCGCCACCGCGGCCTCCTCGTGGGTACGCCGGGAGCCCATCTCGATGAGCGGGCGGCCCCGGGCGGCGGTGACCATCCGGGCGGCGGCCGCCGCGATGGCGCAGTCGTGGTTGAGGACCGACAGCGCCAGCGTCTCCAGAATGACGCACTCGGCGAACGTGCCGGACACGGTCAGGATCGGCGAGCCTGGGAAGTACAGCTCGCCCTCGGCGTACCCGTCGATGTCGCCGCCGAAGCGGTAGTCGGCCAGCCATTCCGCCGCGGCCTCGTCCACCACCCCCCGCTCGCGGAGGAAGTCGATCTCGGCGGGGCCGAACCGGAAGTCGCGCAGCATCTCGACCAGGCGGGCAGTACCGGCAACGACGCCGTAGCGCCGTCCGGGCGGCAGCCGCCGGGCGAACACCTCGAAGGCACACCGCCGCTGTGCCGTCCCGTCGCGAAGGGCGGCCGTGACCATCGTCAGCTCGTAGTGGTCGGTCCTGAGGGCAACACTCACGTCATTCATTGTCCGGCAGCGTCCGCATCCGGCAGCGTCCGCATGGCCGCCGCGAGCTCGGTGCGGCCGCTGATGCCGAGCTTGGCGTAGACCCGTAACAGGTGGTTGTCGACGGTACGGGCGGAAAGGTAGAGCTGGTCGGCGATTTCCTTGCTCGGTACGCCGGCCGCGGCCAGCCGGGCGATCTGGCGCTCCCGCATGGTCAGTGCGGGCTGTGGCACCTGCAGTGCCGGGGTCATCGCTCCGTCGCAGCCGGCCGTCAGGTTGGCCAGCAGCTCGGCGGCGGCCGGTGTCGCCGGGGAGCGGGCGGCGCGCAGCAGCGTCACGGCGGTCGCGGCGGCCTCGGCGGCGTAGAGGTTCATGCCCAGGGCGGCGAACTGCTCCGCGACCGCGAGCAGGCCGGTACCGTCGTGGCCGGCGGCGGCCTTGGCGTGCCGGGCCATCACCGGCGCGAGCCCTCCCTCGACCGTGCCGGCAAGCTTCGTCAGCCGTCCGGTGACGGAGCCGGCGTGGCCGAGGCGGACCAGGTCGTGGAGAGCGAACACCTCGTACCCGGCGAACCCGTCGGCGCGCAGCCGTTCGATCGCCCGGTGCAGCACGGCCACGGCGGTGGTGAGATCTCCGGAGCACGCCGCGACCCAGCAGCGGGCCAGCTCGAGCCACGGGTACAGCACGGCCATCGTGGGGCTGTCGGTACGGTCGGACTCGGCGATCGCCTCGGCGGCCAGGCTGTGGTCGCCGGCCAGGGCCGCAATGTGCGCCCGCTCGGCATTGGCCAGCGAGGCGTAGATCCGGCTGGTGGCAAGCGCCGCGCTAGCCTGCCCGGCGGCCCGCCCGGCCTCGACGAGCCGCCCGCGCAGCCGCGCCGCCTGCGCCCGGACCAGGTTCAGGTAACCCGAACCCAGCCGGCAGTCCCCGGCGTCGGCGGCGCCGGCGAGCTCGGTGGCGAGCATCGCGTCCACGGTGGCCAGGTCGCCGGCCAGGATCGCCGCCGTGCCCCGGGCGAGCTCGGCGACGAGCTGGAGGTACGGCGTCTCGGTGCGCCACTGCGGGGCGTCGGCGAGCACCTCGGCCACCTCGCGCACGGTGTGCACCGGCCGGCCCCGCGCGGCGTTGAGCTGGCCGAGCGTGCAGCGGGCCAGCGCGCGGGAGCCGGCCTTGCTGGCCGGGTTGTCCAGCACCTCGTGGACTAGCTTCTCGGCCGGTGCCAGCTCCAGGTGGTGCAGCCGCATCATGGACTCGACCGCCACCACCCACAGCCGGCTGGTCGCGTCGGCCAAGCCGGCCGCGGCGCTGGCCAGGCCGTCCGCGGTCGACGCCTCGGTCAGCCCCCAGTACGTGACGATGCCGCGGATGCCGAGCCACCGGCTGCGCCGCGCCTCGGAGGCGATCAGGCCGTCGACCGAGTCGAGCAGGCGCAACGCCTCGGCGGGCGCGTCGGCGAACATCAGTACCGCGGCCAGCGCCTCGGCCGCCGCAAAACCGCCGCCCGCCGCCACGGCTGCCCTGCCCAGGCGGGCGGCCAGCGGGATGTCGTACCCGGCGAACGCGTGGCGGCACGCCGTGAGCAGCTGCCCCGGATCGTGCGCGGTGTCGCTGTCCAGCCGCCAGACCGCGACCCGCAGCGCGTCGTCGCGGCGACGGGCGCCCACGCCTTCGACCAGCGCCGCGAGGTCGGCCAGCAGGCGGCGGACCCGGGTGACCGGGCAGCGCTGGCGGACCATCTCGCCGTACAACGGGTGGGCCAGGCGGATGGTGGTCCGCCGGTCTTCCCGGACCACCCGGATGAGCTGGCGCTCCTCGGCCAGCTCCACCGCCTCGACACCGGCCGCCGCGCTCAGCAGCGGCAGGCCGATCGGCTCGCCGAGCGCGACCAGCTCCAGCACCTTGCGGACCTCCGGCGTGAGCTGGCCGATCCGGGCGTCGATGACCTCGGCCAGGGTGGGCGCGAGCTCCAGCCGGCCGGTCCAGCGCCATACGCCGTACGCCTCGACCATGTCACCGGCCGACCACGCCGAGATGATCAGCTCGCGCAGCAGCAGCGCGTTGCCCTGGGAGAGCTGCCAGAGCCGCTCCACCGACGCCGTGTCCACGGCACCGCCCAGCACCCGGTGGAGGAGCTCGGCCGTCTCGGTGGTGGTGAGCGGGCCGAGCTCGAGGCGTTCCACCAGATCGTCTGTCCACAGTGCCCGGATGGGGTCGGGGACCGGTACGCCGGTACGCACGGTCGCGAGCACGTTGGCCCGTTCCGAGCGCGCGGCGTAGTAGACCAGCGTGGCGGACAGCGGGTCGAGCAGGTGCGCGTCGTCGATCGCGAGCGCGATCGGCCGGCCGTCGGCCTGCCGGTGCAAGGCGTCGACGGCCCAGCGCAGCAGCCCGGCCGGAGACGCTCCGGCCGGCTGGTCGGCGGGCAGCACCTGGGACAGGCCACCGAGCGGGATCCCGGCGGTCGCCGCGTCGGCGGTGGCCGTCCACACCGAGATGCGGCCGGTGTCCAGCCGAGCGATGCCCTCACGCAGCAGCCGGCTCTTCCCGATGCCGGCCTCACCCCCGAAGATCAGACCTCGGCCGTCTGCACGGTTGGCCGCTGCTATGAGCCGGGTCAGCTCCATTGAGCGACCGACAAAGCTCCACGGGGGCACGAACGGAGAATAGCGACATTGCGATTACTCTGTGCAGCTATCGCGTGGACGAACTTGAGTAACCTCCGAGGCCGGCATTGAGTAGGGCCCCGGCTGCCTATGTAAGTGACCGTTCACGTAGCGTGCCTTTGCCGCGCTAGGGGCACGGCTGCCGGCGCCGGAAGGGCACCGCGGCCGCCCCGGCAGGGCACGGCTGGCTCGCCGGACGGCGATGCGAGGGGCGATGCGAGGAAAGGCCGGTTCATGACCTCGGGACTGCTCAACCCGCCGATCGCTGCCCTAGCTCCGGCGGTACCCGATGTGCTGGACGGACCGGTACCCGTCGTGGTGGTCGCCGGGTTGGCGCGCTCCGGCCGGAGCTCGGTCGTCGAGGCCCTCCTCGGCTCAGCGGCGCTGGCCTCGTCAGCGGCGGCCCCGTCAGCGGCGGCCCCGTCAGCGGCGGCCCTGTCAGTGGTGGCCCTGTCAGTGGTGGCCCCGTCAGTGGCGGCCTGGCCGGCGCCGTACATCGTGTACCGCTGGGGCGAGCGGACCGCGGCCCTGGAGCTCATCCCGGGTCTCCCGCGGCCGTACCCGCTGGGCGGCGCGCCGGCCCGGAGCCGACCGCCGCGGCGCGTGGAGGTGACTCATTGGGCCGACGTCCTGCGGTCGTTGACCCTGGTCGACACGCCGGGTGCGGGCGATCTCGACGCCCCGGGGCGGGACGTCGTCCTGGACGCCGCGCAGTGTGGCGCCGGCCTGCTCTTCGTCACCGCGGCCGGCACCCGGCTCGCCGTGGCTGAGCTGGACCTGCTTACCGAGGCGGCCAAGCGGGGGGTTCCGGTGGTGTTCGTCACGACCGGCCCGGACCCGGGTGGCCCGGACACGACCGGCCCGGAGACGGCCGGCCCGGACACCGCCGGCCCGGATCAGGCCGGCCCGGACGAGCCGCTCGTCGCGCAGGCGCCCGCGTTCGCCGGGTCGGCTCGGGTCCGGCTCGGAGCCGATGACCGGGCCGGGATGGCCGCGTTGCGCCGGGCGCTGCTCGACCTCGTCGCCTCGGCGCGGGCCCGGACCCCGACGGCGAGCGCAGCCCCTGCCGTGACCGTTGCGGCGCTGGCGACCGACGAGCGGTGGCGGGAGATCCTGGACCGCGAGACCCGCTCCCGCCGGGTCAGCCTGGTCCAGCGGCTCGCCATCGACCTGGCCACGAGCCACATGCGGTGCGCGCAGGAGATCAGCTCGGGCGGCGGCTGCGCCGGGCTGCCGAGCGCACTCGACCGGGAGCTGCACGCGTTGTCGGTACGCCTGAGCCGGGCGCTGGACCTGGCCGCCCACGACATCGCCGGCCAGGTTTTCGGCGCTGTCCTGGATGCCCCGCCCAGCGCGACCGTGCTGCGCAGGATCATGGCTGCCGCCGGCCGGGCGATGGGAGCCGTCGAGGGCCGGGTCGTGTTGGTGACTGCCACGTCCGGTGCCGCGCTGCTGTCCGGTAGGGCCGCCATGGCGAGCCTGTCGGCGGTACCGGTTGTCGAGGGCGCCCCGCCGCCCGCGGTGGGTGTGGGCCTGACCGCCGGCTGCTTCCTGCTGTGGCAGCAGCGGGCCGGCGCCGACAAGCGCGACTGCCGGCGCTGGCTGCGGCGCGCCGTCCAGGTTTTGGAGGTGGAGCTGGAGCGTGAGCTCAACCAGCGGTTCGCCGATCTTCGGGAAGCGCTCGCGGCGGTCGCGGCGGACACGGTCGACCATGGTGTCCTGCTCGCCTGATGGCACGATTGTGGTATGGCGGCACCGCAGGTCGCACCGACCGAGACACCCGACGTCGATGAGGTGCCCGCGTCCGACCGTCCATGGGTGACCATCGTCTGGAACGACCCGGTCAACCTCATGAGCTACGTCACGTGGGTCTTTCAGAAGCTGTTCGGGTACAACCGCGAGAAGGCCGAGCGCCTCATGCTCGACGTCCATCAGAAGGGCAAGGCGATCGTGTCGAGTGGCGCGCGCGAGCGGATGGAGTTCGACGCGACGCGCCTGCACGCGTACGGCCTGTGGGCCACTGTGGAACAGCCGTGACGCTGTTCACGCGGCAGGGGGCCACCTGTGTGGCGAACTTCGGCCCGGGCGAGGCCGCCGTGCTACGGCAGGTGCTGCTCGAGGTGGTGGCGCTGCTGTCGGAGGGGTACGACCGGGCGGACCCGGTCGTGGAGCGGCTCTTCCCTGACGTGTACCCGACCGATCCGGAAGGGTCGGCCGAGCTCCGCCGCTACACCGACGAGGAGCTCAAGTCGGCCAAGCTCGACCAGGCCGGCAAGATCCTGGCCGCCGTCGAGGACCTGCCGGAGACCGAAGGCCAGGTCCGGCTGGACGAGGAGGAGGCCGAGGCGTGGCTGCGGGCGCTGACCGACGTGCGGCTGGCGCTCGGCCTGCGGCTGGACATCCGCGACGACACCGACCTGCAGGACGAGCTGGACGAGGCCGTGCTGAAGGATCCCACCTCACCGCGGGTCGGGCAGCTTTCGGTGTACGCATACCTGACCTACCTGCAGGAGTCGCTGCTCGCCGCCTTGGTCGGCGACAGTCCTCTGTGACGGAGACGGCCAGCCGCGTTGGCGGCGGCCGATGTAGCCTGGACGCCGTGCCGGAGCTGACGATCGACGCCGCCATCCTCGACGCGATCGTCGAGCATGCCCGGCGCGACCATCCCGACGAGGCTTGTGGCGTCGTCGCCGGGCCCGCCGGCTCGGACACCCCCACCCGCTGGATCCCGATGGGCAACGCCGAGCGCTCGACCACGTTCTACAGCTTCGAGCCCCAACAGTGGCTGCGGGTCTGGCGGGAGATGGAAGACCGGGACGAGGAACCGGTGGTGATCTACCACTCGCACACCGCGACCGGCCCCTACCCGTCGCGCACCGACATCGCGCTGGCTGGCGTACCCGAGGCGCACTACCTGCTCGTTTCCACCCGGGATCCGCAGCGCGCATGGATCCGGTCGTTCCAAATAGTGGACGGATCAGTCACCGAAGAGGACGTTAGGGTAGTAAATAACGCTGTGGACCCGTATGCCGTCCAGTCCTACATGTTCGGGCAGAGCCCGACGACGGTCGACTACGAGTGTCGCGCCGGCTGAGCTCCGGCGCTGTCGCTCGTCTTTCCGTTGTCCCGCCCGACCATTGAAGGAGTAGTACCGATCATGGCAATCGAGGTTCGCGTCCCGACCATCCTCCGCTCGTACACCGGTGGCCAGAAGGCCGTCTCCGGCACCGGCGACACGCTCGGCGAGCTGCTGAGCGACCTGGACCGCCAGTACCCCGGCCTGCGCGGCCGCCTGGTCACCGAAGAGGCCGCCCTGCACCGCTTCGTCAACGTGTACATCAACGACGAGGACGTGCGTTTCCTCGGCGCGCTCGACGCCAAGGTGTCCGACGGCGACACCGTGACGATCCTGCCCGCCGTGGCCGGCGGCGCCTTCGCCTTCGCCGCCGTGCAGGCCCTCCGGCGGTAAGCCGTGGCGCGTTTCGACTCGCTGCTCGACGCGTGTGGCGGCACCCCGCTGGTTGGGCTGCCCCGGCTGTCGCCGGCGACGCCGGCCGGCGGCCCGGAGGTGCGGCTGTGGGCGAAGCTGGAGGACCGCAACCCGACGGGCAGCGTCAAGGACCGGCCAGCGCTGTGGATGGTGCGCGCCGCCGAGGAGGCGGGCCGGCTGCGGCCGGGCGACACGATCCTGGAGCCGACCAGCGGCAACACCGGCATCGCGCTGGCCATGGTCGCGAAGCTTCGGGGGTACCGGCTGGTCTGCGTCATGCCGGAGAACGTCTCCAGCGAACGGGTCGCGCTGTTGCGGATGTACGGCTCGGAGATCATTTTCTCGCCGGCGGCCGGCGGCTCGAACCGGGCGGTGGCGATGGCCCGCGAGATCGCGGTCGACCATCCCGACTGGGTCCTGCTGTACCAGTACGGCAACGAGGCCAACGCCCGCGCCCACTACGAGACGACCGGCCCCGAGCTGCTGCGTGACCTGCCCACCATCACGCATTTCGTGGCCGGCCTGGGCACGACCGGCACGCTGATGGGCGTCGGTCGGTACCTGCGGGAGAAGGTCGAGGGCATCGAGATCGTCGCGGCGGAGCCCCGCTACGGCGAGCTGGTCTACGGCCTGCGCAACATCGACGAGGGCTACGTTCCCGAGCTGTACGACCCGGGCGTACTGACCCGCCGGTTCTCGGTGGGTACCCGTGACGCGGTGCTGCGTACCCGGCAGCTGGTCGAGGTGGAGGGGCTGTTCGCCGGCTTCTCCACCGGCGCGGTCCTGCACGCGGCGCTCGCGGTCGCGCATGAAGCGGTCCGCGCCGGCAAGCGCGCCGACGTGGCGTTCCTGGTCGCCGACGCCGGTTGGAAGTACCTGTCGACCGGCGGCTACGCCGGCACGCTCGCCGAGGCCGAGTCCGCGCTCGACGGCCAGCTCTGGGCCTGACTATTGGCGCTCGCCTCCGCGAGCGCGGCGCATCGGCTCTCCTCAGGCACCGCCTTCCCTCGTCGCTGCGCTCCTCAGTCCAGGCGGCGCCCGCCGATGCGCGAAGTCAGACGCTCAACGTGAGGGCGAGCGCCGTGAGCAGGGCGGCGCTCGCCGCACCGAGCAGTAGCCACGGCAGCCGGTGCCGGTGCACGCTGGCCAGCGCGCCGATCGTGGACAGGATGCCGGCCAACCCGACCGCGAGCACCGTCGGGGAGTACCAGCCGACGGTCGTCCTGACCATCGCGACCAGCGCGAGCAGGCCCACCAGCATGCCGACGATGCCGAGCGCGGCCGCCCAGCCGCAGATGCCCATGAGGCGGCGCTGGTTGGGTGCCGGGTCGTCGGGGCGGGGAAGCCGGAAGGTCGTCTTGGCGGCGGACTTCGTTGTCCGCGTGGTGTCCCGAGTCACAGCTCCTGGTCCTTCCGGGGCTCGTCGCCTTACTCGCTGCAACGAGAGTTCCCACCTCGCGTAACGCGAACCCTGTGAGCGGCCACACAGGACGGTCAGAAGGCTGTCACGTTGATGACAAGTACCCACAGAACCTTTGCAAACCACCATGGTGGTCGGCGTAGGCTGCGCTGCGTGACGGACGCGCCGATCGGCATCTTCGACTCTGGAGTCGGCGGCCTGACGGTAGCTCGCGCCATCCTCGACCAGTTGCCCCACGAACAGGTGATCTACGTCGGCGACACCGCGCACGTGCCGTACGGGCCCAAGCCGATCGCCGACGTGCGCCGCTACGCCCTGGAATGCCTCGACCTCCTCGTCGCTCAGGGCGTCAAGCTCCTCGTCATCGCGTGCAACAGCGCATCAGCGGCTTGCCTGCACGACGCTCGCGAGCGGTACCCCATCCCCGTCATCGAGGTGATCCGGCCGGCTGTGCGCCGCGCCGTCGCGGCGACGAGAAACGGCCGGATCGGCGTGATCGGCACGGTCGCGACCATCACCAGCCGGGCGTACGAGGACGCGTTCGCCGCCGCGCCACAGGTCACCGTCACCAGCGTGGCCTGCCCGCAGTTCGTGGAGTTTGTCGAGCGGGGAATCACGTCCGGCCGGGCCCTGCTCGGCCTGGCGAGCGGGTACCTTGAACCATTGCAGCGGGCGCAGGTCGACACGCTGGTCCTTGGCTGTACGCACTACCCGCTGCTCGCCGGGCTGATCGGGTTGGTCATGGGGGACGGGGTGACCCTGGTGTCAAGCGCCGACGAGACCGCGAAAGACGTCTACCGCACGCTGACCGAGCGCGGGCTGCTGCGCCCCGACGACGCCCCGCCGCCGGGGCACCGGTTCCTGGCCACCGGCGACGCCGCGCCGTTCGCCCGGCTGGCGCACCGGTTCGTCGGCCCCGAGGCGGCGGCCTCCGCCGAGGTGCTTGCGGGGGTTGCCGGATGAGGCTGACCGTTCTCGGGTGCGCCGGCAGCTTTCCCGGCCCTGAGTCGCCGTGTTCGTCCTATCTGGTCGATGCGGAGGGCTTCCGGCTGCTCGTCGACTTCGGCTCCGGCGCGATGTCGACCCTGCAGCGCTTCGTCGGCCTCCACGCGATCGACGCGATCCTGCTGTCCCACCTGCACGCCGACCATGTCTTCGACGCATGTCTCTACGTGGTCGCTCGCCGTTACGCGCCGAGCGGTCCGCTGCCACCGATTCCGGTGTACGCGCCGGCCGGTACGCCGGAACGGCTGGCCACCGCCTACGGGCCGGACGAGGCCTCGCTCGACGACGTGTACACCTTCTACACCCTGCAGCCGGGCATGTTCCCGATCGGCCCGTTCGAGGTGACGGTCGACCGGGTCAACCACCCGGTGGAGACATATGGCGTACGCATCGAGCACGCCGGCCGGGTCCTGGCGTACTCGGCCGACACCGGGCCCTGTGACGCGCTGGTGCGGTTGACCCAGGGCGCGGACACGTTCCTCTGTGAGGCGAGCTACCTCGACGGCGAGGACAACCCGCCCGACCTGCACCTGACCGGACGGGAGGCCGGCGAGCACGCCACCAAGGCCGGTGTGGGCCGCTTGCTGCTGACCCATCTGATCTCCGCGTGGGGCAGCGAGGCCGAGACGCGCGACGCGGCCGCGAGCACGTTCAGCGGCCCGGTCGAGGTGGTCCGCCCCGGCTGCCGGTACGAGATCTGACGCTTCCCAGCCTCGGCATAGGGTGTGCGTATGGCCCGACCCGATGGACGCGCACCTGAGCAGCTGCGCCCGATCACCCTCACCCGGCACTGGAGCATGCACCCCGAAGGTTCGGTGCTTGTCGAGTTCGGCAACACCAGGGTGCTGTGCACGGCCAGCGTGACCGAGGGGGTGCCCCGCTGGCGAAAGGGTTCCGGCCTTGGCTGGGTGACGGCGGAGTACGCGATGCTGCCGCGCGCCACCACGACCCGAAGCGACCGGGAGAGCGTGAAGGGGCGCATCGGCGGGCGTACCCACGAAATCTCCCGCCTGATCGGCCGCAGCCTGCGGGCGTGCCTCAACCTGAAGGCGCTCGGCGAGAACTCGATCGTGCTGGACTGTGACGTGCTGCAGGCCGACGGCGGCACCCGGACAGCGGCGGTGACCGGTGCGTACGTGGCGCTGCACGACGCCGTCGCGTGGCTGGCGGCGCACAAGGCGCTCGCCGGCGAACCGGCCGACGCGCTGCACCGCTCGGTCTCGGCCGTCAGCGTCGGCATCATCGGCGGCGAGCCGCGGCTGGACCTGTGCTACGAGGAGGACGTCGTCGCCGACGTCGACATGAACGTGGTGTGCACGGGCACCGGCGAGTTCGTCGAGGTGCAGGGCACCGGAGAGCAGGGCGTGTTCTCCCGGCGCGAGCTGGACGCGCTGCTCGACCTCGGCGGAGCCGGTTGCGTGGAGCTGGCGCTGCACCAACAGATGGCGCTCGCCCCGTGAGTGCCCGGGTGCTGCTGGCCACCCGTAACGCCAAGAAGCTCGTTGAGCTGCAGCGCATTCTCGACGCCGCGCTGGGCGGGGGCGCGGTGACGCTGGTCGGCCTGGACGACGTACCGGCCTATCCGGAGGTACGCGAAACCGGCCTCACCTTCGAGGAGAACGCGTTGCTCAAGGCCCGTGCCGGGGCGCACAGCACCGGGCTGCCGACCGTGGCCGACGACTCGGGGATCGCCGTCGACGCGCTGGGCGGCGCACCGGGTGTGTTCAGCGCCCGCTGGGCGGGCCGGCGCGCCAGCGACACGGCAAACAACGAGCTGCTGCTCGACCAGCTGGCCGACATCCCCGACGAGCACCTGGGCGCCGCGTTCGTCTGCGCGGCCGCCCTGGTCCTGCCCGACGGCGGGGAGCACGTCAGGTCCGGGCGCCAGCCCGGTCGCCTGGTACGCACGCCCCGCGGTACGGCAGGCTTCGGCTACGACCCGATCTTCCAGGCTGGCGGGCAGACGCATACCAACGCCGAGCTCTCGCCGGAGGAGAAGGACGCGATCAGCCACCGGGGCAAGGCGTTCCGGGCGCTGGCCGAGGTGATCGCGAAGGAGCTCGACGGGCGCGCCTAACCGGCCAGCTCCCGGTTCGTGGCCGGTGAGCACCTGGCGTACCGCGGTGCGAACGGCGGCCAGGCCAGCGGAGTCCAGTGGGCGTTCGGGGTAGACCGGCGCGTAGCCGGCCGCGAGCAGCAGCCGGTTGCGTTCGCGCAGCGGCAGGTCCAGCTCCTCGGCCAGGTGCAGCACCATGTCCCGGCTGGGTCTGGCCCGCCCGGTCTCGACGAAGCTCAGGTGCCGGGTGGAGACCTCGGCCTGGCTGGCCAGCTCCAGCTGGCTGAGCCGGCGCCGCTCCCGCCACTGGCGCAGCAGCTCTCCCACGGGCCGTTGGGCGGTCGTCATGCGCCGACGGTACGCCGGAGCGCCGCCGGCACGTGACGGTCTCGCCACGTGCCGGCGGCTCGAAGCGGCGCTATCCCGTGGCAACGCGGAACCCCGTCACGGCGCTGCACCGTCCCTTGTGGACTCGAAGAAGCCGGTGACCTCGCGCAGCCGGCCATCGGGAGCCAGTACCGCGAAGTCCACGCCGGAGACCACCGGCGGTCCACCGTCCGGCCCGACCAGGTCCCAGCTCCAGCGCAGCCGGTCGTGGTGGTGGTCCACCGCTCCGGTCAGCCGGAACCGGTGTCCAGGGAAGCGGTGCTGCACTCTAGCCACCATGGCGTCCAGCTCCGCATGCCCCTGCGCCGCAAGCGTCGGGTCGAGGTAGCTGGCCTCCGGCACCAGTGCCGCCTCGATGGCCGCCCGGCGCTGGTTGGCATCAGTCTCGTTCCACACAGCGAAGTAGCTGTCGACCACCCGGCCGACCGTTGTTGAAACATCGGTCATCGTGCTCCGCCTTTCGGTAATGAGATGACCGTCTACGTGGTGGGTTCTCCGTGTCAGAACACGGAGAACCCACCACGCTGACCGTTTTCCACAGGCCGCGTCAGGCGAGCGGGCCGATCGCGGCCTCGATCGCCTCGCGCAGCCCGGTGCCGGCGATGAGCTCGCGAGCGCGCTCCAGCGCCGGCGCCAGGAAGAGGTCCGGACCGGGCGGGCCGGTGAACGCGGCCACGGCTTGGACCGCGATCCGGCCGGCGGGCGACGGGGTGAGCGGCTCCCGCAGCTGCAGGCCGCGTACGGCGGCGAGCAGCTCCACCGCCAGGATGGCCGTCACGTTGTCCAGCACGGTCCGCAGCTTGCAGGTCGCCGCCCAGCCCATCGAGACGTGGTCCTCCTGCATGCCGGAGGTCGGCAGGGAGTCCACCGAGGCGGGGGCGGCCAGGCGGCGGTTCTCCGCGACCAGACCGGCCGCGGTGTACTGGGCGATCATGAGGCCGGAGTTCACGCCCGGGTCGGGGGTGAGAAACGCCGGCAGGTCCCGGGACCGGCACACGTCGAGGAGCCGGTCGACGCGGCGCTCGGCGATCGCGCCGACCTCGGCGGCCGCGATGGCGAGGTAGTCGGCGGCGAAGCCCAGCGGCGCGCCGTGGAAGTTGCCGGTGGACTCGACCCGCCCGTCCGGCAGGACGACCGGGTTGTCCACGATGGACAGCAGCTCGCGGCCGGCCACGTCGGTGGCGAACCGCAGCGTGTCCCGGGCCGCGCCGGCCACCTGCGGGGCGCACCGCATCGAGTACGCGTCCTGCACTGCGTGGGTGAAGTCGTCGCGGTGCGAGGCCATGATTGCCGAGTCCTGCAACAGCCGGTGCATGTTGGCGGCGGACACGGCCTGGCCCGGATGCGGCCGGATCTCGTGCAGTTCGGGCATGAACGGCCGGGACGAGCCCAGCATGGCTTCCACCGAAAGGGCCGCGGTCACGTCGGCCATCACGAACAGGTGTCCCGCGTCGGAGTTGGCGAGCACCAGCATGCCGAGCATGCCGTCGGTACCGTTGATCAGCGCCAGCCCTTCCTTGGCGGCGAGCCTGATCGGGCGCAGGCCGGCCGACTGCAGGGCTTCGGACGCCTGGATCCGGGAGCCGTCCTTGCCGAGCACCCAGCCCTCGCCGAGCAGGACGAGCGCGCAGTGGGCCAGCGGTGCCAGGTCGCCGGAGGCGCCGAGCGAACCGTGCTCGGGTACCCACGGCGTGATGTCGTTGTTCAGCAGGTCGGTCAGCGCCTGGGCGACGAGCGGGCGCACGCCCGAGCGGCCGAAGGCCAGTGAGCGTACCCGCAGCAGGATCATGGCCCGGACCACCTCGACCGGCATCGGGGCGCCGACCCCGGCCGCGTGCGAGCGGATCAGCGCGTGCTGCAGCTCGACCCGCCGCTCCGGGGCGATGGAGGTGCTCGCGAGCGCGCCGAAGCCGGTGGAGACGCCGTAGACCGGGCGCCCCTCCCGCTCGATGCCGTCCACAATGGACCTGCTGGCCCGCATGGCGTCGAGCGTGTCCGGCGAGAGCTCGACCCGGGCACCGTGGCGGGCCACGGCTGTGACATCGGCCGGTGTGATGCCGTTCGGTTGAACCATGATGGTGCTCATTGCTCTCCAGACTCCGGCCGCTTGACCGCGGACTCCGCTCCGCTCCGTCCGCTGGCGGCCGACAAGATCGGCACTCCGTTGTGCAGGACCTGGCTGACGAGGGGGACACCGGGCCGGTAGGCCAGGTGCACGTGGGACGGGGCGTCCAGGATCGCGAGGTCGGCCCGTGCCCCGACGCCGAGGTGGCCGATGTCGGTGCGGCGCAGCGCCCGTGCGCCACCGGCGGTCGCGGCCCACACGGCCTCCGCGGGGGTCATCCGCATCTCGCGTACGGCCAGCGCGATGCACAGCGGCATCGACGAGGTGTACGACGAGCCGGGGTTGCAGTCGGTGGCCAGCGCCACCGTGGCGCCGGCATCGAGCAGTGCCCGGGCGTCCGGGTAGGGCGAACGGGTGGAGAACTCGGCGCCCGGCAACAGTGTCGCGACCGTATCGGACCCGGCGAGCGCCTCGATGTCCATGGTGGACAGATGCGTGCAGTGATCCGCGCTCGCGGCGCCCGCCTCGACGGCGACCTGGATGCCCGGTCCCGGACCGAGCTGGTTGGCGTGCAGCCGCGGTCGCAGGCCGGCGCCGATACCGGCCTTCAGGACCGCCCGGGACTGGTCGGCGTCGAAGACGCCCCGCTCGCAGAAGACGTCGACCCAGCGCGCGTACGGGGCGGCGGCGCGCAGCATCTCCCCGCATACCAGGTCGACGTAGTCGTCGGGGCGGTCGGCGTACTCGACCGGTACCACGTGGGCGCCGAGGAAGGTGGTCTCCGGCGTCACCTCACGGGCCAGCCGCAGCAAGCGCGCCTCGTCGGCGACGGTCAGGCCGTAGCCGGACTTCACCTCCAGCGTCGTGGTTCCCTGGCGCAGCGCCTCCCGGCGCAGTTGCGCCAGGCGGGCCCTCAGGACGTCATTGTCCGCAGCGCGCGTTGCCGCGACTGTGGTGCGGATGCCGCCGCCGGTATAGGGCTGCCCGGCCATCCGGGCGGCGAACTCGGCGGCGCGGTCGCCGGCGAAGACCAGATGGGTGTGGCTGTCGACGAAGCCGGGCAGCACGGCTGCGCCGCCCACGTCGAGCACCTCGTCGGCGGCTGGTGCGCCGGCATCGGCGCCGACCCACGCGATCCGGCCGTCGGACACCACGAGGGCGGCCTCGTGCAGCACACCGAGCGCCGGGTCGTTGGTGACCAGCTCGCCGATGCCGCGTACCAGGAGGCTCATGGCAGCACCGCCGCGATCGCCTTGGCCAGCTCACCGGCCACATCGGACGGTCCACAGTGGATACCGTCGCGTACCACCACGCGGCCGTCGACGACCACGTGCGCCACGTCGGCGGCGGTCGCGGAGAAGATCACCTGCGCCGGGTCGCAACCCGCGGTTCGCGGCGTGTCCAGCCGCACGCTGACCAGGTCGGCCCGGGCGCCGACCGCGATGGTTCCCGCGTCCGGCCAACCCAGCGCCCGGTGGCCGGCGGCTGTCGCCGCGACCAGCAGGTCGGCGCCGGTGAAATGGCCCCGCCGCTCGGTGCGCAGCCGCTCGTGCAGCTCGACCGCGCGCGCCTCCTCGAACAGGTCGACGACCGCGTGGCTGTCGCTGCCCAGGCACAGCGGGCTGCCGGCGTCGACCAGGGCCCGGGCATGCCCGATACCGTCGGCCAGATCCCGCTCGGTCGTGGGACAGAAGCACACCGCGGTGTCGCGGTCACCCAGCTCGGTGCGGTCCAGGTCGGTGAGGTGGGTGGCGTGTACCGCCGTGGTACGCGGGCCCAGCACCCCCGCATCGGCGAGCACCTCGGTCGGAGTGCGTCCATAGTGGGCGACGCAGGCGTCGTTCTCCGCGCGCTGCTCGGACAGGTGCACGTGCAGCGGCGCTTCGGCCTCGGCGGCCCATTCGACGACCGTACCGAGCTGGTCTGCGGGTACCGCACGCACACTGTGGATCGCGGCGCCCAGCCGCGCGGGCGCGCTGGCCGGCACCGGCAGCGACGACACCCGGGCGGCCCACGCGTCGGCGTCACCGTCGCCGAACCGCCGCTGCGTACCGGCGAGCGGCGCACCGTCCACTGTGGAGGTCAGGTAGCACGTGTCGAGCAGGGTGATCCGGATGCCGGCGTCGGCGGCCGCCGCCAGCAGTGCGGCGCCCATGGCGTTCGGGTCCGCGTACGGCACCCCGTCCGGTCCGTGGTGCAGGTAGTGGAACTCGCCGACGCAGGTGACACCGGCCAGCGCCATCTCGGCGTAGACAGCGCGGGCCAGCGCGTGGTAGCTGTCCGGGTCCAGCCGGGCGGCCACACCGTACATCCGGTCGCGCCAGGTCCAGAACGTGCCGCGTCCGGCATGGGTACGCCCGCGCAGCGCCCGATGGAATGCGTGCGAGTGGGCGTTGGCCAGCCCCGGCAGGGTGATCCCGGGCAGCCGCACCGCATCGGCCATCGCTGCCACGCCCGGCGACACCGCCGTGAAGCGACCGCCCTCGATCTCGATGAGCACGTCGGCGACGGGCCGAGCGTCGAGCCAGGCGAGCGCCGCGTGGTACCGCGTCACCGGCACGCCAGCTCCCACAGCACCCGGGCCAGCGCGTTCACCCCGGCCGCGCAGTCGACGTCGGTGGCCTGCTCGGCCGGCGCGTGTGAGATCCCGGTCGGGTTGCGGACGAAGAGCATCGCGGTCACTACGTGCCCGGCGAGCACGCCCGCGTCATGCCCGGCACCGCTCTCTAACACCGGCGCGCCGCCAAGGCTCGCCGCGATCGCGTCCCGCAGCTCCTTGTCGAGCTCCACCTCGGGGCTCACCGACTCCTCCACCATCGCCGCCTCGGTGCCGTCGCGGCCGGCCCGCTCTCGCGCGCGTACCCGGACCGCCTCCACCAGCGCGGCCAGGCCCGCCTCGTCGGGCGCGCGCGCGTCGAGCCACGCCGACACGCGCGACGGGATCGCGTTGGTCGCGTTCGGGGTCACCGCCGCCCGGCCAACGGTCGCGTGCGCACCGCGCAGGCGAGCCTCCTTGTTGGCCGCCAGCACCGTGTGCGCGAAGGTCAGCATCGGATCGTGCCGGTCGGCCATCCGCGTTGTGCCGGCGTGGTTGGCCTCGCCCGTGAAGTCCAGCCGCCACCGCCCGTGCGGCCAGATCGCCCGCGCCACCCCGACCGGAGCGTCGAGGTCGGCGAGGGCTCGACCTTGCTCGATGTGCAGCTCCACGAACGTGCCGAGCTGAGCCATCCGCCGGGCGTCGGCGCCGAGACCGGCCGGGTCGACACCGGCGGCGTGCATCGCCTCGGCCAGCGTGACGCCGTCGCGGTCGACCAGCCGGGCGGCCCGCTCGGGGTCCAGGGCGCCGGTCAGCAGCCGCGAGCCGAGGCAGGCGACCCCGAACCTGGAGCCCTCCTCCTCGGTGAAGACCGCGACGCCGATCGGCCGGGTCGGCGCCGAGCCCCGCTCGCGCAGCACGTCGATCGCGAGCAGCCCGCTGACGACGCCGAGCGGCCCGTCGTACGCCCCGCCGCTCGGCACCGAGTCCAGGTGGCTGCCGGTCAGCACGGCGTTGCCGGTGGACGGATCGCCCCACCAGGCGAAGAGGTTGCCGTTGCCGTCGCCGTCCACCACGAGGTCCCGGTCGAGCGCCTCCTCGACGAACCACTCGCGGCAGGCGAGGTCCGTGGCCGACCACGAGAAGCGGCGGTACCCCCCGTCGGGCTGGCGGCCCAACGGCAGCAGGGAACGCCACAGCGCGGCGAACCGGTCCGGCGAGATCATGATGCTTCCCGCATGGGGATCCGGATGTCGTGCTCGGCGGCCACCGAGGAGGCCAGCTCGTACCCCGCGTCGGCGTGGCGGATCACGCCCATGCCGGGATCGTTGCGCAGCACCCGTTCGATCTTGCGCGCCGCCAGGTCCGTACCGTCGGCGACGGTCACCTGTCCGGCGTGGATCGACCGGCCGATGCCGACGCCGCCGCCATGGTGAATCGACACCCAGGAGGCGCCGGACGCGGTGTTGACCAGCGCGTTGAGTAGAGGCCAGTCGGCGATGGCATCGGAGGAGTCGAGCATCGCCTCGGTCTCCCGGTACGGGCTCGCGACCGAGCCGCAGTCGAGATGGTCGCGGCCGATGACAATGGGCGCCTTGACCGTGCCCGCAGAGACCATCTCGTTGAACCGCAGCCCGGCGAGGTCGCGTTCGCCGTAGCCGAGCCAGCAGATCCGCGCCGGCAACCCCTGGAAGGCCACCCGCTCGCCCGCCAGGCGGATCCAGCGCGCCAGGGACTCGTTGCCCGGGAACAGGTCCAGGATCGCCCGGTCGGTCGCCGCGATGTCGGCCGGGTCACCCGACAGCGCGGCCCAGCGGAACGGTCCCTTGCCCTGGCAGAAGAGCGGCCGGAGGTACGCCGGTACGAAGCCGGGAAACGCGAAGGCCCGGTCGAAGCCACCCAACGCGGCCTCGCCGCGGATGGAGTTGCCGTAGTCGAACACCTCCGCACCGGCGTCGAGGAAGCCGACCATCGCCGCGACGTGCTTGGCCATCGAGGCGCGGGCCCGGTCGGTGTACTCCTCCGGCTTGCGCGCCGCGTAGTCCGGCGCGTCGGCCGGGTCCACGCCCTCGGGCACGTACGACAGCGGGTCGTGCGCCGAGGTCTGGTCGGTGACGATGTCGACCGGTACGCCCCGGGCGAGCAGCTGCGGTACGAGCGTCGCGGCGTTGCCCACCACGCCGATCGAGACGGCCGTCCGGGAAGCGCGTGCCGCAACGGCGGCGCGGACCGCATCGTCCACAGTGGACGCCACCTGGTCGAGGTACCGGGTCTCCACCCGCCGGCGCAGCCGGGCCGGGTCGACGTCGATGATCAGGCACACGCCGCCGTTCATGGTGACCGCGAGCGGTTGCGCGCCGCCCATCCCACCGCAGCCCGCGGTCAGGGTCAGCGTTCCGGCGAGCGTGCCGTTGAAGCGGCGCGCGGCGACGGCCGCGAAGGTCTCGTAGGTGCCCTGCAGGATCCCCTGGGTACCGATGTAGATCCAGGACCCGGCGGTCATCTGGCCGTACATGATCAGCCCGAGCGCCTCCAGCCGGCGGAACTCGGGCCAGGTCGCCCATTCCCCGACCAGGTTCGAGTTGGCGATCAGAACCCGTGGCGCCCACTCGTGGGTACGGAACACCCCGACCGGGCGCCCGGACTGCACCAGCATGGTCTCGTCGTCGCCCAGCGCGCGCAGGGTGCGCACCAGCGCGTGATAGGACGGCCAGTCCCGGGCGGCCTTGCCGGTGCCGCCGTAGACCACCAGATCCTGCGGGCGCTCGGCCACGTCGGGATCGAGGTTGTTCATCAGCATGCGCAGCGCGGCTTCTTGCGGCCAGCCGCGTGTGGACAGCTCGGTGCCCCTAGGCGCGCGGACGGTCTCCATGACCCGCACCTCCCTGATGGTGGGCCAGATCCTCGTGGTGGTCCTCGCCGCCGGCGGGTTCCGGGTCCGCGTGCACCATGGCCGCGGTCAGCTTCGGTACGTCGTGGATCAGCCGATGTTCGGCCTCGACAGCGATCTTATGCGCCGCCACGAGGGACAGCTCCGGGTCGAGCACGATCTCGCACTCGGCCCGCAGGCGATGGCCGATCCAGCGCATGCGCACGGCGCCGATGTCGCGGACGCCTTCGGTGGCCCGCAGCGACCGCTCGACGGCGTCGAGCACCTTCGGGTCGACCGCGTCCATCAGGCGCCGGTACACCTCCCGGGCGGCGTCCTTGAGCACCACCAGGATCGCCGCCGTGATCAGCAGGCCCACGACCGGGTCGGCCCACTGCCAGCCGATCGCCACCCCGCCGGCCCCTAGCAGCACCGCGAGCGAGGTGAACCCGTCGGTACGGGCGTGCAGCCCGTCGGCGACCAGCGCGGCGGAGCCGATGCGCTTGCCGACCCGGATCCGCAGCTGCGCCACCAGCTCGTTGCCGGCGAACCCGATCAGCGCGGCGGCCGCCACGGCGAGCAGGTGGCGCACTGGCGCTGGGTGCAGCAGCCGGTGCACCGCCTCGTACCCGGCGATCACCGCCGACGCGGTGATGAACAGCACAATGACGATGCCGGCGAGGTCCTCGGCTCGCCCGTACCCGTACGTGTACCGCCGTGTGGGCGTCCGCCGGCCGACCAGGAACGCCAGGCCCAGCGGCACGGCGGTCAGCGCGTCGGCGACGTTGTGGAGGGTGTCGCCGAGCAGTGCCACCGAGCCGGACCAGACCACCACGAGCGCCTGTAACGCCGCCGTGAGGCCGAGCCCGGCGAGCGAGACCCACAGCGCCCGTATCCCGGCGCCGCTGCTGGAAAGCGCGGAGTCCACCTTCTCCGCGGAGTCGTGCGAGTGCGGCGCGACGAGCTCGACCAGCCGGTCCCACCGGCTGTGCCGGTGATCGTGGTGGTCGTCACGGTGGTGGTTGTGGTGCTGGTCGTCGCGGTGGTGGTCGTCGCGGTGGTCATCGTGTTCGTGATGGGTGCCCACCTGGATATCGTGCCGGCAAACCCGGCCGGATGTGCGATCGTGGGCGATATGCATGTGGCGTCGCTCCACACGTACCCGGTCAAGGGCTGTTACCGGCTGGACCACGGGACGGCCGAGGTGGAGCCGTGGGGGGTGCGCGGCGACCGCCGGTGGATGGTCATCGACGTCGACGGCCGGATGCTGACGCAGCGCGAGGAGCCGAGGCTGACGGCCGTCCATCCGTCCTATCTGGACGATGGGGCGCTGGTTATGCGTACGCCCGGGTTGGCGGAGCTGGTCGTGGCGCAGCCGGCCGGCGGCGAGCGGGTGGACGTGACGGTCTGGCGCTCCACCGTGACCACGACGCTGGCTGCCCCGGCGGCGGGGGACTGGCTGTCGCGTGCGCTGGACCGCAAGGTGTCACTGGTGTGGCTCGACGACCCGACCCGCCGCCGGGTCGACCCGGCGTACGGGCGCGACACCGACCGGGTCACCTTCGCCGACGGGTACCCGCTGCTGATCACCGCGACCGCCTCGCTGGATGCCCTGAACGACTGGCTGCTGGAGTCGGGCAGCCCGGAAGGTCCGCTGCCGATGACCCGCTTCCGGCCCAACGTCGTGGTCACCGGCTCGGCTGCCTGGGACGAGGACGGGTGGCTCGGCCGGCGGGTCCGCGTCGGCGCGGTCGTGTTCCGGGCGGCCAAGATGTGCTCCCGCTGCGTGGTGACCACCACCGACCAGGAGACCGGCGAGCGGGGCCACGAGCCGCTGCGCATCCTCGGCCGGCGCCGCAGCCTGGATCGGCGCCTCATCTTCGGGATGAACCTGATCCCGGACAGCACCGGTCTGATTGCCGTCGGCGACCCGGTAACGGTGCAGGGCTGAGGATGACCGGCTATGGATCAGCGCGCTCACACGGTCGAGGGCAACCTGATCTCGCACCGGACGCCGGGCGCCTTGGCGAGGCGGGCATCACCGGTGAGCAATGCGCAGCCGAGAAGCTCGGCCGCTGCTACGTACCCGGCGTCGTAGGCGGTGAGGTTGTCGCGTAGCTGCCAGATCCGTTCGACCAGCTCCGCGCTGGGGATTTGGTCCACGACCAGGGTAGGCAAAGCATCGATGGCCTCGCGGGCCCGCGCAGGTCCGAGCTTGCCGGCCATAGCCCGGCCCCGGATGACGGACACCACCTCGACCAGCAGGTGGGCGGGTGCGGCCCAGTGAGGATCGACGGTCAAGGCGCGGCGCGCCGAGGTACCAACGCGGCCGTCATCGGCCAGAGCATCCGACAGTACGCAGGCGTCGAGGACGATCACGCGGCATGTCCCGTGGAGCTAGCTTGCTCTCGTTGCTCGGCCAACTCGGTCGCTGTTTCGCCAGGCAGGACGCGGGATCCATCGGACCGGCCGGCGAACCGATCGAGGACGGCCGTGTTCCGCAGCCGTCGGGCCTGTGTCTCGATCAGCTCCAACAGGTATGCCTGCAACGACTGCCCCCGCGCCTTCGCCTGCGCCACGAGGGCGTCTCGTACGTCTTCCGGCACGTCCCGTATCTGTAGGGCAACCACGCATGCATTATGCATGTACGGCACGCCCGACGCCTACTGCCCAATAAGCAAGATCGTCGTGGGGCCGGTGAGAGTCGAACTCACACTGGCGCGGACCTAAGCCGCGTGCCTCTGCCATTGGGCTACGGCCCCGTCGACTCCCGCCACCTTAGCGTCAGTCGACTCCGAGCTCCCGCCGGAGCTTGGCCACGTGGCCGGTGGCCTTGACGTTGTACATCGCCTTCTCGATCCGGCCCTTTTCGTCGATCACGAACGTCGAGCGGATCACGCCGGTGACGGTACGGCCGTAGTTCTGCTTCTCGCCGTACGCCCCGTACGACGTGAGCACACTCTTGTCGGTGTCAGAGACCAGCGGGAAGGTGAGCCCGTCGCGGTCGCGGAACTTCGCGAGGCTCGCCGGGGAGTCCGGGGAGATGCCGACCACCTCGTACCCCGCCCGGTGCAGTGACTCCAGCGAGTCGCGGAAGTCGCATGCCTGCGTGGTGCAACCGGGCGTCATCGCCGCCGGGTAGGCGTAGAGCACCACCTTCCGGCCGCGTAGGTCGGCCAGATGGAGCCGGTCTCCGGTGTCCGTCGGCAGCGTGAAGTCCGGTGCCGTGTCACCCGGCGCCAAGCGCACTGTCATAGCTGACAACCCTAATCGGCGCTCGCCTTCGCTCGCGCGGCGCACCGGTGGCCTCGGGCGGCGAGTACGGTTCCAGGGCGGCGCCGGGGTAGCCTGCCGCACGTGGCGACAGCGGGCCGAGCGGGGCTGATCCGGGCTATCGCCGCAGCCTTCCTCGGGCTGGTCGCGGCGCTCCTGGTGCCGAGCCCGGCGCGGGCGCACGCGGTGGCGCTGCGCACCGACCCGCCGGCCAACAGCATCCTGCCGACGCCTCCGGCGGCGGTCACCGTGACGTTCTCCGAGCCGATCCAGCCGGTTGCCGGGCATGTCAAGATCATCGGGCCGGACAACAAGCGCGCCGAGGCGGACTCCCCGACGGTGCGAGGCGCGGTCCTGAGCATCCCGCTCAAGGCCGGCGCCGGTAACGGTACCTACCTGGTCAGCTACCGGGTCATCTCGGCGGACTCGCATCCGGTCGGCGGAAGCTTCTCGTTCTCGATCGGGGAGCCGTCGAGGACCGCGCCGGCCGGGGAGCCGGCGGCCGGCCGGGTGGAACGCAGCGTCGCCGTGTCGATGGCGGTCGCCCGGTACCTGGGCTTCGCCGGCCTGGTGCTGGTGGTCGGCCCGGCGCTGGTGCTGACGATGCTGTGGCCGGTGCGGCTGTCGCGGCGGGGACCGACCCTGCTGGCCCGCGCTGGGCTCGCGCTGATCGGCCTGGGCGTGGTGCTGGAGACGTACCTGCAGGCGCCGTACAGCACCGGTGGTGGGCTCTTCGACGTGTCCGGCGGGGACCTCGGGGCGGTGATCGGCAGCCGGTACGGGACGATGCATCTGGTCCGGCTCGGCGTCCTGGGGGCCGTGGCGGTGCTGCTGGGCACCGTGCTCGCCGGGCGTGCCGGGCGGGTCGACCGGGCGCTGCTGGTGATCTTGGGCGTGCTGGGCCTGGCGACCTGGCCGTTGAGTGGTCACCCGGCGGCCTCCACGCTGCCGGCGCTCACCATGGTGGCCGACGCGGCGCACCTCGCGGCGATGAGCGTGTGGCTGGGCGGGCTGGTCATGCTCTTCGGCTTCCTGCTGCGCAAGGCCGACGCCCGCGAGCTGGGCGCGATCCTGCCGGTCTGGTCCGGGTGGGCGATACTCGCCGTGGCCGTGCTGGCGCTGGCCGGCACGGCACAGGCACTGATGCAGATCCTGAGCGTGGACGCGCTGCTGCACACCACGTACGGCAAGCTGGTCCTGCTCAAGGCGGGGCTGCTCGCGATCGTGGTGGCTGTCGCGGCGTACTCCCGCCGGCTGGCCACCCGCGCGGACGCCGAGGCGACCCCGCGGCGGCTGCGCCGCACGGTCCTGGCGGAGGTCGCGGTCCTCGCGGTTGTGCTCTCGGTGGCCGCCGCGCTGGTCCAGACCACCCCCGCCCGCATTGCACAGGTCGCGGCCGACCAGCAGAGCGGTCCGTTCAGCAAGACGCTGAGCGCCAGCTTCTACTCGCTCGACGTCTCGGTGGACCCGGCCCGTACGGGCAGCAACGGCGTGCACCTGTTCGCGTTCACGCCGGACCGCAAGCCGCTGACCGTGGTGGAGTGGAAGGCGAGCGTCGCGCTGCCCGGTGAGGGGGTCGAGCCGATCCCGGTCACGCTGCTGCCGGTGACGCCGAGCCACGCGGTGACCGAGGTCAACCTGCCCACCAAGGGGGACTGGCAGTTCCGCTTCACCCTGCGCGTCTCCGAGACACAGCAGGAAACAGTGGCGGTCACCGTGCCGATCCGCTGAAGCTGATCTGGCGACACTGGGACGCCGGGTTCAGCTCAGGCGCATATCTTGAACGCGTGGAACGGATGTCGTGGCAGGCACGCGTACCGAAGATCTTCGCGGGAGTGCTGACGGGGCTCGCGATCTTCTGTGCCGCCACCGCGGTGAGCGCGGCGTTCGTGTCCCGGACCCAGTGGGTCCGGATCGCCATCGACGACCTGCTGGTACCGGCGCCGCCGAACCTCGGCTACGCCGCGTTCGTCGGGGTGCTCGCCGCCGGTGTGGCCAACCGCAAGCGGGTCGCCTACTGGATGCTCATGGTCTACTTCGGACTGCAGCTCCTGGCCGACCTCGCGGTCGTGGTCTACCTGTTGGTGCCGCCGAACCCGCTAGGCAAGGACCGGTGGCTGGCGGTCGGCATCGTCGCCGCCAACCTGGCGCTGACCGCCGGTGTGCTGGTCGTGCTGGCACTGTCGTCCGCGCAGTTCTACGCCAAGGTCCAACGCGCCAGCTTCCGCAAGGCGGTCCTGACCCTCGTCGGGCTGCTGGTGCTGTTCGTCCTGGCCGGCTGGGCCCTGGTCGAGGCGTTTCCCGGGTCGCTGGGCATGGGACCGGACCGCCTGACCTATGCCGCCGAGAAGGTCACCGGTGGCGCGTTCCGGCTCGACATCACCCGTACCGGCCGGGCACCCGGCTGGGTCACCTTGATCCTGGGCCTGTTCGGCGCGATCGCGCTCTTCGCCGCGTTGTACGTGCTGTTCCGCTCCCAGCGGGCCGCCGCGTCACTGTCACCAGCGGACGAGCGGCACATCCGTGCTCTGCTGGCCACCCATGGCGAGCGGGACTCGCTGGGGTACTTCGCCACCCGGCGGGACAAGTCGGTGGCCTTCTCGTCGACCGGCAAGGCGGCGGTCACCTATCGGGTCGTGGTGGGAGTGGCGCTGGCCAGCGGCGACCCGATCGGCGATCCGGAGGCCTGGGGGCCGGCCATCGAGTCGTGGCTGGACGTCACCCGCCAGTACGCCTGGACCCCGGCCGTCATGGGCGTGAGCGAGGAGGGGGCGACCGCGTACGCGCGGACCGGGCTGCGGGTCATCGAGCTGGGCGACGAGGCGATCCTGCACACCCGGGCCTTCACCCTCGACGGCCGGGAGATGCGTCCGGTCAGGCAGGCGGTCAGCCGGGTGGAACGGGCCGGGTACATCGCACGCATCCGCCGCCACGCGGAGATCACAACCGACGAGATGGCCCACATCATCGAGCTCGCCGCCCGGTGGCGGGACACCGAGACCGAGCGCGGCTTCTCCATGGCGCTGGGGCGCCTGGGCGACCCGGCCGACGGCCAGTGCGTCCTGGCGGAGGCGCTGGACGCCGAGGGGCGCGAGGCCGCCCTGCTGTCGTTCACGCCCTGGGGGCGTACCGGGCTCTCGCTGGACCTGATGCGCCGCGACCGTACGTCGGACAACGGGCTGATCGAGTTTCTCGTGGCGGCCCTGATGCACGCCGCGCCACGGCTGGGCGTCGACCGGGTCTCGATGAACTTCGCCGCGTTCCGCTCGGTCTTCGAGGAGGGCGCCCGCATCGGTGCCGGGCCGGTGCTGCGGGCGACCCGCCGGCTGCTGCTGTTCTTCAACAAGTGGTTCCAGCTGGAGACGCTGTACCGCTCCAACGTGAAGTACCGCCCGGAGTGGTTGCCGCGCTACCTCTGCTTCGACGACTTACGGGACTTGGCGAAGGTGGGGCTCGCCTCCGGCATCGCCGAGGGGTTCGTGGTGGTACCGAGCCTGCGGACGCTGCTGCGCCGGGGCGTCGAAGCGCCGCCGGTCCTGCCCGTGCCGGCGGCGCCCGACGAGTCGCCGGTTCCACTGGCGGGGGCTGCGGCGGGGGCGCTCGCCGCAGCCGGCCCGGCCGCCGCGGCCACCGCGGCGGGTCCGGCCGCCCCGGGCGGGCCCAGCGAGGGCGCGCCGGACCAGCCCGCCCTGCCCGAGCAGGTGCGGGTGCGGCTGGACAAGGTGGAGAAGATGCGGGCAGCGGGGATCGACCCGTACCCGCCGGGCTTCGGGCGTACCCACGAGATAGCCGCGGTCCGGCGGGCACACCAGGGGCTGGCCCCGGACACGGCCACCGGCGTGCACATCGCGGTCGCCGGCCGGGTGGTGCTGATCCGCGACCACGGCGGGGTCTGCTTCGCGGTGCTGCGCGACTGGAGCGGCGACCTGCAGGTGATGCTGGCCGCCGACCGGCTGGGCGAGCCGGCGCTGGACGCCTGGCGGTCCACTGTGGACCTCGGTGACCACGTCGGGGTCAGCGGCGAGGTGGTCACCTCACGGCGGGGTGAGCTGTCGGTGCGCGCCGACCGGTGGACGATCACCGCCAAGTGCCTGCACCCGTTGCCGGACAAGCACCGGGGGCTCGCCGACCCCGAGGTGCTGGTGCGCCAGCGCCACCTCGACCTGATCGTCAACCCCGCGGCACGGGAGATGCTGCGCGTGCGCTCGGCGGCCATACGCGGGCTGCGCTCGTTGCTGGAGTCCAGTGGCTTCCTGGAGGTCGAGACGCCGATCCTGCAACGGGTGCACGGCGGAGCCAACGCTCGCCCGTTCGTCACCCACAGCAACGCCTACGACATGCGGCTCTACCTGCGCATCGCGCCCGAGCTGTACCTCAAGCGCCTGCTGGTCGGGGGTGTCGAGCGGGTCTTCGAGCTCGGGCGGGACTTCCGCAACGAGGGCGCCGACGCCACGCACAACCCCGAGTTCACGATGCTGGAGGCGTACCAGGCCTACGCCGACTACGCCACCATGCGCGAGCTGGCCCGGGATCTCGTTGTTTCGGCGGCGGTCGCGGCGTTCGGGGCACCGGTGGCGCGGCGGCAGGGGGCCGATGGCGCGGTGACCGAGGTCGACCTGGCCGGGCCGTGGCCGGTGGTGCCGGTCTACACCGCGATATCCACCGCGCTCGACGCGGACGTCGGGCCGGAGACCTCACTGACCCGGCTACGCGAGCTTGCCGCCGGGCGGGGCATCGCGTTGCTGCCGGCGTGGGGGCACGGCGCCGTGGTGCTGGAGCTGTACGAGCGCCTCGTCGAGGAGCACACCGGGGCGCCGACGTTCTATGTGGACTTCCCCACCGAGGTGTCCCCGCTGACGCGGGTGCACCGCCGCGATCCGAGGCTGGCCGAGCGGTGGGACCTCGTGGCGTACGGCACTGAGATCGGCACCGCCTACACCGAGCTGGTCGATCCGATGGAGCAGCGACGCCGGCTGACCGAGCAGTCGCTGCTGGCGGCGGCGGGCGACGTCGAGGCCATGAAGCTGGACGAGGACTTCCTGCGGGCGCTGGAGTTCGCGATGCCGCCGACCGGTGGGCTGGGCATCGGGGTGGACCGGCTCGTCATGCTGCTCACCGGCCGGCCGATCCGGGAGACGGTGCCGTTCCCGCTGGTGAAGCCGTCCGGCGGGTAGCAGCTGTCCGCCGGCTCGCGGCCGGCAGTGCGACGAGCAGCGCCAGCATGAGCAGCACGTACCAGTTGGTGATGAGGAACCCCGCCAGCCCGTGCCCGAAGCGGGCCTCGCTCAGCCCCCATTCGAACCACATCGGGATGCTGAAGGCGGTGGTCACGTAGACCAGCACCGCCAGCCAGCGCCAGGAGCGGGCGCCGGCGTCGACCAGCACGACGAGCGCGGGCACGAACCAGTACACGTGATGGGTCCAGGTGACCGGGCTGCACAGGCTGCCCGCCAAGCCGGTCAGGGTCAGGCCGGTCAGCTCGTCTCCCGCCAGTGCGGCCCGGCGGGCGCGCCACAGGCCGTACCCGAGGACGGCCAGCACGAGCACGGCCCAGAGCACGCGGTTCGTCGTGCCCAGGCGCGCCAGCGTGCCCATCACCGACTGGTTCGCGACGCGTTCGAGGTGCCCGACGCGGGCGGTGTCCCAGACCGCGCCGGTCCAGAACCGCCACGACTCCCGGGGCGCCACCGCCGCGGCGAGCAGCGTGGCGGCCAGCGCGGTCGCGGTCGCGGTGGCCGCCGCCCGCCAGCGCCGCGTCACCAGCAGGTAGATGATGAAGATGGCCGGCGTCATCTTGATCGCCGCGGCCAGGCCGATGCCCACGCCGGTCCAGCGCGCCTTTCTGGGTACGCCGACGAGCAGGTCCGCCAGGATCAGCAGCACCAGGATGAGGTTGACCTGGCCGTAGGTCACCGTCTCCCGGATCGGCTCCAGCCAGCTCACCAGCGCTAGGGCGAGCGGGAACACGAACCACAGCGGCCAGCCGTGCCGCCTGGCCAGCGGCGCCACCAGCCAGTACGTCGTGACGGCGAGCGCGGCCACGGTCAGTGTGACGTAGATCGCCTCGGCGACCCCCAGCGGCACCCAGGCCAGCGGAAGCATGAGCAGCGCCGCGAACGGCGGGTACGTGTACCCCAGCTGACCTTGGATCTTGTCCGGCAGCACGAAGCTGTACAGGTCGTGCCCGCTGTCCCACCAGTGCATGGCGGCAACATAGATCCGCAGGTCGTAGAAGTGGTGCCGGTTGCCGTACCAGACGTGCAGCGCGATGGCGACGGCGTAGACGGCGACGAGGAGCCCGACCAGCACGGGGGTGTGCCGCCCGGCGCGGCGCGGGGTCGTCACGGTCGTCGTCATCGCCCTGACACCCTAACGGCCGCTGCCGGGAATGTGCCGATCGGCACCCCGGGGTGCGCAGCGACACTAGGCTTGAGGCCGTGAGTGATCTTCTGGTCTGGATCGACTGCGAGATGACCGGCCTCGACCTCTCCCGGGACGCGCTGATCGAGGTCGCCGCGCTGGTGACCGACTCCGATCTCAACGTGCTGGGCGACGGCGTCGACGTGGTGATCCAGGCCGAGGAACAGTCGCTGGCCGGCATGCTCCAGATTGTCCGCGAGATGCACGACAGGTCGGGCCTCACCGAAGCGGTCCGGGCGGCGACCACGTCACTGACCGCCGCCGAGGACCTGATCCTGGAGTACGTCACCACGTTCGTCGCCGAGCCCCGGACCGCCCCGCTGTGCGGCAACTCGATCGCGACCGACCGGGGCTTCCTCGCCCGGGACATGCCCCGCCTTGACGCCCACCTGCACTACCGGATGATCGACGTCTCCTCGATCAAGGAGCTGTGCCGGCGCTGGTACCCCCGGGTGTACTTCGGCCAGCCCTCGAAGGGGCTGACCCACCGGGCGCTCGCCGACATCCGGGAGAGCATCCGCGAGCTGGAGTACTACCGGCGCACCGTGTTCGTCCCGGCGCCCGGACCCGACGTGGACGAGGCGAAGGCGATCGCCGCGCAGCTGCTCGGCGGCTGAGGCGCGGGACCGCCCGGCAACGCCGGGACCGCCCGGCAGCGCCGGAACCCGCTCGACGCGCAGTCCCGCGGTGTGGCTATCATTGGTCGGCGTCGCGCCAGACGGCGGCGGACGTGGTGGCTGTAGCTCAGCTGGTAGAGCACCGGGTTGTGGTCCCGGGTGTCGAGGGTTCGAGTCCCTTCAGTCACCCCAACGATCGGGTGGTCACTCCTCAAACGTGTTGACCATGAAGAACGCCGCCCGTTCGAGGTACTGCCACAGCGTGGCGTCGTGCTCGGCGGGCAGGTCCAGAGTGTCGAGCGCCCGGCGCATCTGGCGCAGCCATGCGTCCCGCTCGCGGGGGCCGACGCGGAACGGGGCGTGCCGCATCCGCAGCCGTGGATGGCCGCGGCGTTCGGAGTACGCGCTGGGGCCGCCCCAGTACTGCATCAGGAACAGGCGCAGCCGCTCCGAGGCCGGCGCCAGGTCCTCGCCGGGGTAGAGCGGCCGCAGCACCGGGTCCGTCGCGACACCGGCGTAGAACTCGTCGATGAGCTTGCGGAAGGCCGGCTCGCCGCCGATCAGGTCGTAGAAGGAGGGCGCTGCGTCGGGCGTGGTCACCCGTCAATGGTGCCAGGCCGCGCCGACTACGCCTTGGCCGGCGACAGGTGCGACGAGCCACCCTCGCTGCCGGGCTTCGTCTCGGTCGTACGGTCGTCGGACACCATGCGGCCGTCGGGGACGGTGCGGCGGTGAGCGCCGGGCGGTCGTATCGGGTGGGCCTTGCCGTCCATGACGGGAGCGGCTCCGGACGCGTGAGCCGCGGCAGCATGCCGGGGGGCGGCGGCCGGCCGGGCCGGTGGCCGAGCCGGGGTCAGGGCCGCCGAGCCGGCGCCCGCGGTGCGCGCGACCTCGGTCGCATCGTCGATCTGTGGCGTTGTGGGCCAGGCGAGGCTCACCAGTACCACCAGTGAGACGCCGAGCAGGCTCCAGACGCCGACCACCGTCGGCAGCTCGAACCGGTCCGCCAGGGCACCGGTGGCGAACACCGCGATCGCCTGGACGAGCATGATCCCGGTCTGCATGACGCCGAAGGCGCGTGCCCGGAACCCGTCGGGGATCGCCTGCACGAACAGCCCGTTGGCGGCCGGCAGCATCCCGGCGATCGTGAAGCCGCAGACCGTGCACATCGCGACGATGACCCACGCCGGCGGGTCGGCCAGGGCCGGTACCAGGACCAGCGGCGCGAGCACCGCGAGGGGACGGATCAGCCGGCGCCGGGTCGACGGCGCCATCAGCCGGTTGATCACCAGGCCACCGATCACGAAGCCGGCCGGATAGGCCATCATGATCAGACCTTGGACCAGGCCACGGTTGTCCGCGGACCTGGTGAGCCTGGTCGCCCAGGCCGCCGCGAGCGCCTCCGGCACGACGACGAACGGCAGCGTGACGAAGACGATGATGCCGATGGCGCGCAGCACCCGGTTGCCGAACACCATCCGGAACCCGGCCGCCGTCTCGCGCAGCAGGTGGGTGCCGTTCTCCCGGCGCACCGCCGGGCTGCGGTCGCGTACGCCCAGGCCGACGAGGAAGGCCGACAGGCCGAACGAGCCCGCGTTCAGCGCGATCGCCAACCGGGGGTTGATCGCACCGAGGGTGCCGCCGGCGAGGTAGCCGATGATCTGGGCGAACTGGAAGGAGCTGATGTTGAGCGCGAGGCCCACCACGTACCGGTCGCCGTCGAGGATGCGCGGCAGCAGCGCCGAACGGGCAGCGTCGAACGGCGGGTTCAGCAGCGCCGTGGCGAACAGCAGGAGCATCATCGCGGGTACCGGTATGTTGGGCAGCGCGACCAGGCTCATGAGCCCCATGCGGGCGAGGTCACAGCCGACCATGACCCGGCGGTACGGGTACCGCTCCGCCAACGCGGTGAGCACCGGTCCGATGCCCAGCCACGGGAGGTAGCTGATCGCGAAGGTGGCCGCCGACGCCGTCACCGAGCCGGTCTGGCGGAAGACCATGGCGGTGACCGCCGCCCGGGCGAGGTAGTCCCCGAACCACGACAGCACGCTCGCCGCGTAGACCGCCCGGTACTCACCGCTGGCCAGAACTTCCCGGAAGGTAGCCGGGCGGTCGGCGGTGCGGTCCGGGTCGGACACCGGCCCTCCATCGGTCACGACAGCGGCGTCGGGGTGCGTCGTCGTCGCGCCGGCGGCGTTATGCCGTTTCAGCCGATGATCAATCAGCCAAACGGACGACATCCGTCGACGGACCTGAACGAACGGACGATAGCCCACCAACCACCCGACGCGCGACCCTTGCCGCCGGCTCCGGTTACCGTATAAAGGCTAAAAGTGACCAAAAATGCGCTGGTCAAGCCGGGAACTGTAGGCCATAAGACGCAAGACTAGATGTGCACATAGTGATGAGTCAGTCACTAGCCTTAACGGTCACCCTAACGGTCGCTTAGGTGGCTCCGCCTTGACCGGTCTCGGTCGTCGTGGCTCCGCCGGCGCGGCCCGGCGGTCGCACGTACACCCGCCCGGCGCTGATCGCGGCGGAGATCCCGGCACGGTCCAGCGCGTCGGTCAACCGGCGCCGCAGCTCGCGGCCGACCCGCAGGCGGGCCTCGGCCGCGGTCTTGACCTGAGCCCGTAGCACCGCACCATCGACGGTGATCTGCTCGACGCCGAGCACCTCCGGCGGCTCGATCAGGTCCTCGGCCCACACCGGATCGTCCGCCAGGTCGGTGGCGGCGCGGCACAGGACCTCGGTCGCCTCCTCGACACCGGCGAACCCGACCGGTACGTCCACGATCACCAGCGCCCAGCCCTGGCTCTTGTTGCCGACCCGGATGATCTCGCCGTTGCGGATGTACCACAGGACGCCCCGGGCGTCGCGCAGGGTCGTGATGCGCAGGCCGATCGCCTCGACCGTGCCGGTCACGTCGCCGACGTCGATCACGTCGCCCACCCCGTACTGGTCCTCCAGCAGCATGAACAGCCCGGCCAGGAAGTCCTTGACCAAGTTCTGCGCGCCGAAGCCGATCGCCAGCCCGACGACGCCGGCGCTGGCGAGCAGCGGCGCGAGGTTCACCCCGACTTCGCCCAGCACCAGCATGACGGCCACCACGAAGATGCTCGCCGACGCGATGCTGCGCATGACCGAGCCGAGCGCCTCGGCGCGCTGCCGGCGCCGCTCCGAGACGAGCCCGGTCGCCTCGCGCAGGGCCGACGGCATCCGGTCGCGCAATGGCCGGAACAGCGGCGACGAGTCCCCGTCGGCGGTGTGCCGGACGAGCCGGTGGATCAGCCGGTGGATCAGGTACCGGGCGGCGACCGCTAACAGCAGGATGAGGATGATTCGCAGCGGTTTGAGGAGGAAGTAGTAGCTCCCCTCGGCGAGCCAGGACAGCCCGGTCCACTCGTAGATCCGGTGGCACAGGTCGGGAGCGTCGTGGCAGGTGGGGCTCGGAGCCGGCGTGGGGCTTGGCTCACGCAGGAGACGGATCACGCCTGCTTTCGTACCCCATCGGCAAGCCTCCGCCCAACGCGGCCCCACAGGGTTCCATGAGGGCCTAAATAGTACGTGCATTCGGCGGATCTATCAGGGACTATTGCCCACATAGGTTCGATCGCAGACCGGCGACGGGAGACCGTATCACCCACCAAGGAGGGCGGCAGCGATGCCTGACATACGACGCACGGCTTCGGCCGCGTTAGTGCTCAACGCGACCTACGAGCCGTTGTGCGTCGTATCGGTCAGACGGGCCGCCATCCTCGTCCTCTCCGCGAAGGCCATCTGTGTTGCCGACGGCGAAGGCATCCTGCACAGCGCCCGCAGCAGCTTGCCGGTGCCCTCGGTGGTGCGCCTGACTCGGTACGTGCGGGTCCCGTACCGCTCCCACGTCGGGCTGTCCCGCCGGGCGGTCTTCGCGCGAGACGGCTGGCGGTGCGCCTACTGCAAGGGTCCGGCCGAGACCATCGACCACGTGCTGCCGCGGAGCCGCGGCGGCCGGCACGCGTGGGACAACGTGGTGGCCGCCTGCGCCCGGTGCAACCACAGCAAGGGCGACAAGACGCCAGCCGAGCTCGGCTGGCGTCTCCCTGCGGTACCCGCCGCACCCAAGGGATCGGCCTGGCGGGTGCTCGGCCACCGCGCACCCGACCCGCGCTGGGCCGACTGGCTCGACGTCGAGCTGCCCGAAGCCTGCTAACGTCACGCGCGCCGCCGGGTGCGCTCTGGACTGAGGAGCGCAGCGACGAGGGAAGAGCGCGCCTGAAGAGGCGGTGCGCCCCGCTCGCGGAGGCGAGCGCCAGCTGGCTAAGTGACCCGGGCGCGGGTCTCCGGAAACTCGGCGTACGCCTTGGTTTCCATGATCTCCCGGAGCCGCCGCAGCCCCTCGTACACGTCGCGGAAGCGGGTGTAGAGCGGCGCGAGCCCGATGCGCAGCCGGTCCGGGGTGCGGAAGTCGGGCAGGACGTTCGCCGCCTTCAGCGCCTGGCACACCTGCCAGGCCGCACCGTGGTGCAGCGTCACATGGGCTCCGCGACGCTCGGGGTCACGCGGTGTCGCGAGGGCGAAGCCGTGCGGTGCGAGCCACTCGTCGTACAGATCGATGGCGTACGCCGTGAGCGCCGCGCCCTTCGCCGCGATCGCCCCGATGCCCGCCTCGGCGGTCAGGCGCGCGCCCTCCAGAGCGGCGTACCCGCCCAGCACCGGCGGCGTCCCCACCACGAACCGGTCGATGCTTTCGGCCGGGTCGTAGCCGGCCGCCATCTCGAACTGGTCCCGCTGGCCGAACCAGCCCCAGATCGGCTGGCGCAGGCCCGCCTGCAGGTCCGCCCGGACGAACAGGAACGCCGGCGCCCCCGGACCCGCGTTGAGGTACTTGTACATGCACCCCACCGCGAGGTCGGCGGCCGCCTCGCGCAACGGCACCACGATCGAGCCAGCCGAGTGGGACAGGTCCCACAGCGTCAACGCGCCCGCCTCATGGGCCGCCTCGGTGATGGCGACGAGGTCGGCGCGGGCTCCCGAGCGGTACGACAGGTGGGACAGGCAGACGAGCGCGACCTGGTCGTCCAGCGCCCCCGCCAAGGCCTCGGTCGAGACGCCCTCGTTCAGGTCGGTGGCGACCACGCGCAGCTCCAGCCCGCGCGCGGCGGCCAGCCCCTGGAGCACGTACTGGTCGGTGGGGAAGTTGTCGTCGTCGGTGACGATGACCCGCCGGTCGGGCCGGGCGTCGAGCGCCGCGGCCGCCAGCTTGTACAGGTTCACGCTCGTCGAGTCGGCGAGCACGACCTCTCCCGGCGACACCCCCAGCACCCCCGCGGCGAGCACGTCGCCGGCCGCCTGGGCAAGGTCGATCCAGGAGTCCCAGCCGCGGACGAGCTGCCCGCCCCACTCCTTCTCGACCGTCTCACGCAGCCGGTCCCGCGTGGTGACCGGCAGGCGGCCAAGCGAGTTGCCGTCGAAGTACACCAGATCGGGATCCTCGATCACGAAGCGCTGCCGGTAGCCGGCGAGCGGGTCGTCGCGATCCAGATCACGCGCCTGGACCAACCGATGGGGCATGAGCAGCAACGCTAGTCGCGCGACAATCATCGCGTGTCGGAGCTCCACGAGCTGACCGCGCTGGAGCAGGGTGCGGCCGTCCGAGCCGGTGTGGTGCGCCCGGTCGAGCTGGTCGAGCATTACCTGCGCCGCATCGAGGCGCTGGACCCGGCGCTTGGCGCCTTCGTGACGGTCACCGCCGAGGAGGCGCTGGCGTCGGCGCGGCAGCTGCCGGACCCGTCGACCGGCGGGCCGCTGTTCGGGGTGCCGACCGCGATCAAGGACCTGACGATGACCGCCGGCGTGCGTACCGCCTTCGGCTCCCTGGCCTTCGCCGACTTCGTGCCACCGGTCGACGCCGACGTGGTCGCGCTGCTGCGCAAGGCCGGCCTGGTCAGCCTCGGCAAGACTGCGACATCGGAGCTCGGCTTGTCGCTGTACGTGCCGGCCGTTCGCAACCCCTGGTCCCCAGCGCACATCGCGGGCGGCTCCAGTGGGGGTACGGCCGTTGCGGTGGCTGCCGGCCTGGCCCCGGTCGGCCACGGCAACGACGGCGGTGGGTCTGTACGCATCCCGGCGTCGATCTGCGGTCTGGTCGGGTACAAGCCCAGCCGCGGCCTGGTCAGCAACGGCCCGCTGGGCTTCGGCATGTTCGGGCTGGCCACGCACGGTCCGCTGGCCCGGACCGTGGCCGACGCCGCGGCGCTGCTCGACGCCATGGCGGCGCCGGTAGCCGGGGAGCCGTACCCGTTCCCTCCGGCCACCGGGTTTCTCGACGTGGTCCGGCAGCCGGAGGTGTTCGGCCGGCTGCGGGTGGGGCGGTTCCTGACGCCGATGCTGGTCGACGCGCCGGTACACCCGGCGTGCGTGACGGCGGTGGACACGCTGGCGGCGGCGCTGACCGAGGCCGGTCACGAGGTGGTCGACGTCAGCGTGGTCCGGCCCGAGCCGTTGACCGGCTGGTTCGAGACGATCTGGTGGGCCGGTGCCGCCTCGGCGCCGGTACCGCCGGAGGTCGAAGGGGCGCTGCTGCCCCTGACCCGGCTGCTGCGCGAGCGGGGCCGGGGGGTGAGTGCCGTGCAGCTGATCGACGCGCTGACCGAGCTGCAGGGGGTGGTGCGGGGCTTCGCCAGTACACTCGACGGGTTTGATCTTGTCTTATGCCCGACGCTGTCGCAGCCGCAGGCCCCGGTCGGCTGGTTCACCGGCGGCGACCCGGCCGACAACTTCCTGCGGGAGGAGCGGTTCTCGCCCTTCTGCGCGTGGTTCAACATGACCGGGGCGCCCGCCGTGTCGCTGCCGGTCGGGCAGACCGACGACGGCCTGCCGGTCGGCGCGCAGCTCGCCGGCGTGGCGCTGACGTCGGCGCGCAGTGCCGACGCGGTGGTGCTGGCGGCGGCGGCACAGGTCGAGCGGGCGGGCGTGCTGGCCAGCCAGCACCCCGACGCCTGGCACGCGGCAGCGCCCCGCTAACGTGAATGCCGACCTTTGAAGTCCCTTTTCGGCGCTGGGGGCGTTGCGGGTGTCCATGATGGAGACTGTGCTCATCTTCGCCGGCATACCGGTCGCGGTGGCCCTGGTGGTCACCGGCCTGGTGTACGCCGGAGGTTCTCGGCGCAGCAAGCGGTACCGGCCCGGCCGGCCGTTCGAGTACCGCCCGGTGTGGTTCCTGTCGGCGCCGGAGCAGCTGGCCAATCACGGGCGGGCCGTGACGGCGGGCAACCCCGGGCCGGCGCTGCCGGCGAGCGAGCCGGTGCCGGGCCCACTGCTGGCCCAGCGGCCAGCACAGCAAGGGGCGACGGGAGGCGCAAGTGACCGCTGGTGAGTACGACGACGCGGCCCTGACCGCCCGACCCGAGGTGCTCGACGGGCCGTTCACCACCCGCCAGCTCCTACGCCTGGACGAGGCGATGCGCCTGGCCGACAGCTCGACCGGGCTGACGTTCAGCATCTACATCGGCGACCTTGAAGAGCCGGTCCGCGCCTACGCAGAGAAGCTGCACGGGCAGTTAGCCGACCCGGCCCAGTCGGTGTTGCTGGCGGTCTCCCCGAACCAGCGGGTACTGGAGATCGTCACCGGCTCCACCGCCCGCCGCCGCCTGCCAGACCGCGCCTGCAAGCTGGCCGCCCTGTCCATGGCGGCCGCCTTCGGCGGTGGCGACCTGGCCGGGGGCCTGATAGCCGGCCTGGCCCAGCTGGTGGAGCAGGCCGGCAAACGCTCGCCCTAGCGTGGTGGGTTATCCACAGGTCGAGCCGCAGCGGCGAAGCGTGCCGCTCCAGCCGGCGGTCTGCAGCATCGCTGCCACTTCGGCGGCGACGGCGCATGGCCGCTGCGCCACGTCGGCCCACCCGTAGCGCAGCACGGCGGCGCCGGTGATGGCTGCTGCGTTGTCGCGCTCCATGTCCCGCCAGCGGGCATGCTCCGGGTGCGCCACCCGACCGTCGAGCTCGACCAGCACACCGAGCTCGTCATAGGACAAGTCGGCATAGCCGCGGCCGCCGTCTGGGCGCTCCGTGGCCGCCTGCCGGCGCGCCCGCGGCAGGCCATGCCGCCGCTCGACGTCGCGCAGGTACTTCAGCTCCAGCAGCGAGTGGCAGCCGTCGCCGACATCCTGCAGCACCGCGGACAGCTCGGCGCGCCAGCGCACTCGTCGCCGCGCGTCCAGCGCCACGGGCAACCGGGCCGGTGTGGTCAGCCGCCGGCCGCAGGCGCGGGCACACCACGACAACGCGGTGTCCAGGTCGGTGGCGGACTGGGTCAGGTCGAGCACGGTGTCCTCGACGCGGGTCTGCGGCGGCAGCCGGCTGCCGTGCCGGGTCACGTGGACCAAGCGGGACCGGTGCAGCTGCACCCCGGGCACCGGTGCGATCCTGCGGCCGGCCGGCACGGTGAGGTGGATCCGCGCCGACGGGCCGTCGAGCAGGCCGGCGAGCTCGGCGGCGGTCTCGTGGCTCAAGGTCGCACCCTCGCCGGCGCGCAGCACGGCCGCCCACAGCAGGCAGCCCCGCGGAACCGGCCCGCTGAACGTGGCGTACACCCGGCCGAAGACCCGCTGCCACCGGCCGCCGTGCAGCCGGGCCTCGATGGCCTCGTCGGTCAGACCGGCCGCCCGCGCCTGGACCCGGGTGATCGCGCCGGCCTGCCGCGCGCATACCTCGTCAAGCACACACAGCAGCCTGACGTCCCGGCTCGCCAGCCCGCCAGAGTCACCTTGAACCTGTGGATAACCGTCAGCGTGGTGAGTTTTCCGTGCGCCAGCACGGAAAACTCACCACGCTGACGTGGCGTCCTTGGTCTGCGCCGCCGAGGCGTCTTTGGTCCGCGCGCGCAGCGCGCGGACCACGCCATCGCGGCCTTCGGCCACGAGGCGGCGTAGTGGCGCTGGGTGGTCGGGCTCGGCGAGCCACGCGTCGCTCGCATCCACCACTTCCTGGCTGACCTGGTAGCTCGGGTACGCCAGCTCCACGAAGTCCTGTGCGGGCTCGCTGTCCAGGGTCGCCCAGATCTCGCCGACCACCTGGAAGTACGGGTCCACGTACGGGCGGGTCAGCTCGATCTGGTCCGGGTGCTGGAACCCCGACAGCAACGAGCGCTGCAGCCAGTTGGGCAGGTGGCGATCCTCGACCAGCCGCCGCCACGTCTCCGCCTTCGCCTCGGGGGTCAGTACCAGTGCCCGGGCCAGCGCCGCCTGCCGCTCGCCGCTGGCCGTCCGGTCGCCGTGCAGCTCCGCCTCGATCTCGTCCACGCCCAACACGCCCCGGGCCACCAGCGACTGGAGCACCGACCAGCGCAAGTCGGCGGCGAGCACCAGGCCGTCGGGTACCTCGACGCCGCGCAGCCAGCCGGCCAGCACCTGCAGGTCGGCCTCCTCGGTCGAGGTGGCCGCGTAGGTGCGCGCCCACACGAGCTGGAAGCCACTGCCCGGCTCGGCGCCGGCCAGCTCCTCGCGGGCCATGCCGGCGAGCATCCGCCAGCCCGTCGGGATCCAGGCGGGATCGGCGTAGAAGATGACCGCCGACTGGGCCTGCCGCAGCGTGGCCGTCACCAGGTTGATGTCGGTCTCGTACGGCAGCCCGGCGGTCACCAGCCGGAGGTAGTCGCGGGCGGCGAGCTCGCCGTCGCGCAGCATGTCCCAGGCGGCCGCCCAGCACAGCGCGCGCGCCAGCGGGTTGTCCAGCCCGACGATGTGGTCGACTACCACCCGCATCGCGCCCTCGTCCAGGCGCAGCTTGGCGTAGGTCAGGTCCTCGTCGTTGAGCAGCAGCACCGCCGCGGCCGGCTCGCCGACGAGCTGCGGGATCGAGGTCCGCTCGCCCTCGATGTCGACCTCGATCAGCGAACGCCGCACCAGACCGTGCTCGCCGAGGTCGTACAGGCCGATGCCGATCCGGTGGGTGCGCAGCGTCGGGTATCCCTGGGGCGCCTCCTGGACCACGACCACGGAGGAGTACGTGCCGTCGGGAGCCACCGACAGCTCCGGCCGCAACGTGTTGACCTGTGCCGTCTCCAGCCACTGCGCGGCGAACTTGCGCAGCTCCCGGCCGGACGCCGACTCCAGCGCCGAGAGCAGGTCGTCGAACGTGGCGTTTCCCCAGGCGTGGCGGTTGAAGTAGTCGCGCAGGCCGGCGAGGAAGGCGTCCAGACCGACGTACGCGACCAGCTGCTTGATCACGCTGGCGCCCTTGGCGTACGTGATCCCGTCGAAGTTCACCTCGACCGCGTCGACGTCGGGCATCTCGCTGTACACGGGATGGGTCGACGAGAGCTGGTCCTGCCGGTACCCCCAGGTCTTGCGTACGGACAGGAAGGTGGTCCAGGCGTCGGTGAACCGGGTCGCCTCCGAGTTGCACCAGTGGCTGGCCCACTCGGCGAACGACTCGTTGAGCCACAGGTCGTCCCACCACCGCATGGTGACCAGGTCGCCGAACCACATGTGCGCCATCTCGTGCAGGATCGTGTTGGCGCGCTGTTCCTGCTCGAAGTCGGTGACCGGGGAGCGCCACAGGTAGTGCTGCTCGGCATGGACCACGCAGCCGAAGTTCTCCATGGCGCCGGCGTTGAACTCCGGCGTGTACACCTGGTCGTACTTTGGCAGCGGGTACCGCACGCCGAACTCGCGGTGGAAGAAGTCGAAGCCCTGCTTGGTGATCAGCAGGATGTCGTCGGCGTCGAGGTAGGGAACCATCGACGCCCGGCAGAACACCCCGAGGTCGATGCCGTCGTGCTGCTCGCGTACCTCGTGGTACGGGCCGGCGCACACCGCCGTGATGTAGGTGCTCATGCGGGGCGACCGTCCAAAATGGAGAGTTCTTGTTCCGGCCGTTACCGGTCCTGGCTGGTCAAGCTCCGCCGGCATGTTTGAAATTACCCGCCAGTGCCGGGGTACCGTCACGTGCCAGGTGAACTCCGCCTTCAGGTCCGGCTGGTCGAAGCAGGCGAACACCCGTTGCGCGTCGGCGGTCTCGAACTGGCTGTAGAGGTAGACCTCCTTGTCGACCGGATCCAGGCAGCGGTGTAGCCCCTGGCCGGTGGTGGAGTACAGGCAGTCGGCGTTGACCACGAGCGTGTTGTGCGCCGCCAGGTTGGGCAGCGCGAGACCCCGGTCGGGTGCCCAGCCGGCGATGTCGACCGGCTCGCCGTTCAACACGGCGCCGCGCAACGACTCCGCGGCGATCTCGATGAAGGTCGAGGCGCCGGGCTCGGTGCAGGAGAACCGTACCGTGCTGGTCGAGCGGAACGAGTGCTCTCCCGGGTGGCCCGAGCCGTCGGTCAGGTCCAGCACGATGTCGTAATGTTCGACGCCGAGCAGGCGGGCGCGCTCAACCGCTTCGACCTGCCTGAGATTGCGCACTCCGGCCACGGTGTTGTCTCCATTTCCCCAGCTCACGGAACGCCGGCGCCGACGCCGCAACGTCCAATATCGCACGTTCGGTTCGGGTCCACCGAAGTGGCTGATGTCACGGTCTCATGCCGGCCGGTCTCGGAGATGATTTCGAGGGGTACCGAGAGGGTAAGGAGCACGTTGGCGGTCAGCCGCTGACGCCTGATCGAGGGGAGCCTGCCGTGACCGAGGTTGACATGTGGTTCGACCCGCGCTGCCCGTGGGCCTGGCTCACCTCACGCTGGCTGCTGGAGGTCGAACGGGTACGCCCGGTCCACGTCCGCTTCCGGGTCATGAGCCTGACCCTGCTCAACGAGGAGCGCGAGCGCGACGCCGAGGACTACCCGGCCAAGCGGGCGGCCGGTCTCGCGCCCGTACGGCTCGCCGTCGCCGCCGAGCAGAAGTACGGCCATGAGGTGCTCCGCCCGCTCTACACGGCCCTGGGCACCCGCCGGCACGTCAACAAGGAGCACTTCGGACCCGAGCTGTTCGCCGCCGCGCTGGCCGAAGCCGGCCTCCCCGCCGAGCTCGCCGGCGCCGCCGACCAGACGACGTACGACGACGAGCTGCGTGCCAGCCATGACGAGGGCATGGCTCTGGTCGGCCTCGACGTGGGTACGCCGATCATCCGTGTCCCTGGTCCCGAAGGCGAGCCGGTGGCGTTCTTCGGACCGGTGGTGACCCCGGCGCCGAAGGGCGAGGCGGCCGGGCGCCTGTGGGACGGCACGCTGCTGGTCGCCGGTACCCCCGGGTTCTACGAGCTCAAGCGCACCCGCGACGTCAAGCCCTCATTCGACTAGCCGATAGCCTGGGGCGCATGACGATCACCCATCCGATCGCCCGCGCATGGCTGTCGACCGGCGGCACCGGGTCCCAGAACTACGACGAGCTCGCCGACGAGGCCGAGATCACCCGGATCATCGCGGCCAACCCGGCGAGCGCGCTGGCGATCGAGATGCCGCACCGTGCGCCGGAGAACACCGGTCGCGGGTTCGCCGAGTCGCTGCCCGACGCCGTCGCCCGGCTGGAAGCGGCCAAGGCGGCCGGCCGCTATGTCCCGCATGACGATGTCGCGGCCCTGTACCGGATCACCGCCCCCGACGGGACGACCAGCCACGGCCTGTGGTGCATGGTCGACACCGACCAGATCTCGGCGAGCGCCGACGAGCCGGGGCTGGTGATCCGTAACGAGGACGTGTTCATCGACAAGGTGCGCGAGCGGGTGGCGCTCGCGCAGGCCCTTGGGCACCTGCTCTCGCCCGTACTTCTGCTGCAGACGGCCGACGGGCTGGAGGCCGCGCTCGCCAGCGCGGTCCCTGGCCCACCCGCTGTCGCAGACCGCGACCAGGCCGGGCGTACCCACGAGGTCTGGCCGTTGCCCGCCGGACCGGCCCGGGACCGGCTGCTGGCGCTGGCCGGCGGCGGCCAGCTGGTCGTGGCCGACGGCAACCACCGCAGCCTGGCCGCCCAGCTCGCCGGGCTGCCCCGCTTCCTCGCCGTGGTTACTACGCCGGGCGCCGTGACGATCCAGCCCTACCACCGGCTGGTCAGCGAGCTCCCCGGGGAGTTCGCCGCGCGCCTGCCCGGCGAGGTACGCCTGCTGCCCGGCCGGCCGGCCGTGCCGGAGACCCGGGGCGTGATCCACCTCTACACGAACGGCAACGGCTTCGCGGTACGCCTGCCCACCGACCCGGACGCGACCGGGGTCGACAACCTCGACCACGCCCTCGTCGAGCGCCACCTGCTCGGCGACGCGCTCGGGCTCGACCCGGGCGACAAGCGGATCACCTACGTGGGTGGCGACTACCCGGCGTCGTGGCTGTGCGACGAGGTCGACGCCGGCCGGGCGGAGCTGGCGATCCTGATCGCCCCGGTGACCGTGGCCGACTTCGTGGCGGTGAACCTGGCCCGGCTCAAGATGCCACGCAAGAGCACCTGGTTCACCCCGAAGGCCCGGGCCGGCCTTGTAGTGGCGCAGCTGTAGCGGCTCGTGATATACCAACCCGCGTTTCGTGCCGCGGACTGGGAGATATTTCGATGCGTTTCTTCATCGCGGTGGCCGTCGCCGCGCTGGGCATCGGCTGCTATGCGGTAGCCGCCCTGCTCTACGACCGGCGACAGCACGTTGTGGCATGGCTGCAGCGCCGGCGGGCCGTACCGTCCGGCGCCGGTCGGGTGCCGGTGCCGGTGGGGATGAGCTCGCCCAGCTTGCTGTACCTGGCGATCGCCGCCTGCCTGGTGTTCGGCACGCTGTTAGTCGCCGGCTCCTGCCTGGGGCTGATCGCGTTCTGACAGACTCGGCGGCATGCGCGTCTACCTGGGAGCCGACCACGCCGGCTACGAGCTGAAGGTGCACCTGGTCAGCCAGCTCAGCCTGCAGGGGTACGAGACCGTCGACGTCGGCGCCCGCGAGTTCGACCCGGACGACGACTACCCGGTGTACTGCCTGCACACGGGCGCCCGGGTCGTCGCCGATCCGGGCAGCCTCGGCGTCGTGATCGGCGGGTCGGGCAACGGCGAGCAGATGGCCGCGAACAAGGTCCCCGGAGTACGTGCGGCGCTGGCGTGGAACCTGGAGACCGCCCGGCTGGCGCGCGAGCACAACGACGCCAACGTGATCGGCATCGGCGCACGCATGCACACCCTCAACGAGGCGAGCTCGATCGTGGCGATGTTCCTCGGCACCCCATTCTCGGGCGCGCAGCGGCATATCCGGCGCCTCGGGCAGATCATCGAGTACGAGACGACCCGCAAGCTGCCGCCACTCCCGGGCGGCTAGGCCCCTTTTGACCCGGTCAGCGGCGGCCGCCGGCAGCGGCGTCGCGGTCAGCGGCGGCTGCCGGTGCGCGGCAGGTCATCTCGGGGCACCCAGCCCCGCCGCACGATCGCCAGGTTGGCCTCGGCCGCGGCCAGGTCCTCCTCGGTCGGCCGGGCGGCGTCCCGGGCCCGCAACGCCGCTGTCACGCTCACCTGGGACGACCCCCCGCCGACGAGCCCGCGCAGCCCGCGCTCGGACGAGGTCTCCTCGGTGGGGTTCGGCTGCTCCACCGGCAACGGCTCCTCGACCGGCTCCGGATCCTGCACGTTCACCGTCAGCGCGAACGGGCCCGGCAGGTCTGCCAGATCGTACGGGGACGGCGCCCGGGGCGTCTCGGAGTCGGGATCGTTCACCGGCCCCCGCCGCATCCGGCGTCGCCGTCGCTGCTCCGGTCCGGCCATGTTGCCTCCTGGTGCCGGCCGCTTGACCGCGGACTCCTACGACCAGTCTGGCCCGCGGGGCTTCGCGCCTGCGGCCCAGACCAGTCGTCGCCTCGTCCGCTGGCGGCCGATGCGGCCAACATACCGTCAGAAGACCTCGATCGCGGATGGCGCTCGATGCCAGCCGAACGCTGTCGTGGCCGCGACCAGCGCACCGGCATGGCGCTCGACCACCCGGCCACCGGCCGCCATCGCCGCCAGCGAGGTGCCACCGAGGTACGCCGCACTCAGGTCGGCCACGTCACAGACCAGGTCGGCCGGGTCGGCGCTGGGCGTACAGCTGGCGTCGTCGCCCGTCGCGCGCAGCCGCCACCGGCCGGCGTTCTCCGGCAGCAGGACGTCGTCGACCTCGATCACCACGTCGAGCGGTGCGGCGTACCGGCGCGCCTCCAGTGCTGCCGGCACATCCACCAGGCGCACCCACAGCGCATCCGATGCCCTGGCGCTGAGCCGGCGGGGCTCGTCGACCAGGTACAGCAGCGGGTCGTCCAGGGCGGCGAAGCCGAAGCGGGCTGTGCGCATGAGGTCGAAGGAGAGCAGGAAGCGCCACAACGCCGCGTACGCCTGCGGGGTGGCCGCCGCGATCTCCACCACCCGGAGCTCGCCGGCGGGACCGGCGGCGTTCCAGTCCGGCTTGGTGCGCCACAGCACGTACCCGTCGGTGCTCTCGCCGCTGTCGAACAGCACGGCCCGCTGGACCGTCATGCCGGATCGGCGGGACGCTGGGTCGTCGAGGGTCCAGTCCCACCACCGCTCGTCCCGGCTCGACCAGCCGGGGCGGTGCGGGCGCACCCGCTCGTACACCTGCTGCAGGTCCTTGCGCGCGTCACGCGGGGCCGCGTCACGCAGCCGGCCCGTCGCGGCGGTGGCGCGCGGCGACAGCCTTACCTCCCGGAGGTCGATCTCGTAGGAGAGCTTCAGGCACGCCAGACCGTAGCCGTAGCGCTGGTATATGCGACCTTCGCTGGCCCACAACGCCGCCACCGGTTCGCCCGCCTCGCGCACGTCGCGCAGCTGCCGGGTCATCAGCCGGGTCAGCACGCCCCGCCGCCGGTAGGTCGGGCTGACGCCGACCATGGTCACGTGCGCGGCCGGCACCGACACCGCGCCGGGCAAGGTCAGATCGCGGGTGTACGCCCCGGCGTTGCCGACGACCGTCTCGCCGTCGACCATGAGGAGGTTGCGTTCCGGCTCGAACACGATCCGGTCGCGGTCGCGCTCGTCGTCGGCGAAGTCGTAGGCGAAGGCGCCGGCGAGCATCTCGGACAGGGTCGGGAAGTCGTCGGCGGTGGCGGTACGGATCTCCAGCTGGCTCACGCATTCGTGTCTACCCGTACCGGTCGCCGACCGCGAGTGGTTTGCGGGCTCGCTACCCTCGCAAGGCTCGCTACCCTCGCAAGAGAGACCTTGGGAGGACAGATGGCTTCGGCCGCCGGGGGGCAGCTGCTGGATCTGGTCTGCGGACCGGCGAGCCCGCTGCCCGAGACCTATCAGCGCTACCGGTTGGTGGCCCACATCGGCTCGGGGGGTCAGGCCGAGGTGTTCCGCGCGGTACGGCTGTGCGGCGGCGTCACCTCCGCGCCGATGACGGTCAAGGTGTTCCGGGTCGACCCGCGCCGCCCGCTGGTCGACGAGCTCCGCTCCTGGGACAAGGGCGATGCGGCCCTCATGGACCTCAACAACCGCGGTGTCACCGGCATCTGCCGGCGCGCCGACGGCTTCTATGGCCCGCCGCCGCACAAGCCCGGCGAACGGCCGCACCACACCGACGCGGTCCCTTACCAGGTCTACGACTACTTGCACGGGATCAACCTGCGCGAGTACGTGGCGACGAAGGCGGGCCTGTCCGGGGAACCGGGTGCCCGGCGGCTGTCCGCGGTGGGCGCGTTGCGCACCCTCGCCGGGGTCCTGCGGGCGCTGCACCACCCAGGCGAGGTCGGGGCGACGCCCGTGCTGCACATGGACGTCAAGCCGTCCAACGTGATGGTGCTCACCAACGGCCAGGTACGCCTGATCGACTTCACCGGGGCCCGGTACTGGCGGCACGAGGAGATCACGCAGATCGCGTACACGCCCGAGGCGGGTGGGCCCGAGGCGTTCGGCGGGGTGTCCCAGGTGAGCCCGGCCTACGACGTCCACGGGTTCGGGGCGGTCGCCTACTTCCTGGTCACCGGCGCGTACCCGCGGGTGGAGAGCTCGCGCTCATCGGAAGGTGCGGGGGCGGGGCCGCTGGACGCACCACCGCCGCCATGGTCGGTCCTTCGCAAGCATCCGATGCTGGAGAGCCGGCCGGCGCTGCGGGACCACCTGCACGCGCCGGTCGCCGACCGGCCCGGCGACCGGCCGTCCACATTGGAGCTTCCGGCCTGGGTCGACCGGCTGGCGGAGCTGGTGCGCTTGGCGGGCGTACCCGACATCGGGGTCGACTGGCATGCGTCGGCACCGGCCGAGTCGCAGCGGATCGTGGCGCGCGCCACGGTGGCGGGCACCGAGACCGGGGCGTTCCAGCGCATCGAGCGGCTGGAACGCGAGCTGGTCGAGCTTCACGGCACGGCGGTCGCCACCGCGGTCGGCCCGCTGCCACCGCGGACCCGTGTGGCGGAGCCGAACGGGGCGGCCCCTTCGTCCGGTGCCGCCGCTGGTGCGGCGCCTTCGTCCGGTGCCGGCGCAGGTGCCGCACCGTCTTCGGGCGCCGGTGCCGGCGCTCCCGGACAGATCCGTGGCCGCGCCAGCGTGCCGCCTCCCAAGCCGGTGGAGCGCTCAGAAGATCTGGGCGAGCCCGATATCGATCGGCGGGCGGGCCTGGCGCCCGCCTGCCCGGGATCAGCTGCGCAACCTCAAGCGGGGCTGGGAGCTGTCCGGTACCGGAGCGATCTTCGCGTTCATCGGCTGGGGGATCTGGGCGGTCAGCAGCCACGGCCGGCTGCTGGTGCCGGCGCTCGCGTTCGGCGTGGTACTCCTGGTCGCGGCTGGCGTGTTCGCCATCTGCCGGCTGCTCGGCCGGATCGTGCTGGAACAGCGCATGGGGCGGACCCGGCACGGGGCGGTGGTCTCGCACGCGATCACCGGCCTGTTCCTGGCCGCCGCCGGCGTGGCCTACCTGCGGCAGACGGAATGGGTCGTCAGGGCCTACGAATGGGTGCGGAACCTGGCCACCTGAGGTCGCGCGGCGACGTCGCGCCGGGTGACGTTGCTCCGTTGCGTTGACATCGGCGAACCCGGTCGGTGAGTCTGCAAGGCATGGCGCGCGCGCGACAGGTCGAGTTCGAGGGAATGGTCAACTTTCGGGATCTCGGCGGCCTGCCGGCGAACGGTGGGAAGATCCGCCCCGGGCGCCTGTTCCGCAGCGACTCGGTCGCCTACGCCTCGGCAGCCGACGTCACCCGCCTGGTCGAGGAGATCGGCCTGGCCACCGTGATCGACCTGCGTGGCGAGGCCGAGATCGAGCTGTTGGGCCGCGGGCTGTTGCGCGACCGCGTGGTGACCTACGTCTCGGCGCCGATCGTCGACGTCACCGCCTGCGAGAACGTACCCGACCACTACGTGGCCGTCATGGAGGAGCGCGGCGACCTGCTGGTGTCGCTGCTGCGCCGGCTCGCCCTCCCGGAAGCGCTCCCCGCGCTGATCCACTGCGAGGCCGGCTGCGACCGTACCGGCGTCGTCACCGCGACCGTGCTCGCCCTGCTCGGCGTCCCAGACGACGAGATCTGCGCCGACTACGCGCACACCGCGACCGCCGTACCGGCCATCAACGCCCGCTCCCGGGAGATCGCGCGCAAGCACGGGCTGTCCATTCCCGACGGGTACTCCGACGAGACGTTCATGCCGACCTTCGAGGTGATGGAGGAGACGCTGAAGCGGATGCGCCAGCGGTGGACCGACGTAACCGGCTGGGCGAAGGAGTACGGGCTGACCTCGGCCGAGATCGACGCGCTGCGCGCCGCGCTCGTCGCCTGAGGTGGCGGGCCGGCCGCCGAGGTTTTCGCGCAGGTGCTGGCGGGTACCCCTGTGCCGAGGTGAGACGCCATGGCGCAGGACACCGTCGTCAGCATCCCCGCCGCCGATGTCGCGCTCGAAGCCGACCTGGCCGTGCCGGATGGTGCTCGGGGCATCGTGCTGTTCGCCCATGGCAGCGGCAGCTCCAGGCACAGCCCGCGCAACCGGATGGTCGCCGAACGGCTCCACCAGGCCGGCCTGGCGACGGTCCTGGCCGACCTGCTCACCGACGAGGAAGAGGCCTACGACCGGGCCACCGCCGCGCTCCGGTTCGACATCGGCCTGCTCGCCGAGCGGGTCGCCGGCGCCGTCGACTGGCTGCGCCAGCAGCCGCAGACCGAGCGGCTGCCGCTCGGCCTGTTCGGCGCGAGCACGGGCGCCGCGGCCGCGCTGGTCGCCGCCGCGCACCGTCCTGCAGATGTCCGCGCGGTGGTCTCCCGCGGCGGCCGGCCGGACCTTGCCGGCAACTTCCTGCCGCGGGTACAGGCGCCGACCCTGCTCATCGTGGGTAGCCGCGACGAGCAGGTGGTTGAGCTCAACCAGCGGGCGGCCGCCATGATGCGCGTCGAACATGAGCTGCGGATCGTGCCCGGCGCCACGCACCTGTTCGAGGAGCCCGGCGCGCTGGAAGAGGTCGGTGCCCTCGCCGCGGAGTGGTTCGAACAGCACCTCACGCCGCGTGGCGGTGTGGCGGCAGCCTGAGCGGCGGTGCGGCGGCAGCCCGAACAGCAGCCCAGGTGTACTGATCTGCTTCGACGGGTAGCCGTTCGGCGTGCGCGAGCGTTGGGCGTACCAGCCGGCGCTGGACGGGGTACGGGCGCTGGCGGTCGCCGCCGTGCTGGTCTTCCACGGGTACCCGGCGTGGCTGCCGGGCGGCTTCCTCGGTGTGGACGCCTTCTTCGTCCTGTCCGGTTTCCTGATCACCGGCCTGCTGCTCGACGAGCGGGAGCGCACCGGGCGGATCCGGCTTCCCGCGTTCTGGGGCCGGCGGGCGCGCCGCCTGCTGCCCGCCCTGCTGCTGGTCCTGGTCGTGACGGCGGTGCTGGGCCGGCTGACCCTGCCACCGGAGGAGCTGCCGGGGCTGCGCGGCGACGCGCTGGCGGCACTCGCGTACGTGGCGAACTGGCGGATGATCTACCGCGGTGGGGACTACTTCGCGCAGACCGCCGCCGCATCGCCCCTCCAGCACACCTGGTCGCTGGGCATCGAGGAGCAGTTCTACCTGATCTGGCCGGTGCTGCTGGTCCTCGCGCTACGCTCGCGGGCCGCGCTGCTGGCCGCGGCGGTCACCGGTGTGGTCGCCTCCACCGCCGCCTCGGCGGTGCTGTACCACCCGGGCGGCGACCCCGGGCGGGTGTACTACGGCACCGACACCCGCGCCGGTGCGCTGCTGCTCGGGTGCGCGCTGGCGGCGCTGCTCGCCGGCCGTACGCCCGGTGTACCGGCGCGCCGCTCGGCGCGGCTGCTCGCGGCGCTCGGCACGGTCGTGCTCGCCTGGGCGTGGCTGCGCGCCGACGGCGGCGCGGCCTGGCTGTACCGCGGCGGGCTGACCGGGCTGGGCCTGGCGGTCGCGGCCGTGCTGGCGCATCTGGTCACCGCGACCCGCGGGGTGGCCGCCCGGATCCTGTCGCTGCCGCCGCTGGTCTGGCTCGGGCGCGTCTCGTACGGGGTGTACCTGTGGCACTGGCCGCTGTTCCTGGTGCTCACCGCCGACCGGGTCGGCTTCGCCGGACCGGGTCTGTTCGCGCTCCGGGTGGCCGTGACCCTGCTGGCCGCCGGGCTGAGCTTCGCCCTGCTGGAACGGCCGGTCCGGCGCGGCACCCTGTCCTGGCGGACCCTCGCGCCGGCCGGTGCCGCCGCGGCTGTCGGGATCACCGCGGTGATCGTGGTGGCGACGGCCGTACCGCCGGCTGGAATACCGCAGCCCGTGCCCGCCGGCGCTGCCGCGCCGGTCGCCACCCCGCCAGCCGGGCCGCCAGCCGAGCCGCCGAGCGCCGCCGAGCCGGCGTCTCCGGCCGGGCCGCCGATCCTGCGCGTCGGTCGCCGCCCAGGAAACCTGCCCCGCATCACGATCCTCGGTGACTCGGTCGCCTGGTCGCTGGGCGCCTACCTGCCGGCCGACCCCGCGTTGGCGGTCTCCAACCAGGCGGTTCAGGGCTGTGGCATCGCCCGCCTGCCGGACATCCGGTACGCGGGCGCACCGCACACCAACTATCCCTGGTGCACCACCTGGGACAGCCGCTGGCGCTCCTCGGTGTCCGCCGACGACCCCGACGTGGCGGTGATCCTGCTCGACCGGTGGGAGCTGATGGAGCGGCGGATCAACGGTCGCTACCAACACCTCGGCGACCCGGACTACGACGCGTACATCACCGGCGAGCTGAGCCTCGCCGTCTCGATTGCCGCGCAGGGCGGCGCCAGGGCGGTGCTGCTGACCGCGCCCTACACCCGGCGGCTGGAACGCCCCGACGGCGGCCTCTGGCCCGAGGACGACCCGCGGCGCGTGGACGCCTGGAACCGGCTGCTGGCCAGCGTCGCCGCGACGAGCCCCGCCTATCCCACGATCCTGGACCTGAACCGGGTGGTCTGCCCGGACGGCCGCTTCACCTGGAGCGTCGCCGGGGTACGGGTACGCAGCGACGGCCTGCACTTCACCCCCGCCGGGGTACGCCAGATCATCGCGCCCTGGCTGCTACCCCAGCTTGCGGCGCTCGCCACGCAGTAACCCGCGTCAGGAACCCGCGTCAGGCGTCTTCCCGGTTCCGGGTTCTCCAGGCGGAAGAACGTGCTCTGCCGTCCGTCCGACCGCTCCTCCTGGTAGATGAAGTTGAGCCCGCGCTCGTCGAACGTGTCGAACCACTCGTCCCAGCTCACATGGCGCATCCGGTCGCTGTCGCCGGGCGGGAAGTCGAAGGTCAGCACGCCGAGCCGGTCCCCGTGCTCGGTGCCCGCCACGGTCGACGGGATGCCCTTGCGGGCCTCGGCCCACTGCATGATCACATCGTGGTCCGTGGTGACCAGGCTGCGACCCGGGCGCTCCGGCTCGTCCTGCGGTGAGCGGACCTCCTGCGCGTACCGCAACGACTTCGAGCTGCCCGGGCCCCGGCGGGCACCCCCGTCGTTCTTCTTGGCGCCGGCTGCCTTCCTGGCGCCGGCCGCGTTTCGGGTACCACCCTTTCCGGCGGCCTTCTTCACGGCCTTGACCAGATCGTCCTTGCGCATGCTCGACCCGCCGCTGACGCCGTACTTCTGGGCCAGCCGGCGCAGCTCGTCGACCTTCATCCGAGGCAGGTCGCTCTCGTCAAAGTCCGGGGTGTTCGCCGGTCTCGTTGCCGGACCGCCCTTGCCGGTGGCGGTCCTGGTGCGGTCGGCCATGGCCGTTTCCTTTCCGCGTCAACGTCAAAAGGTTCCTGTTTCCCGTACCCCGGTTCAGCGGGTCAAACCGCCGGGCGTACGCAGGATCTCCTGCACCGTCTGCACCAGCGCCATCACGTCCTTCGACGCCTGTTCCTGGCGCCATACCAGCCCGTAGGTCATCCGCAGCTCGGCAGCGGCGATCGGCAGGAAGTGGACGTCTGGGCGGCGTACGGTCTCGACCAGCAGCCGCGGCGCCGGCAGCAGCCCCTGGCCCGCGGCTACCAGGTCCAGGGCGCCGGCCAGGTCGTCGAGGTCGTCGGAGCCCATCGGCGAATGGGTCGCGCCGCGCAGCCGGGCGGCCAGCTGCGCCCAGACGCTGCCGGGTGGTCGGACGCGGGGCAGCAGGATGCGGTACGCCCGGAGCTGCTCCCAGCGCACGCGCGTGGCCCGGGCCAGCCCGCTGCTCGCCGGTACGGCCAGGTGGCTGACCGGTACCTGGAACCGGGCGGTCGTGGCGAAACCCGGCGGAAACGGCGTACTCATGATCGCCACCGGTGCCGTTCCGCGCGCCAGCTCGGCCGTGGCGGTGCTCCAGCCTGCCGTCTGCAGCTCGACCTCCACGCCCGGTGAGCGCCTGGCGAACCGCCGCGCCACCCGGGCGGCGAGCGAGCCGACCATCGGGCAATAGGCGAGCCGAATCGTTCGCCCGCTCGGTACGGCCAGCCGGGCCGCCTCAGCCGAGAACGCCGCCGCCTGGTCGAGCAGGGCTTCGGCGTACGGCAGCAGCAGCTTCCCCGCGTCGGACAGCTGCACCTCGCGGCTGGTCCGCTCGAACAGCCGCAGGCCGAACGCCCGTTCCAGGCGGGCGACCGCCTGGCTGACCGCCGGCTGGGACATGCCCAGCTCGACCGCGGCCCGCGAGAAGCTCAGGCACCGGGCGACCACCGCAAAGCAGCCGATGTCACGCAGCGGCGGTCCCGGATCCACGGCCCAGTATGGCCCGCGCCCCCGCACGGCACGCCACCCGCAGCCATCCATAAGCGGCGCCAATGGGTCCGGCGGGCACAGGGCGAGCGCCGGCACGATGCGCGATGTGAACGAACTTGCCCCGGCCACCGTGCTCGGCTATCCCCGCATCGGGCCGCGACGCGAGCTCAAGCGGGCTCTGGAGGCGTACTGGGACGGCCGTTCGACCGCGGAGGAGCTGCGGTCCACCGGCCGCCGGCTGCGGGAGGCGAGCTGGCGCCGGCTCAGCGCGCTGGGCCTGACGGCCGTGCCGTCCAACACGTTCTCGTTCTACGACCAGATGCTCGACACCGCACTGATGCTGGGCGCCGTTCCCGACAGGTACCGGCACCTGGCCGATGACCTCAAAACCTGCTTCGCCATGGCCCGGGGCACGGCAGCGGTGGCGCCGCTGCGGATGACGAAGTGGTTCGACACCAACTACCACTACATCGTCCCCGAGATCGGTTTGGATACGGCCTTCACGCTTGACGCCCGCAAGCCGCTCGGCGAGGTCGGCGAGGCCCGGGCGTTGGGGCTGCGCACCCGGCCGGTCCTGGTCGGACCGCTGACGTTCCTGCTGCTCTCGGCGGCCGCACCGGGCAGCCCGCCCGGGTTCTCGCCGCTGGACCGGCTGCGCTGCGTGCTCGAAACCTACGGCAGCCTGCTCGCGGCGCTCGCCGCCGAGGGCGTCGGCTGGGTGCAGCTCGACGAGCCGGCGCTGGTGGCCGACCGTACGCCCGATGAGCTCGCCGCAGTGCGTACCGCGTACGAGCATCTCGGTCGCCTGACCGACCGGCCGCGGCTGTTCGTCGCGTCGTACTTCGGCGACCTCGGCGCGGCGCTGCCCGTCCTGGCAGCCACTCCGGTCGAGGCGGTCGGGCTGGACCTGGTACGCGGACGGGACACCATCCACCGGCCGGACCTGGACGCCTTGGCGGGAAAGGCGGTTGTCGCGGGGGTCGTATCCGGCCGCGACGTGTGGCGGACCGACCTGCCGGACGCGCTGACGATGTTGCGGGCCCTCCGCGACCGGGTGGGCGACGTGGTCGTGAGCCCCTCCTGCTCGTTGCAGCACGTCCCGTACGACCTCGATCTGGAGACCGAGCTCGACCCGGCGCTGCGGCAGCGGCTGGCCTTCGCCGACCAGAAGGTGGCCGAGGTTGTGCTGCTCGCCCAGCGGCTCGCGGACTCACCCACGGGCGGCGTCCTGTCGCCGGCGCTGCCGGCACCCGCGGCTGTGCTGGCGCCGGCGGCGGCCGTGCCAGGACCGGCGGCGGCCGCGCGTTCCGGGGGCGCGCGCAGCCCGTACCCGGTACGCGCCGCGGTCCAGGCGCGCCACCTCGGCCTGCCGCCGCTGCCGGTGACCACGATCGGGTCCTTCCCGCAGACGGGTGAGCTGCGTGCCGCCCGAGCTGCGCTCGCCGCTGGCCACCTCGACAGCGAGCGCTACGAGCAGCTGGTCCGGGCCGAGATCGAGCGGGTGATCCGCCTGCAGGAGCGGCTCGGGCTGGACGTGCTCGTCCACGGCGAGCCGGAGCGCAACGACATGGTGCAGTACTTCGCCGAACACCTCGACGGCTTCGCCACCACCCGGCACGGGTGGGTCCAGTCGTACGGTTCGCGATGCACCCGCCCGCCCATCCTGTACGGCGACGTCCGCCGGCCGGCACCGATCACCGTCCGCTGGGCCCGCTATGCGCAGTCGCTGACCGACCGGGCCGTCAAGGGCATGCTCACCGGTCCGGTCACCATCGTGGCGTGGTCGTTCGGACGGCAGGAACTGCCGCTGTCCGATGTGGTCGGTCAGGTCGCCGAGGCGGTGCGCGAGGAGGTACGTGACCTTGAGGCTGCCGGCGTCGGCGTCATCCAGGTCGACGAGCCGGCGCTGCGCGAGCTGCTGCCGCTGCGTCGCGCCGGCCGGTCGGAGTACCTGAGGTGGGCGGTCGCGGCCTACCGCCGGGCCACCTCGGGTGCCAGCGACCGGACCCAGATCCACACCCACCTGTGCTACTCCGACGCGGCCGACGTCATCGAGGCGATCGACGCGCTCGACGCCGACGTGACAAGCATCGAGTCGGCTCGATCCGGAGGGCGCATCCTCGATCAGCCGGCCCTGAAGGAGCTCGCCCGCGGGTTGGGGCCGGGCGTTTACGACATCCACTCCCCGCGGGTACCGAGCATCGACGAGCTCGCCGACCTGGTGGACGCCGCGCTGCGCGTACTGCCGCCGGAACGGCTCTGGGTGAACCCGGACTGCGGCCTGAAGACCCGCTCGTACGCGCAGGTCGAGGCGGCACTGGCCAATATGGTCGCGGCCGCCCGGCAGGCGAGGGACGCACGGTGCTGACCATCGGCGATACCGGCTCGCGCCGGCGTGTCCGGTACGCGACGATCCCGGGGTGCGTACCTCCCTGATCCCGGTCCTTCGCTGGCAGTTCGACCTGACCTGGTCACTGCTGGACGGCCACCTGGACGCGTTGCGCGACGAGGACTGCTTGTGGGACCCGGCGCAGCTGTGCTGGACCGTACGGGAGGTCGCCCCGGGGATCTGGCTGCCGGACTGGGCTGAACCCGAGCCGGATCCCGCGCCGGCGGCCACGATCGGCTGGTTCACCTGGCACATCGGCTGGTGGTGGACCGAAACGCTGGCTCATGTCGCCGGTGACCGGCCACCGGCACGCACCGAGATCCGCTGGCCTGGCAGCGCATCCGGTACGGTGGCGTGGCTGCGCGGGCTGAAGGAGCGCTGGATCGGCGTGCTGGATCGGCTCGCCGAGGCCGACCTGGATGCGGTCGCACCGTACCCGTGGCAGGACCGGCAGGACCGCACGGTCGCGCACATGATCGGCTGGGTCAACGCCGAGCTTATGAAAAATACGGCGGAGATCGGTCAGCTCCGTTTCCTGCGCATCGCGCGCAACACACGGTAGCCACGACGCCTCCTGTCCGGCCTCAGGAAACTAGATGGCCGGCCGCGTCGAGCGCGAGCTGCCAAGGAAATGAGCCGATCCGGTCGCCGCCGGTGCCGGGGGCGTGCGGCTCGAGCTCGCCAGGTCCGAGGAGGACCCGTACTCCTTCATCGCGAAGAGCCTTGACCGCTTGCTGGAACGGAGCCCGCGACGCCAGAGCCGTGTTGACGAACGGCAGCACGACCGTCGGGATATCCAGGCCGACTGATTCCGCGAGGATCCCGAGCGCGTACGTGTCACTGATGCCCAGGGCCCACTTGTTGATCGTGTTGTACGTCGCAGGTGCGCAGATGATCGCATCCGCGGCGGGCAACGACCGGCCGGCGACCTCACCGGTCTTGCGGTACTCGCTACGGACCGGGCTGCCAGTCAGCTCCGCCAGCTCGGCGACATCGATGAAGTCGAGCGCGGCGGGCGTCGCGATGACGTTGACCTGCCAGCCGCGGTCCCGAGCCGCGGATATCAGGCGGCTCACCTCGGTCGCCGGCCCAGCACCGCACACGACCACGTACAGCACGCGGCTGGCCATGGGCTTGGTCACGTCCGTACACCGATCTGGTCGGCGTAGTCCCGGATCTGAGACTGGACCGTGCGGGGCGCGCGGATCATGAGGTCGGCGATCAGACGGTGCACCGCCGGACGGGATCTCACCTCCTCGGGCGCGATAGCCTCGGCCCGGCGGATCGCGTGGTACGCCTGCTCGTACCGGCCCCACTGGTTGTACGCACGGGCCACGTCAACATAGAGCGCCGCCCGGCGCTCGACGACCGGCACGCGATCCAGGTCGACGTGGCGCGCCTGGTCGATCGCCATGCCCGCGTCTCCGAGCGTCGTCGCGATGTTCACCCGGTGGAGCAGGACGTTTGTAGGGCCGAACGCCGTCCAGTGGTAGTTGCCGTCGCTACCGAGGCGGCGGCTGGCCTCGTTCGCCTCATCGAGGAGCGCGAGTGCGGTCGGCCGGTCCTCGTTGTGCGCCGCCGCGATCGACCCGCGCAGAAGAAGGGCTCCGTATACGGAAAGCGAGTCAGGGGTGGTTTTCGTAACGCCGGAGTCCAGCCGCGCGGCCATGTCACTCGCGAGCCGCGTCGCGCGGGTCAGGTGGCCTCCGCTTGTCAACGTGTGCGTCACGATGCGAGCACTCGATCCGAGTACGACCAGGTTCTCGCTTCGCTCGGCGGCCCGAATGCTGCGATCAGCGGCGAGCGAAGCCAAGCCCTGGTCGTCGAGCTTGAGCAAGATGCTTGCCGCCACGTGGTACGCGTCGGCGGCCAACGAATGGAACCGCAGCCGCACGCCTGCGGTCGCATGGGCCGCTGCCGTCTCGATCGCGACGAGTAGGCCAGGAAGACTCGCAGCGACGGCCGTGTATGGCATGCCTGGTACATCTGCTTGGCGCTCGCCACGGCGGCCTTCAGCGAGACGAAGTCACGCACCGGCCCGTCGAAGCCGGCTCCGAACGAGGGGTGTCTGGTCAGGACGTCTGCGAAGGCGTGAAGCTGGCTGGTGCGCGGCGCAGATGACCCGAGCGCCGCGCCAACGACGGTGGCACCGGCCAGCTCGAACAGATCACGCCTGCGCACGGCGTCGTCGCCTCTCGCCTCGTCCCACGGACCGTCGCCGCCCGTCGCTTCATGATCCGACGGTACGAGGTCGATTCTGACCTGACCATTCACGGTGCCGACGACGGGCGCCAACCCGAGACGTACTCGCGCCTGATCAGGCATCTTGAGCCCGTCCGCTATCCGGGCGAAAACATCGTGGGAGATGACGTGCCGTCGGCGGGGACCAGTACTCATGATGATGCTGACCTGGCTCTGCGGCATCCCGACGGCCATTCCGATACGGGTCTGGCTGGCCCCGGTGTGCTGGCGGAGCAGCCGGAAAAGCACCCCTATGTCGCGGTTTCTCAATGCAGACAGGACGCTGTCCTGCTCCCAGAACCGCGTGGGGATCCGGAGCTGATCGAGCATGCGCCTGCTCGTGGTTTTCCAGCCAATGCGCTGCGATGGTCGAGCCCAGGCACCGGGGCTGGTGTGAACGCCGCTCCCTGGTCCGCAATACCTGGTGGTGGCGGTGAGGAGTCCGCCCGCCTCGGTGCCGCGTCGCCTATCTGTGACGCCCTCGTGGCGCAGGATGTGGACGACTATGCTGCCGCATAACGTGGCGGACCACCCGCGCAACACGAACTGAAGGGCTGTACCAATGACCGACAGCTCGGCCAACCCCCGCGAGGATTACGTGTCGAAACTCGACACCGGTGTCCCGCACAGTGCTCGGACGTGGAACTACTGGCTGGGCGGCAAGGACAACTTCGCCATCGACCGTGAGGTCGGAGACCGCGTCCGCGAGGCCTACCCGCAAATCGTCGAGGTCGCCCGCGCCTCCCGGGCCTTTCTCGTCCGGGCCGTCCGGTACCTGGCCGGCGAGGCGGGGATCCGCCAGTTCCTCGATATCGGCACCGGCTTGCCCACCGCCAACAACACGCACCAAGTCGCCCAGCGGGTGGCCCCGGAGTCCCACGTCGTCTACGTCGACAACGACCCCCTCGTGCTGGTACATGCGCGCGCCCTGTTGACCAGCAGCCCCGAGGGCGTCACCGACTACGTCGACGCCGACCTGCACGACCCCGACAAGATCCTGCAGGAGGCGGCCCGGACGCTGGACTTTACGCAACCGATCGCCATCGTGCTGCAGGGAATCCTGGGCTACATCCAGGACTACGACGAGGCGCGGTCGATCGTGAAGCGCCTGCTGGATGCGGTGCCCTCCGGCAGCCACCTGGTGGTCAACGACGGTATCAAGACCACCGAGGCGAGTGCCCAGGCGGCACGGATCGCCAACGAGGCCGGCGTCATGTACCAGCTGCGCACTCGCGAGCAGATCGCGGGCTACTTCGAAGGCTTGGACCTCGCGGAGCCCGGCGTGGTCCCGGCCCCGCAGTGGCGGCCCGAGCCCGGTGCCGCCGACCTCCACGTCCTGCAGGCGACCTGCGGCGTGGGGCGCAAGCCGTAGGGCCGGGAGCCCAGCGCACGATCTGACCTGCTCCGCAGTCCCGCCTAGCCAAGCGGTCCCGGAACGTACGCCAGGACGCTGCAATCGCCCTGGCATCTGGCGCGTGTCCTTGGTGAGAGACACCGATCTCGGTTGTACCGCGAACGGGTGTCCGGTGGGAGGGAGGGCGGGTGCCATCGGACGAAGACTTCGAGACGCTGTACCGCGTCCGGTACGGTGCGCTCGCCGCACAGCTGTATGCCTACCTCGGGGATGCGGCGGAGGCGGAAGATCTCGCGCAGGAGGCGTTTCTGCGCGCCTGGCAGCGATGGAGCACGATCCGACGGTTTGAGGATCCGGTCGCCTGGGTGCGCAAGGTCGCATGGAACCTGGCAACCAGCCGGTGGCGGCACCTCGTCGTGGTCGCACGCGCCAGCATTCGCCTGTCCACGCCGGCCGCCACGGAGCCGGTCCACCCGGACCATGTCGCCGTCGTCCAGGCGCTCCAGCGGGTCGCCGACCACTACCGGAAGGTGCTGGTGCTCCACTACATCGCTGACCTACCGGTCGCCGAGGTTGCGGCGCAGCTGAGCGTGCCCCGGGGCACGGTCCTGTCGTGGCTGCACCGCGGCCGCGGCGAGCTGGCCGTCCAGCTCAAGGAGCGAGGCGCGCCCGTGCCGGGCGCCAACGAGGTTCGTCACGTGGAGACTGCACAATGACCGACACGCCGTACGTCCGACCGCCGCAACCACCAGAGGAGCCAGACAATCTGGCTGCATCGACCCTCGTCTGGTACCGAGCAACCGCGCCGACGGGCTTCACGGCACCGCGGGTGCAGGAGATCATGCGCGCGGCGCGCCGCCGTTCTCTGCTGCGTTCAGGCATGCTGGTCGCCATCGTGCTCGCGATCGTCGGCGTACCCGTCCTGCTCTTTCGCCCATCCGGCCACCAGCTTGGCGGGCCTAACCTCGGCGGAGGCCCCCGGACCTCCGCCAGTGCGGCAGACCGGCCGTCGCTGCCAGCGAACGAAGGCCGCCAACCGCCTGGGCCGTCCTTCCCGGGTATGGGCGAGCGCATCGACCTGACCACGTTCCGCACCCGCCTGCCGACCATCGTCGAGCCCGAGGGTGCCGCGACGCCGTCGTGCCCCGGTGGAGACGTCGTCTTCCACAGCGACGGCCAGAACCCCGCCAGAGCCACTCTTGGCAGGACGACATACGTTATCGGCGGCCATCCCACGATGCCCGACCACATGCTGCCCAACGTCGCGGTCGATGTCGACGGCGACGGTACCAACGAGATCGTGACCACCATCGCGTGTGAGCCGACCGGCGGTCGCCGCACGGTCAACCTCTACGTGCTCAAGCGCAACGGTTCCGGGTACGACGTGCTCGACGTGCCCTTCTCGGACAACCGCAGCTTCAACACTCCCCGGCCGATCCTGTTCAACTTCGGCGTGACCGGTCGAACGCTCGTACTCACCCTCGATGACCTCGGGGCACAGCCCGAGCCGGCGCCGTCGAAGATCCCAGACGGGCGACCGGAGAACCCCCGTGACGTGATCATGGAATGGGACGGCAAGGCGTACCAACCACGGGTCGGCAACTACCACTGGTAGCCGGGGGCCGAGAAGAGGGCCGGCGATGTCCTCGTACGCTGCCGGCATGGAGAATGCCATTGGAATCGCGCTCGCGGTGCTTGTCGGGCTTGTGGTCCAGTACTGGGTGATTCGCTTGGCGGTGCGACACGCGATGGCCGACGCGTCGAGTGGTCGCGGCGGCCGGTCGACGTTCGCCGGAGTGAAGTTGGAGCCCGCTGGTGACAGCGCCGGCCAGACCGAGGCGTGAGCCGGCTCTTGAACGTTCTCGACGAGCGGCTGTCGACAGTGCACTGTCCACTGTGGAGATTCGGCTGGAAGCCGTTCTGGGCTACGTGAGGCTGGCTCGCATGGCTCGGCACTCGGCTAGCAGCGCGTTCCATGGGAAGAGGTCAGCAGCAGAGGGTCCCATGTTTGGATCGGGGAGCGGGTAGACGTCGGGGTCGAACAGGATGCGTACGCCCCAGGAGCGGAGCCGGGTCACGCTTTCGGCGAAGGCGGGGTGCCTGGCGAGGGCGGTGCTGGGGGTGGGTACGGCGACGACCGGCAGCCGCAGGCCGACGGCTTCGTTGAGAAGTCCGAGGGCCAGGGTGTCGCTGGCGCCGTAGGCCCATTTGTTGACGGTGTTGAAGGTGGCCGGAGCAACCACGATGGCGTCCGGTGGTGGGAGGATGTCGGGTTCGTCGGGCTGCTTGTAGTCCGAGCGGACCACGTGCCCGGTCAGCTCGGCGAGCTTTGCGGTGTCCATGAACTTGACAGCGGACGGAGTGGCCACGACGCAGACTTCCCAGCCCTGCTCGGCCTGCAGGGCGGTCACGAAGTCGGTGAGGTCGCCCGCCGCCCGGCCGCCGCAGCCGATCACGTACAGGACGGGCCCTTCGGTGGCGCCGGCCAAGCTGGCTCCTCTAGTCGGTGACGTCGATACGGCGGGCGAGGTCACGAAGTCCCGGCGCCGCCCCGGTCCGTTCGCGGCCGAGCATGGTGTGGACAAGGCTGCGTGCCTCGGTGTGGCCGGCGGCGACGTCGATCAGAAACTGGCCGCGCCGTTCGATCAGGCTGGGTGGTAAGGCGTCCGGGTTGACCGCGCGGCTGCGTCGGACAGCGTCTGTACCGTTGCCGAGTTCCACCGCGACCTGGACGCCGTGGATTGCCACATTGGTCGGGCCGAAGATGCTGTAGATGTCGGCATGATCGGTTCCGAGCAGGCGACTGCCCGCACGGGCTTCGCCTATGAGCTCCCGGGCGGTGGATTCGTCGCCGCAGCGGGCCGATGCGACTGCGGCCGTAAGCAGGAGGCCGCCCCACATCGACAGGCCTCGCGGCGTGTGCGACTTTCCCGGCTCGGTGAGGTTGGCCGCGTCCAACGCGACCGCCTTGGTTTCCTGCGAGCGACCTGCGGACAGCAGGACGTTGGCCAAGCGGTACATGGCAGCTGCGATCAGCTGCGGGTCGCCAGTCTGCTGAGCGCAGCGCACCGCCCGATCCGCTGCCACGAGGGCGAGTTGTCCGTCGCCGAGTCTGCGTAGGAGCGAGGATGCTGCGTTGTAAGCATGAACGACGATCCTGCGCGCCTGGTTCTGGTCTGAGTCGGCGAGCACGGCGGCGCCGGCCTCGGCCTGACCGATCAGGGTGGGCAGTAGTCGGCCGAGCGCCTCGTAGTTTGCGAGCTGCCGTAGCCGCCAGGCGGTACGCACCTGCTTGGTCAGGCTCACAAGGTCGATCGGCTCGCCCTTGACTCTGGCAGGCGGCGTGAGCATGGTGGTCGCCAGGTCCATGACCGTCTTGACGATGCGCGGTTCCACAGACGACGCAACCCAGGCACGGGTCACCGGCGGCGCCAGCACACCGATTGCTGCCACGCCGGTTCCTGCCAGGAAGCTGCGCCGTCTCACGTCCGCGGTCTCGCTCGCCGTCTCATGATCCGACGGTACGAGGTGCATGGGTGGGTGGCCGTTCGCGGCGGCCATAGCCGGAGCGAGTCCCAGGTGTTGGCGTGCCCTGTCGGGCATCTGGAGCCCGTCGGCGATGCGGGAGAAGACGTTGTGGGCGGTGACCTGCCGGCGCCGGGGGCCCGTGGTCATGATGGCGGAGCAACCGGAACAGCGCCCCCATGTCTCGGTTATCGAGCGCCGCGAGCACAGTGTCCCGCTCCCAGAACCCCTCGGGGATTTGGAGCGGGTCCAGCATGCCCGGCGCCATCGTATGCACTCCCGTTGATCAATGGTCAGCCGAGCGTGAGCGTACGCGCGCGGATCGAGACGGTCCACCCGCACCATTCATATCGACTCGCTATAACGCCTGTTCGTGGCTTTGTAGTCGGTTGGTTGCGATGGTCAAGTCATGGCTATTTCGAGTCGCGAGGCGCGGTGCTGCAGGGGTGGCGGTTTAGTGAGCCCGCACCGGATCGTCATGGTCGCCGAGAACGCGATCCGGCTGGTTCGTCGTCCACGCCGGAACTGCTATGGAACCCCGGCAGGGTTCGGCGCCTGATCCGGCCAGCGGCTCGTGCGCCAGTCGCCGCCATCGGCGTCACGTGCAGGCACCGGGGCGGGTGCTGAACGCCGGGTTCCCTGGTCCGCAAACTGGGTGGTCCCGGCGAGGGATCTGCCCGCCTCGGTGCCGTTCCATTTCCGCCAGGCGAAGACACGATCTTGACACTGGGAGTCGGCCAGATCGTCCGACCCGGACATGTGCGCCATGGTGAACCGGCACCCGCCGGCCGACATCGTCCGGCCGTACGCGATGAGGATCGAGGAGGCGACCGTGACCCTGCGCGCGGAGCTGGGTCCGGTTACCCAACACCGATGTCGAGGTCTACCTCCACGGCAAGCGGGGCGAGCTGTTGATCCAGCGCGACGGTGGCCGGTTCGGCGGCTGGTCGCTGCCGCCCACCGTTCACCTCCGCCGGGTCGGTCAGTCCGAGCCCGAGGCAGAGCCGTGAACCCCGGATGTGGCCGGTCCGGCCGCTAATGGCCCGCTAATGGCAGGCAAGATCGAGAAGCTGAGCCTGGGAGCGGACGGCGACTGCTGATCACGCCCGTGAGCTGGGCCGGAGGGTCTGGAGCGGGCGACGGGAATCGAACCCGCACCTTCAGTTTGGAAGACTGAGACTCTGCCATTGAGCTACGCCCGCGTCGCGCCGCGGAGGAACCGCGGCGCGGCCTACAGCGTACCCAAGAACCTCGCCGGCCGTCGTCGAGGGACCATGCGTCAAGGGACCATACCGAGCGGCGGGCGTCGACACGTACCGCATACACTTGCGTGGCCGCGGGGTGTGGCGCAGCTTGGTAGCGCACTCGCTTTGGGAGCGAGGGGCCGTGGGTTCAAATCCCGCCACCCCGACCGAGAACCGGCCTGGCGTCTCGCACGGGCCTACACTCGTGCGCCGGCGGTTCGAACACACATCAAGGAGTACGCCCGTGAAGAGCACCGTCGAGACCCTGAGCCCGACGCGCGTGCGGCTGGCCATCGAGGTGCCGTTTGCCGAGCTGGAGTCGAGCCTGAAGAAGGCGTACCGGGAGATCGGCTCGCAGGTGACCATTCCGGGCTTCCGCCGCGGCAAGGTGCCGGCTGCCGTGATCGACCAGCGGGTAGGCCGCGGGGCGGTGCTCACCGAGGCTGTCCAGGACGTGATCCCGAGCCAGATCCTCGCCGCCGTGCGCGAGCACGAGGTCAAGACGCTCGGTCGACCGGAGGTGGAGATCACCGAGTACGGCGACGGCCAGCCGCTCAAGTTCACGGCCGAGGTCGACGTACGCCCGGAGATCACGCTGCCGCGCCTGGAGGAGATCACGGTGACCGTCGACGAGGTCGTCGTCACCGACGAGGAGATCGAGACCCAGCTCGGCGGGCTGCGCGAGCGGTTCGCCACGTTGAAGACGGTCGACCGCCCGGCGGCCAACGGCGACTACGCCCAGCTCGACCTGGCCGCCACGGTCGACGGTGTGGAGGTGCCCGGCGGCAGCGCGACCAACATCTCCCACGAGGTCGGCAGCGGCCAGCTCTTGCCAGGGCTCGACGACGTGCTCGTCGGGATGTCGGCCGGTGAGTCGAGCACGTTCACCACGCAGCTGGTCGGCGGCGAGTTCGCCGGGCGCGATGCCCAGGTGTCGGTCACCGTACGTACCGTCAAGGAGAAGCAGCTGCCGGCGCTGGACGCCGAGTTCGCCCAGCTGGCCAGCGAGTTCGACACGCTCGACGAGCTGCGGGAGGACCTGCGCGACCGGCTGACCCGCGTGAAGCGGGTCGAGCAGCTCTACGCCGCCCGGGACAAGGCGCTGCAGGCGCTGGTGGAGGCGGCCGACGTGCCGGCGCCCGAAGGAGTGGTACGCGAGGAGGTCGAACACCGCAAGGAGGCGATGACCGACCAGCTCCAGCGGATCGGGGCCTCGCTGGAGGAGTACCTGGAGTCGGAGGGCAAGACCGAGGAGGATGTCGACGCCGAGCTGGCCGAGGCCGCTACCGAAGGGGTGCGGATCCAGCTCGTGCTCGACACCCTCGCCGACGCCGAAAACGTCCAGGTGAGCGACGACGAGTTCGGCCACGAGATCGTCCACAGGGCACAGCGCGCCGGGATGCCGCCACAGCAGTACTACGACCAGCTCGTGCGCTCCGGCACGGCCGCCGCGGTGTTCGGCGACGTACGGCGCGGCAAGGCGCTGGCAGTGGTCATGGAACGGGTCAAGCTGCAGGACTCCGCCGGCACCCCGCTCAGCCTGGACGACCTGCGTACCAGCGAGTCGGACGAGCCCGAGGACGACCACGACCACGACCACTGACCCGCACTGGGTCGCAGCTGCGCTCACAGCGAACAACCGGTCGCGCAGGGAAGCTGGCGCTCTGCTCAGCGGTTAGGGTCGGCATATTCACGGACACTCCCGAAGGACTGCCATGACCGATCTGCACATTCCAGCCGAACCGCTCCGGGTGGTTGAGGCGCGTGGCGGCGACCAGTACAACCTGAACCTCGACGACTCGGTGTACAACCGGCTGCTCAAGGAGCGGATCATCTTCCTCGGCAGCGAGGTCACCGACCAGGTCGCCAACCGGATCTGCGCGCAGCTGCTGCTGCTCGCCGCCGAGGACCCCGACCGCGAGATCTGGCTCTACATCAACTCACCAGGCGGCTCGGTGTACTCCGGCATGGCCATCTACGACACGATGCAGTTCGTGGCCAACGACGTGGCGACGGTCGCCATGGGCATGGCGGCATCGATGGGCCAGCTCCTGCTGTGCGCCGGCGCCAAGGGCAAGCGGTTCGCGTTGCCGCACGCCCGGATCATGATGCACCAGCCGTCCGGCGGCATCGGCGGCACGGCGGCCGACATCGCGATCCAGGCCGAGCAGATGCTCTACACCAAGCGGATGTTCCAGGAGCGGGTCGCGTTCCACACCGGGCAGCCCCCGGCCCAGATCGAAGCCGACTCCGACCGCGACCGCTGGTTCACCGCCGAAGAGGCGCGCGACTACGGCTTCATCGACAAGGTGATCACCGGCGCCATCCAGGTTCCGGCCGGTGCTGGCACCCGCAACTGAGGAGTACGCGATGAGCGACCTGAGCCTGCCGCGGCACACCGCGGACCGCATGCTCGACATCCAGAACCGGTACATCATCCCGTCGTTCGTCGAGCGCACCTCGTACGGGATCAAGGAGTCCAACCCGTACAACAAGATGTTCGAGGAGCGGATCATCTTCCTCGGCGTCCAGATCGACGACGCGTCGGCCAACGACGTCATGGCGCAGCTCATCTGCCTTGAGTCGGCCGACCCGGACCGCGACATCATCATGTACATCAACTCGCCCGGCGGCTCGTTCACCGCGCTCACGGCGATCTACGACACGATGCTCTACGTCCGGCCGGACATCCAGACCGTCTGCATGGGCCAGGCGGCCAGCGCAGCGGCTGTCCTGCTCGCCGCCGGTACGCCCGGCAAGCGGATGGCGCTGCCCAACTCGCGGATCATCATCCACCAGCCGGCGACCGAAGGCGGCTACGGCCAGAGCTCGGACATCGAGATCCAGGCCAAGGAGATCCTCCGGATGCGCGCGCAGCTGGAGGAGATGATCTCCCGGCATTCCGGGCAGTCGATCGAGAAGGTCCGCAAGGACATCGACCGTGACAAGATCCTGACGGCGGAAGAGGCCAAGGAGTACGGCCTGGTCGACCAGGTCCTGGCCAGCCGTAAGAAGGGTGCGCTCGCCGTGGCCGCCGCGAGCTGACGCGGGGACCGCAGTCGCAAGCCAGCTACCCGGCACCGGCGGGGCGCTGCCGGCCCCGCCGGGCTCGTCAAAGGATCGGCCCGGACAGCGGCGTGTCGCAGTGGGCAAACGCCGCGCCGGGTGGGACAAAGGTAGGCAGCACGGTCGGACGCGAAACAAGACAAATTGCTTGGTGTGACGCATAGCTTGACAGTTGGTCACCAGATGGTGAGCTCGAGAGCCAAACCGTCTGCGACACGCGGCGCAGACGCAAAAGACACCACCGCCCAGGGGTCGGATTCACCCCCCGCAACAGGTAACGTCGAGGCAGTGACTCGCGGCCACCGTTGGGACGGTCGCCGGCGCGGGGGAACTTCAAAGGTCGGTTCCGGACCAACGTCCGGCCGGTAAGGGCAGGGAGACCGTAGGTGGCACGGATCGGCGACGGCGGCGACCTGCTCAAGTGCTCCTTCTGCGGGAAGTCGCAGAAGCAGGTGAAGAAGCTGATCGCCGGCCCCGGCGTGTACATCTGCGACGAGTGCATCGACCTCTGCAACGAGATCATCGAAGAGGAGCTGGCCGAGTCCGGCGACGTCAAGTGGGACGAGCTGCCCAAGCCGATGGAGATCTGCGCCTTCCTCGACCAGTACGTGGTGGGCCAGGACCAGGCGAAGAAGTCCCTCGCCGTCGCGGTGTACAACCACTACAAGCGCATCCAGGCCGAGTCCGGCGGGACCGGCGCTGAGAACGTTGAGCTGGCCAAGTCGAACATCCTGCTGATCGGTCCGACCGGGTGCGGCAAGACGCACCTGGCGCAGACCCTGGCCCGGATGCTCAACGTGCCGTTCGCGATCGCCGACGCCACCGCGCTGACCGAGGCCGGATACGTGGGCGAGGACGTCGAGAACATCCTGCTCAAGCTGATCCAGGCGGCCGACTACGACATCCGCCGGGCCGAGACCGGGATCGTGTACATCGACGAGGTGGACAAGATCGCACGGAAGTCGGAGAACCCGTCGATCACCCGGGACGTCTCCGGCGAAGGCGTGCAGCAGGCACTGCTCAAGATCATTGAAGGTACGGTGGCGAACGTGCCGCCACAGGGTGGTCGCAAGCATCCGCACCAGGAGTTCATCCAGATCGACACCACGAATGTGCTGTTCATCTGCGGCGGAGCGTTCGCCGGTCTGGACCGCATCATCGAGGCGCGGGTGGGCAAGAAGGGGCTCGGCTTCGGCGCGCACCTGCGGTCGATCTCCGAGCGCACCACCGACGACGTGTTCGCCGAGGTCATGCCGGAAGACATGCTCAAGTTCGGCCTGATCCCGGAGTTCATCGGCCGGCTGCCGGTGATCACGAGTGTGCGCAGCCTCGACCGCGACGCCCTGGTGCGGATTCTGACCGAGCCGCGCAACGCGCTGGTCCGGCAGTACCAGCGGCTGTTCGAGCTCGACGGGGTGGAGCTGGAGTTCGTTCCCGATGCCCTGGAGGCGGTCGCCGACCAGGCCATCCTGCGCGGCACCGGGGCTCGCGGCTTGCGGGCGATCCTCGAAGAGGTGCTGCTGTCGGTGATGTACGAGGTGCCGTCCAACCCCGACATCGCCCGCGTACTGATCACCCGCGAGGTCGTGCTGGAAAACGTCAACCCCACGATCGTCCCGCGCGACCTGGCGGCCCGCCGTGCCGTACGCCGCGGCGACCGGGGCGAGCGCGAGGAGAAGTCGGCCTGACCCCGGCGGGTCGCGCCGCCTCGGCGTTGGTGCTGATCGCTGGGTAGCGCCGTAGGCTCGGCTCATGCGAGTAGCCGTGTGCCAGCTCAACGCGCGAGACGATCGCGCGGCCAACCTGGCGGTCGCGCGGACCCTTCTGGAGCGGTCGGCCGCGGCCGGCGCCGAGGTCGCGGTGCTGCCGGAGTACACCGACTATCTCGGTCCGGCCGACCGCGCGCCGAAGCCGGAACCGGTCGACGGCGAGTACGCCGCGTTCTTCGCCGACGCCGCACGCGAGCTGGACATCGCGGTGGTCGCCGGCTCGTTCCACGAGGTGGGCCCGGACGCGGAGCGCACGTTCAACACTTCGCTGGTCTTCGACCGCGACGGCACGCTCGCCGCCACCTACCGGAAGATCCATCTGTACGACGTGGAGATCCCCGGCCGGGTCTCCTACCACGAGTCGCGCACGGTCGCCTCCGGCACCGAGACCGTGGTGGTGCCGATCGCTGGCGTGCCGTTCGGCCTGTCGATCTGCTACGACCTGCGCTTCCCCGAGCTGTACCGGCGGCTCGCCGTCGATGGCGCCCAGGTGCTCGTGGTACCGGCCGCGTTCATGCTGCACACCGGACGCGACCATTGGGAGGTGCTGCTGCGGGCGCGCGCCATCGAGAACCAGTGCTACGTGCTCGCCGCGGCGCAGATCGGTGACCACGAGCCCGGGCGTACCTGCTTCGGGCGCAGCATGGTGATCGACCCTTGGGGGACGGTCCTGGCGCAGGCACCGGACACCGTGGGGATCGCGGTAGCCGACCTCGACTTCGAGCGCCTGGGCAAGATCCGTGCCGAGCTGCCGAGCCTGGCCAACCGCCGGCTCAGCCTGTGAAGACCCACTCCTGGGTGTCGCCAACAGGCCGGAAGCCGATCCGCTGGTAGATGCGGTTGCTCGTCGGGTTGGCCCGGTCGGCGTAGAGCATGCAGGCAATGGCCCCGCGATCGATCGCCTGCTGGCAGATGGCCGCGACGTTGGCGCTGGCGTACCCGTGCCCGCGAAGCTCCGGCGGCGTGTACACCGCGCCGACCCGTACCACGCCCGCCGCCCGCCGCGAGACCATGAGCAGCGACACCGGTACGCCGCCGTCCTCCCACAACCACAAGAAGCCGCCCTGGTCCAGCCGCCGGTCGACCACAGCCCCGGTGTCCCCCGCCGGTTGGTGGGGTACCGCCTCGGCAGTGAACGCGTCGAGCCAGGCGATCAGCAGCTCGCGGTCGTCCCGGTTCGCCTCCCGCAGCTTCCCGGGCACGCCGCTGGGCTGTGTTACGGCATCGAGCCGGTACATGCGAGCGGACAGCCCTTCCCCGGCTGCCCGGCCGGTGGCCTCGGTGAACCGCCGGGCAAACGCGCCGGCCGGCTCTTCGGGTCCGTCGACTGCCGGCAGATCCAGGCGGGTCGCGACGAGATGATCGGCGAGCACGACCGCCCCGTCGACCGGCATGGTCGACAGCAGCAGGCCGCGGGGTGGGGTCTGCACGGCAGCTCCGGCCAGGTCACCGGCCTCGTCGACCAAGCGCAGCCACAACGCGTCGGGCTCGAGATCTAGCTGCCCGTCGAGCCGGGCCTGGGTCACCGTGCACAGCACGTTGTGCCTGACCGGGTCCTGGTGCAGCCATGGCAGGGCGGCGGCGGCGAACGTCGGCAGGTCCGGATCGGCGATGCAGCGCATCTGGCCAGTGAACCTGGTCTGGGCTGGCCGGTTCCACCCGTTTCCGGCTTCCGGGCTTCCGGCGCGCCGGTTCTCGGGATGCGGTCTTTCCCCGGGGCGGTCTTCCGGGGCGCGGTCAGCGGCCGGAGGTCAGCACGCCGATGACCGTCAGGGCCACGATCGCCGTACCGACGACCAGCAACGCTGTGCCCATGCGGGATGGGCCGCGACGAGCCAAGCGGACCGCCGCCGCGACGGTGGCCAGCACGACGCAGCAGCCGATCACCAGCTGCCAGAAGGGAAACAGCATGTCCAGCAGCGCATCGGCGGCGGCCGGTGGCGTCATGCCGCCCATTCAACTCCCTCGCCCGCAAACCCACGCGTACGGGTGCCGGCGCGGCCGCCTCCGCCGGCCGGCTTGCGTGCGGCCGCCTTGGGCCCGGTCTCGCGGGTCTTTTGCCTGATCGGCGTGCCCGCCGGCTGTCCACTATGGAGCCCAAGGCCGCGCAACCGGCGCGGCGTAAGGCGTGCCGACTTGACGGTACGGTGCCGCAGCGCGTACGGTCTGCTCTCGTTGCCCGCGCGTGGCGGCGATCGAGGAGTCCGAACAGATTTGAGATCGCGGGCTCGACCGGGTAAAGTAGCAAGGCCGGCAGGAGCCGGACGGTGCCCGTCGTTTAGGCGGAGATCATCGGCCGGTCTGTTGGAACCTTCCCTCCGTCTGAGACACCGGAAACGGTGGCCAGTCGGCGCGCGCGGGGGGCGTCCACCAAGATCGACCCGAAATTTGGGGGTTGACGCGGGAGGCCCAACCGGGTAGCGTAGGGGAGTTGCCCCGGAGGCGTGGCTGTTAGAGTTGCGCCAGGTGCGTGCTTGTTTTTTGAGAACTCAACAGGGTGTTTGTTATGCCAGTGCATTTGTTTGTGTTGGTTTTTTTGCCAGGTTTCTTCATGGTTTTTTGTTGGAGAGTTTGATCCTGGCTCAGGACGAACGCTGGCGGCGTGCT
>WNFZ01000009.1_pt1 | contig 164592 bp, 153 predicted proteins | sample 5400081 | NCBI WGS metagenome assembly WNFZ01 (sample SAMN13153365, study PRJNA577476) | soil metagenome | isolation source: 80 cm soil or saprolite under grassland replicate 1 | place: USA:California | collected 2016-06-15
CACGGGTACCGTGTCGGAGTCGACCAGGTACGTCGTACCCTCGATGTCCTCGTTCTGGCGCCACTGGTCGTAGACCGGCTTCAGCTCCCGCTTCGCGGCCATCAAGGCGCTCGACATGCCGATGAGCGCGCCGGCGTTCTTGCTCGCCGTATCCAGCGAATAGTTCACCGAAATGATCATCTCGTTGACGCGCCGTACGAACGCGCCTGCCGCCTCGCTGCGTTCCGGCGGCCACTTCGCCATCAAGGCGTCGCGGCACGCCTCAAGCCGCTTGCGGTACCCGAGCAACATGTTCTCCGTGGTCCACCAGGCGCGGACGTGCCGCCAGTGCGACTCGTCGTCCTCGCCGGCCACCATCGCCCACAGCGCCGGCACGTCCAAGGCGTCCCAGTTGGTGATGCCGCCGGGCATGGTCGTGCTGTCGTCGGTCACTCGAACCTCGTCCCATGACGGCGGGCGTTGGCCCGCTCGCGGGCAGCGTCGGCGGCCGCCTTGGCGTCGGCCTCTTGCTTCAGCCGTACCGCCTGGTCGGCGCCCGCCTGCTGGAACGCCTTGTCGATGTCGTCAGCCGATGCCGCCGCGAACGCATCCGCCGAGCCGTACCGGCGGGCGACCGTCTCCGCGGCGACCACCATCCGCTCGGCGGCGTTCACATAGTCGGCCAACACGCTCCCCGTGCTGGTCATGCATTTGTGGTACCGCTCCTGGGCCTGGCGGACGTCGACGCTGGGCCACCACCCGCTGCCGAAGACGACGCCCTCCTCGAAGACCGTGAAGACGTTCTTCGCCTCGGGGCGCACCGATCGGTCCACCTCGCCGCGGACCTCGTTGGCGAAGTCGGTCAGCCCGTGCAGATCGACATGGATCTGTCTATCGGCCGGGACGTCGTCATCGATGCGTGCCACGCCATCCTCCCCGTCTCGACCCGCACGCCAGGCGTCGATTCTTGCGCGCCAGGCGTCGATCAGGGTAGCGAAGAACGACACCGGCCGCCGTCCCGGATGTCAGGCCACCACGGCCTCAGCGCGCGAACGGCTCCAGCATCGTCGCGGTGGCATTCAGCCACGCCCGTCGTGTCGCGGGCGCCAGCATGTCGTACTCGATCGAGGAGCCGGTCTCCAGGATCGGGTCGTACGGGACGACCACCACCTCCCGGGTACGCGAACGGAAATGCGCCGCCAGGTCGTCGATGAGCGGCGACGGCCCGGGCGACGCGCACGACAGCAGCGTCATGGCGTCGGCGACGAGCCGCCCCATGCCGGCTTCGACCAGCAGGTCCAGCATCCAGTCGGCGGTGAACGCGGCGTCCTCCCGCGGCACCGTGGTGACCACGAGCCGGTCGGCCATCTGCAGGACGGTCTGCCAGTTGGCGCTCTCCACGTTGTTGCCGGTGTCGACGCAGACCACGTCATGGGTGCGGCATAGCAGCTCGACCACCCGGCGCACCGTGTACGGGTCGAGCCGCTGGGCAAAGCGCGGGTTCTCCTCGCCGGCCAGCACGTCGTACGAGCCGTCGGAGGCGTGCCGCAGGTAGTCGTCGATGCGGTCCCTGAGGGCGAGCCCGCCGCTGATCTCGACCTCGGCCAGATCGGCGATCAGATGCCGGATGGTACGGGCATGCCGGGCGCTGCCGGCCCGCAGCCCGAGCGTGCCGCGCAGCTCGTTGTCGTCCCAGGCGACCACGCCTCGACCCCGTACGCTGCCGATCGTCGCGGCAGCCAGTATCGTCGCGGTGGTCTTGTGCACGCCACCCTTGGGGTTGGCGAACGCCAGCACCCGTGGCCCGCCGAGGTCGGCTCGGAGCACGGCGGCGAGCCGGTCGAGCGGGTCCGCTGTCCGGACGGGCTGCCACTCGATCGGCTGCGGGGTGGCGTGCCGCCCGTCGCCCCAGCCGTCACGGTGGTCGGCAGGCGGACCATAGGAATCGTCGTCACGACCGGGCGCCGGCGCGGCATAGCCGTACCGGTCGACATCGGCGGACGCCTCGGTGCGGCCACCCAGCAGCGCGCGGTCAAGCAACGAGCGCCATCGCGGGGTCGGCTCACCGGGGCGGCTCCACCCGGCTTCGGTGCGATCCACGCTCGCCCTCCTGCCGCCCAAGTCCCCGTCAGACAGGCTACGGACCGAACGTTGGTTCGACCACCGTTCGATCTCCATTCATCGTCGGGTGATTGTCACGCTCGCCTCAGCCGTTAGGCACCGCGCAGCACCGCCAGCGCGTGGGTGAGATCGTCCGGGTACTCGCTCATGAGCTCGACGTACTCCCCTGTCGTGGGGTGCGTGAAGCCCAGCGACCTCGCGTGCAGCCACTGCCGGGCCAGGCCCAACCGGTGGGCGAGCGTGGGGTCGGCGCCGTAGGTCAGGTCACCGACGCAAGGATGGCGCAGCGCCGCGAAATGCACCCGGATCTGGTGCGTACGCCCGGTCTCCAGCCGCACATCGACCAGGCTCGCCGCGGGGAACGCCTCCAGCGTGTCGTAGTGGGTGATGCTCGGCCGACCGCCGGAGACCACCGCCCACTTGTAGTCGTGGGTCGGGTGCCGGTCGATCGGGGCATCGATCGTGCCGCGCAGCGGGTCCAGATGCCCCTGCACCACCGCGTGGTAGCCCTTGTCCACCTCTCGCGCCTTGAACGCGCGCTTGAGCACGCTGTACGCCCGCTCGCTCTTGGCCACCACCATGAGCCCCGTGGTGCCCACGTCGAGCCGGTGGACCACGCCCTGCCGCTCGGCGGCACCGCTGGTCGCGATCGTGTGGCCCATCGCGGCCAGGCCGCCGATGACGTCCGGCCCGGTCCAGCCCGGGCTCGGGTGGGCGGCGACCCCGACCGGCTTGTCGACCACCACGATGTCGTCGTCGCTGTAGACCACGACCAGGCCGGGCACCGGCCGCGAGGTGATCGCCGGCGGGGCGGGCGGCGCCGGCAGCGTGACCTCAAGCCACGCGCCTGCGCTCACCTTGTCGGCCTTGGACCGCGGCACGCCGTCGACGCTCGCGTCGCCCGCCTCGACCAGCGCCGCCGCAGCCGTGCGGGAAAGCCCGAACAGACGCGAGATCGCCTGGTCCAGCCGCATGCCGTCGAGGCCGTCGGGCACCGGCAACGACCGCCGGTCCCGGTCCGCGATCCCGGTCACGATCGCTTCTGTTCCGCCTCGTCGGGGGCGGCCTTCCCGGAGGTACGCACACCGTCGCGCCGCCGCCCGGTCAGCTCCAGGAGTACGGCCAGGACGACGCCGACCGACAGGGCGGAGTCGGCGAGGTTGAACACCGGCCAGAGCTGGCCGCTGTCGTCGAAGAGGCTCACGAAGTCCACGACGTGGCCCACCAGCGGACCAGGTGCCCGGAACAGCCGGTCACCGACGTTGCCGAGCGCCCCGCCGAGGACCAGCCCGAGCGCCAGCGCCCACGGCAACGACCGCAGCCGGCGCGCCATCCAGGCGATCCAGCTCACCACGACCAGCGTGAACAGCGGGAAGACGATCGTGTGCCCGGTGCCGAGGCTGAATGCCGCACCGCTGTTCCGGGTCACCACGAGGTAGACGGCGCCGCCGAGCAGGCGGACCGGCTCGTGGTCGGACAGCTTGCTCACGGCGAGCTGTTTGGTGACCGCGTCGAGACCGACCACGACCGCCGCGGTGGCGACCAGGACAGCCACGGCGCGGCCGCGGCTCGACGTGGCCTTCGGCGGGTCGGTGCCGACCGGGACGGCGCCGGATGCCGTCTCGTCGGCAGTCAGGGTCTCGTCCGCGCTCAGCGCCGCTCCTCCAGCTGCTTGCAGCTGACGCAGAGCGTAGCCGACGGGAAGGCGGCCAGCCGTTCGACCGGGATCGGGTTGCCGCACCGCTCACACCAGCCGTACGTGCCGTCGTCCAGGCGTTCCAACGCGCGCTCGACCTGGTTGATCCGCTCCAGGATCCCGTTGGCCAGGGAGATCTCCTGCTCGCGCTCGAAGGTCTTGGTGCCGGTGTCCGCCTGGTCGTCGCCGGCCGAGTCGGTGAGCCGGTCCCGCTGCAGCTCGGCGATCTCGGCCACGGTCTGGTCGTACTCCGTGCGTAGCTCGTCGCGGCGGTCCGCCAGGGCCGCGCGGATCTTCTCGGTGTCCGCGGCGCTGCGCGCCGGTCGGGCCACCTTCGCTGGGGCGGTCTTGCTGTCGGTTCTCGCCATCGTCGCTCCCTCAGCCGCGGTGTCCGCGGCGCTCGCCGGTGCATTCCCAGGGGACTTCAAGGGCGCCTGGTCCGGCGCGGCGACGCGCCGGTCCGTGCCCGGGACCTTGGTCGCGCGGGGAGGCGCGACCGCGGTCTGCTTGCCGGTGTTCTCCAACGCGGCCGCCTGGGCGGATGCCAGGGCGGTCGCGGTTGCCTCGGGCGCGGCGGCCTTCGTGGCCTTGCTGGCCGGAGCCTTCGCAGGCTCGGACCGCTTCGCGGTGGCCTTGGCGGTGGTGCTCTTGGCTGAGGGGGTCTTGGCGGGGGTGCTCTTCGCTGTGGTGCTCACTGCCGTGGCGCTTTTCGTTGGGGTTGCCGTGCGGGCCTTGCTCGTTTTGGCTGGGGTTGCCTTGGCTGGGGTTGCCTTCTTCCCGGCCGCCGCCTTCGCCGCAACGGCCGTCGGGGTCGTCGCCTTCCGTGGAGCCGTCTTGCTGGCTGTCGCCTTGGCTGGCGCGGTCCTGGTGGGCGTCGCCTTGGCGGGCGCCTTGGTGGCCGCCTTCTTCACCGCGGTGGCTCTGCTGCTGGCCGTCTTCTTCGCCGGCGCGGCCTTCGTGCTCGCCGCCTTTGTAGCCGCCGCCTTTGTAGCCGCCGCCTTTGTGGTCGCGGCTTTCTTGGCCGTGGTGGCCTTCGAGCCGGCCGCCTTGGCGGCGGCCTTTGTTGGTGAAGCCTTTGGCGCCGAGGCGTTCCGGGCAGCTTTTTTCGCCGTAGTCTTAGCGCCGGCGACCTTCGCCGAGCCAGCGGCCTTGGCGCCGGCCGCTTTTGCCGCGGCGTTGCGGGCGCTGACCTTTGTCGTTGCCGGCGCCTTGCTCGCCGCCTTCTTCATCGCGGGAGCGTTCTTCGCGGGTGCGGCCTTGGCCGCTGCCGTGCGACCCGACGCCAGCGTCTTCGCGGCGGTCACTATCTTCCTGGCGGCGGCCTTCGCCGTACCTGCCAGCGTCCGTGCGTCCGATACCGTCTTTCGGGTGCTGCCTTGCTGCGCCGCGGCGGCCTTCGTGCTCGCCGACCGCCCGGCGTTCGCCCGCTCGGCCATGGCGTCCCCCAAATGCAAAAACGGGCGCGCGACGGTGCGCCGCGCACTCCAGAGGGTGGCAAGAATACGGAACGTACGCGCTTCCGACAACATGCCACACGTTCCGGGGCGGAAATCGGGCCCGCTCTACGGCGTCCACCGAATCCCGCCCAGTATCGCGGCGTCATACCCTTCCCGCCGGCCGGCCAACCATAGATCTTGGTGACGTCCCCGCGTCAGCGGTCGCGTAGCTCGGCTAGGCGCGCTGCGAGGTCGTCCGGCGGGTCGGCGAGCTCGAACAGCTTGTCCCTGCTCGCCGCGCCGGCTCGAAGGCGGATGGCTGTGGGGCGTACTCCCAATGCCTGCGCGACCGCCCGCAGCGCCGCCTCGGTGGCCCGCCCGTCGACCGCTGGCGCCGTCACCGACACCACCAGGGCCGGCCCGTACGGACCCGGGTGACACCCGCCAACGCGCGCCCGGGCGGCGCCCGGCTTGACGCGAACGGCGATGGCGACCAAAGGACTCAGACCCCGGCGGCCTCAGACCGGGCGCGCCCGGGCCAGCAGCTCGCTCGCGGGTTGGCAGCGGCTGCACGGGGTGAAGCCGAGCCGCACAGCCTCGCTGACCGGCAACGGCTCGACCTGCTGGCCGACCAGGTGCGGGCAAGCCCCGCCGTGGTATCGCGGCCGGCCGTCGATGACCAGCACCTCGTCGTCCATGCGAGCGACCAGGGCCGCGTCGGCCGCCGAAAGCCGCTGCGGGGGCGGCTCGTCCAGCGGCTCCTCGTCCTCGTCGTACTCGTCGTCGTACTCGTCGTGCGCCACCACGCCGGGGTCGACGGGCTCCTCGACCGGCTCCGGCGCCGGCTCGTCTTCGGCCGGCTCACTCGGCGCGACCGACTCACTCGGCGCGACCGACTCACTCGGCGCGACCGACTCACTCGGCGCGACCGACTCACTCGGCGCGACCGACTCACTCGGCGCGACCGACTCCTCAGCCGGCTCGCTCGGCGCGGCCAGCTCCTCAGCCGGCTCGCTCGGCGCGGCCAGCTCCTCAGCCGGCTCGCTCTCGACCGCCACCGCCCGGGCGGCCTGCCGGCCACCGGCGACCAGCGCGACCGCGGCGAGCAGGCTCGCCGCCACGGAACCGATGAGCTGCGGGTTGGAGCCGTGCATCAGGCCGTACCCGAGCAGAACCGCGGCCACCAGAATGAGCGGCACACTACCGACGATCACCGCTGTCCCTCGATGCGCAGGATGCCGCCAAGACTACAAACCGGCTCGTATGGCCCCGAGCCGGCTTGCCGCAGACCGATCCGCGGCTCAGCGCCCCTGGCCGTCGGTGCCGGGCCGCCCACCGTACGCACCGGCGATCCCGGCCGCGGCGAGGTTGCCGCCGGCGGCGCCGCCACGCCCCGCGCCCTGGGTCATCTCAGCCTCCAGGCCCTGCCCGCGGCCCTCGAGGTCGCGCAGCTGGCTCTCCAGGTAGGCCTTGAGCCTCGTGCGGTACTCCCGCTCGAACTGCTTGAGCTCCTCGATGTGCTTCTGCAGCGCGGTGCGCTTGGTGTCCAGGCCGCCCATGGCCTCCTGGTGGCGCTGGCGGGCGTCGCGTTCGAGCGCGTCTGCCTTCGCCCGCGACTCCCGCGTGACCTCTTCGGCTTTGGTCCGCGCGTCGGAGAGCAGCTTGTCCGCCTCGCGGCGGGCGTCGGCGACGTGGTCGTCGGCGGTGCGCTGCGCCATCATGAGCACCCGCAGCGCCTGCTGCTCGCCGTCGCCGGCCACCGGGCCGCCGCCTTGCGCGCGGATCTGCTCCAGCTCGGCCTGCATGCTGCGGGCGGCCTGCTCCGCGGACGCCTTCTCCCGCTGGACCCGGTCGAGCTGGGCTTTCATCTCGGCCAGTTCGGCCGCCAACCGGGGGTCGGCACCGGGCCCGGCTGGTGCGCCGCGACCGCCACCCCGTTCGAGCTGCGCCCTCAGCTCGTTGTTTTCCTCGATGAGACGGGCGAGCTCACGCTCTACCTCGTCAAGGAAGGCGTCGACCTCCTCCTCGTCGTACCCCCGCTTGCCGATCGGGGGCTTCTTGAATGCGACGTTGTGGACGTCGGCCGGGGTCAGCGGCATCGAAACTCCTCGGGTCAGTTGCGGCCGCGTAGCGTCTTCCTCACGCGACGCTTGTCGCGCGAATCAGTGCCTCTAACACGAGCTTCATCAGCACGTACAGGATAATCAGCAGCACAAGGGAGCTGAGGTCCACGCTCACCGTACCAATACGAAGCGGGGGGATCACCCGCCTCAACGCCTTCAGCGGCGGGTCAGTGACGCTCCACACCACTTCGAGAGTCGCCGCCGCGCCCCGACCCGGGTGCCACCGGCGCCCGAACTGGAGCACGGTACTCATCACAAACCGGGCAAGCAGGATGAGGAGAAACACGTACAGGACGAGGTAGACCACCTGGAACACGATCGACAGCACGGCTTGCAGCGTCCCCGCTCAGCTCTGGTTGAAGAACCCGCCCTCGGCGATCTTGGCCTTGTCCTCGGCCGTGACCTGGACATTCGCCGGCGAGAGCAGGAACACCCGGTTGGTGACGCGCTCGATCGTACCCCGAAGGCCGAACGCCAGGCCGGCCGCGAAGTCAACCAAACGTTTGGCGTCTGACTCGTCCATCTCGGTGAGGTTCATGATCACCGGCACGCTGTCCCGGAAATGCTCACCGATCGTGCGGGCCTCGTTATACGTGGTGGGATGCAGCGTGGTGATCTGGTAGCGCCGCTCCTCCTCGGCATTCGCCACCGCCCGTTCGCGCACCTGGACCTGCGGCGCGAGCGCCAGGTTGTCCCGGGTCGGGTAGGAGACCGTCGTCGACGACGGCCGGGCGATCGAACGCACCGTGCTGCTCCGTTCCCGGGCCGACTCCCGAAGAGACTCCCGCTCGGCCGCACGGGTGCGCGGCGGCGCCGGCTCATCGGCCTCGTCGTCCTCGCTGAAGTCGTCGCCGTACCGGTAGCCGCGGTCCTCGTAGGACCGGTCGCCGTACGGGCGGTCGTCCTCATCCTCGACAAGGCCTAGCCAGACCCCCGCCTTGCGCAATGCACCCACGGCCGCGCCCCTCCGTCCTGCGGCACTCCCTCCGGTCGTGCCACCGATTCAGCATCACACCGTCGAACCACATGGGTGTAGTTTGCGATCCGCCCGTCAGGCTACCCCAACGGAGCGCGTTTCCCGAGCAACGCGGTGCCGATCCGGACATGTGTCGCGCCATGCGCGATGGCCGCTTCCAGATCGCCGCTCATCCCGGCCGAGATGACGGCCGCCGTGGGATAGCTCGCCCGTAGCCGGTGCGCCTCCTCCTCCAGGAGCGCGAACGCGTCCTCTGGCCGCCAGGTCTGCGGCGCCATGGCCATCACCCCGGCCAGCCGCAGCGCCTCGCTGCCCGCCACGGTCGCGGCGACGCGGTCGATCATCCGATCGGGCACGTCGGCACGGGGCCCTTCGTCGCCACGCGCGTCGCCGCCTCGCAGGGCGCCACCCCTGGCCAGGTCGCCATCGATGCTGACCTGGACCAGCACGTCCAGCGGGCGCGACCGGTGGCGCCGTGCGGCCTCGCCCAACGTAGCCGCCAGCCGGACGCTGTCCACCGAATGAACCACGTCGGCATAGCCGACCACGGATCGGCACTTGTTGCGTTGGAGCTGGCCGACGAAGTGCCAGCGCACCTCGGCGCCGAGCGCCGCCACCGCCGCGGCCTTCGGCGCCGCCTCCTGGTCGCGGTTCTCGCCGATGTCGCGCACACCGAGGTCGGCGAGCAGGGCGACGTCTTCGGCCGGGTACGTCTTCGTCACGGCGACGAGCGTGATCTCACCCGGGTCCCGGCCGGCGTCGGCACATGCCGCCGCGATCCGTCCGCGTACCTGCGAAAGGCGCGCGGCCAGCTCGGCGCGGCGATCCATCGGGTCCGTCAGGCGCCGTTCTTCAGGAAGTCGGGGACGTCGACGTCGTCGAAGAGTACCCGGCGGGGAGGCGGCGCCCCAGCCTGCTGCCGGGCCGCCCCTGCACCCACCACCGCTTCGGCCGGCAGGGTGGACTTCCGCTGGCCGTCGGCCGGCTTGTACGCCGGAGCGCCGCCGTCGAAGCCGGCCGCGATCACGGTCACCCGTACCTCGTCGCCGAGCGCGTCGTCGATGACCGCGCCGAAGATGATGTTGGCGTCGGGGTGGGCCGCGTCCGTGACGAGCTGCGCCGCGTCGTTGATCTCGAAGAGCCCCAGGTCGGAACCGCCGGCGATGGACAGCAGCACGCCCCGCGCGCCGTCCATGCTCTGCTCCAGCAGCGGGCTGGAGATGGCCTTCTCAGCCGCCTCGACCGCCCGGTTGTCGCCCCGCGCGCTACCGATGCCCATCAACGCGCTGCCGGCGCCGCTCATCACGCTCTTGACGTCGGCGAAGTCCAGGTTGATCAGGCCCGGTGTGGTGATCAGGTCGGTGATGCCCTGGACGCCGGAGAGCAGCACCTGATCGGCCTGGCGGAAGGCGTCCATCATGCTGATGCCGCGGTCGCCCAGCGCGAGCAGCCGATCGTTGGGGATCACGATGAGCGTGTCGCACTGGTTGCGCAGCTCGTCGATGCCCGCTTCGGCCTGCACCTGGCGCCGCTTGCCCTCGAACGAGAACGGCCGGGTCACCACGCCGATCGTGAGCGCGCCGAGCTTTCGGGCGATCTGACCGACCACGGGCGCTCCACCGGTGCCCGTGCCACCCCCCTCGCCGCAGGTCACGAAGACCATGTCGGCGCCCCTGAGGACCTCCTCGATCTCCTCACGATGATCCTCGGCGGCGTTCTTGCCGACATCGGGGTTGGCGCCCGCGCCCAGCCCGCGGGTGAGCTCCCGGCCGATATCGAGCTTGACGTCGGCGTCGCTCATCAGCAGCGCCTGGGCGTCGGTGTTGATGGCGATGAACTCGACGCCCTTCAGCCCAACCTCGATCATGCGGTTGACCGCGTTGACGCCGCCACCGCCGATGCCGACGACCTTGATGACCGCCAGGTAGTTGTGCGGATGTGTCATCGGACACCCCTTCCCTTCGAGGTTGGCGGTGGGCGCGCCGATCCGCTTGTGGGCCGCGAGCCGGCGGCGTCCGCGTGCTGCAGACAAGGTGGAGGGCCCCGCCAAACCCTCATCCTTTAGTAGAGGCTTAGAGTTATGTCAACTAATGCCTCTCCGCAACGTAGGGTGCTTGTCTGCGTGATCCAAGGACCACGCTCGGCGTGTCGCCGACACCGCGCCAACCGAATGCGGAGGACGCTCAGCGCAGGACGCTCACTCACCGTACGGTCGGGACATTGGGCGCGCTCACGTCGATGACCTTGCCCGGCCTGGTCAGCAGTGAGGTCGCCACCCGGGCCTTGAGCTCGTTCTCCGTGGCGTCGCCCCACACCACTTCGCGCCCGCCCGCCAGCTGCAGCCGGACCCGGGTGGGCGCATCGGCACGCAGCTCCACCAGCCTGCTGCGCAGCTCGTTGGTGAGCGAGGCGAGCACGGCCAGCGCGGCGTGGGTGGCCGGGTCGTCGGGGCCTGGTGCGGCGAGGCGCAACAGCGCGAGGTCGGCCGGGCGGGCCGGCACGGCGGTGAAGACCACGCCGCTGTCGTCGAGTACGCCGAAGCCGGCCGGCTGGGCCACCACGGCGAGACCGGCGCGTTCCTGTACGCGTACCACCAGGGTGTCCGGCCACGCGCGGCTGGCCGTGGCCCGGCGGACCGGCAGCAGCCGCCCGACCCGGCGGCCCACCGCGTCCAGGTCGACGCGGGCCAGCGGCGTTCCTGGCGCGACGCCCGCCGCCGCCCGTACCGAATCGGGCGTGACCAGGTGCGCGCCGACCACCCGGATCCGTGCGACACCGAGCAACGGCGTGGCGAACACGACCACGGCCCCGGCGGCCACGAGCACCACCAAGACCAGCGCGACCAACCAGGGCCGGGCCGCCCGCAGCCGCCGCTGCCGGGCGCGCGCCATGAACAGCCGGACGGACGGCGGTGCGGCGTCGTGGCGGGCGCGAACCAGCCGCCAGCGCCGGCCGCCAACCGCTGGACCGTCCCGCTCCGTCATGCCCCGCCCGAGCCGGCCGCGCCAGCCCCGGCCCCAGCCGACCCGGCGGCCGCCAGCGCGGCGAGCAGCTGGTCGCCCATGAGCGAGATCGGCGGCGCGCCCATCGTCACCACGACGTCACCACGCCGGGCCCGCCGTACGACCTCCTCCGGCACGTCCTCCCAGGAGGGCACGAACACCTTGCGGGTGCCCGGCAGGTCCACCGCGGCCGTCAGCGCCACCCCGCCCTGGCCCGGCTCGCGTACCTCCCCCGGGCCGAAGACCTCCAGCACCACCACCTCGTCGGCGATCGCGAGCGCCGCGGCGATCTCGGTCTGCATGTCCCGGGTCCGGTAGACCCGGTAGGGCTGGAACACCACGATCAACCGGCCGGTGGCCGCGACCTCGCGAAGCGTCTGCAGCGCCGCGGTCATCGAGGTCGGGTGGTAGGCGTACTCGTCGTAGACCCGTACGCCGGCGGCCACCCCCTTGAGCTCGAAGCGACGCCGTACGCCCGGAAACGACGCCAGCGCCTCCACCACCGACTCGAGCGCGATGCCCAGCCGCAGCGCGGTGAGCACCGCCGCCGCCGAGTTGAGGCCGAGGTGGCGCCCTGGCACTGGTAACGACACCTCGCCCAGCGACCGCCCGTCGAGGCTGGCGACGTATCGCACCCCGGACACCGACGAGGCGACCTCGCTCATGCGCAGGTCGGCGTCGCCGGCGACGCCGTAGGTGAAGACCGTGCCGGGTACCTGCTCGGCCAGCGCTCTCGCACCGGGGTCGTCGGCGCAGGTCACCACGAACCCGTCGGCCGGCACCGCCCGGCAGAACTCGACGAACGCATCTTCGAGGCCGGCGAGGTCGCCGTACGTGTTGAGGTGATCGGCGTCGATGTTCGTCACGATCGCCACGTGCGGGCGGTAGAGCAGGAACGACCGGTCGCTCTCGTCGGCCTCGGCGACGAAGTACTCGCCGGTGCCGTGGTGGGCGTTCGAGCCGACCTCGGAGATCTCGCCGCCGATCACGAAGGACGGGTCCAGGCCGGCGTGCTGCAGGATCAGGGTGGCCATCGAGGTGGTGGTGGTCTTGCCGTGCGTACCGGCGATCGCGATCGTGCGCCGCCCGGCCATGGCGGCGGCGAGGGCCTCGGAGCGGTGCAGCACGCGCAGCCCGCGCGCCCGCGCCTCGACCAGCTCCAGGTGGTCGGCGGGGATCGCGGTGGAGTACACCACGGTGTCCACACCGTCCAGGTTGGACGGTTCGTGTCGCATGTGGATGGTGCCGCCCAGCGCGCGCAGCGCGGCGAGCGCCGGCCAGTCGCGCAGCTCGCTGCCGGAGACCGGGATGCCGCGGGTCAGCAGCAACCGGGCCAGCCCGCTCATGCCCACGCCGCCCACGCCGATCAGGTGCACCCGACCCAGCTCCTCCGCCGTGAGCTGGACGTCCGTGCCGCTCATTTGGAAGCCCTACCTTCAAAGACCGGCGGCAGATTCGCGCTCCGCTTCGCTCCGCGACTCATGCCGCCCTCCCGCCAAAGACCGGCGGCAGATTCGCGCTCCGCTTCGCTCCGCGACTCATGCCGCCACCACCTCGAGGACGAAGGACCGCAGCGCCTCGTCGCCGTCGCGCCGGCCGTACCCGGCGGCCGCGGCGCTCATCGCCGCCAGCCGCGCCTCGTCGCGCACCAGCGGCACGACCATCCGCTCGATCCGGTCCGCAGACAGGTCGGCGTCTTCGACCAGCAGGCCACCGCCGGCCTCCACCACGGGAAGGGCGTTGCGGCGCTGTTCACCGTTGCCCCACGGCAGCGGTACGTAGACCGCCGGCATCCCGACCGCCGCGGTCTCCGCACACGTCATCGCGCCGCCCCGGCACAGCGCCAGGTCGGCCGCCGCGTACCCCAGCTCCATCTCCGGCAGGAACTTCAACGTCACGTACGGCGCCGGCAGGTCCGGCGGGATCTCGACCGGCTCGTTGCGGGCACCGATGATATGTAGCACCTGGATGCCGGCCGCCGTGATCGCCTTCGCGGCGCCGGCCATGGCGAGGTTGATCGACCGGGCACCCTGCGAGGCGCCGAAGACGAACAGCGTGGGCGCGTCCGGGGCCAGCCCGAAATGCGAGCGGGCCCGGGAACGCAGCGCGGCCCGGTCCAGCGTGGCGATCGACTGGCGCAGCGGCACCCCGACGACCCGCCCGTGGCGCAGCGCCGGTGACTGCGTCACCTGGTGCGGGAAGCCCAACGCGAGGTGCTTGGTGAACCGCATCCCGAGACGGTTGGCCACCCCGGGCGGCACGTTCACCTCGTGGATCACGATCGGGGTCCGCCGCCGCCAGGCCGCCAGGTACGCCGGCACTGACACGTACCCCCCGAAGCCCACCACGACCTCGGCGGCGACCTCGTCGAGCACCGCCCGGCTGGCCCGCGCCGCCTTCCACATCCGGTCGGGGGTGCGGATCAGGTCCAGGTTGACCGAGCGGGGAAGCTGGTAGGCCGGCACGTGCCGCAGGTCGTACCCCCGCGGCGGGATGATCTCCGACTCCAGCCCTCGGGGCGTGCCAAGGCAGGTGATCCGTAGGCCGGGATCGTGGCGGCGCAGGCAGTCGGCGAACGCCAGCAGCGGGTAGACGTGGCCGCCGGTACCCCCACCGGCGAGCACCACCGAACGCAGCCCAGTCATCACGGGCTCCTCTCCGCGCCACGCCCCGCCCCTGACCGGGACAGAGCCCCGGACCGGGACCGGGGCAGCGGGGGCAACGGCGCCCAGAGTAGCCGTACCCAGCGACGCGGCGGGCGGGCGTGCAGGGCTCGGGCAGCGTCCGGCTCGGCGCGGGCGAACGAGGTGAGGATGCCCGCCGCGGCGAGCGCCACAACCAGAGCGCTGCCGCCCTCCGAGATGAACGGCAGCGGCAGCCCGGTGATCGGCAGCAGGCCGGTCACGCCGCCGATGTTGATCGTCGCCTGCCCGACCAGCCAGGTCGTGATGCCGGCCGCCACGAGCCGGCGGTACGGGTCGTCGACCCGGCGGGCGATGCGCAGGCCGGTGTAGGCGAGCACGGCGAAGAGGGCCAGCACCACGAAACAGCCCACCACGCCGAGCTCCTCGCCGATCAACGCGAAGATGAAGTCGTTGTGTCCATTGGGCAGCCGCCCCCATTTGGTCCGACTCTCGCCCAGCCCCACGCCGAACCAGCCGCCGCCGGAGATCGCCCACAGGCCGCGGAAGAAGTGGTACCCCTTCTCCTGCGGGTCGGCCGCGGACGGGTCCAGGAACGTGGTCAGCCGGCCCAGGCGGCGATCCTTCTGGCCCGGCAACAGGATCAGCATCGTCATGCCGATCACGGCCACGGTGAACATGCCGGCGAAGACCCGTAGCCGTACCCCGGCCGCCCACAGCAGGCCGACGAAGAGCACCAGCAGGCAGACCATCGTGCCGAAGTCGTTGTACCCGACCAGGATCATCAGCAGCCCGGCCACCGGGAACAGCGGCGTGGCCAGCTCCCGCCAGTGCCCGATCGTCGAGCCCTTGCGCACCAGCACGTCGGCGCCCCACAGCACCAGACCGAGCTTGCCCAGCTCCGACGGCTGCACCTGCAACGGCCCGAAGTACAGCCACTGGTCGTCGCTGTGGAACGGGCCGAGGCTCACCGGCTGGTCGCGCATTGCCGCGATGAGCCCGAGCAGGTCGAGCACGACCATCAGCAGCAGGCACACGACCAGCGCGAGCTGGCTCAAGCCGCGGAAGGTGCGCGCCGGCAGGCGCTGGCAGACCCAGAACGCGACCAGCCCGACCCCGGCCGAGGCGAGCTGCTTGGTGACCGAGGTGAACGCGTTGCCGCTCTCGGCGTACGCCTCGACGCTCGTCGCCGAGAAGACCATGACCAGGCCGATGCCCAGCAGCAGCGCGACGCTGGCCAGCAGCAGGTAGTACGAGGCGAGCGGCCGGTCAAGCAGGCCGCGCAGCACCGCGAGCGGCCCGGTCGTGGACCGGGGTGGCTGCTCCTCAAGCGCCGTGTCAGTCACGGCTCGCGCCGGGCAGCTCCCGCACCGCGGCGGCGAACGCGCCCCCCCGCCGGGCGTAGCTTTCGAACATGTCCAGTGACGCGGCGGCGGGGGCGAGCAGCACGGTGTCTCCGGGGCTCGCCAGCGCGGCCGCGGCGCGTACGACCTGCCCCATCGCCCCATCATCGGTGCTGGCGATGTCAATGACCGGCACCGACGGGGCGTGTCGCGCCAGCGCCGCCGCCACGCGCGCCCGGTCGGCGCCCAGCAGCACCGCGCCGGTCAGCCGATCCGCGACCTGGGCGACCAGGTCACCCACGTCGACGCCCTTGAGCTGGCCGCCGGCGATCCAGACGATCCGGGAGTACGCCGTGAGCGACGCGAGCGCCGCGTGCGGGTTCGTGGCCTTGCTGTCGTCCACATAAGACACCCCGGAAACCGTTGCCACGAAAGCGTTGCGGTGCGGTTCGGGTGTGTACTTCGCCAGCCCTTCGCCGATCGCCTCCGCCGGCACACCGTGTGCTCCTGCCAGGGCGGCGGCGGCCAGCGCGTTGGCGACGTTGTGTGCGCCCGGCGGGCGCACCATGCCGGCCTCGATCAGCGCCGCGCCGGTGGCGTCGACGAGCATCCCGTCGCGGACGCCGAGCTGGCCGGGCGCCGGCGGGCCGAGCGTGAAGCCGACCGCCCGCCCGGGCACCGCACCGAGCAGCGCCGCCACCCGGGGGTCGTCGAGGTTGCCGACCGCGGTACCGCCGCCCTCGGGGGTGGCGGCCCGCCAGATGGCGGTCTTGGCTCCGGCGTACGCCGCGAAGTCGCCGTGCCAGTCGAGGTGGTCGTCGGCGAGGTTGAGCAGCGCCCCGGCCTGCGGCGCGAGCGTGCGGGACCAGTGCAGCTGGAAGCTGGACAGCTCGACGGCGATCACGTCGTACCCGGTCGCCTCGACCAGCGGCTCGCCGATGTTGCCCAGCGCCGCGGAGCGCAGCCCGGCGGCGCGCAGGATGCTGGCCAGCATGGTGACCGTGGTGGTCTTGCCGTTGGTACCGGTGACGGCGAGCCAGGCCGGCGCGTCCGGCCCGCGCAGGCGCCAGGCCAGCTCCGGTTCGCTGTACACGTCGAGCCCGGCGGCCACCGCCCTGGCGGCCAGCGGGTGGTGCGGGGCGAAGCCGGGCGAGACCACCACGTCAGAGACCCCGTCGAGCAGATCGGCCGGCGGCTCGTCGGCCACGACCACCCGGGCACCGGCCGCGGCGAGCCGGACCAGGGCCGGTGTGCTCGCCCGGTCGACGACGGTCACCGTGGCGCCCCGGCGGAGCAGGGCCAGCGCGGCGGCCGTGCCCGCGACACCCGCGCCCGCGACCAGCGTCCCGCTCATTGCCCTCCGTTCGCTCGCTCATCCCCCACTGACGACCCGCAGGAAGTCGGCGTAGAACAAGCCGATCCCGATCGCCACACCGAGCCCGGCGATGATCCAGAACCGGATGACGATGTTGACCTCGCTCCAGCCGGCCAGCTCGAAGTGGTGCTGCAGCGGCACCATCCGGAAGATGCGCTTGCCGGTCAGCCGGTACGAGCCGATCTGCATGATCCAGGTGACCGTGATGATGACGAACAGCAGGCCGATGACCGGCAGCAGCAGCACGGTCTTGGTGGCCAGCGCCAGGCCGGCGATCAGCGAGCCGAGCGCCATCGAGCCGGTGTCGCCCATGAAGATCCGTGCCGGGGAGGCGTTCCACCACAGGAACCCGAAACACGCGGCGGCCGCCGCGGCGGCGATGAGCGCGATCTCCAGCGGGTCGCGGACCACGTACTCGTAGATCCCGCGGTAGTTCTCGTCGGCGCTCCAGTGCCGGTACTGCCAGAAGGCGATCGCGGCGTACGTGCCGATCACCATCACCGAGACCCCGGTGGCCAGCCCGTCCAGCCCGTCGGTGAGGTTCACCGCGTTGGAGAACGCCATCACCACGAAGATGAACAGGGCGATGGCGCCGACCGTACCGATCTTGAACCAGGGGAGGTCGCGGATGAACGACACATGCGTGCTGCCCACCGTCATGGGGGACTTCCCCCTGCTCGGCACGTAGAGCGCGATCACCCCGAAGACCACACCGATCGCGGCCTGGCCGATCAGCTTGGTCTTCATGCTCAGGCCAAGGCTGTTGCGCTTGCGCACCTTCAGGTAGTCGTCGATGAAACCGAGCAGGCCGGTGCAGATGAACAGGCCGAGTATCACCACGCCGGTCGTCGTCGGGCCGCTCGCGCGGATCTGCTCGGCGGGCAGCAGGCCTAATGAGAGGTGACCGACGACGTAGGCGAGCACCGTGGCAACGATGAAGACCACGCCGCCCATGGTGGGGGTGCCCTTCTTGCCCAGGTGGGTCTGCGGGCCTTCGGACCGGATGGGCTGGTCGGCCTTGAGCTGGGTGAACGCGCGGATCGCGATGGGCGTACCGAGGATCGACAGGACGAACGCCACGAACGCGCCGATGATGACCGCTCTCATGCGATCTCCTCACGCAGCGAGTCCGCTATTTCCCAGGTCCGGTACCGCGAGCCCTTCACCAGCACCACGTCGCCCGCCCGCAGCTCCTCGCGCAGCAGCGCGACCGCCGCCTGCTGATCGGTCACCTGCACCGCCTTCCCTCCCCAACTCCCAACGGCCGCCGCGCCGGCGCCGATCGGCGCGGCCGGCTCGCCGACCACGACGATCCGGTCCACGCCGAGCTGGGCGGCCAGCCGCCCCACGCCCTCGTGACCGGCGCGCTCGTGGTCGCCGAGCTCGGCGAGGTAGCCCAACACCGCGACGGTCCGCCGCCGGCGCCCGATCGCCACCAGCGCGTGTAGCGCGGCGGCGGTGGACGCCGGGTTGGCGTTGTACGAGTCGTCGATGACCGTGACACCGTCGCTACGTTCGAAGACATCCATCCTTCGGCTGGAGGTCAGCCGCAGATCGCCGAGAGCGAGGGCGACGTCCGGTAGCGCCATCCCCGCCTCCATGGCCACCGCGGCCGCGAGCAGCGTGTTGCCGACCTGGTGCCGGCCGGCCAGCGCCAACCGCACCGGTACTCGCCCGTCGGCTCCCACCAGCGTGTACGCCGCCCGCCCGGCCGGATCGAGCTGGACCTGTTCGGCGCGGGGCAGCGCGTCGGGCGCCTCGCCGGCGAGGACCACCCGCGCCACAGCGCGCACGGCCATCGCCCGTACCCGTTCGTCGTCGGCGTTGAGCACGGCAACGCCGCCCGCCGGCAGCTCCTCGACGAGCTCCGCCTTTGCCTCGGCGATGTGTTCCACCGAGCCGAACTCGCCGATGTGGGCGACCCCGACGTTGACCACGACGCCGATGCGCGGCGGTGCGATCCGGCACAGGTAGCGCAGGTGCCCGGGGCCGCGCGAGCCCATCTCCAGAACCAGGAACCGGGTGTCGGCGGTGGCCTTGAGGACCGTGTGCGGCAGGCCGAGCTCGTTGTTGAACGAGCCGGAAGGCGCGACCGTGGCGCCCAGCCGGCCGAGGAGCTGGGCGATGAGGTCCTTGGTGGTGGTCTTGCCCGACGACCCGGTGATCCCGACGACGGTCAGGCCCGGCAGCCGGTCGAGCACCGCGCGGGCGAGCCGGCCCATCGCGTCGAGCGCGTCGGCGACCACGAGCATCGGTACGCCCGGCACGGCGCGAGTGCCCAGCGCCGCCACGGCTCCGTCGGCGACCGCCTTCGCCGCGTAGTCGTGACCGTCGACGTTGGCGCCGGGGAACGCCACGAACAGCCCGCCCGGACCGACCAGGCGCGAGTCGAACTCGACCGGCGCGCTCACCCGTACTCCCGGGTCCGCATCCACCAGCTCGGCCCCGACGGCGTCCGCGATCTCGGCGAGGGTGAGCGGGATCATCGGTACCCGCCCTGGGCATTCCGGTTCCGGCCGCTTGACCGCGGACTCCGCTCCGCTGGCGGCCGTTGCGAGGCCCCGGTGAAGCGGGCGGTCAGCGCGGCGGTCAGCTCCGTCCGGTCGTCGAACGGGTGCACCTGCCCGGCCACCTCCTGACCGCGTTCGTGGCCCTTGCCGAGCAACGCGACCACGTCGCCGTCGCCGGCGCGGCGCACCGCCTCCTCGATTGCGGCCCGGCGTCCGGCCACCTCGACCACCTCGGCGCCGCCGGCGGCGCGGGCGCCGCGCAGCACCTCGGCCCGGATCGCCGCCGGGTCCTCACCGCGCGGGTTGTCGTCCGTGACCACCACCAGGTCGGCGCCCCGAGCGGCGGCCGCACCCATCAGGGGCCGCTTGCCGCGGTCGCGGTCGCCGCCCGCGCCGATGACGCAGATGAGCCGGCCGGTACCGACGCCGCGCAGCCCGGCGAGCACCGCCACGATGGCGTCCGGCTTGTGGGCGTAGTCGACCACGCCGAGCACCGAGCCCGGCGCGGTGACCCGCTCCAGCCGGCCCGGTACGCCGGGGCAGGCGGCGACCCCGACCGCCGCGACCCTGGCGTCGATCCCGATCGTGGTCAGCGCCGCGATCGCCAGCAGCGCGTTGGCGACGCTGTGCCGGCCCGGCATCGCCACACCGGCCTCGACGGCCACGCCGGCCGGCCCGTGCGCCACGAACCACTGACCGTAGCCGGACTCCTTGACGTCGGCGGCGTACCAGTCGGCGCCGGGCGCGCCAGACGCCGAGTAGGTGACGGTGCCGTCGCGGACGAGCCGCCGGCCGCCCTCGTCGTCGGCGTTGACGATCTCGGCCCGGCAGCGGCCGTCGAACAGGCGCGCCTTGGCCTCGAAGTACTCCTCGGCGTCTGCGTGGAAGTCGAGATGGTCGACGCCGAGGTTGGTGAACCCGCCCACGGCGAAGCGCACGCCCTCCACGCGCCCGAGCGCCAGGGCATGGCTGGACACCTCCATGGCGACCGCCGTCACGCCCCGCTCCAGCGCCGCGGCGAACGCGGCGTGCAGGTCGGTCGCCTCCGGTGTGGTGCGGGCGCTGTCGACCACCAGGTCGGCCAGCCGGGTCTCGACGGTACCGATCAGGCCCGCGGCCAGGCCGGCCGCGCGCAGCCCGGAGTCCAGGAGGTACACCGTGGAGGTCTTGCCGGCGGTGCCGGTGATCCCGATGACGGACAGCTGCTTGGTCGGTTCGCCGTACACCCGGTCGGCCACCACCCCGAGCACCGCGCGGGGGTCGGCAACGACGAGCGCCGGCAGCCCGGCGCTCGCCGCGGCGGACGCACCGGCCGGGTCGGTGAGGACGGCGACCGCGCCGGCGTCCGCCGCCGCCGGGACGAACTCCGCGCCGTGGCGGTGCTGGCCGGGCAGGGCGGCGTACAGGTCGCCGGGGCGCACGTCGGCGCTGGCATGGGTCACACCGGTGACGACGGCCGCGTGCGCGGGCCGGGGTGCGCGGAGCAGCGCGGCCAGGTCGCGTAGCGGCGTGGCGGGCACGCTGCCGGGACGCGGATAGCCGGACACGGGGCTAGACCCTACCGGTCCCGCGCCCCGGCGCCGACACGGCCGGGCCGCTCACCGCCCGCAGCGACTCGGCCAGGTTGCCGCGAGCATCTAGAATCATCGATCCCCATCTCCTACGCTGAGGGCGCGTGCGGCGAGCAGGGAGGACCGGGATGAAACAGCTTCTCATCAGTCGGCGGCGGATGTTTGGCGTGCTCGGCGGCGCAGCGCTCGCCCTGGTGTTCGGGGTGTCGGTCGCCCCGGCGGTCCAAGCCGCCGAGGGCACCGTGCTCGGCGCCGGCCAGGACGGCGCGATCCCCGGCTCGTACCTGGTGGTGCTCAAGGATGCCGCCATGTCGGCACAGGGCGTGAACGCCAGCGCCGCCAGCCTCGCCGCGCGCCACGGCGGTACGGTCGCCGCCACCTTCACCGCGGCGCTACGGGGCTTCTCGACGAGGATGAGCGAGCAAGCCGCCCGCCGTCTCGCCGCCGACCCTGCGGTGGCCTACGTCCAGCAGGACACGTTGGTGCGGCTGGTCGACACGCAGACCAACCCGCCCTCGTGGGGGCTGGACCGGGTCGACCAACGCAGCCTGCCGCTGAGCAGCTCGTACACGTTTCCGAACACCGCCTCCAACGTGCACGCGTACATCATCGACACCGGCGTGCTCATCTCCCACAACGACTTCGGCGGCCGGGCCAGCCACGGCCGTGACACGGTGAGCGAGGACAACGACTCCACCGACTGCAACGGCCACGGCACCCATGTCGCCGGCACGGTGGGCGGCACGACGTTCGGCATCGCCAAGGGCGTACGGATCGTCGGCGTGCGCGTGCTCAGCTGCAGCGGCAGCGGTACCACCACGGACATCGTGCAGGGCATCGACTGGGTGACCGCAAACGCGATCAAGCCGGCGGTCGCGAACATGAGCCTCGGCGGCGGCCCCAACAGCGCGCTGGACAACGCCGTCGCCAACTCCATCGCGTCGGGCATCACGTACGCGATCGCGGCGGGCAACTCCAACGCGGACGCGTGCAACTTCTCGCCGGCCAGGACGCCCGCGGCGATCACGCTCGGCGCGACCGCGATCAACGATGCGCGAGCTTCCTTCTCCAACTTCGGCCCGTGTGTCGACCTGTTCGCACCCGGAGTGAGCATCACGTCGGCCTGGTTCTCCTCGAACTCGGCCACCAACACGATCAGCGGTACGTCGATGGCCACACCGCACGCGTGCGGGGTGGCAGCGCTGATCCTCGGGGCCAACCCGTCCTTCACCCCGCAGCAGGTCCGCGACCGGATGGTCGCCGACGCCACCACGGGCGTGGTGACCAGCCCCGGCACCGGCTCACCCAACCGGCTGCTGTTCGTCAACAACGGCGGCGGCCCGACACCCGCCAACCGGTTCGAGGCGGAGAACGCCGAGCTTTCGCAGGCGGTGGCGGCGACCAACCACTCCGGCTTCAGCGGCACCGGCTTCGTCGACTACAACAACGTGTCCGGCAGCTTCGTGCAATGGCAGGTCCCCGCGCAGACGACCGGCCGGTACCGGCTGACGTTCCGGTACGCCAACGGATCGACCGCCAACCGGCCGATGAGCATCGCGGTCAACGGCACGCTGGCCGCCGGCGAGTTCGTCTTCGCGCCCACCGGGAGCTGGGACACCTGGGCCAACACCACCACGACCGTGACGTTGAACGCCGGGAGCAACGCGATCCGGGCCACCGCCGTCACCGCCAGCGGCGGGCCGAACGTCGACTTCCTCGACGTCGACCCGCTGTCTTCGGCCATCCGGTACGAGGCGGAGAACGCCACCTGTGACGGGACCATCGACTCCGACCACCCGGGCTTCTCCGGTACCGGATACTGCAACACGTTCAACCAGGTCGGCAGCCGGGTCGAGTGGACCGTGGTCCTCGCACAGGCCGGGTCGGTGACGCTGACCATCCGGTTCGCCAACGGTTCGACCGCCAACCGGCCGATGAACCTCTCGGTCAACGGGGTGGTCGTCACCCAGCTGGCCTTCGCCCCGACCGGAGCCTGGACCAACTGGGCCACCACCACCGCCACGGCGACCCTGCCCGCCGGGACCAGCATGATCCGGGCCACGGCCACCACCTCGGGTGGCGGGCCGAACGTCGACTACCTGGAGACGTCGTAACGCGTGCTCGCCTCCGGCGTCAGCCGCTGACCGTGAACGTCGGCGCCGGGGTCGTGCTGGGCGGAACCTGGTAGTAGCCGAGCGTGAAGCCCATCATGTCGCGGAACGCGGGACCCGCGACCGCACCGCCGGTACCGGCCGGGGTGTGGGCGAAGACCGCGATTACGTAGCGGGGCGCCTCGGCGGGTGCCATGCCGACGAACGAGGCGACGTTGCCGGCGACGTACCTGCCGTCGACCACGCGCAGGCCGGTGCCCGTCTTGCCGGCGACGCGGTACCCGGAGATCGCCGCGCTGCGGCCGGTGGCGCCGTCCAGCGTCACCACGGCCTCCAGCATGCCGCGCAGCGCTGTCGCGTTCTCGGCCGACAGCACCCGACGGGTACCCGCGGGCGGGCACGGCGCCGTCGCGCCATCCGCGGCGATCTTGGCCTTGAGCAGGTGCGGCTGGACCCACACCCCGTTGTTGGCGATGGTCGCGTAGATCGCGGCCATCTGCAGCGGCGTCACCGCGATGCCATGGCCCACCGGGATCGAGCCGTAGCTCGACCCGCTCCACCGGTCGGGCGGCTGCACCAGGCCGGAGGCCTCGCCGGGCAGGCCCTCCCCGGTCGGCTTCCCGAGCCCGAACCCCCGCTGGTACTCGTAGAGCCGCTGGGCGCCGAGCTCCTGGGCGATCGTGATGGTGCCCACGTTCGAGGAGTACGCCAGGATCGCCGGCAGCGTGATCCGGGTACCGGCCGGGAACGGGTGGTCGTCCTCGAACTCGGTGTCGCCTTTGCGGATCCTCGGGCTGACCGGGACCGTGGAGTCCGGCCGTACCACGCCCTCCTGCAGTGCCGCGCTCAGCGTGATGACCTTCGCCACGGAGCCGGGGTCCACCACGATCTGGGTCGCCGCGTCGATCCGGGCGCTGGTCGGGGCGTTGAACGGGTCGGCGGCGTCGTAGCTCGGGTAGCTTGCCTGGGCCAGCACCTCGCCGGTACGCACGTCGAGCACGACAGCCGCGCCGAAGTACGCCTTCCGGTCGCGCATCCGGTTGGCCAGGATGTTCTGGATCTCGTACTGCAGGTCCCGGTCGACGGTCAGCTGCAGCGAGGTGCCGGGCCGCGCCGGGGTCTCCTGCCGGTACCCGCCGGGGATCTCCTGGGCGAGCTTGCCGTCGCCGGTCTCGAAGACCCGCATGCCGTCGACCCCGCGCAGCACGTCGTCGTAGGCGGCCTCCAGGCCGGCGAGGCCGGTCAGTTCCCGGTTGGTGAACCCGACGAGGTTCGCGGCAAGGTCATGGCCTGGCACGTCACGGCGCTCGTCGCGGCGTACCCGTACGCCGGCGAGGTTCATGGCGGTGATGCGGTCTCCAGTGGCGATGTCCACGCCCCGGGCCAGGTACTCGAACCGCACCTCGGTGCCGTCCTCGCGCTTGTGCGGGCGCAGCTTGGCGACCAGCTCCGAGACGGGTACGCCCAGCAGCGGCGAGAGCGCCTCGGCCGCGCGCTGCGGGTCCTCGACCTGGCCGGGGTCGCCGTAGACGTAGCGCGCCTCGACGCTGTGGACCAGCGCGGCACCGGTCCGGTCGTAGATCGCCCCGCGCGGCGCGGGCAGCGGCACCTCGTGCAGCCGGTCGCTGAGCCCCTGAGCGGCGTAGGTCTTGGCGTCGGTGAGCTGGAGCTCGACCAGCCGAAGCGCGATGAGGGTGAACAGCGCGAGGGCGAGGACGGTGCCGAACCGCAGGCGACGCTGCGGCTCGCCCAGCCGCGGCGGGCGCTTGGGCCGCACCGGCCGGCGCGGGACCGGGCGGCGCGCGGCCGGCCGCCCCTGGACGGGCTGGCGGGCCGGCCGCCGGGCGGGCCGTGCAGCGGCCTGGCGCGTGGACCCGGCCCGGCTCCCGGACCCGGCACGGCTCGCGGACCCGGCCCGGCTCGCGGACCCGGCTCGGCCACCACCCCCCGGCGTGGCCCGGCCGGTTTCCGCGGTCTTGCGCGCGCCACGCCGCGCCGCCGCCGGCTCGGCACCACCCTGCAGGACGCGCAGCGCCGGGCGGAACGGATCGGCCGAGTCAGCGTGCTCCCGTACGGTCCGTCCCCGAGGGCTGTAGCGGCGCGCGTCGGCCAGCCCGCCACGCGGCGCCGCGGCCGAAGCGCCTGCGGGAGCGCCCGCTGAAGCGCCTTCGCCCTGCCCGCCGCCCTGCCGGCGCCCGGACGTGCGGCGCGGGTCCGGCGGGCGGGGTGGCATGGTTCACCGCCCCGCCTGCGCGGGTCCGCTCGCGCTGGGCGCACCCGTCGCCGGCTTCGGGAACCCCAGGACAGTTCCGTCAGACAGCCGCAGGTACGCCGGCTCGCTGCGCACCAAGCCCAGCCGGCGCGCCGCCGCCGCGAGGTTGCCGGGCGAGGACAGCGCGGCCAGGTCCTGTCCGAGCTGCGCCTCCTGCTGGTCGAGCAGGCCTTGATGGGCCTGCAGGTCGTTGAGCCGGAACGCGTCCTCGTTGATCTTCGTGTTGAGCGTCAGGATGCCGAGCACCCCGGAGATCACCAGGAAGAGCACCAGCGTCACGAACGGCGCGCGCGGCGCGGTCACCGGGACCGGCGGCGCCACCCGAAGGCGCGGCGACGCGACGGCCTCGCGCGCCCGCTCGGCGCCGCCCCGCTCGGGGCCGCCCCGCTCGGGCGTGAGCGCGGTGCTGCCGACTGTGTCGAACCGGCGGTCCGACGGGTACGCGCGATCCAAAGACCCGGCGGCGTTTCGCGCGGCGCCCGTGGTCCGACCCCCCGACCACGGTGTAACCTGCTGCCGCCGGTACGGCAGTGTCGTCATGTTGTTTCACCCCTTTCGCAACTGATCAGGTTGCCTTGCGGACGGTTCGCCACCCTGAGCCGACGACGACCGTCCATTCCTTGACCCGGGGCGCTGGTTCGCAGTCAGCGCACCGGGCTGATGCATTGCCTTCGGCCGGCGCGGTGGCCGGGGCTTGCGCCCCGGCCGTTCCGCGCCAGCGGGGCCGGCCCGGCCGCCGGCCCGATCGATGCGTTCCGCCGCCCGCAGCCGGACGGACGTGGCCCGCGGGTTGGCCGCGACCTCCCGGGCACTGGCTTGCTCCGCGCCCCGGGTGAGCAGCCGTAGCGTCGGCCCGCTCCCGGGCAGCTCCACCGGCAGGTCCACCGGTCCGGCTGGCTTGGCTCGCGCGGTCAGCGCCCGCTTGACCAGCCGGTCCTCCAGCGAGTGGTACGCCAGCACGACGATCCGACCGCCGACCGCCAGCGAGTCCAGCGCCGCCGGCAGTGCCCGTTCCAGCGCCTCCAGCTCACCGTTGACCTCGATCCGCAGCGCCTGGAACGTGCGTTTCGCCGGGTGCCCGCCGGTCCGCCGGGCCGGTGCCGGGATGGCGTCGCGAACCAGCTCGGCCAGCCGCTCCGAGGAGGTCAGCGGAGCCTTGGCCCGCTCCCGCACGATCGCGGCCGCGATGCGCGAGGCGAACCGCTCCTCGCCGTACACCCGCAGGATCCGCGCGAGGTCCGCGGCGCTGTAGGTGTTGACCACCTCCTCGGCCGTGCGGCCCCGGCTCTGGTCCATCCGCATGTCCAGGGGCGCGTCCTGGGCGTACGCGAAACCGCGCGCCACCTCGTCGAGCTGCATCGAGGAGACGCCGAGGTCGAACAGCGCCCCCTGCACGGCGGCGATGCCCAACCCCTGCAGCACCTCGGGCAGCTCGTCGTAGACGGCGTGCACCAGGTGCGTACGCCCGGCGAAGCGCGCCAGCCGCGCCTGCGCGAGCCGCAGCGCCTGTGGATCCCGGTCGAGGCCCACCAGCGTGGCGTCCGGATGCGCGGCGAGCACCGCCTCGGCGTGCCCGCCGAGCCCGAGCGTGGCGTCGACGTGCACGGCACCGGGCGTGGCCAGGGCGGGAGCGAGCAGCTCGAGACACCGCTCGAGCAGTACGGGTACGTGCGCCCCCATCCCGACCCCCTGTGAGGAAACCGTCGCACGGCTGCGGTTCGCGGCCGCAGGCCGTCGTCGGCTGGTTCGCGGTCGCCGAGGCGTACCGCCAGATCCCCATCCGCTCGTTCGCCTGGCACCGGGGAAGGGGCGTCAGGTGCTTGAAGCGGCTGGAGATCTCGCGGTACGCCGGGAGACCGTGCCGTGCTGTTTGGTGAGGGGTCGGCGCTTGCCCGTCACAACCCGCCGGGCAGCACCCCCTCCTCGATGTCGGAGAAGGCTTCCTCGCTCTCGCTGAGGTAGCTCTCCCACGCTTGTCGATCCCAGACCTCAACCCGGGTGCTCGCCCCGATCACGACAAGCTCGCGGTCCAGCCCGGCGTACTCGCGCAGATGGCCCGGGATCGTCACCCGGCCCTGCTTGTCGGGCACCTCGTCGTATGCGCTGGCGAAGAACACCCGGCTGTAGGCCCGGGCCGCCTTGTGCGTCATTGGCTGCTCACGTAGCTGCTCGGCGATCCGGGCGAACTCGGCGACCGGGAACACGTACAGGCAGCGCTCCTGCCCTTTGGTGATCACGACACCTCCCGCCAGCTCGTCACGGAACCTCGCCGGAAGGATCAGCCGGCCCTTGTCGTCCAGGCGAGGAGTGTGGGTGCCGAGAAACATCGACCCCACCTCCTTCCCGCGTGGACGCGAGCTCCCCCTGGAGGCCGGCAGAGCCGCCCCGGCTCGCCAATGCGCACCACTCTACTCCACTTCCCTCCACCGTCAACGTGAAACCGGCGGCCGTCCTCGCGAAGATCGACGGGGATGCGCAGGTCATACGCTGTGGCGCGGGGTGGAGGGGGTACCCTTCCGCAGACCCTCGTCGCGATTCCGACAGCGGCCCGCCGCCTCGCAAACGGGTACGAACCGGATGACCGACCGCTTCGCACCCTCTGCGGTGGAGGAAAGTGGGGGCCGGGACGCCAAGTTGATCAAGAACGGCTGCTTGCGAGGGCGGTGGGGTGTGCGCGGACGTGGGCGGTAGGGTCTGCGCAACCGATCCCATCATCGGCATGCCGGGAAGCGAGATGACGGACAAGAAGCTGCCGCTGCGAGCCAAGATCGCCAGCTCCCTGTCCCGTAGCGCGGCCGCCCTGTCGCGCGCCGCCGGACGCGGCGACGGCTCGGTGATCGGCGGCAAGATCGGGCTGATGCTCGACCCGAACCTGCTGGCCAACCTGGCCGCGGGACGGCAGATCGCGCTGATCTCCGGCACCAACGGCAAGACCACAACGACCCGGCTGACGGCCGCGGCGATGGGGGTGCTCGGCGACGTCGCCACGAACAGCCTGGGCGCCAACATGCCGACCGGGCACACCACCGCGTTGGCCAAGGCGGGGCACACGCCCTACGCCGTGCTCGAGGTCGACGAGCACTACCTCGACCAGGTGCTCACCGCGACCCACCCGCTGGTGGTCGCGCTGCTCAACCTCAGCCGCGACCAGCTCGACCGGGCCAAGGAGGTCGCGATGATGGCGGCGCTCTGGCGCACCGCGTTACGCGACCGCGATGTGCACGTGGTCGCCAACGCCGACGATCCGATGGTCACCTGGGCGGCCGACGTCGCCGGCTCGGTCACCTGGGTCGCCGCGGGCCAGCGCTGGCACGACGACTCGTGGGTCTGCCCCGAGTGCGGCGCCCACATCGAGCGCTCCGGCGAGGAGTGGCACTGCATCACCGGCGACCTGCGCCGCCCGATTCCACAGTGGACCGTCCGGGACGGCGGGGTGGTGGACCCGACCGGCATGTTCCACCCCGTCGAGCTGCAGCTGCCGGGCCGCGTCAACCGGGCCAACGCCGCCACCGCCCTCGCCGTCGCGGGACATTTCGGCGTACGGGTGGAAGACGCGCTGCCCCGCCTGGCCCAGGTCACCTCGATCGCCGGCCGGTATGCCACCGTGGTGCGCGACGGGCGCACGATCCGGCTCCTGCTCGCCAAGAACCCGGCCGGCTGGCTGGAGGCCTTCGACATGGCGGAGGACGTGCCGACCCTGCTGTCGATCAACGCGCGCGACCCCGACGGGCTGGACACCTCCTGGCTCTACGATGTGGACTTCTCGCCGCTGCGCGGCCGGCGGGTGCTGATCACCGGCGACCGGGCGATGGACCTCGCGGTACGGCTGGAGGTCAACGACGTACCGTTCGAGCACACCCCCTCGTTCACCAAGGCGCTGGCCGCTGTGCCGCCCGGGCGGCTCGAGGTGATCGCCAACTACACGGCGTTCCAGGACATCCGGGCGGAGCTGGATCGTGTCAACTGAGAGCGAGCTGCGGCTGGTCTGGGTCTACCCCGACCTGCTGTCGACCTACGGCGACCGTGGCAACCTGCTGATCCTGGCCCGCCGCGCCCACCTGCGCGGGCTGCCGGTGGAGTGCGTGGAGGTGCGCTCCGACCAGACGCTGCCCGCCGAAGGCGACATCTACCTGCTCGGCGGCGGTGAGGACGGGCCGCAGGCCCTCGCGGCGCAGCGGCTGACCGCCGATGGCGGCCTGCACCGGGCCGTCGCCCGGGGCGCCGTGGTGTTCGCCGTCTGCGCCGGGTACCAGCTGCTCGGCGCCTCGTTCTATGCCAAGGGCGCCAAGTGCGCCGGCCTTGCACTGCTCGACCTGTACTCCGACCGCGGCCCGACCCGGGCCGTCGGTGAGCTGGCCGGCGACATCGACCCGCGCCTGGGCCTGCCGGCGCTCACCGGGTTCGAGAACCACGGCGGGCGGACCCACCTGGGCCCCGGCGTGAGCGCGCTGGCGAAGGTGACGGTAGGCGTCGGCAACGACGGGCAGGGCGAAGGGGCGTGGCAGGGCAAGGTGCTCGGCACGTACTCTCACGGCCCGGCGCTGGCCCGCAACCCTGACCTAGCCGATCTGCTGCTGCACTGGGCGACCGGCATCGCGCTGGAGCCGGTCGACGACACCTGGCCCAGCCGCCTGCGCGAGGAGCGCCTGGCCGCCGTAGCGCGCTGATCCCGCCCGAACCATGACAACCTCCGCCGGGGCCGTCGTCGTCTCATCTACCGATCGGCGATGTACTGGAGGGCCCCATGTTGGACGACGCCCTGGAGGCGGGTTCACCCCGTCGTGCGGTGGCCGCGGCGCTCGGCGCGGCGATCGTCGGCGCGGTCGTCGTGCCGCTCACCACGCCGGGCCTCGGCTGGCCGCTGGCCGGGCTCGCGATGGCTGGGGCCGTCTGGCTCAACCGGGGCCGCGGCCCGCGGCGCTGGCAGGCCTGGGCCGGCGCGATGCTCTGCCTCGCACTCCTGGCGGTCGGGGCGCTGCGGGCCGCGGGATGGCTGTTGTGGCTGTGCGTCCTCGCCTCGCTGGCCCTGGCCTCGCTGGCGCTCGCCGGGTCGGGATCCACCTGGCGCAGGCAGCTCAGCGGCATGGCCGCGCTACCGGCCGCGGTGTTCCAGTCCATCGGATGGGTCGCCATGGCCGTTCCGGACCGCGACGACACCCGCGCCGAGCACGGCCGTCGGGTGGGCCGTGGCCTGCTCATCGGGCTGTGCCTGCTGGTCCTGTTCGGCGGGCTGTTCGCCAGCGCCGACGCGGTCTTCGCCGACCTGCTAAGCCGGGCCGTCCCGCGCCTGGCCCCGGCCCGGATCGCGGCTGCGGTACTGGTATTCGTGATCGTCAACGGGCTGACCACCGGCGCGATCTACCTGGTCGTGCGCGGAGGAGGCCGGACCGACGAGAGCGACGCTGACGAGGAGGAGCCGGTCGAGACTGGCGGGCGCTGGCCCCTGCTCGACTGGGCCATCCCGCTCGCCCTGCTCGACGCGCTGTTCGCGGTCTTCGTCGCAGTACAGCTCACCGTTCTGTTCGGCGGCCACGGCTACGTGCTCGGGCCGGGTGGTCCGACGTACGCCGAGTACGCCCGCAACGGGTTCTGGCAGCTGGGCCTCGCCACCCTGCTGACGCTGGCGGTCATCGCCGCGGTCGGCTACCGGGCCGCCCGCGAGCGGCGCCGCGACCGGCTGGCGATCCGCGTGCTCGGCGGCGCGTTGTGCGTACTGGCGTTGGTCGTCGTCGCGTCGGCGCTGCGGCGCATGGCGCTCTACGCCGACGCGTACGGCTTCACCCGGCTGCGCCTGGCGGCGTTCACCGGCGAGCTCTGGCTCGGCCTGCTCTTCGTGCTGCTGCTCGTGGCCGGAGTACGGCTGGGCGGTGCGCGCTGGCTGCCCCGTGCGGCGACGGCTACCGCGGCGGCGGTGCTGCTGGCCCTGGTGGCGATCAACCCTGACGCCTACATCGCCCGTACGATCATCGACCGGTACCGGCACGACGGGCATCTCGACGCCAACTACCTCAGCCACCTGTCCGCCGACGCGGTGGCCGAGATCGACCGGCTCCCCGAACCGCAGCGCTCCTGCACGCTCGTGCTCATCGCCGACCGCCTGGCCGAGCCCGACCCGTGGTACGCCTACAACGCCGCCCGCGAACAGGCTCGCGCACTGCTCGCCGCCCGTCCGGTGCCACCCGGCACCCAACCGTGCGAGATGGTGTTCCGGTGAGACGGCTGCCGACCTACGTCGAAGCCGACGCCGGGATGGCGACCGACGGCGCCACCGCCGCCTGGACCTTCGACGTCGACCTGTGGGGACGCTGTGGTCAAGGCATGGACGAGCCGACCGCGTTGGCCGCGCTCGTGGCCGAGGTGGGCGCGGACGTTCGTCCGATCGTCGTCGGCCGCCGCGCGCGACGACACGGTCGCGCTGGTGACCTCGTGCTCGCCCGAGGTGCTCGACTACGACGACGCGGCGCGGGTGCTCCCGTCCTGGGCGCGCTGGCGTACCTTGCGCCAGATGGCCTGGCATCTAGCCGACACCGAGAGCCGCTACTACCTGCCCTGCCTGGGGCTGCCCTACCGGGAACCGGAACCGGACCTGCTCGCTGAGCTCGCGGCGTCGGCGGAACATGTACGAGCCTGGGTACGCAGAATGGATGCCGACCTGGTGTGCCGCCACCGGCACGAGACGTGGACGACCGCCAAAGTGCTGCGGCGGCTGGCCTGGCACGAGCGTTCAGAGCTGGTCACCATGCACCGCCTCGCCGCGCGCGCGGCGGCCGCGGTCAGGACGCGAGGCGCGTAGACCAGAACTCGTCGAACCGAATGGCGTTCATCGGGCCGGCTTCCCCCTGCGTCGCTCCATCTACCTGAACGCCTTCATCGCAGCACGACGCTGTTTATGTTTTGTGTAGACGGCCTTTATGGCCGTCGATTAGGTTGCGCAGCGGAGGGGGACGCTTCGCCGGGGGGATGGAACGTGGGCTCGGTGACCGCCGTGGCGGCGGGTCGGGTACGCATCGAGGTGCTCGGCCGGGTCCGCGTCTGGCGGGGCGACCAGGAGCTGCGCGTCGGACCGCCACGCCAGCAGGCAGTGCTCAGCGTCCTCGCGCTACGCGCCAACCACGCGGTCTCGCGGGACGAGATCGTCGACGCGGTCTGGGGTGACCGGCCACCGGCGAGCGCGGTCAACGGCGTACACCTCTACATCGGTGCGCTGCGGCAGATCCTGGAGCCGGAACGGCGGCGCGGCGACACCCGCCGGCTGCTGGCCGGCATCCGGTCGGGGTACCTGCTCCGGCTTGAGCCCGGCCAGCTCGACCTGGACCTGCTCCGGGAGCGGCTGCAAACCGCGCAGCAGCGGTCCGCCGCCGGTGAGCTGGCCGGCGCGGTCGATGCGTTCGACGCGGCCCTGGGGCTCTGGCACGGAACGCCGTTGGCCGGTATCTCGAGTCCGTTCGCGGACGCTGAACGGCTACGCCTGGGCGAGCTGCGGCTGGCCGCGATCGAGGATCGGGCCGAGGCAATGCTCGGCCTGGGACGCCACGCCGAGCTGGTCGCCGAGCTGTCCGCGCTCGCGGCAGAGCACCCGCTGCGGGAACGGCTCCGCGGCCTGCTGATGGCCGCGCTCTCCCGCAGCGGGCGGCAGGCCGACGCGCTGGCGTTGTTCGCCGACACCCGCCGGCTGCTGGTGGGCGAGCTGGGCATCGAACCCGGTCCGCAGCTACAGCGGCTGCACCACCAGATCCTGAACAACCAGGAGATCGACCTCGGGGTACCGGTCCACCGCCCGGTCAGCCATGGTGCCAGACCGCCGGTCCGACCGGTCGTACCGCGGCAGCTGCCGCCAGCGGTACGCCACTTCGCCGGCCGGGCCGATGAGCTCGACGCGCTGACGCGGTTGGCGACGGAGGCCGGCGAGGCGGCGGTCATCACGGCGATCCACGGCACCGCGGGGATCGGCAAGACCGCGCTCGCCGTGTACTGGGCGCACCAGGTGGCCGACCGGTTCCCCGACGGCCAGCTCTTCGTGAACCTGCGCGGCTTCGACCCGACCGGCGAGGCGATGGCGCCGAGGGAGGCCATCCGGGGGTTCCTGGACGCGTTCGAGGTACCCGCCGACCGCATCCCGGCTGGCCTGCAGGCGCAGGTCGGGCTCTACCGCAGCCTGCTCGCCGGCAAGCGGGTGCTGGTGGTGCTCGACAACGCTCGCGATGTCGAGCAGGTAGGCCCGTTGCTGCCCGGCGCGCCCGGCTGCCTGACGGTGGTCACCAGCCGGAACACCCTCACCGGCCTGGTCGCCGCGCAGGGCGCCCAGCCGCTCATGCTGGACCTGCTCACCACCGACGAGGCCAGGCAGCTGCTGATGTTGCGGCTGGGCGCCGCGCGGGTCGCCGGGGACTCCACGGCAGTCGACGAGATCATCGGCCGGTCTGCCCGGCTGCCGCTGGCGCTGGCACTGGTCGCGGCGCGCGCGACCGTCTCCCCCAAGCTGCCGCTCACCGCGCTGGCGAGCGAGCTGCGCCAGGCTTCCAGCCGGCTCACCGCGTTCGACACCGGGGACCCGACCAGCGACGTGCGCGCGGTGTTCTCCTGGTCCTACCGGATGCTCAGCGACGGGGCCGCGCGATTGTTCCGGTTGTTCGGCCTGCATCCCGGCCCCGACCTGGGCGACCGGGCCGCCGCCAGCCTCGCCGCCATGGATCTTGCCGATGTCCGGCCGCTGCTCGCCGAGCTGCTCAGCGCACATCTGATCACCGAGCACCCGCCCGGGCGGTACGGCCTGCATGATCTGCTCCGCGCCTACGCCAGCGAGCTGGCGGAGGTGGTCGACCCCGACACCCAGGCGACCAGGCATCGAATGCTCGACCACTACCTGCACACCGCTGACGCCGCCGCCCACCTGCTCAACCCGAGCCGCGACCCGATCAGTCTGGATCCGCCGCGACCCGGCGTGGCCGTCGAAGAGCTCGACGGCTCCGGGGCGGCTCGAGCCTGGTTCACCGCGGAGTACCGCACGCTGCTCGGGCTCGTCGACCTGGCCGCCGCCCGCGGGTTCGACGTGCCCGCCTGGCAGCTCGCCCGTAGCCTGATGGACTTCGCCGACCGGCGTGGCCATTGGGAGGAGTGGGTCGCTGTCCTCGGCGTCGCGCTGGCCGCGGCACGGCGGGCGGAGGACCGGATCGGTCAGGCATTCGCCCACCGCGGCCTGGCGCTCACCCACGGCCGGCTGGGCAACCCCGCCGAGTCCGCCGCGCACTACGAGCGGGCCGCGGGGATCTACGAGGAACTCGGCGAAACGGTCGGGCTGGCGCACAGCCGTCGGGGCCTCGGCTGGCTGTTCGTCCAGGAGCATCGCTACCAGGACTCGCTCGTTCATTTCGAGCGCGCTCTCGACCTGTACGCGACGGCCGGCCACGGAGTCGGTCAGGCCCGCTGCCTCAACGCCATCGGCTGGTGCCATGCCCAGCTCGGCGACTTCCAGCAGGCGATGATCTACTGCCAGCGGGCCCTCGCCCAGCACCAGGCGGCCGGCGATCGGGTCGGTGAGGCCACGACCTGGGACAGCCTCGGATATGCCCATGCCAACCTGGGCGCGCACACCGAGGCCGTACGCTGCTACCGGCGGGCGCTGGAGCTGTTCGGCAGCCAGGGCAACCGGTATCACGAGGCGGACACCCTCATCCACCTCGGCGACACCTACCAGGCGACTGGCGAGCCCGGCGCGGCCCGCGACGCCTGGCGGCGCGCCCTGGCCATCCTGGACGAGCTCGGCCACCCCGACGCCGCGCAGCTGCGCACCAAGCTCCACACGCTGGCCAGCTGAGCCCCGGAGAGCTACCCGACGACGCTGATCATCCGGCCCGGCACCACGATCACCTTGCGCGGCTCCCGGCCGCCCAGGTGCCCGGCGACCTCGGCCAGCGCGGCCGTCTTCACCGCCTCCTCGGAGGCGTCGGCGGGTACCTCCACCCGGCCCCGGATCTTCCCGTTGACCTGGACCGGATAGGTCACCGACTCGGCCACCAGCAGCGCAGGGTCGGCTTCTGGGAAGTCCGCATACGTCAGCGAACCGGTGTAGCCGGCTTGCGACTGCGGTCCTCGCAAGCTGCGGTCCTCGCGCTGCGCACCGTAGCCCAGGCGCTGCCACAGCTCCTCGGCCAGGTGTGGCGCGAACGGCGCGACCATCAGCACCAGCGGCTCGGCCACCTCGCGCGGCGCGCCCTGCGCACCGGCGGCCGCGGTCACGCCGTTGGTCAGCTCGATCAGCTTGGCGATGGCCGTGTTGAACCGCAGGCCATCCATGTCGGCTCGGACGCCGTCGATGCTGCGGTGCAGCAGCCGGCGTACGGGCTCGCTGGCCGGCTCGTCGACCACCCGGGTACGCCCGGTCTGCTCGTCGACGATCAGCCGCCACACCCGTTGCAGGAACCGGTACGAGCCGACGACCGCGCGGGTCTCCCACGGGCGGGACACGTCCAGCGGACCCATCGACATCTCGTACACCCGGAAGGTGTCCGCGCCGTACGCCTCGCACATCTCGTCCGGCGTGACAACGTTCTTCAGCGACTTGCCCATCTTGCCGTAGGTGCGCCGGACCGGCGCGTCGCGGTAGAAGTAGCCGCCGTCGCGCTCGACCACCTGCTCGGCGGGCACGTACACGCCCCGCGCATCGGTGTAGGCGAACGCCTGGATGTAGCCCTGGTTGAACAGCCGGCGGTAGGGCTCGAAGCTGCTGACGTAACCCAGGTCGAACAGCACCTTGTGCCAGAACCGGGCGTACAGCAGGTGCAGCACCGCATGCTCGACGCCGCCGACGTACAGGTCCACGCCGCCGCAATCGCCGGGGCGTTGCGGGCCCATCCAGTACCGCTCGTTCTCCGGGTCGACCAAGGCCTTGTCGTTGGCCGGGTCCAGGTACCGCAGCTCGTACCAGCACGAGCCGGCCCACTGCGGCATCGTGTTGGTCTCCCGGGTGTAGCGGCGGGGCCCGTCGCCCAGGTCCAGCGTGACCTCGACCCAGTCCTTGGCGCGCGACAGCGGCGTCTCCGGCTCGCTGTCCGCGTCGTCAGGATCGTAGGTACGCGGGGAGAAGTCCTCGATCTCGGGCAGCTCGACGGGCAGCATCGAGTCGGGCAGCGCGATCGGCAGGCCGGTGTCGTCGTAGACGATGGGGAATGGCTCCCCCCAGTACCGTTGCCGGGAGAACAGCCAGTCGCGCAGCCGGTAGGTGATCGCGGCCTCGCCGTACCCGTTCACCTCCAGCCATTCGACGATCTTTTCCTTGGCCGCGGCGACCCCCAGCCCGTCCAGACTGATTCCCAGGGCGGGGTTGGCGCTGTTGATCGCCGGTCCTTGGCCCACGTAGGCCTTGCCCTCGAACTCCCGCGGCGGCGCGACCGTCCGGATGATCGGCAGGTCGAACGCCTCGGCGAACTCCCAGTCCCGCTCGTCCTGCCCGGGTACGGCCATGATGGCGCCGGTGCCGTAGCCGGCCAGCACGTAGTCGGCGATGAACACCGGGATCGGCTCGCCGCTGACCGGGTTCGTGGCGTACGCCCCGATGAACACACCGGTCTTCTCGCGGGCGTCGGCCAGCCGCTCGACGTCGGTCTTGCCGGCCACCCAGTCCCGGTACGCCGCGACGGCCTCCGCGGGCGTGGCGTGCCCGCCGGTCCACGGCGGCCTGGTCCCCTCCGGCCACGCGGCCGGGATCAGCCGGTCGACCATCTCGTGCTCGGGCGCCAGGACCATGTAGGTCGCGCCGAACACGGTGTCCGGCCGGGTCGTGAACACCCGGATGCGGCCGGCGTCGGTCGAGAAGTCGATGTGGGCGCCGACCGAGCGGCCGATCCAGTTGCGCTGCATCAGCTTGATCGACTCCGGCCAGTCCAGCGCGTCCATGTCCTCCAGCAACCGGTCGGCGTAGGCGGTGATGCGCATCATCCACTGCTTCATGCTGCGCTTGAAGACCGGGAAGTTCCCGCGGTCGCTGCGTCCCTCGGGGGTGACCTCCTCGTTGGCCAGTACGGTGCCCAGGCCGGGGCACCAGTTGACCGGCGCCTCGGACATGTACGCCAGCCGGTGGTTGTTGACCAGCTGACGCTGGTCAGCGTCGCTCAGGTCATTCCAGGGCCGGCCGTCGGGCGTCGGCCGGGCGCCGGAGGCCAGCTCGGCGACCAGGTCCTCGATCGGCCGGGCCCGGCGCTGCTCGGGGTCGTACCACGAGTTGAAGATCTGCAGGAAGATCCACTGGGTCCAGCGGTAGTACTCGACGTCGGTGGTCGCGACGCTGCGCCGGTCGTCGTGGCCCAGGCCCAGGCGCCGCAGCTGGGCCCGGTACCGCTGCACGTTGGCTTCGGTGGTCAGCCGCGGGTGCTGGCCGGTCTGCACCGCGAACTGCTCGGCGGGCAGGCCGAAGGCGTCGAAGCCCATGGTGTGCAGCACGTTGCGGCCGGCCATCCGCTGGTACCGGGCGTAGCAGTCGGTGCCGATGTACCCCAACGGGTGTCCGACGTGCAGCCCCTCCCCGGACGGGTACGGGAACATGTCCAGCACGAACAGCTTGCGGGCACCGGAACGGGGATGGCTGGGGTCGGCCAGCCCGCCGACCGGGTTGGGCGCGTGGAACGTGCCGTGCTCGGCCCAGAAGTCCTGCCAGCGCGCCTCGATCTCGCCCGCCATCGCCGCGGTGTACCGGTAGGGCGGGGTGTCGCTGGCGCCGTCCGTCACGCTCGCCGTCCCGCTCGCGGAAGCGGCTGCCTCGGCTGCCTCGGTCATCGTCGTGGTCACCTTCGTCGTCGGGCTTCCGGATTGCTCCGGGTTGCATCGTGCCAGGGGCATGAAAAAACCCCTCGCGCAGGAGGGGTCGCCGTGCCGTCGCCGCTCTACGGCGTCAGCACGGCTTGCTAAGAAGCCGGAAAGCCCGGGCCATGCCAGGATTGTACCTTGCCCGGCGGGAGCCCGGCGGCCCGTGAGGAGGCGTGAGCGATGACGCAACCACATATGCGCATCTCTGCGACCGTGCTGGGAGCGCCTGACCCGCAGGCCCTGGGCGCCTTCTACGCGCGCCTGCTCGGCTGGACCGTGGTGAAGGACGAGCCCGGCTGGGTCATGGTGCGACCGTTGTCCGGCGGGGCGGGGCTGTCGTTCCAGCACGAGCCCGACCACGTCCCGCCGGTCTGGCCGCCGGTACCGGGCGAGCAGCAGATGATGTCGCACCTCGACATCGCCGTCGAAGACCTCGACGCGGCAGTGGCCTGGGCCGTTGCGGCGGGGGCGAGGCTGGCCGACTACCAGCCGCAGCAGCACGTCCGGGTCATGTTCGACCCGGCCGGGCACCCGTTCTGTCTCTTCCCCGGGCCGGTCTGAGCTCACGCCCGTCCGAGCTCACTCAGCCGCTCATCGTGGTTTCACGCCGCCGCGGTCGCCTACCGTCGACACAAGGCGGCGTATCGGCGGTGACCCATGAACGGCGGCCGGTCGACCACGGGCAAGCCCCCACCCAGCGAGATCGCCGGGCAGGTGATCCAGGTGGACGAGCCGTACGCGCGCCAGGAGGGCATCGGATGGGCGGTGCTCGCGCCGTTGCTTATCCCTGCCGCCCTCGCCCGCGGCATCGGGTTGTTGATCGCCGCGGTCACGCGCACCGGCGCCACCACCGGCGGCGGCCGGCGGAGCCTGAAGGAGCTCCGGCGCGGGCCCGAGGTCCTGGTGACGACGTTTCTGGTACGGCCGGCCGACGGGCCACCGGTCGAGCTGGAGGTCCACGGTCACATGGTCAGCGGGGCGCTGGTACCCGGGGACATGATCGTCGCGCAGGTACGCCCGCAGCGGCGCCGGGACGTGCCGCTTCAGGCGTACCGGATCGACAACTACACCAGCCAGCGGGCCCACGCCCCGCACCCACCGACCCGGTGGACCCACATCGGCGCGCCGCTGTTCCTGCAGGCCGCCATCGGCGTGCTCGTCGCCGCCCTGCTGGTGGCCGCCTTTCTGGTCGGCAGCCACGGACGGTGACCCGCGCTGACGGTGACCGGCGGGCCGCCGACGGTGACCTCCGCCGATCGACGAGCCTGGCGGTATTCGCGCGGCCCGGTAGCCTGGAGCCATGCTGGTTGCCCGCCGGGGGGAGGCAGCATAGGCACCTTCGCAACCAAAACGCGCACCCAGGAGTCTCATATGGTGGCGCCGACGCGACGATGAAAGGAAACGGCGTGACCTCGCAGCGCACCCATGACGAGCTCGGCAGTCCGCTGTCCGGCAACGAGTTCGAAGCGATCACCAGCGCCATCGTCTCCAACATCGAGCGAGTGATCGAAGGCAAGACCGCGACGGTCCGGCTCGCGCTCGCGGTGATGCTCGCGGAGGGCCACCTGCTGATCGAAGATGTGCCCGGCGTCGGCAAGACCAAGCTCGCCAAGGCGCTCGCCCGCTCCATCGACTGCACCGTCCGCCGCATCCAGTTCACCCCGGACCTGCTGCCCAGCGACGTGACCGGGGTGAGCGTCTACAACCAGGAGAGCCGCGACTTCGAGTTCAAGCCGGGCGCCGTGTTCGCCAACATCGTGGTCGGCGACGAGATCAACCGGGCCTCGCCGAAGACCCAGTCCGCGATGCTGGAGTGCATGGAGGAGCGGCAGGTCACCGTTGACGGGGTCACCTACCCGCTGCAGACGCCGTTCATGGTCATCGCGACGCAGAACCCGATCGAGATGGAGGGCACCTACCCGCTGCCCGAGGCCCAGCGCGACCGGTTCACCGCCCGGATCGCCGTGGGGTACCCGGATGCCGGCGCCGAGCTCATGATGCTCGACGTGCACGGCAAGCATGACCCGCTGTACGACCTGATGCCCGTCTCGGAGGCGACGACGGTCCGCCGGCTGGTCGCCACCGTCCGCGACGTGCATGTCGCCGACGCGATCAAGCAGTACGCCGTCATCCTGGTCAACGCCACCCGCGAGTCGCCGGACCTGCGGCTGGGCGCCTCGCCCCGGGCCACGCTGCACCTGCTGCGCACGGCACGGGCGGTCGCCGCGCTGGAGGGGCGCGACTACGTGCTCCCCGACGACCTGCAGGCCCTTGCCGTGCCGGTGCTCGCCCATCGCATCATCCCGACCGCGGAGGCGCAGCTGGCCCGGCGTACCACGGATGCCGTCGTCGCCGAGCTGATCCACCGCCTGCCCCTGCCGACCGACCGCCAGCGCTCGCCGTACGACACACGCTCGCACGACACACGCGGCCACTACGACCCGCGGAGGTAACGGTGCGCGAGGCGCTACGGGGGCTGACCACGCGCGGGCGCTCGTTCCTGGCCGCCGCCGCGGCGGCGGGGCTCGCCGCGTTCATCCTCGGCGAAAAGGATCTGCTGCGCGTCGCGGTGCTGCTCGCGGCTCTCCCGCTGCTCGCGGCCGGCTACGTCGGGCGTACCCGGTACAAGCTCGCGTGCACCCGCACGCTGGAACCGCATCGGGCACCGGTCGGCGCGAGCGCCCGGGTGATCCTGCGCCTGCAGAACCTCTCCCGGCTGCCGACCGGCACGCTGCTGCTGGAGGACCGGCTGCCGTACGCGCTGGGCAGCCGCCCCCGGCTCGTCCTGGAGCGCCTCGGTCCGCACCAGGCCAGCTCGGTCGCCTACACGGTGCGCGCCGACGTGCGCGGCCGGTACGAGGTCGGCCCGCTCGTCGTGCGGCTGACCGACCCGTTCGGGCTGTGCGAGCTGATCCGCTCGTTCGCCACCATCGACAAGCTCACCGTGATCCCGCAGGTGGTCCACCTGCCCACGGTGCGGCTCGCCGGCGAGTACATGGGTACCGGGGAGAGCCGGGCCCGCTCGGTGGCGGTACACGGCGAGGACGACGCGGCGACCCGCGAGTACCGCAACGGCGACGACCTGCGGCGGGTGCACTGGCGCTCCACGGCGCGGGTCGGCGAGCTGATGGTCCGCCGCGAGGAGCAGCCCTGGGAGAGCCGGGCGACGGTGGTGCTCGACACCCGCGCCGCCGGCCACCGGGGCGAGGGACCGACGGCCAGCTTCGAGTGGGCCGTGTCGGCGATCGCGAGCATCGCCGTGCACCTGCGGCACGGCGGGTACAAGCTGCGCATGGTCACCGACGCCGGGGTCGACGTCGACGCGTCCGAGGCCGACGGTGAGGGGATCCTGCTCGACCACCTCGCCGAGGTCCGGCTGTCCCAGCGGCCGGACGTGACCAACCTGGTGGAACGGGTGCGGCAGCGCTCCGACGGCGGGCTGGTGATCGGCGTGTTCGGGCTGCTCGCCCCCGCCGAGGCGGAGCTGCTGGCCGGCCTGCGGCGCAGCGGGTCGACCTGCCTGGCGCTGCTCATCGACAGTACGACCTGGCTGAACCTGCCCACGATGGCGCGCGAGCAGGCCGACCAGCTGCACCAGATGAGCGAGCTGGCATTGCTGCGCAGCGGCTGGCGGGTGGCCAGAGTGTCCCACGGCGCCAAGCTGCCGGCACTGTGGCCACAAATCGCGCGCGGGTCACAGGGCTTCGCCTGGCGGGCGGCGCTCGCCGAGACCGTGGCGGGAGGCGTCCGATGAGCGAGCGTCAGCGAGCGAATCATGGGCTCAGCACCTTCGTGCCTCATGGCGGTGCCGAGCGAAGCGAGGTGCCGGCATGAGTCAGCGCCGGCACGTGAGCCTGGTGTCCGCCGGAGCCACCCTGCTGGCGGCGTTGCCGCTGTCGACCGTCTTCGACCGCTGGACCTGGCTGGTCGACTCGGTGATCGCGGTGGGTGTGACGCTCGGCGTGGCCCTGGCGGTACGCAGCTTCCGGGCGCCCGTCTGGGCCGCGACCGCGGCGATGTGCGGCTCGTTGCTCCTCCTGCTCACCTGGATCTTCCCGAGCGGGAAGGAGCTGGCCGGGATCATCCCGACCCTCGACTCGTTCCGCCACTTCAACGACCTGCTGCTCAGCGCCGGCCAGGACATGCGCAGCCTCGGCATCCCGGTCGAGGACCGCGACGGCCTGCTGTTCCTCGTGACGCTCGGCATCGGCTCGGTGGGAATCGCGGTCGACCTGTTCGCGGTCGTCCTGCGCCGGCCCGCGCTCGCCGGCCTTCCCATGCTCGCGATCTACTCGGTGCCGGTCGCAGTCCACGAGGACAGCGTGAACCCGATCCCGTTCGTGCTCGGCGCGGCGGGGTTCCTGTGGCTGCTGGTCACCGACAACGTCGACCGGGTACGCCGCTTCGGCCGCCGGTTCACCGGCGACGGCCGGGATGTGGACCTGTGGGAGCCCTCGCCGCTTGCCGCCGCCGGCCGGCGGCTGGCCATGGTCGGGGTGGTGCTCGCCGTGCTCCTTCCGCTGGCCGTACCCGGTATGACCAGCGGGCTGATCGACCGGCTCGGCACCAGTGGGGGCGGCGACGGGACAGGCCGCACAGGGGGCCGCACAGGGCCGTCGGTCAACCTGTTCGCGATGCTGTCCGGGCAGCTCAACCTGTCCAAGCAGACCGACATGGTACGGGTGCAGACCGGCGACCCGAGCCCGTACTACCTCCGGTTCGGAGTCGCCGACGACCTGACCCCGGCAGGCTTCCGCAACCGGCCGCCGTCGGGCGGCCAGACGGCCTCCAGCAACCTGCCCCGCGCCCAGCTCGAGATGTCGGGTGTCTCCCAGAAGACCTACCGCGCCGCAGTCGAGATCCTCGACTTCGACATGACGCTGCTGCCGATCTACCTGTCACCAATCAAGATCGACAAGCTTGACAACGCCTGGCTGTACGACCGGGGCGCCCAGGTCGTCTACTCGAACCGGGCGACCAGCAAAGGCAAGCGGTACACGTTCGAGTACGTGCGCACCGAGTACAGCCCGGCGGCGCTGCGCACCGCCGCCCCGCTGCCGCGCGACAACCCGATCCAGAGCCAGTTCACCGCGCGTCCGCCGAACTCGAAGGTCACGAGCAAGGCCAACGAGCTGACCGCCGCCAAGCAGACCCCGTACGACAAGGTGCGCGCCATCCTGGACTACTTCTCCGTGAAGAACGGCTTCACCTACAGCCTGTCGACCAAGACCGGCACGAGCGGCAGCGACATGGTCGACTTCCTGGAGAACCAGCAGGGGTTCTGCGAGCAGTACTCGGCGGCGATGGCCTGGATGGTCCGGGCGGCCGACATCCCGGCCCGGGTGGCGTTCGGCTTCACCCGCGGCAGCAAGCACTCCGGCAGCAGCTGGACCTTGACCAACTACAACCTGCACGCCTGGACCGAGGTCTACTTCGACAAGTTCGGCTGGGTACCCTTCGACCCGACGCCCGCCACCAACGTGCCCGGCTCGGTGCACGGGGCCTGGGCCCCCGACCCCAACGCGACGAACCTGGGTAGCGGCGAGTCGGGCTCGGGTGAGGATGACCTGACACCGGGACCCGGGGTCGGCTCCAGCACCTCACCTGGCGCGTTCGGCCCGCACGAGAAGGAGCTGACCGACCCCTTCGGCGCCGGCACGATCGCCCCGAACCCGCCCACCTGGCCACGATGGACGCTCCTCGTCGCCCTGCTCGGCCTGCTCGTCCTGGCCGCACCGGCGACCGCCCGCGGGTGGCTGCGGCGCCGCCGCTGGCCGGACCGCATCGCCCGCCCGGCGGTGGCCGTCGCGGCTGCCGGCGCCGGGCCGGGCGAGCCGCGCGTGCTGCCGAGCGACGAGGCGGTCGACGAGGCGGCGCGCAGGCGCGCCCATGGCGCTTGGGACGAGCTGATCGACACGATGATGGACTACCGGATCGAGCTGGACGAGTCGGAGACGCCACGGACCACCGCCGAGCGCCTGATCGACACGTCGTACCTGCGCGACTCCGACGCCGAGGGCGCCCGGCTGCTCGGCAGCGCCGAGGAGCGGGCCCGCTATGCGCGGCGACCCCTGGACAGCGACGAGCTGGCCGCGTCGCTGACCGCGGTACGCGGCGCGATCAAGGGCCGGGTTTCCCGCCGTACCCGCCTCATCGCCACGTTCCTGCCACCGTCGGTGCTCCAGCGCTGGCGCACCGGCAGTGTGCTGTGGGCGACGAACGCGGTGAACCGCACCGCCGCGCTGCGGGACAGGGTGCTGCGGAAGATCACTCCGCGCCGGCTGCTGCCCAGCCGGTTCGGCAGGGTCTAGCTGTTGTCTTCGGGCCGGCGGCGCCAGCGCTCTTCGAGGCGGTCGATGAAGGACGACCGCCGGCGCACAGGACGGCTGGCGGTGCCGCCGACCGCGCGGAGGTCACCGCTCTGGCCGCGACGGTAGGACTGCATCCAGAACGCCACCGAGCCGAGCATGACGACAAAGCCGCCGACGCCGAGCAGCGCGACCTTGCTGACCACGCCGTAAATGAGCAGTGCGATACCGGCTACGAACAGCGCAGCCGCAGCCACCAACCGGCGCCGGGCGTGGAACCGCGGATCGTTGGCCCGTACAGCCGAGGCGAACTTCGGGTCCTCGGCAAGCGACCGCTCGATCTGCTCGAACAGCCGCTGCTCGTGTTCCGAGAGCGGCACGGCACTCCTCCCGGTCACCGCAGGCCGATCACGGATGATCGGCAGACCGTGACAGCCAACCGGCTGCTTAGAGGCAAGTCTACGAGGGGGTCAGCGGGTCGGAAAGCGGGAGCTTGGTCCAAGCGTGCCGATTTTCCCGTCATCGGTTCTGCTGATCTCGCGACAGTGTCGGATCGCCGCCGTTGCTCCGCTCGCCAGACGTCCCGAGCAGGCTCGCTGGCCGGACCGCGCCGTGGCCGAAGCGGGCGGCGGCAGCGTCAGCGGCCAGCTCCGCCTCGCGCCATCCGTGGTCGCGCTCACCCAGGGTGAGCTGGCGGGGCGAGTCGCCCGCACCGGTGAGCCCTTCGACCCGCACTCCCACCAAGCGGATCCGGTCGCCCGGACGCAACGCCTCGAACAGCGCCCAGGCGGTCTGGAAGATCTCCCGCGTGACATCGGTCGGCACCGGCAGGGTGCGGGAGCGGTTGAGCGTGCGGAAGTCGGCCAGCCGTACCTTGATCACCACCGTGCGGCCGGCCTGTCCGCCCCGGCGCAGCCGGCCAGCGGTCTTGCCCGCAAGCCCGAGCAGTGTTCGCCTGATCACCTCGGGGTCGGCGACGTCGACGTCAAAGGTTGTCTCGGCGCCGATGGACTTCTCGGCGTACTCCGTGGTGACCTTCCGGGGATCCCGGCCCCAGGAAAGCTCGTGCAGGTGGCTGGCCGTGGCGTCGCCGACCGCGGCTCGCAGCATGCCCAACGGTGCCTGCGCGAGATCGCGTACCGTCGTCAAGCCGAGACGGTGCAGCGCCTCGGCGGTGCGCTCACCGACGCCCCAGATCGCGTTGACCGGCAGGGGCTGCAGGTACTCCAGGGTCCGGTCGGCCGGGACGACGACCAGGCCGTCGGGTTTGGCCCTGGTCGAGGCGAGCTTCGCCACGAACTTGGTCGAGGCCACGCCGACCGAACAGGTCAGCCCCTGCTCCTCGGCGACCCGGCGCCGGATCAGCCGGGCGATCTCCGCCGGCCGGCCCAGCAGCCGCACGGCGCCGGTGACGTCGAGGAACGCCTCGTCCAACGACAGGGGCTCGACCAGCGGCGTCACGTCGCGGAAGATCGACATCACGGCTCGGGACGCCGCCGTGTAGGCGGCGAAGTCCGGCGGGAGGAACACCGCCTGCGGGCACAGCCGCTGCGCGCGCACGCCCGGCATGGCGCTGCGAACACCGTAGGCCCGGGCCTCGTAGCTCGCCGAGCACACCACGCCCCGGGGTCCGGCCCAGCCCACGACCACCGGCCGGCCGCGGAGCTCAGGATGCCGGCGGACCTCGACCGAGGCGTAGAACGCGTCCATGTCGACGTGCAGCATCCCGCAGCCGGTGTCATCGGCGCCGGGACCGAACTCCCCGGAGCCGCCGCGCGGCACGGCCTGGCTGCGCCCCATGCGGGAAGGCTAGCGCCCGCCACCGACAGAACCGCGCACCTCATCGCCGCGTATAACGAGCAACGGGATCAGCATCTCCTCCGCGGTGTAGGAACCGTGGTACGCGATCAGCCGCGCCGCCGTGGGCGGCTCGGTACGGGTGGCGACCACCGCGTTCCGGTCGTGGCAGGCCACCACCACGTCGCCGACGCGCAGCAGGTGCGCCTCCGGTACCGGACCGAACCAGCCGGCGGCGACCGCCTCCTCACGGGTGACCACCCAGGCCGCGTCTCCCAGGATCGAGCGCCACGCGGCCACCACGTCGTCACGGGCTCCCGCCACCGTGTGCAGGTACCGCACGCGCGGCTCCCCCGCGACCACCCGGATCCCGGCGCGCAGCGCAGGATCGCTGTCGACGTCCACGCGCCGCTCCGGCGGTACGTCGACCTGGCCGTGGTCGGCGGTCACCAGCAGCGCGGTGTCGGCGGGCAGGCCGGCGACGAGCCGGGTCAGCAGCCGGTCGATACCCACGGCGGCCGCTTGCCACTCTGGCGAGGCCACGCCGAACAGGTGGCCGTCGTGGTCCAGGTCGGGATGGTAACCGTACACGAGGACGGGCGGCTCGCCGGCGAGGGCCTCCAGCATCTGCTCCGCCAGACTGTCCACTTCGGACGCTGGGCGGTAGGCCGCGCCCCGGTAGGCCGCGACGGTCAGCCCGCTCCCCTCGTACTCCGGCCGGCTGCACACGCTGACCGACACCCCCGCCTCGGCCGCCTTCTCGAACCAGGTCCGCACCGGCTGCCAGGCGGCCGGCGGCGGGTCCTCGCCCCACATGGTGTGGACGAGCACGCGGTCGCTGCCGGGCACGTTCACCGTGAACCCCAGGATGCCGTGCGCGCCCGGAGCGGCACCGGTGCCGATGCTGACCAGGCTGGTGGGCGTGGTGGATGGGAACCCGGCGGTCAGCTCCAGGGCGGGCCCGAACCGGCCGGCCGCGATCTCGGCGAGCGTGGGGGCAAGCGGTGTCGCCAGCCCGACCTGGTGCGCGCCGAGGCCGTCGACCAGCAGCACGGCGACCCGGCGTACGCCGGCCAGCGCCCCGCCGGCCAGCCGGAGCGGGTCCGGCGCGGGCACGCCGAGCGCCGCCAAGGCGCTGGGCAGCACGTCGGCCAGGCTCCCGCCGCCATAGCGGGGACGGACCAGGTCCATCTCAGGCCGGCTTGCGGGCGAAGAGATGCAGCTGCGTGGCCACGTCACGGTACGGCGAGATGGCACTGGCCGCCAGCTCGAAGGCCACCAGGGCGTCACCCTGACCTTCCAGCACCGCTCCGGGGAGGAGGTCGGCGATCACCCGTACGCCATGGATCTGCTCAAGGGTGAGACCGGCGGCGCGCAGCAGCGCGGTGGCGCCCGCGGCGTCGTAGCGCCGCCGCAACGTGTCACGGGGACCGGCGCTGCCGTCGGGATCGCGCAGCAGCATGCCGGCCACGTCGAAGTGACCACCGAGGGCGCGGGCCAGCACGGCGGCCGCCCGGTTGGCGACGAGCACGCTCGCGGCGCCGCCCGGGCGCAGCGTGCCGGCGACGGACTTCACCACCGTGCCCGGGTCGTCGACGACCTCCAGCAGGCTGTGGCACAGCACCAGGTCGGCGCTGTTGGCCGCGACGAGGCCGGCCAAGGCGTCGCCGTCGCCCTGCACGCCCCTGACCCGCTCGGCGACGCCCGCCTCGGCCGCCCGGCGGGCCAGCGCGGCGAGCGCGTCCGGGCTCGCGTCCACGACCGTGACATGGTGCCCGGCCCGGGCGATCGGTACGGCGAACCCGCCCGTACCGCCCCCGACGTCGACCACGGTCAGCGGCCGGCCGGCGGCTGCCAGCTCGCGGCGCAGCACCATCCACACGACAGCGGTACGCGGGCCGCCTGCCATCCGGTCACCGGGCTCCACGGCTGCAGCCTACTGTGCCTCCTGATTCCGGCCGCTTGACCGCGGAGTCCGCTGCGCTGCGTCCGCTGGCGGCCGCTTGCCCCGAGGATCACGATCACCGGAAGTCGCGCGACGGGGAGCGTACCGGCAGGGTCAGCGTCGTCATGTGGTCCGCGCGCAGGTTCAGCACGCCCTCGACCTTCTCCAGCATGCCCCGCACCACCAGCCCGTTGCTGAGCCGAGCCACCTTGCGGTAGCGCTGCCACAGGCCCGGAGAGCAGGTCACGTTGAGCATGCCGGTCTCGTCTTCGAGGTTCATGAACGTGATGCCGCCCGCGGTGCCCGGCCGCTGCCGGTGGGTCACGATGCCACCGACGAAGACCCGGCGGCCGTGCTCCAGGCGGGGCAGGTCGGCGATCGCCACCGCGCCGATCCGGGTGAGGTAGTCGCGGGCGAACTGGACCGGGTGTGCGACCGGCGACAGGCCGGTGGCCCAGATGTCGGCGACCATCCGCTCCACCTCGTCCATGCCGGGCAGCATCGGCGCCCGCTCCCCCGGCACCGTGCCCTCCAGCGTCCCGTCCCTTTCCTGGGCCGCCGCGCCGGCCGCCCACAGCGCCTCGCGCCGGGTCAGCCCGAAGCAGGCGAACGCGTCCGCCGTCGCCAGGGCCTCCAGGTGCGCGGTGCCCAGCCCCGCGCGGCGGGCCAGATCGGCCATGTCCCGGTACGGGCCATGGTCGCGGCGTTCGTCTTCGATGGCTTGCGCCCGGTCGCCGCCGAGGCTGCGCACGCTGGACAGGCCGAGTCGCACCACCGGCCCGCCCCGGCCCCAGTGGCTCGGCGGCTCACCGGGGCCGTTGCGCGGCCCGCCGGCCGTCAGCGGTGGCTCGAGCACCGCCTTGGCGTTGCTCGCGTTGATGTCCGGTCGCCGTACCGTCACCCCGTGGCGGCGGGCATCGTCCACAAGGGACTGTGGTGAGTAGAACCCCATCGGCTGCGCGTTGAGCAGGGCGGCGCAGAACGCGGCCGGTGCGTAGCGCTTGAGCTTCGCGCTGGCGTACACCAGGTAGGCGAAGCTGATCGCGTGGCTCTCCGGGAAGCCGTAGTGGGCGAAGGCGGCGAGCTTGTCGTAAAGGTCGTCGGCGAGCGCACCGGTGATGCCGCCCGCCGCCATCCCTTTGTAGAGCCGCTCCTTGACGTCTCCCATCCGTTCCACCGAGCGCTTGGCGCTCATGGCCCGGCGCAGCTCGTCGGACTCGGCCGCGGTGAAGCCGGCCACGTCGATGGCCATCTGCATGAGCTGTTCCTGGAACAGCGGTACGCCCAGCGTCTTCTCCAGCGCCTTGGCCAGCTTCGGATGCGGCGGGGTCGGCTCCTCCAGCTCGTTGGCCCGCCGGATGTACGGGTGCACCGAACCGCCCTGGATCGGCCCCGGCCGGATCAGCGCCACCTCCACCACGATGTCGTAGAACTTCCTCGGCTTCAGCCGGGGCAGGGTGGCCATCTGGGCCCGGCTCTCCACCTGGAACACCCCGACCGTGTCGGCCCGGCAGAGCATCTCGTAGATCTCGGGGTCTTTGAGGTCACCCAGGTTGGACAGGTCGATGGGTTCGCCGGTCAGCTCGCAGGCGTAACGGATGGCCGACAGCATGCCCAGCCCCAGCAGGTCGAACTTGACCAGCCCGACCGAGGCGCAGTCGTCCTTGTCCCACTGCAGGACCGTCCGGTTCGGCATGCGCGCCCACTCCACCGGGCACACCTCGATCACCGGCCGGTCGCAGATCACCATGCCACCCGAGTGGATGCCCAGGTGCCGGGGGAACTGCTGCAGGTGGTTGGCGAACGTGATGACCTCGGGCGGGATCTCGTCGTACTCGACGTGGGCGAAGGAGCCCCAGCGGTCGATCTGCTTGCTCCAGGCGTCCTGCTGTCCGGGCGAGTGCCCGAACGCCTTGGCGATGTCGCGCACCGCCGACTTCGGCCGGTACGACACGACGTTGGCCACCTGCGCGGTGTGCTGCCGGTCGTACTTCTTGTAGACGTGCTGGATCACCTCCTCCCGGCGGTCTGACTCGATGTCGACGTCGATGTCGGGTGGCCCGTCGCGCTCCGTCGAGAGGAACCGTTCGAACAGCAGGTCGTGCTCTACCGCGTCGACGTTGGTGATGCCCAGCGCGTAGCAGACCGCCGAGTTGGCCGCCGAGCCGCGTCCCTGGCAGTAGATCTTCTCGCCGTGGCAGAACGTCACGATGTCGTAGACGACCAGGAAGTACCCGGGAAACTGGAGCTTCTCGATCAGGTCCAGCTCGTGCGCGAGCTGCTGGTACGCGCCGGGGTTGCCCTCGGGGGTGCCGTAGCGGCGGCGCGCGCCGTCCATGGTGAGCCTGCGCAGCCAGTCCATTTCGGACAGTCCCGTCTCGGGCACCGGGTAGTCGGGCAGCCTGGGCGCGACCAGGTTGAGGTCGAAGGCCAGCTGCCTGCCGTACTCGGCGGCGCGCGCCACCGCCCCGGGGTACGCCGCGAAACGCGCCGCCATCTCCGCGCCGCTGCGCAGATAGGCCGTACCGGCGGCGGGCAGCCAACCGTCGATCTCGTCGAGGCTGCGCCGCGCCCGGACGGCCGCGAGCGCCGTGGCCAGCGGGCGCCGCTCCGGCACCGCGTAGTGCACGTTGTTCGTGGCCACCGTGGGGAGCCCGGCCTCGGCGGCCAGCAGCGCCAGCGCGTCGTTGCGCTCGTCGTCACCGGGGTGCGCGTGGTCGGTCAGCTCCACCGCGACCCGGTCGGCACCGAAGAGCGCGGTGAGCCGGTCGAGCTCGCGGGCCGCGGCCTCGATCCCCCCGGAGAGCAGGGCCGCCGGGACGGTGCCCTTGCGGCAGCCGGTGAGCACCAGCACGTGGTCGCTCAGCTCGGCGGCCACCTCCTCCAGCTGGTAGACCGGCCGGCCCTTCTCGCCCCCGGCGAGGTGCGCCAGGCTCAGCACGCGGGAGAGCCGGGCGTACCCGTCTGGCTGGTCGGCGAGCACCAGCAGGTGCCGGCCGACCGGGTCAGGCTCGCCGTTCTGCGGTCCGGGCAGCTCCAGCGACAGCTCCGCGCCGAACACCGTCGGTACCTTCAGCTCGCGTGCCGCCTCCGCGAAGCGCACCACGCCGTAGAACCCGTCGTGATCGGTGATCGCGACTGCTTCCAAGCCGAGACGGGCCGCCTGCTCGGCCAGCTCCTCCGGGTGGCTCGCCCCGTCGAGGAAGCTGAAGTTGGAGTGGCAGTGCAGCTCGGCGTAAGGCACCGCGTCTTCCGGCGGAACCACCTCCGGCGCCTGGTACTCCGGCCGCTTGCGGCTCCACGCCGCCCCGTCACCCCCGTCGAACGCGAGCGGGTCGACAACGAGCGGGCGGGGCCGGCCCGACAGCACCCGCTCCACCTCCGACCACGGCACGGGCGGGTTATGAAAGCCCATCAGTCGTACACCGCCTCGACCAGCCAGCGATCGTCCACAAGGGACATCAGCAGGGCTCGCCCGTCGGCGAGCAGGAGCTGGAAGCGCGCGCTGCACCGCGACTCCGTCGGCGCCCACCACCGCTCGTCGACCGGCCACGGCCCGGCCCATCCGGTGACCTCCACGGCCTCCGCGCCGCCGATCGTGACCCGGGCCGGCGGGGCGGTCACCGCGAGCCGGCCGGTGACCCCGACGAGGGAGCCGTCATCGGCGTACACCGCGGCGGGCACCGGCTCGGGCAGCACGCTCGCCGGTGCCGGTGCCGGCAACCGGCCCGGCCACGGCGGGTTCAACGGCCGGGCCGGGAGCCGCTCGTCGCCCCAGGGCACCAGCCGTACCCGATCCAGCACCCCCCGACCGCCGCTGGGCACCGCGGTGAGCACCGCCTCCGGGCCGAGCAGCCCTTGCACCCGGGTCAGCGCCCGGGCCGCCCGGTCGCGCTCCTCCCCCGCCTCGCCCCACAGCCCGAGCTGAAACCCGCCGTATGCCACCACTCCATCGGGGATCAGCCGGAGCCGGACCAGGCCCGCGGTCGGCCCGGTGCCGCGGCCGATCAGCCAGCCGTCGAGCTGCCAGCGCACCCGCTCGCCGATCGCCGCCGCGCTGAGCAGCCCGTCGTGGCGCCAGGTGCGATGCAGCTCCTGCCCGGCCGCCGTGCACGCCTCGATAGCCAGCCGGGTGCAGGCCAGCCCGTGCGCGGTGAGCCGCTGGTGCAGCCGGACGCCCAGCGCCTTGGCGGCGAACGCCGCCGTGTCGACCCGCTCCACCGGCTCGTCGAAGGTCGCCGTCACGTCCAGGTCGGGCGGTTGCTGCCGGGGGGCGAGCGGCTGTTCGTCGCGGCCGCACGCCTGGCGGTGGGCGAGCGCGGCGTCGAACCCGAACCGGGCCAGGACGTCCGCGGCGGGCAGTGCCGCGAAGTCCCCGAGCGTACGCACACCGAGCCGCCGCAACAGATCGGCCAGTGCCGGGCGGCCCAGGGCGGCGATGTCGAGCCCGGCGAGGAACAGCGGCGTCTGCTTCGGCGGGATGAGCCGACCCGCCCGGGCGGCGAGAGTGCCGGCGAACACGCCGTCGGCGACGCCGATCTGGGCCTCCACCCCGCAGGTCTGGGCGATGTGCTCGATCAGCCGCTCGGCCGCTCCCGCCTCGCCGCCGAAGTACCGGGCCGGACCGCGGGCCGCCAGCGCGCACACACCTGGGCGGACCACCTCCACGCCAGGTGCGAGCTCTTCCACGGCGGCCACCACCGGTTCGAACGCCCGGGCGTCGCGGGCACCGTCGTGGTCGACCACGACCAGCTGCGGGCAGCGCGCCTGCGCCTCGCGCTTGCGCAGCCCGCGCCGGATCCCCTCGGCGCGGGCCGCCGGGGAGCAGGCGAGCACCCGGTTGACGTGCAGCACCGCCACCGGCTCGTGGACAGGAACCCCGTCGACGATCTCGGCCGCGATCACCGGCCAGTCGGGGCACCACACGACCATGGTGCGCATATGCCTCCTGTTCCGGCCGCTTGACCGCGGACTCCGCTTCGCTCCGTCCGCTGGCGGCCGATGCGCGTCACCCGGCCCGTTCCACCACGGCCAGCCGGGGCCGTTCCGGCACCGGCTCCGCGGCCGTCTCCGCGGCTAGCTCTGCGGCCGTCTCTGCGGCCAGCTCCAGGTGCGGGTGGAGCTGGGCGTACAGGCCGGTCGGTCGGGGCAGCCACACGCGGGCGCGCCGGGGTACGGCCACCGCACCCCGCCCGTGTACCACGACGGTCAGCTCCCGGCACTGCAGCCGGCCGCGGCCGGCGCCGAGCCCGTGCCACACGCTGCTCACCACGTCGAGGGTGACATCGGCGCCGCGCCAGTCGCCGTACGAGACCAGTACGCTGCCGCGCTGCCGGGCGCGGGCGGTCAGCCGGCCGGACACCGTGGGCGCGATCGGTCCCGGCACCGCTACCACCACGATGTCCAGACCGTCGAGGAGCGCGCCCACCACGCCGGTCCAGCCGGGACCGGGGTTGGGCACCAGCGCCAGCCGGTCCAGCGCGATGCCGGCCTCGGCGGCGGCCGCCGCGCTGAGCGTGGGCACGCCGACCACGGCACACCACGAGCCCGCTTGTGACGCGGCGGCCATCAAGGCCAGGAGCAGGGACGTCGCGTCTTTATCCACGGCCACCGTCGCCCCTCGGCGCAGCCCGCCACCGGGCAGGAGGCCGCGCAGCTCGGCGGCCACGGGCAGGAGCCGCTCGGTGCCGAGCCCGCCGGCCGCGTGGTCGCTGGCCCGGCGCACCATGCCGGTCAGGCCGGTGGCGCGCACCAGCTCCAGCCCGCGGGCCCGGGCAGAGTTCGATCGTTCCCGGGTTCGTACCGCCCCGGACAGTCCGGCCATGCACGCCTCCTAGCTGGCCAGACCCTCCAGCACCGGCTGGTAGGACAGACCGAGCGCCACCTCAACCACCGCGATGAACTGCTCGGCGGACCGGAGCAGATCGTCGGCCTCGCGAGCGGTGACCACACGCGGGATGCCCGCCTCGGCTGCGGCGCGCTTGGCCGCGGTGGCGGCGAAGAACGCGGCCCACTCGCTCAGCTCAGGAGCGACCAGCACCAGCAGCGACCAGACGTTGGTCAGGCGGCTGCGCCGGCCGGGTGCCGGGGTGGCCCGGGCGGCGAGGACCGCGGCGGCCGCCCGCAGCGCGGCAAGGTGTGCGGTGGCGTAACGCAGGCCGTCGGCGCGGATCACCGCCGCCTCGTCGAGCCCGCGCCGAGCCAGCGCCACCAGCTCACGGGGCGTGCGATGGGGAAACGCATGCACCGGAATGGCCAGCTCCTGCCGGCCGGCGATGGAACGACTAGGCATGGCGTGTGTGTCTCCCTCGGCTGGCTCTCGTGGTCCGTTGTGCTCAAGCGGCGTGCCGGTCGGGCGTGGCGCTTCCCCACACCACACCCGACCGGCCGGGTCGCCACCCGCCGACCCGGGGGTCGGGGGGCGGCGGGTAGCGACCCCGCCATGGGGCCGGACCCGCGAATGTCCGGCCCTACGGGTCACATGGACCGCGCTCGGAAGCGCGCCGCGAATCGCCCTTCCGAGATCGTTCGAACGGCTGTTCGAACGCCCTTACAGTACACCCTGGGTCCGACAAAAACGCAACGCCGCCACGCCCGCGAGTCGAACACTCGTACGAGCTAGATCACCAGCCGGTGGCGTGTGCTCAGGGGAGAATCCAAAGCTGGTTGATACTGCCCTTGCAGTCCCAGATCACCAGCTGGGTGCCGTTGGTCGAGTTGAAGCCGGGATCATCCAGGCAGCGGCCGGACCGCGGGTTGACGAGCGTACCGTCGACCGCCCGCCATTGCTGGTTCCCGCCGCCGTGACAGGTGAAGAGCTGGACCAGGGTGCCGTTGGCCGTACCGGCGCCGAAGATGTCCAGGCACTTGCCGAACGCCCGCAGGGTCCCGTCACCCTCGACCGTCCAGATCTGGGACACCTGGCCGTTGCAGTCCCACATCTGCACGCGCGTACCGTCGGCGCTGCTGCCGCCGTTGACGTCGACGCACTTGCCCGCGATGCCGGACCGGATCGGGCCGGTACGCGTGGCGGGCTGGCCCGACCGGCGGAACAGGCCGACCGCCGCGATCGCCGGCGCTGCCCGCGCGGAGGTCACCCGCAGCCGTACCCGGCTGGTGGTCACCGGGCTTGCCAGCCGGATCAGCTTCTTGTACCCGATGGTGGTGTCCACGGCGATCTCGGTCCATGCGGTACCGGTCCACCGGTCGACCGCGAACCGCCGGGTCCGCATGCCGACGCGCAGGTCCTCCTGCGCGCTGATGACGTCGAAGGTCCGGTCGGCGCCCAGGTCCAGCACCAGCGCGCCGGTGGTCGCCGTCGGCTGCCAGGAGCTGTCGAGGTTGCCGTCGACGGCGAGGCCCGGGGCGTGCCCCGAGGTGTTGGCGGTCCCCGTGTCGTTCCTCGCGGTCACGCCGCGGGCCAGGTCGGTGGCGAACGTCCTGGCGATCGTGCGGCCGAACGCGGCCATGGCGTCGAGCGTCGGCTGGTCGAACAGGCCGCGCCGGTCCGGACCGAAGTTGAGCAGGAGCTGGCAGTTGCGCCCGACCGACGTGTAGTAGGTCTCCTCCAGCTGCGCCGGGGTCTTCAGCGAGGCGTACGGGAAGAACCAGCCGTCGGTCATGCTCGACGTGTCGCACTCGGCCGGTGTCCACCGCAGCAGGTTCCACCGGCTCGTACCGTCGGCGTTGCGCTGGCCGAGCACCGAGTCGCTGCCGAGGTCGGCCGCCCGGCGGTCAGCCGGCTTGAGGAACCGGTCGGCGGCTGTGGCGGGGTCGCCGACGAACGGCAACGGCGACCATTCGCTGCTCCGGCCGGCGCCGTTCTCGTTGCCGACCCAGCGGACATCGATGTCCTGGAACATCACGGCGCCGGGCTGCAGCGTGCGCACCATGGTGATCCACTCGGTGAAGTTGTACGGGTTCGTCTTGCCGGTCGGGTTGGCACCGTCCCACCACACCTCGTCCACGGCGCCGTAGCGGGTCAGCAGCTCGTAGAGGGTGTTCATGAAGTACGTGTTGTAGTCGTCGGCGCTGACCTGGAAGGTCCGGCCGCCCACGATATCGGCGGCGTTGCTCGGGATCGTGCGGGCGCGGGCGAGGCTGCCGTTGCCGTACCGGCCGCCGGGGCGGGCCTCGTGCAGGTCGGCCGGGGAGAGGTAGACGCCGACCTTGAGCCCCTGTGCCCGCATCGAGGTGACGAAGCTGCGCACCACGTCACCGGTACCGCTTCGCCAGGAGCTCGCGGCAACGCCGAAACCGGAGTACCGGGACGGGAAGAGCAGGAAGCCGTCGTGGTGCTTCGCGGTCAGGATCACCTGCTTGAACCCGGCGCCACGCAACGATGCCGCCCACTGGTCGGTGCTCAGCTGGGTGGGCTGGAAGATGTTCGGGTCCTCGGCACCGGTACCAGGCTCCTGGCCGGTGTAGGTGTTCACGCCGAAGTGGATGAACGCGGTCAGCTCCAGGCGCTGCCAGGCCAGCTGCCGCGGGGACGGGGTCACCCGGGCGGCCTTGGCCCTGATCTGCGCCGGTGTGTCGGTCGGCGAGATCCCCACCACCGCCGCCGCCATGGTGACCTCGGCCCGGGCGGTACCGGCGCCTCCCGGCAGCACCAGCGCCGCGACCAGGGCCGCGACCAGCGCTGCGACCAGCGCGGCGGCCGGCCCGGCAACGGCGGACCTGCGTGGCGAGGCGGTGCCGGACATGAGGCCTCCTGACAGCGTTGTTCCGAGTACTGTGGGCTCAGACCTCGAAGAATGTCAATGTCTGAGGCGGCCGGTACCCTCGCCCGGGTGATCGCGGTCCGCAGCCCCGCCCGTGGTGTCGTGCTGATCGTCGCCGCTAGCGGGTTCTTCGCGGTCAATGGCAGCGTCGCCAAGCTGGTCATCCAGGCAGGCATCGGCCCGGCGCACCTGACCACGCTGCGGGCCTCCGGCGCGTTCCTGGCGCTGTTGGGCGGCGTGCTGGTCCACGACGCCCGCCGGCTGGCGGTGCGGCGGCAGGAGCTGGCGACCCTGGTTGTCTTCGGGCTCACCGGCCTGTTCCTGGTACCGATGCTGTACTTCGTGGCGATCAGCCGGCTGCCGGTTGGGATCGGGCTGCTGTTCGAGTACACCGCGCCGTTGCTGGTCGCGTTGTGGGCGCGGTTCGGCCAGCGCCGGCCGGTACGCACCCGGTTGTGGGGCGGGCTCGTACTCAGCCTGGCCGGCCTGGCATGTGTCGCCGAGGTCTGGGGCCAGGTGAGGCTCGACCGGGTCGGGATCGCGGCCGGGTTCGGGGCGGCGGTGCTGCTCGCGGTGTACTTCGTGGTCGGCGCCCGGGGCGTCGCGGACCGCGACCCGCTCTCGCTGAACTGCTGGGCGTTCGGCGTGGCCGCGCTAGCCGGGGCGATCGCCCGGCCGTGGTGGGGCTTTCCGTTCGGCGTCCTCGACAATACGAAGGCCGGCGTACCGGTCTGGCTGCTCTGCTGCTATGTCGTGCTGCTCGGCTCGGTCGTGCCGTACGTGCTGGTCGCCGCGTCGCTGCAGCACCTGCCCGCGACGAGCGTCGGCATCCTCGGGATGATCGAGCCGGTGATCGCCGCGACCGTGGCCTGGCTCGCGTTGGACGAGGTGCTCAGCCCGGCCCAGCTGCTGGGCGGGGTGCTCGTGCTCGCCGGCGTGGCGCTTGCCGAGACCGCCCGGGTGGCGGCGCCCGAGCCGCCGCACCTGCCGCCGGGGTGACGGGGCACGATATGGCCATGCCACCGCATCCAAACGCGCCACCGCATCCAAACGCGCCACTGCATCCAAACGCCCAGGCCGTGCAGGACGGTCTGGACGCCGCCGGGGCCCGCGACGCCAGCGGCCGGCCGTCGCTGGTACGCCTGCTGCCCGAAGCGGTCCACACCGCGCCAGCGGCCGCCGCGGCGCTCGGGGTCGAGGTCGGCCAGATCGCGAACTCGCTGGTCTTCGGCGCCGACGGGGAGGCGTTGTTGGTCCTCACTTCCGGCGCCCATCGGGTCGACACGGCGAAGGTGGCCGCCCTGGTCGGCGCGGCCAGGGTCCGGCGCGCCGCTCCCGAGTTCGTCCGCGAGCACACCGGACAGGCGATCGGTGGCGTCGCGCCTATCGGGCACCCCAAGCCGGTACGGACACTGGTCGATGCCGACCTGGCGCGCTACGGCGAGATCTGGGCCTCGGGCGGGGTACCCGAGGCGGTCTTTCCCACGACGTACGCCGAGCTGGTACGCATCACTTCGGGAGCACCGGCCGACGTGGCGTGAAGGCGGGGCGGGGTTCGCGTACCGTCACATTCGAGCATGGGGCAGGAGGAAGCGCTCGGGTGAGTGGGGACATACCGGCGGGCATGCGGCTCGTGCCGTGGCGGCCTGATGAGCTGCTCCGGCGCATAGACGACGTTATCTCGGTGTACGGCGCGGCCATGGGCTACCACCGTGACCTGTTGCAGACCCGGCGCAGCTACGTAGCCGGCCACGTGCAGCGACCCGGGTTCCGTGCGGTGGCCACCCTGGCCGAGGACGACACGCTGCTCGGCTTCGGCTACGGCTACACCTCCGGACCTGGCCAGTGGTGGCACGACCAGGTACGCAGCGCGCTGCGGCGCGACGCGCGCAGGACCTGGCTGACCGACTGCTTCGAGCTGGTCGAGCTGCACGTACGTCCGGATGTCCAGGGCCGGTCCATCGGGCACCGCCAGCTGTCCGCCCTGCTGTCCGACCAGCCACACCGCACGGCGCTGCTGTCCACCCCGGAGGCGGACGAGGCCACCTCGCGCGCCTGGCGCCTGTACCGGCGGTTCGGCTTCGTCGATGTCCTGCGCAACTTCTGCTTCCCCGGCGACGACCGGCCGTTCGCCATCCTCGGCCGGCCCCTGCGCTTGTCGGAGTAGCCCCCGGTCATCCGAGACTGGCTGCCGACACCCGCAGGTTGCGCCACACCTCGCGGGTCGCGGTCGACCGGTTGAGGGTGATGAAGTGGATGCCCGGGGCTCCCTCGGCGAGCAGCTTCGCGGACAGCTCGGTGGCCACCTCCACGCCGATCGCTCGGACCGCCACCGGGTCGTCGGCCACCGCCCAGAGCCGCTGCGCCAGGTCGAGCGGGAACGCCGCGCCGGACAGCTGGGCGAACCGCTCGATCTGCGAGACGTTGGTCACCGGCATGACGCCCGGGATGATCGGTACGTCGAAGCCGCGCGCCGCAACCCCGTCGCGCAGCCGCGCCCAGTCTTGCCACCCGAAGAAGAACTGGGTGATCGCGAAGTCGGCCCCGGCGCGGCATTTCTGGATGAAGTACCGCACGTCACTGTCGAAGTCCGGGGAACGCGGGTGCTTCTCCGGGAACGCGGCGACGCCGACGCAGAAGTCGCCGCTGTTCCGGACCAGGCGGACCAGCTCCTCGGCGTACGTGAAGCCGGCCGGATGCGGCACCCACTCGCCCTGCGGATCGCCGGGCGGGTCGCCGCGGATCACCAGGACGTTGCGGATGCCCGCTCCGGCGTACCGGCCGATGATGTTGCGTAGCTCGGCCACGGAGTGGTTGACCGCGGTCAGATGCGCCATCGGTAACAGGGTGGTGTCGGTGGCGATCCGTTCGGTGACCGAGACCGTGGTGTCCCGGGTCGAGCCGCCCGCGCCATACGTGATCGACACGAACGACGGGCGCAGCGGCTCCAGCTCCCGGATCGCCTGCCAGAGCTGGCGATCCCCCTCGGCCGTCTTCGGCGGGAAGAACTCGAAGGAGAAGGTCGGGCCCTGGGTGCGGACCAGGTCCCCGATGGAGGGATGTCCACCGCGCATCACCGACGGGAGTCCGAGCGCCACGAGGCGACTGTAGCGGCCGCCGACCTCAGGGCCGTTACTCGGTTCCACAGGTCGGTCTACGGCAGGCGGGGCAGCAACAAGCGGGCAACGTCGAGGGCGCGGCTGATCGGGGACCAGTCCGCCCGGGGCGACCAGGCCTCGGCCGACCACACATCGGACAGGACCGCCTTGACAAATCCCCAGGCCACAACGCGCTCGACCGGCATCGCCAGCTCTTCGGCGAGCTGTTCGACCCGGGACGGGACCAACGCGGTCAGCGCCTCGTCGCGGTCGTCCGGATCCGGGTTGAACAGCAGCGCGCCGACCTCGTAGCCGGGATCGCCGATGATGCCGTGCGGGTCGATGGCCAGCCACGGCTCGCGCGTCGCGCGCAGGATGTTGTCGTGATGCAGGTCGCCGTGCAGGACCACGCGTTCGGTGGCTGACGCACAGAGCTCGCGCATCAACCCGCCGGCACGTACGACGAGGTCAAGGGGCAGCGGCCCGGCCTGGCCGTGCACGGTCACGTACTCGTCGAACGCCTCGGCCTGGGCCAACGCCTCGGGCATGACGCAGCCTGGCGGTGGCGGTACATGCAGCCGCCGCATCACGCCAACCGCCGCTGACGTCGCCTCGCTGTCGCGATCGGGCACCAGGTCGCGGGCGCGCCAACCAGGTGCGATGCGTTCCAGCAACAGCGCGCCGCGACCAAGGTCCGCCCGCAGCAACCGCACCGCCCCACGACCCTCGAACGCGGCGAGCGCGGGCGCCTCCTCGGCCAACGACGTCCCGCTCGGCACCCCGAGCTTCAGCACCGCCGGCGTCCCGTCCCCGCACACAACGGCAGCGACGTAGTGGTACGACAGCTCGTACGGCGCACCCAGCGTCAGATCCCAGTCGCGGGCCAGCTCCCGCACGATAGACGGCAGGTCCGCCAGCCATCGGGCGCCGTCGTCCCCCCAAGCGCCCACGACATTACGAGCCAGCTCGTCGCTGATCACGCATCAGCACGATAGCCGACGTTCCACCTGCGCCATGATCCTAGCCCGCGCCGGGTGAGCGGCTTCTTGGCTGGCTGGTGATGTCGAGTGGTTGGCCGTCGGGTCTGGTTGCGGTGACGGTGTTGGTGAGGGTGTCCAGGTGCAGGGTCCAGCCGCCTTCGTGGACCGCGGAGTGGTGCCACCGGCACAGTGAGACGAGGTTGTCCAGGTTGGTGGGGTCGTCGTTGGCCCAGGGCACCAGGTGGTGGGCGTCGGTCCATTGTAGAGGGCGGTCGCAGCCGGGAAACCTGCAGCCGTGGTCGCGCAGCACGAGTGCCCTTCGTTGGGCGGTGCTGACCAGCCGGGCCGCCCGGCCCAGGTCCAGCGGCTCACCCGCGCCGCCGAGCACCGCTGGGATGAGCGTGGCGTCGCAGGCCAGCCGCCGGGCGGTCTCCGCGGTGACCGGCACGCCGGAGCCCAGCGTGGCGGTGCCGGCGCCGCGCAGGGTTTCCCAGTCGATGGTGACGGTCACGTGGGGTTTCTCCCCACCCGCGGTCGGGGTGTGGTTGGCGGCCAGCCGGCACAGGTCCAGCAGGGCGTCGGCGCGCCGGTGCGCCGGAGTGCGCAGATCGTGCGCCACCGGCGGGGGCATCAACCCGTTCAGCGTGGCGAGGAGTAGCTCGCCCCCGTCCGGGTCCAGCACCCTCTGCACGGCCACGGCGCCGTCGAAGGTGCGGGCCACGCTCAGCCAGCGCTCCTCCAGCCGTTGCCGGGCCCGCCGCTCGGCCGCCTCCGGCTCGAAATGATCCCGGACGCGCACCGCCACCTGCCGCAGCGGCCCCGGGGCGAGCTGGGTGACCTGCTCGGCCAGCAGCTTGCCCGCCCCAGCCGCCAGCACCTCCGGGTCGATGTCGGGCACCACCGCCGCCACCACGGATATCTGCGCATAGGACACCTGCCCGGCGGCATACGCCGTCGCCAGCTCCGGCACCTGCCGCACCGCGGCCGCCGCCCGCAGCTGCGGCTGCCCGTCAGACATCCGCAACCGCGACCGCAACCACGCCACCCTCGACACCGCACCCTCGGCAAACACCGCACCCCGACGGTGCACCGAACCGGTCACCCGGCTGCGTTGCGCCTCCATCCGGCACACCAACGGATGCACCACCCGCAACAGCGCCAGCTGCTGCCCATCCGACAACCCGTCCAGATCGACGTTGGACAGCGTGGCCACGCCCGCCTGTAGCAGCCGCACCGCCGCCGCCACACCGCCCGTCGAACTCATGTGCGAAACCTACCAACCGGGTCCGACACTTTCCCGCGGCAGCACCACCCTCCACAATAGACTCGGCCGTAGCCACCCATGTGGCCCGGCTGAGCGCCTACGATCGGGCTCTCATCCGTCGCCCTTGGCCAGCCATGGAGGGCTTGATGCGTAAGCCGCTCAGCATCGCGGTCGCCCAGCCGCTGTGCGTGCCCTACGATGTCGCGGTGAACGCGGTGACCCATGCGGCGACCATTCGCCGTGCGGGCGCCCGGCTGGTGGTCTTTCCGGAGCTGTCCTTGACGGGATACGAGCTGGACGCACCAGCGATCACAGCCGAGGATCAGCGGCTGACACCCATCGTCGAGGCGTGCGCCGAGGCAGGGGCGCTGGCGCTGGTGGGCGCTCCGGTGCGCGGCGAGGCCCGCCCGCACATCGCGATGCTGGCCGTCGATGGCGCTGGGGCAACCGTGGCCTACCACAAGATGTGGCTGGGCACGACCGAGTCCGAGCGGTTCACGCCGGGTACCAAGCCAGCCGTGCTCGACATTGACGGCTGGCGACTCGGTCTTGCCATCTGCAAGGACACCGGCATCCCACAGCACGCTGCCGACACCGCCGCCCTGGATATCGACGCCTACGTCGCCGCCACCCTGAAGTCGGCCGACGAGGCAGCCCTCCAGGACGAGCGCGCCCGTCGCGTCGCCGCCGACCACCGCGTGTGGGTCGCCGTGGCCAGCTTCGCCGGCTCAACCGGCGGCGGCTACGCGCACGCCGCTGGCCGTTCCAGCATCTGGAGTTCCGATGGGGCCCTGATTGCCCAGGCGGGACCCGAGCCCGGCGCCTTCGCACACGCGACGTTCAGCTAGCTCCAAAGACGGCCATCGATCTCATCGCCGTGTGACCGGGGAACCGCGCGGGAGGCGGGAAGCCGCGTGGGAGGCGGGAAACGTCGTACCCCGGCGGTAGACAGGACGAGGCGCACGCCTGGCGCGCCGGGGGTCGGCACGACGGCGGAGGGGAGTCACAGATGATGCCGGCCCGGCACGGCCAGATCCGTTTCGACGGCTCCCGGTTCGATGGCTCGCAGTTCGATCGGCGCTGGCTCGCCGAGCTGTCCGGTGACGGGTTGGCCGCCGGCTCAATCGGCCCGCTGCTCGCCGGGGTACGCCTGGCGGCCGGCAAGTCTCAGCTGCGGCTCGCCGAGCTGCTGTGTGCGGCGTCCGGCGTGCCCACGGTTACCCGGCACGAGGTGTCGCGCTGGGAGCGGGAGGAGCGCATCCCCAGCGCGTTCTGGCTGCGCTGGCTGGCGCTCGCTCTCGAGGTACCGCTCGACGCGCTGGAACGGGCGGCGGCGCTCGCGCGCGCCCGCCGCCTGATGCCCGCGACGCGCCGGGTCACCATCGACCACGACAGCGCCGAACACGACAGCGGCGAACACGACAGCGCACAAGACGACAGCGCACAAGACGACGGCGCACAAGACGACGGCGGCCGATCGGTGGCGGTCTGGCGGCACATGGACGACCTGGTCGGCGGCGCCGACCTTGCCGGGCCGGTCGAACGTGAGCTGGAGACGGCGTTGCGCGGGCCGCGAGCCGGATCGCCGACGCGGGCCGCGCTGGGTCGGGTCGCCGAGCTCGCCCAGCTGGCCGGCTGGGTCCTTGTCGACGCGGGCGCGACGCAACGGGCCGCGCGGGCGCACGTGCTCGGGCTGCGCGCGGCCACGGCGGCCGGCGACGGGGCCCTCGCCGGGCTCCTGCTCACCTCCGCGGCTCACCTCGGCCTGGTTGGCGGCCCGCCGGAGAAAGCACTGGGTCTGGCCGAGGCCGGGTACGCCCGAGCCGTGAGCAGCACGCCGGCCGCCGGCCGGGCGCTGCTGTTGCACCGGGTGGCGTTCGCCGCCGCGCGGGCCGGTGAACGTCGCCGGTGCGAGCGGGCGCTCGCGGCGGCGGACCGCGCGTACGACCGGCGTGGTGACGGCGACGGGCCGGCATGGGCGTACTGGCTGGGCGACGCCGAGCTGACCGCGATGAGCGGCCGCTGCTTCGCTGTGCTGGGACGACCCCGCATCGCCGAGCCGCTGCTGACCCGCGCCCTGACCGACGATGCCGTCAAGGGCCGCTCGGCGGCGCTCTACACGGCATGGCTGGCGGCCACCCTGCTGGATGCCGGCGAGCTCGAGCGGGCATGTGAGGCTGCCAGCAGCGCGCTGCTCGACTCGGTACGCCTCGGATCGGTCCGCGTCCTGCGCCAGGTCGTCGTGCTGCACCCGCGGCTGGCCGCGCCGCGCGAGGCGGTACCCGCTCGGGAGTACCGCCAGCTGGCCGTCGCGATCCGTCCCTATCTGCCAGATCGGCGGCCGAGCCCGCCGGCGTTGACCGGTTGCGGTTAGCTTTCAGGCGTGAACGCACCGGCACTGGACCGCGCCGACCTGCGCGCCCGGGTGGAGAAGTCCCTGGGTGCCTTCCTGTCCCGCCAGCGCGAGCGGCTCGCCGCCATCGACGACGCGCTGGTGCCGATCGCCCAGCTCGTCGAGGCATTCGTGCTGCGCGGCGGCAAGCGACTGCGACCGGCGTTCGCGTACTGGGGCTATCGAGCGGCCGGTGGCATCGACGCCGACGCGGTGGTGGCCAGCCTCGCGGCGCTGGAGCTGGTACAGGCGAGCGCGCTCATCCACGACGACGTGATGGACGACTCGGACACCCGCCGGGGCGAGCCGGCCGTGCATCGGCGGTCGGCGGCGGTACACCGGCGCGAGGGCTGGCTCGGCGACGCCGAGGCGTTCGGCACGGCGACCGCCATCCTGCTGGGCGACCTCTGCCTCGTCTGGTCGGACGAGCTGCTGCACAGCGGCGGGCTCGACCCGGCCACCCTGGCCCGCGCCAGGCCGGTCTTCGACGAGATGCGCACCGAGGTCACCGTCGGGCAGTACCTCGACATGCACGCGCAGGCCACCGGTGACACGTCCCTCGCGCGGGCCAGCCTTGTGGCGCGGTACAAGTCCGGGAAGTACACAGTGGAGCGCCCGCTGCTGCTCGGCGCCGCCGTGGCCGGCGCGCCGCCGGAGGTCATGAAGGCGTACTCCGGGTACGGGTTGCCGCTGGGCGAAGCGTTCCAGCTGCGCGACGACGTGTTGGGCGTCTTCGGCGACCCGGCGATCACCGGCAAGCCGGCCGGCGACGACCTTCGCGAGGGCAAACGCACCTATCTCGTGGCAGCCGCGTTCGAAGCCGTCGACAAGGCTGGCGACAAGGCTGGCCGGGACCTCCTGCGCGACCGCCTAGGCGACATGACGCTCGACGATGCAGGTGTTGCGGCGCTCCGGGAGATCATCATGACCAGCGGCGCGCTGGCCCGTACCGAGGCGCGCATCGCCGAGCTGACCGAGTCGGCGCTGGCTGCGCTGCGCACCGTCGAGCTCGACGCCGAGGGCGCGAGCGTACTCGTCGAGCTGGCCGGGGCCGCCACCCGTCGCGCGGGCTGAACCGGGACCGCACCGACCTAGAAGCCGGGCTCAGAAACCGAGCGCCTGGGCCCGTCGCTTCACCTCGGTGGCCCGTTCACCACTGAGCGCTACGGCAGGCGTGCCGGGCAGCGTCTCGTCGGGGGTGTAGAGCCACCGCAAGACCTCTTCGTCGTTGTACCCGGCGTCGTGCAGCAGGGTGAGGACGCCGGGGAGGTGTTTGAGCACCATGCGGCCGGCTACCAGCTCGGCGGGAACTCGCAGCACGCCGTCGCGCCGGACCGCGAGCAACGCGTGGTCTCGCACCATCTGGTGGACCCGGGTGATCGGCAGCTCCAGCCGCTCGGCGATGTCGGGCAGCGTGAGCCAATCCGCCGGTTCCATGGGGCTATCGGTCACAGCATCAATCTGCCATGCCGGCAGGCGCCCTCACCACCGACGCGCGCAGCATGTTACCGGCGTCCGCGCCCACCGCGCCGGGGTATGGCAGCCCTCAACCGACCGCAGGACTGTGAGCTTCACCGCCCGCGAGCCGTACACTCGCTGCGGATGGACACCACCGTCGCCGATTCCCTGATCGGTACGCTCATCGATGGGCGGTACCGGGTTCGGGCGCGGGTGGCGACCGGCGGCATGGCCACCGTGTACACCGCCGTCGACGAACGGCTGGAGCGTACGGTCGCCCTGAAAATCATCCATCCGGCACACGCCGGCGACGTGCGCTTCGTGGAGCGCTTCACCGACGAGGCCAAGACGATCGCCCGGCTGACCCATCCCAACGTGGTCGCCGTCTACGACCAGGGCGTTCACGCCGGCCTGCCCTACCTGGTGATGGAGTACGTCCGGGGCCGCACCCTGCGCGAGGTGCTTGGCGAGCGGCACCGGCTCGGCCCCCAGGAGGCGCTGGCGATCCTGGAGCAGATCCTCGCCGCGATCTCCGCCGCGCACCGGGCGGGACTGGTACACCGCGACGTCAAGCCGGAGAACGTGCTGGTCGCCGAGGCCCCCACGGCCAGCGTCAACAGCCTCGTCGACGGCGTGGTCAAGGTGGCCGACTTCGGCCTGGCACGCGCGGTCGAAGCCAGCGTCGACGACGGCGCGGGCGACCGGCTGATGGCGACCGTCGCGTACGTCGCACCGGAGCTGGTGACCGACGGCCACACCGACCCGCGCGCCGACGTGTACTCCGCCGGGGTCGTGCTGTTCGAGATGCTGACCGGCCGGGTCCCGTACACCGCGGACCGGCCGGTCGACGTGGCCTGGCAGCACGTCGACCGCGACATGCCGGTGCCCTCGCGGTACGCACCTGGCGTGCCACCGGTGGTCGACCAGCTGGTCGTCCGGGCCACCCGCCGCGACCCCGGCGCCCGGCCCACCGATGCCGGTGCCATGCTCGCCGAGGTGCAGGCCGCCCGCGAGGAGATCGGACTCTCCGTTACCAGCCAGGCACGCGGTACGGCGCCGCCAACGGTCGTCGTGCCACACCTGGCCGGGGCCCGCCCCGCCTGGGCCCGCCTACCCGGCGGCTCCCGCGGCTCCCGCGGCTCCCGCGGCTGGCAGCGCCAGCGCCGGTCGGCCGGTTGGTGGCATGACCTGGTCGACCGGGTCAACGCCCATCCGCACGGCAGGACTGCCGTCGCGGCGGCACTGGTCGCCTTCGGGCTCATCGTGGCGGTCGGTGGCTGGTGGTTCGGCATCGGCCGGTACACCGAGGCTCCGGACCTGCGCAACCGGACGAGGGCGCAGGCCGAGGCGCAGGCCAAGCAGGGCGGGTTCACGATACGCATCGGCGCCGGACGCTTCGACGAGAACGTTCCGAAGGACACCGTGCTCGACCAGCGGCCCGGAGCCGGGCAGCGGATCGTGACCGGCGGCACGATCACCCTGACACTGTCGCTGGGGCCCGACCGCGTGCCGGTACCCGGCATCGTCGGGGTCAGCTTCGATCTGGCCAGGCAGCAGCTGGAACGGCTACGGCTGGTTCCGATCCGGGCGCCCGACGTGTTCTCCGACACGATCCCAGCCGGGAGCGTGACTGAGACGGTTCCGCCGGCCGACACTCCGGTGCCGCCCGGTGCGCAGGTTACCGTGAAGGTCAGCAAGGGCCGGGCGCCGGTCACCGTACCGAACGTGGTGGGCAAGGACGTCAACGAGGCGCGCGACATCCTGGAGAAGGCCGGGCTGGTGGTGGCCATCACCAACCAGGACAGTGACAAGCCGAAGGACCAGGTGATCGCGCAGAGCCCGGTCGACGGCACCGGCGTGGAGAAAAAGAGCCCCGTTACGCTCACGATCAGCAACGGACCGGCGGAAGTCGAGGTGCCGGACGTACGCAACAAGGACCTGGACGAGGCCGCGCGGATCCTGGAAGGGCTTGGCCTGCGGGTGAACCGGCAGGGTGTGGGCACCGTGCGGTTCCAGAACCCGGGTCCGGGCGCGCACCTGGCACCCGGCTCCGAGGTCACGCTCTATGCCTTCTTCTGACGCGCCGGCCTCTGACGGGCGGGTGGCCTTGGCGGCACGAGCCGGACCCATCGGCGGGCACGCGGCGGTCGCCGGTGGGCTCGCCAAGGCCGGGCTGTCCTATGTGGACTCCAGCAAGGCGGGAGCGGTCCAGGTCTACGTCTCAAACGCCCGCGCCTGGGCGCTCACCGAAGGCGACCCGGAGCAGGACGCCGTGTTCCGGGAGGGCTGCGAGCACCGCGATGTACGGGTGTACGTGCACGCCTCCCTCCTGGTGAACCTGGGCTCGCCGACGCCGGCCACGCTCGACCACTCGGTCGCCGCCGTGGACCATGCGCTGCGGCGGGGCCGGACCATCGGTGCGCGGGCCGTGGTGTTCCACGCCGGGAGCGCGGTGGACCCGGCGCGTACCGACGCGGCGCTGCGCCAGGTACGGGAGGCGCTGCTGCCATTGCTGGACCGGACGGCGAAGGCCGATGGGCCACGGTTGCTGGTCGAACCGAGCGCCGGCGGTGGCCGGTGCCTGGCGTCCCGGGTGGAGGACCTGGCGCCGTACCTTGACGCCGTGGAGCACCATCCGTGGCTGGGCGTCTGCTTCGACACCTGCCACGCCTGGGCCGCCGGCCACGATCTCGCGGTCCCCGGCGGCATGACGGCGACCCTGGACGCCCTGGTGTCCTCGGTCGGACCGGACCGGCTGCAGCTGGTGCACGCCAACGACTCCAAGGACCGCTGCGGATCGGCCCGGGACCGGCACGAGTCGGTGGGCGCCGGCACGATCGGCAGAGCCGCCTTCGCCGAGCTGCTCGCCCATCCGGCGGTGGCGGGCGTACCGGTGATCGTGGAGACGCCCAACGACGACGGCACCGGACATCCCGGGGACATCGCCAGGCTGCGGCGGCTGTCCCGCCCGGCCGCCCGCCGCAGCGCCAGGGCATGACGGGCGCCGGCTGGCTGCGCGAGCGGCTGACGCTCGACCGGTACCCGCGCAGCGGCCAGTACGATCCACAGTGGATAGTCGACAACGCGATGGGGCCGAACCCGCTGTGGCTCGCCGAGTGGCTCTGCGCCGATATGGCGCTGGCGCCGGGGATGCGGGTGCTGGACCTCGGCTGCGGCCGGGCCATCACCTCGATCTTCCTGGCTCAGGAGTACGGCGTCCTGGTGACCGCCGCCGATCTGTGGATCCCGCCAACCGAGAACTGGCCCCGGATCCAGGCCGCTCGCTGCGCCGACCGGATCTTCCCGGTGTACGCCGAGGCGCACCAGCTGCCGTTCGCGGAACGGTGTTTCGACGCCGTGATTAGCATCGACGCATATCACTACTTCGGGACCGACGACATGTACATCGGGTACATCACGCGGTTCCTGCGCCCGGGCGGGCTGCTCGGTATCGCGGTGCCGTCGGTGACCGCCGAGCTGGAGGGCGTACCGGAGCACCTGCGGGAGTACTGGGACTGGGACTTCCTCACGTTCCACAGGCCCGAGTGGTGGCGCGCCAGGTGGACCTTCTCCGGACAGGTCGAGGTCCTGCACGCCGACGCGCTGGCCGACGGCTGGCGGGACTGGCTGCGCTGGGACGAGGCGTGCGTGGCAGCCAGCGACCGGCCGTTCGTCAAGGAGGGCGCCGCCCGCGAGGCCGAGGCGTTGCGCCTCGATGCCGGGCGCACGCTCGGCTTGGCCCGGGTGATCGCGCGACGTCCTAGCTGAACACTCCGGTGAGCACCTCGATGGCGCGGTCGATGCCGGCATCGTCGACATCGAGATGGGTGACCAGGCGAGCCGTGCGCGGGCCCAGCACCGACACGAGCACGCCGTGGGCGCGCGCCGCGGCACCCAGCGCCGGCCCGTCCATTGTGGACTTCATCAGGTCCAGTGGCACGATGTTGGTGCGGACGCGTGCCGGGTCGACCAGGCCGAAGGGCGCCAGTGCCTCGGCGAGCCGCCGTGCGCGGGCGTGGTCGTCGGCGAGCCGGGCCACGTGGTGCGCGAACGCGTAGCGGCCGGCCGCGGCGAGCACGCCGGCTTGGCGCATGCCGCCGCCCATCCGCTTGCGGATCCATCTCGCCCGGTCGATCCGCTCGGCTGACGAGATCACCAGCGACCCGACCGGCGCCCCGAGCCCCTTGGACAGGCAGACCGAGATCGTCTCGAAGAGCCGCCCGTAGGTCGCCAGCGGCACGCCGTCGGCCACGTGCGCGTGCCAGATCCGCGCACCGTCGCAGTGCAGCGCCAACCCGGACTCGTCGGCGACCGCGCGCAAACCCTCCAGTGTGGACAGTGGAATGACTCCGCCGCCGCCCCGGTTGTGGGTCTGCTCCACAGCGATCGCGCGGGTGGGTACCGCGAAGTACCCGTCCGGGCGGACCATCGCGGCGACGGTGTCGACGTCGATGTCGGCGCCCAAGGCCGGCCAGGTACGCGTCGAGACGCCGCCGATCGCCGCGGCCGCCCCGATCTCGTACGTCACGACGTGCGCGTCAGCGTCGCACAGCAGCTCCTCGGCGCGGCCGACCACGAGCTGCACGGCAATCTGGTTGGCCATCGAGCCGGTGGGCGTGAACAGGGCCGCCTCGTGGCCGAACAGCGCCGCCACCTCGGCCTGCAAGGCGTTGACGGTCGGGTCTTCGGCGTACACGTCGTCGCCCACCTCGGCCGCGGCGATGGCCTCGCGCATTCCCGGGGTCGGCTTGGTGACGGTGTCGGAACGAAGGTCGATCATCCGCGCAACATCTCCGCTACAAGGAAAGCCAGCTCCAGCGACTGCTGGGTGTTCAGGCGCGGGTCGCAGGCGGTCTCGTACCGGCCGGGCAGGTCGGCGTCGACGATGGCCTGGGCGCCGCCGAGACACTCGGTGACGTGTTCGCCGGTCAGCTCGACGTGCAGCCCGCCCGGGTGGGTACCCATCTCGCGGTGCACCTCGAAGTACCCGAGCACCTCGTCGACGATCCGGTCGAAGTGGCGGGTCTTGTACCCGTTGGACGACTCGATCGTGTTGCCGTGCATCGGGTCGCACTGCCAGACCACGTGGTGCCCGGCCGCGGTCACCTTCTCCACGATCGGCGGCAGCACGTCGCGTACCTTATGGTTGCCCATCCGGCTGACCAGGGTGAGCCGGCCGGCGATGTTGTCCGGGTTGAGCTTCTCGCACAGCTCCAGCGCGAGCTCCGGCGTGGTGGCCGGGCCTAGCTTGACCCCGATCGGGTTGACGATGCGCGACATCAGGTCCACGTGTGCGCCGTCGAGCTGCTTGGTGCGCTCGCCGATCCACAGGAAGTGCCCGGACAGGCCGTACGCCCGCTCGCCGATGATGCGGGTCAGCGACCGTTCGTACTCCAGAGCGAGCGCCTCGTGCGAGCAGTAGAGCGTGACGGTGCGCAGCGCCTCGTCGTCGGTAACCCCGCACGCCGCCATGAAGCCCATGGCCCGGTCGATCTCGCGGGCGATCGCCTCGTACCGCTCCCCCGCCGGCGAGGTACGCACGAAGCCCTTGTTCCAGTCGTGCACCGCATGCAGCGAGGCCATGCCGCCGCCGAGGTAGGCGCGCAGCATGTTCATGGCGCTGGAGGCGTTGGCGTACGCCCGGATCATCCGCTGCGGGTCGGACACCCGCGCCTCGGGCGTGGGCTCGAGGGAGTTGATCATGTCGCCGCGGTACGCCGGGAGCCCGAGCGCGTCGATGGACGCCGACCGCGGCTTGGTGTACTGGCCGGCGACCCGCCCGACCTTGATCACCGGCAGGCTCGCGCCGTAGGTCAGCACGATGGCCATCTGCAGCAGCGTGCGCGCGTTGGCCAGCAGGTGGACGTCGGTGTTGTCGGCGAACGTCTCGGCGCAGTCGCCGCCCTGCAGCAGGAACGCCTCGCCGCTCGCGACCAGCGCCAGCCGGTCGCGCAGCTGGTCCACCTCGTAGGGCGCCACGATCGGCGGCACCGTGGCCAGCACCGAGCACACCTCGTCGACCGCGCCCGGGTCGGGCCATGGCGGCATCTGGGCGCGCGGCAGCTCCCGCCACCGGTCCAGGCCGAGCGCTTCGATCTCCGTACTGTCGACGGCGGGCCGCCCGATCTCGGCCCCCGGGTAGCGGAAGTGGTGCCACTCCTGGCGCATGGGGATCAGGGTACGGCCGCCGGCCCGCGCGCCATCAACAGCCCGGCTGTTACCGTGCGGAGATGATCACGCTTGGCGCGTACTTTGTCGGGGACCTGCCCTACCCCACCGAGCGGGTCCCGGGTGACGTGCTCACGCACGTCTTCTACGCGTTCGCGCGGATCGACCCCGACGGCCACCTTACGGTCGGGCCGGCGGCGCCTGCGCAGTTCGAGGCCCTCGCCGCGCTCAAGCGCGCCCATCCCGCGCTGCGGACGCTGATCTCCATCGGCGGTTGGGGCGCCGGCGGGTTCTCCGACGCCGCGCTGACCGCGCGGTCGCGGGCGGCGCTGGTCGACGAGTGCCTGGAGCGGTTCTCCGGGTTCGATGGCATCGACCTGGACTGGGAGTTCCCGGTCTCCGGCGGCCCGGCCGAGGTGACGCACCGGCCCGAGGACCGGCGCAACGCGACGCTGCTCGTCCAGGAGCTCCGCCGCCGGCTGGGACCGGACCGGCTGCTCACCGCCGCGCTGCCGGCCGGGCGGCTGCAGTCGGCCGGGCCGTACGATCCGGCGGAGAGCTTCGAGCTGGCAACCCTTGCCGAGGAGCTCGACTTCGTCAACCTCATGACGTACGACTTCGGCACCGGGTTCTCACCGATCGCGACGTTCAACGCCCCGTTGGCCGAGGTCGCCGAGGATCCGCTCGATCCGACCCTGCGGCGGTGGAACAACGTGACCGGCGCCGTGGACTACTACCGGCGGTGCGGCGTACCTCGCGAGAAGCTCGTGCTCGGGGTGCCCTTCTACGGCCGGGGCTTCCGGGTCGCCTCGGCGGGCGCTGCCGCGGGGCTGTTCCAGCCGCAGGTCGGCACGGTCGAGGTCGGCGACTGGCGCGACATCAAGCGCGACCTGCTGACCGACCCGGCCTGGCAGCGCCACCGCCATCCGGTGGCCCGCTCGCCGTGGCTCTACCACGCCGGTACCCAGACGTTCGTGAGCTACGAGGATGCGCAGTCCATCGAGGAACGCGCGAGGTTCGCGGCCGACAACGGGATGCGGGGTGCGTTCATGTGGCACCTCGCCGGCGACGACGACAAGCACACGCTGCTGGCCGCCATGGTCCGGCCGTTCGACCGGTAGGCCTGGGTCGGGCGGCGCAACGGGCTTTCGTCGACAGCAGTGCGTTCATCGACTAAGGACGATCTACCCGAACGTCGACCGCTGGAAGCATGTCCTGCCCTGCACCAAGGTTCCTACCCCGGTGCCGAGCACGTCCGCGCCGCGCTCAGCTGACCCGTCCCGGGTTACCCGGGCCGCTTCCGGTCGAGGATGTCGGTGGCCAGGGCGGCGCACGCGGCGCAGATGGTGACCCCGGGCCCGTGGCCGGGCGGCTACTGGTGGCGACCGACCGGCACCACCAAGCGCGACGTGGTCGACTGGGGCCGTTCCGGGCCGAACCAGATGCTCACCCTCAACGCGCTACGGGTCCTTCGGTCGGCCGGCCGCCTCGCCTGACTTGTGCCGCATCGAGGGTCGGCGTTGTATGGACCCGGAGGTGACCTTCGATGCGCCGACTCATCAGCTTGTTCGCCGCCGCCTTACTCACCACCGGCCTGCTCACCGGCCCCGCCGCCGCCGCACCGCCACCCACCTGCGTGGCGCCCGTGCCGAGCCCGACGCAGCCCGGCTACACGATCGCCGACCCCAACTGTGACGTCGGGACCAACAACCCGTTCGTGCCCCTCGTCGACGCCGCCGGACAGCCGTTGTCCCGGGTGTTCACTGGCATCCGCGACGGCGCCGCCTTCCGCATCGAGGTGCCGCTGCGCTGGAACGGCGAGCTGGTGATCTGGGCCCACGGGTTCCGCGGTACCGGCCGCACCGTGTGGGTGGACAGCTCACCGCTGCGCGCCTTCCACGTCCAGCAGGGCTTCGCCTGGGCCGCGTCCAGCTACCAGACCAACGGCTACGACGTCGGGCAGGGCGTCCGCGACTCGGTTGCGCTGGTCGACATCTTCGCCAGTACGGTCGGCCGCCGGGCCAGCAGCGTCTACATGACGGGCGCCTCGATGGGCGGACACATCACCGCGGTGGCCATCGAGCACTTCCCGCGTACCTTCGTCGGCGCCATGCCGCTGTGCGGCGTGCTGGCCGACGCCAGGCTGTTCGACTACTTCCTCGACGCCAACGTCACCGCGGCCGCGCTGACCGGCGTGCCGATCACGTTCCCGCTCCAGCCGCCACCCGACTACCCGCAGACCTGGACCCAGCAGGTACGCGCGGAGCTGCCGTTGCTGGGCACCGGCTTCGGCACCGGCACGCCGCCGACGCTCACGCCGCTGGGCCAGCAATGGGGCGCCGCGGTCGAGCAGCGTAGCGGCGGCACCCGGCCGGGCTTCGACTCGGCGTTCGGGTTCTGGAACAGCCGCCCGTCGCTCGCGCCCCTGCAGGCGCTGCCGTTCCTGTTCGGCCTGTACCCGGGGCTGTCCGGCGGCACGATCGGCATCGCCCCCGGCAACGTCACCTCGAACCTGCTCACGATCTACCAGCTGGACGACAAGCTCCGGCTGTCCCCCGCCGAGGCTCAGCTCAACCTGAACGTGCTGCGGGTCGGCCGTACCGCCCTGCCCAGCCGTGACCTGACCGGAATCCCGAAGGTCGAAGGCGACCCCCACATCCCGGTGCTGTCCCTGCACGACATCGGCGACCTGTTCGTACCGATCTCGATGGAGCAGATCTACGCGCGGCGCGCCCTGCTGCACGGCCAGCATCGGCACTTCGTCTCGCGCGCGATCCGCGGCGTCGAGCACTGCGACTTCAACGCCGGCGAGCTGACCCACGCCTTCGCCGACCTGGTCGGCTGGGTACGCAGCGGCCACCGTCCGGACGGCGACGACATCCTCAACCCGCACAAGGTCGCCCAGCCGTCGTTCGGCTGCCGGTTCACCGAGGAGGTACGCACGAGCTTCATGGCGCCGAAATGCCCCGCGAGCCGCCGATGAGCCGCACGCTCACACCCGGCGGCGGCCGGCGAACCCGCACTCCGCCAGGTGATACCACATGATGTCCGGCTCGCCTTCCAGCCAGCACCACAGGATGGCCTGGCCGTCGCGCTCGCCCGGATAGTCCAGCAGCAGCGGGGCGAAGCCCTTCACGACCGCGCCGGTCCGGGCGAAGGCCTCCAGCTCGGCGAAGAGCCGCGCCTCCCACGCCTTGGCGTCGGCCAGGTTGCCCAGCCGGCTCGGGCGGCCAGCCGTGATGTCGGCGTGCAGCTCGGCAAGGTCCGCCCGCCGCCTGAGCAGCTCGGCGATCCGGGGACGCAGCGTGGCGAGCTGTGCGCGCGCCTCGTCGAGGGAGAACACGCCCGCCAGTATCGGTCACCGGCGGTCCACGTGCCGCCGCCGGCCGCATCCGCGACCGACGGCGGGTCTTGATACCGACCGCCCGCGGGCGGGCGGGCAGCGGTGTGCACCTGTGGGCCGGGGCTGGCCGTTTGCACCCACCCTACGGCCTGGTCGTACCGCGGGGCAGTTGGAACACGTGAGTGAATCGGCAGGTCAGGCGTTCTGTGCGGCGAGCTCCCTGCCCCGGTCGCGGGCCGCTTCGAGGGCGGCGAGCAGGGCCGCCCGTACTCCATGGTTTTCCAGCTCGCGGATCGCGCAGATGGTGGTACCGGCGGGCGAGGTGACCGCCTCGCGCAGCTTCACCGGATGCTCGCCGGAGTCGCGCAGCATGATCGCCGACCCGATCGCCGTCTGCACGATCAGGTCGTGCGCCACCTGCCTGGGCAGCCCGAGCAGGATGCCCGCGTCGGTCATCGCCTCGACCAGGTAGTAGAAGTACGCCGGTCCGGAGCCTGACAGCGCGGTCACCGCGTCCTGCTGAGACTCCGGCAGCCGGATGGTACGGCCGAGCGGGCGGAACATCTCCTCCGCCAGCTCCAGGTGCGCGGCCGTGGCGTGCGGACCGGCCGAGATCGCCGTCATCGCCTCGTCGACCAGCGCCGGCGTGTTGGTCATCACGCGAACCACGGGCGTACCGTCGGGCAGCCACTTGGCGAAGAACGACGTCGGCAGGCCGGCACACAAGGTGATCACGAGCTTTCCCTGCGGCACCTTCGGCCCGATCTCCGCCATGAGCGCCTCGGCGTCCTGCGGCTTGACCGCGATCGCCAGCACGTCGGCCTCGGTGATGGCCGTCTCGTTGCTGATCATCCGGAGGCCGTAGCGGGCGGCGAGCTCCTCGGCGCGCTCCGGGCGGCGGGCGGTGGCCAGCAGCCGGTCCACCGGCCAGCCCGAGCGCAGCAGCCCGGACAGCAGGGTTTCGCCGATCTTGCCGGCGCCGATGACAGCGATGGTGTGGACGTCGGGTGCCATGGCTGCCCACCTCCCCGGTTGTCGGTCTCCGGCTCAGCCGAAGAAGACCTCAACCTCTTGGTAGCGCTCGATCGGTACGGTCTTCAGCTCCCGGGTCGCCGCCGACAGCGGCACCCGGACGATCTCGGTGCCCCGCAGCGCGACCATCTTGCCGAAGTCGCCCTCGTGCGCGGCATCGATGGCGTGCAGCCCGAAGCGCGTGGCCAGGACGCGGTCGAACGCAGTCGGCGTGCCGCCGCGCTGGATGTGCCCGAGCACGACCGTGCGGGCCTCCTTGCCGGTGCGCCGCTCGATCTCGGTGGCCAGCCACTGGCCGATGCCGCCGAGCCGGACGTGCCCGAACGCGTCCAGCTCGGGGCTCTGCACGATGTGGCCGCTCTCGCTCGGTACCGCACCCTCGGCCACCACGACGATCGGCGAGTACCGCGTCTCGAAGCGCTTCTCCACATAGTTGACGACCTGGTCCAGGTCGAACGGCCGCTCCGGCAGCAGGATGACGTTGGCGCCGCCGGCAAGGCCCGAATGCAGGGCGATCCAGCCGGCGTGGCGGCCCATCACTTCGACGACCAGGCAGCGGTGGTGGCTCTCGGCCGTGGTGTGCAGCCGGTCGATCGCCTCCATCGCGATGTTCACCGCGGTGTCGAAGCCGAACGTGTAGTCGGTGGCGCCGAGGTCGTTGTCGATCGTCTTGGGTACGCCGACCACGTTGACGCCGAGCTCGTGCAGCCTGCCCGCGACGCCGAGGGTGTCCTCGCCGCCGATCGCGATGAGCGCGTCGATGCCCAGGTCGGCCAGGTTCGACTTGATCTTCTCTACGCCGCCGTCAATCTTGAACGGGTTGGTACGCGACGAGCCGATGATCGTGCCGCCGCGGGGCAGGATGCCGCGCACCTCGGCGACGCCGAGCGGGCGGGTGTCGCCCTCCAGCGGGCCCCGCCAGCCGTCGCGGAAGCCGACAAACTCATGGCCGTACGAGGTGACGCCCTTGCGCACGACCGCGCGGATGACCGCGTTGAGGCCGGGGCAGTCACCGCCGCCGGTGAGCACGCCGATACGCATAACCTGATCGTCCCTTCTTACGTCATGCGGTGTCGTACGAGCCCCGCCGCGTCGCCCGGGCCGCACCGCGCACTGTACCCTGCCCGGCTCGGAGCCCCGCCGCCGATGGGCCAGACTTGGCGGTATGCGAGGCAGGCGGCCGGCACGGGCGGGAGCAGTGCTCGTGCTCGTCACCGGCTTCGCCAGCCTCGCCAGCCTCGCCAGCCTCGCCAGCCTCGCCAGCGGCTGCGAGGCCGGCGGGCAGCCGCCGCCCGTGCCGGTGCCCGCCAGCCTCTCGTGGTCGGTGCTCCCCGATGCGCCGACCCTGCGCACCGAGGTCACCGCGGCAGCGGCCGGCACGTCGATCTACGTGATGGGTGGCTACACCGCCGACGGCGCCACGTCGGACACGGTGGAGGTTCTGTCGACCGAGACCGGCCGGTGGCAGACCGGCGTACCCCTGCCGTCGGCGGTCAACCACGCCATGTCCGCGACTGTCGACGGCACCGTCTACATCTTCGGCGGCTACCGCTCCGACGGTACGCCCAGCTCGGCCGCGTACCGGTTCGACGGCTCGGGTTGGCGACCCGTCACCGACCTGCCCGAGCCGCGCGCCGCCGGTACCGCGGTCGGCGTGAGCGGCCGGGTGTACCTCGCCGGCGGCATCGGGCCGCGTAAGGCGCTCGCCGACCGGATGCTGGTGTACGACATCGCGGCCGACCGCTGGTCCACCGCGCCCGGACCGCCCACTGCACGCGAGCACCTGGGCGGCGCCGGGTTTGGCGGGCTGGTGTACACGGTTGGCGGGCGTACGGCAAAGGGCAACCTCGCCGCGTTCGAGTCCTACGACCCGCGCACCGGGGCTTGGACCAAGCTGGCCGACCTGCCCACACCGCGCGGCGGGCTGGGCGCCGCAGCGGTCTGCACCGGGCACGTCGTCGCGGTCGGCGGTGAGGCGGCGACGACGTTCAAGGAGGCCGAGGCGTTCGATGTCAAGTCCGGCCGGTGGCTCGCCCTGCCGCCGCTGCCGCTGGCCCGCCACGGTCTCGGCGTCGCCGCCGTGGGATCGCGCCTGTTCACCCTGGCCGGTGGGCCCCAGCCCGGCCTGCACGTCTCGGCCGCCGCGCAGTCGATCGACCTGGGTCCGCTACGGTCGTGCGCGGCAGGCTGACCGTGCGGCGACCATCGCCTGCCAGCGGGCCAGGTTATGCCTGGCATCCACCAGCGCGTCGTGGCGGTCGGCCGCAGGACCCGGCAGGCGCGGCTGCCCGACATCGTCCCAGAGCTGGCGCAGGTCCTTGGTGAACCGCGGGATCTCCCGGGGCAGCCCCGGCATGGGTCCCCAGAGCTGGGCCAGCACCACGTGGTCGTACGCCGCGTACCAGGCCCACAGCTCCAGCTCCGTGTCCGCGCCCGCGCGCAGCGGCTCGACCAGGAACGCGTAGAGGTCCTCGCGGATGCGCTCGCGGGAACGCCAGACCCGCTCGCCCGGCGAGGGCAGCTTCTCCAGCACGTGCTTGCGTACCCACGGCAGGGCGCGGCTGCCGTCGAACTCGGTGGAGACGGCGTAGAACTCGCGGCCGTGCTCGTCGACCACGCCGATGGAGACCAGGTCGATCACCCGGCCGTCCTCGATGAACTCGCAGTCGTAGAAGTAGCGGTAGGTCATTTGCGGCCCATCATGCCGGCTCGACGCCGGCCAGGGCGTCACGGGCGTGGTAGAGCCCGGCCCAGTTCTCCGCCGGGTCGCCGATGCCGGTGCGGTCGTCCACCCGCAGGCGATGGGCGAAGTAGTCCGCCTGGATGGCCCAGCGGAAGCGCAGCATCGTCGGCAGGGTCGCTGCCAGCTCATCGCGGCGGACCGGTCCGGCGGCCAGGTAGGCGTCGAGCAGGTCGGTCGCGGCGGCGGGGCCGCCGGCGTACATCACCGCGGACGCCACGTCGTACATGAGCGGACCGCTGCCCGCGGAACCCCAGTCGATCAACCCGGTGCGGCCGGTGGGGGCATCGAGCAGGAAGGCGCCGTGGTACGGGTCACCGTGCAGCACGCCGTAGGTCAGCACGCCTGTCGCGCGGAGCCGGTCGAGGGCGTCGACCGCCGCCTCGACGGCCGGCCGGACCCACGGCTCGATCGACAGGTGCGCCGCATCCGGGCGTACGCCATGAAAGCGCGTCAGGCCGGGGTGGCTGAACCCAGCCAGCGCGCGGTGCGTGGCGCCGAGGGTGCTGCCCCACCGTTGCTGGTCGACCTGGTCGGCGCGGGTTAGTGGGCGCCCGGGCACGTAGCGCAGCACCGCGATCGCCTCGCTGCGCGAGCCGCCGCCCAGCGCGACAGTCAGCGCGCCGTCGACGGCTCGCACCGGCGCGCCGGCGGGGATGCCGCGATCGTCCAGCGTCGCCGCCGCCGCGAGACCCGCCTCGAAGTGCTCCCGCGCGCCGGCCGGTACGGCCTTGGCCACCAACCGCTCGCCGTCCATGGCGGTCACCAGCCAGGCGGAGGAGTTCATGGCACCGGCGAGCGGTTCGCATGCTTCGACGACGCGGTGCCAGCTCGTACGCAGCACCGTGCGAACCTGGTCCGCGGAGGCCACGGCGCAGATTACCCCACCGACGTATCTGGCGGCCCGCCAGGACGCACTAGCCTCCCAGACCAGAGCGCAATCGCGGTTTCGACAGCGGGATGTCGGGGTGTACACCGACCGGCACCCGAGTCATGATCTGCTACGTAAGGTTCTGGTCCTGACCGGGAGGGGTTGGACCGTGGAGGGCAGGTTGCCGGACACCGGCGATGCGCTGACCGGCGTCGACATGTTCGCGGCCCTCGATTCTGAGGTGCGCCAGCGGGTCATCGCCGCCGCCGTACCGCGTACGTACCGCAAAGGACAGTTGCTGTGGGTCGAAAACGATCCTGGCGAGGCCCTCATCGTCATCAAACGGGGGGCCGTCATGGTGTTCCGGACCGCGCCGACGGGCGAGCGCGCGGTGCTGTCGGTTATGCGACCCGGGGCAGTGATCGGCGAAGTTTCGCTCCTCGACGGGGCGCCGCGTTCGGCGTCGGCCGAGGCGATCGAGGACTGTTCGGCGCTGGCGCTGTCCAGGGCGGCGTTCATCGAGCTGGTCCATGCCAACCCGCGCATCCTCGACGCGGTGCTGCGCTCGCTGGGCAGCCTGATCCGCCGGCTGACCGAGCAGAACGCCGACCATGTGTTCCTCGACCTGCCCGGGCGGGTGGCCAAGACGCTAGTACGCCTGGCCGGCGAGACCACCGCGCCGATGGTGACCATCGAGCTCAACCAGAGCCAGCTCGCCGAGATGGCGGGCGGTTCGCGGCAGAGCGTCAACCAGGCGATCGGCTCGTTCGCCAGCCGCGGCTGGCTGCGGACCGAGGGCCGGCGCATCGTCGTGACCGACCTCGCGGCGTTGCGCCGCCGGGCCGGCATGGTCGAGCGCTGATCCAAAGACGGTCGCCCGGGTGGCGCCGTGCGGGGTGGCGCCGTGCGGGTGGCGGCCCGGCGGCGCACGAAGCGCCGCCCGGTCGGCTTGTAGGGCTGATCAAAGGCTAGTCGTTGGCGCCGGGCACCCCCGTCGGGCCGACCCAGTCGCCGCTGCCTCCGGTGGGGCCGACCCAGTCGCCGCCGTTGGGCGCCACCACACCGGTGGCCTCCAGCTCGGCCAAGGTCACGGCGTCGACGTCAACCATGTCACCGGCGTGATGGGGAGCGCCGGTCGAGTCGGTCCAGTCACGAGCCAGTCGTACATACACCATGTACTCCCCCACTAGATCATTCGGAATCCAGCGACCCTATCGAGATGTCGCGACTGTCGGTGTCGATTTCCGTACAGCCTGATAGGAAGAAGCTGGTCACCTGATACACGGACGTGCCACCATACTCAGGCGTTTGCCTCCGGCGCGCGACCCGGGGCGGACGCACCCATCGAAGGAGGCGGGCCCCTCCATGGTTGGCGCCACCTTGTGCAGCCGCTGCGGGCGGCCGGCATCGGCGCAGGATCGGTTCTGTGGCGGCTGCGGCACCGAGCTGACCGTCAGCTGTGCCCGCTGCGGCCGGCGGCTGCCGATGGACGTGGCGTTCTGCACCGGATGCGGAGCGGCTCGCGCCGACCCCGGCGGCCAGCCGCCGTTGAACCGGATCGAGGACCGCCGCCCGGTGAGCGTGCTGTTCGTCGACCTGATCGACTTCACTCACCGGTCCGAGCGGGCCGACCCGGAGCAGGTACGGGAGATGCAGACCGCGTTCTTCACCGCCGCCCGCCGGGTCATCGGGCAGTACGGCGGCGTGGTGGAGAAGTACATCGGCGACGCGGTCATGGCCCTCTTCGGTGCCCCGATCGCCACCGAGACCGACGCGGTGCGCTGCGTCCGGGCGGGCCTGGAGGTCCAGCGGGTGCTCGCCCGGTACGCCCCGGCGGACGCCGGTGGCCTGCGCTTCCGGGTCGGCGTGGCCACCGGCGAGGCGCTGGTCGACGTGGCGGCCGCCCGCGACGGCGGCCAGGCGATCGTGGCCGGCGACGTGGTCAACACGGCCTCCCGCCTGCAGTCGGTCGCACCCCCGGGCGGCGTGCTCGTCTGCGGCACCAGCTACGCCGCGACCAAGTCGGCCATCCACTATGCCGAGCAGCCCCCGGTCACGCTGCGCGGCCGCTCGACACCGACCGAGGTGTGGCTCGCCCTGTCGCCGATGCAGCGGACCCAGCCGGACCGCGAGATCGACGCCACCCCGCTGGTCAACCGCCACCACGAGCTGGGTCTGTTGGTCAACGCCCTGCACCGGGCGCTCGGCGACCGCGTGCCGCAGGTGGTCACGGTGCTGGGCCGGGCCGGGATCGGCAAGAGCCGCCTGGTCCGCGAGCTGTACCGGCACAGCGAGCGGCTGCTGAACGCGAACGTGTGCTGGCGCACCGGCCGGTGCCCGCCTTTCGGCGAGAACGTCACGTACGCCGCGCTGGCCGACATCGTCAAGGCGCAGGCCGGCATCCTCGACACTGACAGCGCCGAGGCGGCCCGCGAGCGGCTCGACACGGCCCTGCACGCCATGGTCGGCCCTGAGGAGGCAGCTCGCCTGGCCGTCGCGCTGAGGCCGCTGGTGGGCCTCACCGGTACCCAGCTCGCCGCCGAGGAGCTGGCGTCGGCGTGGCGGCGTTTCGTCATGGCCCTGGCCAGCCGGCAGCCGACCGTCCTGGTCTTCGAGGACCTGCACTGGGCCGACGAGTCGATGCTGCGCTTCGTGGAGCTGCTCAGCGGCTGGGTCCGCGAGGTACCGCTGCTGCTGCTGTGCACCGCCCGCCCGGAGCTGGTCGAGCGCGAGCCGACGTTCGGCAGCGGCGCCGCCGGGGCGCTGACGATCACCCTCCCGCCGCTGCGCAGCTCCGAGATCGCCACCATGTACGCCCACCTGCTCGGCCAGGCCACGTTCCCGGCCGACGTCCTGGACCCCCTCGTCGAGCTGGCCGACGGTAACCCGCTCTACGCCCACGAGTACACCCGGATGCTCATCGAGCAGGGCACCCTGCACCCGTCGGGTGAGCAGTGGTGGCTGGAGACCGGCGAGGACCTGCCGATGCCGGAGAGCGTGCACGCGGTGATCGCCAACCGGGTCGACCTGCTGGACCCGGCTGACCGTACGGTGCTGCAGGCCGCCGCCGTGGTCGGCATGCAGTTCTGGCCCGGCGCGGTGGCCGCGGCGCTCGCCCGGCCGGTCGACACGATCGAGCGCTCGCTGCGCCTGCTGGAAAAACGCGACCTCATCCACGAGCAGGCCACCTCGACCATGGCGGGACAGCCGGAGTACCGGTTCGGGCACGTCCTGGTGCGCGACGTGTGCTACCAGCGGCTGCCGCGCACCGAGCGGGTGGCCCGCCACGAGCGCACCGCCGACTGGCTGGACAGCGTGTCGGCCAGCCGCTCCACGGACCTGGCCGAGGTGCTGGCCTACCACCGGTACACCGCGCACGAGATCGCGCGGACGCTGGGCGCCGACGCGACACGGTACGCGCCGAGCGCCCGTAACGCGCTCTACCGGGCGGCTCGCCGGGCGTACGCGCTGCACGCGCTGGAGATCGCGGCCGTGCACGTGGGTCGGGCGCTGTCGCTGTGCTCGGAGGAGACCGACGAGACCGAGCGGCTGCGGCTGGAGCTGTTCGCCGCCGAGATCGCCTTCTACGCCAGCGGCGACGCCTTCCTCACCGGCGGCGGCACCGAGCAGCTCACCCAGCTCGCCGAGCGCCTGTACGCGGCGGGCGACCGCGGCCAGGCCGCCCGGGCGTGGACCCTGCTGGGCCAGGTCGCGTGGCTGCGCGCCGACCGCCCGACCGCACTGTCCTATCTGGACCGTGCGGTGGAGCTCTTCGACGACCTGCCGGACACGCTGGAGAGGGCCGAGGCGTACGCCGAGCTGGGCCGGCTGCACATGCTCAACTACGAGCACGACCCGGCGGTCGCCGCCGCGAGCGTCGCCGTCGAGATCGCCGAGCGGCTCGGGCTAGCCGAGATATCGGCCAACGCCAGGATCACCATGGGCATGGCGCGCTACTTCGCCGGCAACCGCGGCGGTCTCACCGACCTGTACGCCGCGCTGGAGCAGAGCCGCCCGCACCTGCCGCTCACCGTGCGGCGGGTGATCCAGAACCTGGCGTACACGATGTGGGAAGAGGGCGACTGGGCCGGCTCCCGGGCGATGCTCGAAGAGAGCAGCTCCGTCGGGGTGCCGGGCATGCAGTTCCTCTCGACCGGGTACTCCCTCGACGCGCAGGGAGCGCACTTCGCCGGGGACTGGAACCAGCTCATGGCGGCGACCGAGGCCGCGCCGGGCGACGACCCGGGCGAGTGGGACCTGCACGGGCGAGCGTTGCGCACGTGGATCGGCGTGCTGCGGGCGCCCGGCCAGCCGGCGAGCGAACCCGACGAGGTGGCCGAGCTGCTGGACAGCGCCCATCACAGCGGCTTCCACCGCCTGCTGTGGACCGCGTTCGCCCACAGTGCGCTGTGCCGCGCGCTGCAGGGTCGCCCCGCCGACGCCGCCGAGCTGCTGGGCGAGCTGACCCGGTCGTGGCGGCGGGTCAGGGCGATCACCAGCGGCGAGTGGATCGACGCGGCCGCTTACGCGGGCGCGCTGGCTGGGCGCGACGCCTGTGTCGCGGTCGCGGACATGCTGGCCGAGGTGCGGCACCGTACGCCGTGGGTCGAGGCCTCCGTGCGTACCGTGACGGCTGGCCTCGCCAGCGCGGACGGTGACCCGGAGCGCGCGGCGACGATGCATTTCGCGGCGGCCGAGATCTACGCCGCGATCCCCAACAGCACCTACCGCACGCTGTCACTGGCCATGGCCCTGCGCGCGCTGGGCAAGCCCGACGCGGTCGCCGGGATGCAGGCGCGGGCGGAGGCCGCGCGGGCCGCGGTGATCGCCTTCGCCGACCGCAACCACGCGCCGGGCCTGCTGGACCTGGCTGACCCGGGCCGGTAGCGCGGGCCGCGTACCCTCATCGGACATGAACGGATGGCCGTTGGTCTGCGGCGCGTTTGTCGTCGTGGCGGTGGTGGGGCTTTGGCTGGGGTTCACCTACAACGGGTTGGTCCGCGCCCGCAACCTGTACCAGAACGCGTTCGCGCAGATCGACGTCCAGCTGACCCGCCGGCACAGCCTGATCCCCAACCTTGTCGAGGTCGCCAAGGGGTACATGAAGCACGAGCGGGAGACCCTCGAAGCGGTGATCGCCGCCCGTACGGCGGCCGTCAACGCCAAGCCCGCGGCCACGGCCAACCCGGGTGACGCCGCCGCGATGGCGCAGCTGGCCGGCACCGAGAACCTGCTGACTCAGGCCCTGGGCCGGCTGTTCGCGCTCTCCGAGGCGTACCCCGATCTCAAGGCGAACCAGAACATGATGCAGCTGTCGGAGGAGCTGACCTCCACGGAGAACCGGATCGCGTTCGCCCGCCAGCACTTCAACGACGCGGTGATGGTCTACAACAACCGGCGCGAGGTGTTTCCCGCCAACCTGGTCGCGGGGATGTTCGGCTTCCGGCCCGCCACGCTGTTCGAGATCGACGAGCCGGGCCAGCGCGAAGCGCCCCAGGTGTCGTTCTGATGAACTTCTTCGAGCGCCAGCGTCAGGTTCGCCGGCACTCGCTGCGGCTGGTCCTGCTGTTCGCCGTGGCGGTGGTCGGCATCGTAGCGACCGTCGATCTGGCCGTCGCTGTTGCCACGGGCGCGTACCACCGGCCCCGCGGCACGCTGGTGGCCGTCGTCGTGGCGACCAGCCTGGTCACGCTCACCGTCATCGTGCTGGCCTCGCTGTTTCGCAGCCTGAGCCTGCGAGGCGGCGGCGGCAAGGTCGCGCTGTCGCTCGGCGGGGTACCGGTACCGGCCGACACGACCGACCCGCAGCTGCGCCGGCTGCGCAACGTCGTGGAGGAGATCGCCATCGCCTCCGGCGTTCCGGTGCCCGAGGTGTACGTGCTGGACGGCGAGGAGGGCATCAACGCGTTCGCGGCCGGATGGTCGCCGTCCGACGCGGCCGTCGCGGTGACCCGTGGCGCGGTGGAGCGCCTCAACCGGGACGAGCTGCAGGGCGTCATCGCCCACGAGCTCAGCCACGTGGTCAACGGCGACATGCGGCTGAACATCCGCCTGATGGGACTGCTCTTCGGCATCCTGGCGCTGGCGGTCATCGGCCGGTTGGCGGCCCAGTCTGGCGGTAGCCGCGGGCGCCGCCGGGACTCCCGCGGTATGGACGCCATCGTGCTGGTCGGCTTCGCGCTGCTGGTGGCCGGGTATATCGGGGTGTTCTGCGGCCGGCTCATCAAGGCGGCCGTATCGCGGCAGCGGGAGTACCTCGCCGACGCCTCGGCAGTGCAGTTCACTCGCCAGACGGCTGGGATCGCCGGCGCGCTGAAGAAGATCGCGGGCCTGCCGGTCGGCTCGACGCTGGCCAACGGCAGGGCTGAAGAGATCAGCCACATGCTCTTCGGCACCGGTCGACGCCTGAGCTCCCTGATGGCCACCCATCCCCCGCTGCTCAAGCGCATCCAGGTGCTCGACCCCACGGTCAGCCCGGCAGAGCTGGAGCGGCTCGCCGAGCAATGGGCGGCGGCGCCGCCGTCGGGCCTGGACGAGGACGTGGCACTGGGCCTGGTCCGGCCGGCCGACACGGTCCCGGCGGAGCCTTCAGCTGCCGCGGTTCCCCCGCTGCTGGCGGCCGATACCACCGTGCCGCTCGCTCCGGCGGCCGTCGTGGCCAACGTGGGGGCTCCCGCCGAGTACGCCCACGCCGGCGCCATCCGCGACCAGATCCCGGCCGACCTCCTGACCAAGGCGCGCCACCCCGAGACCGCGGTCCCGCTGGTCCTCGGCCTGCTGCTCTCCTCGCACCCGGAGGTACGCGCGGCCCAGCGCCCAGCGCTCGTCGCCCGGCACGGGTCGGCGCTGGCCGAGGCGGCGGCCAGCGACGCCGACTCGCTCGCCGGCCTGCACCCGCTGCTGCGCCTGGTACTGGCCGAGCTGGCGTTTCCGGTGCTGCGCGGCCTGCCGCGCCCGGACCAGGATGCCTTGATGGCCACGGTCTTCGCGCTCATCCAGGCCGACGGCAGGATGAGCCTGTCGGAGTACTGCCTGTCCCGGCTCCTACATCGCGAGCTGTACGAGTCGGCGTACCTCCGGCCGCCCTGGCCTGCCCGCCGGTCCTCGCTGGCCGCCAACACCGGCGCCGTGGCCATCCTGCTCGCGGTGCTGGCCCAGGTCGGCCACAGCGACCCGGCGGCGGCCGCGGCCGCGTTCAGCGCCGGCCTGCGAGCGGTACTGCCCTCGTCCGAGCTGCCCTACGCCCCGCCCGCCCAGGGTCCGGTGGCCCTCGAAGCGGGTTGGCCAGCGCTGGACGGGCTGAACCCGACCGACAAGGCGGCGCTGGTAGCCGGCATGGTGGCGGTCATCAGCGAGGACGGCAGGGTCACCGTGGCTGAGTTCGAGCTGCTGCGGACGATCTGCGCGATCCTGCACTGTCCGGTACCGCCGATGGTCTCCGGCGAGCTCGGCGCGGCGGCATCGCCCGGCTACCCGACCGAGCCCGCCTGAGTCCCGTCGCCGGTCGAGGTCAGGCCGGCCGCCCCGGTCCGTGCGGCTTCGACGATCCGCTCGGCCTCCGCACGGGCGGCGGCCAGCATCGCCGCTGCCTCCTGCTCCGCGTCGTCCCGGCGGGCCTGCGCGGCCTCCTCGGCCTGCCGCAGAACCTGCTCGACGCGGCCACCCAAGCCGGCGAGCGTCGGCGGCGCAGGATTCCGGGTCAGCCGGGGCTGCGCTCGCGGCGCGCCAGTCCGGCCGCCGGCGTTGTCGTCGCGGCGGAGGTCGCGGCGCAGGTCGGGGCGCAGACCACTCGCCATGATGGCGAGGCCGAGGGCTAGGATGGCGATGGCAATCCAGATGGCGGAACGGCCGGCGAGGATACCGAGCACCATCCCCCCACCAACCATGGCGAGGGCTGACCGCTGCAGGAAACTTCTGACCACGCCTCGATGGTCCAACTCGCCGTCAAGGGCGGCCAATGATTGTTGTATCAGGCGGCGACCGGCTCGGCTGGAGCGGACGCTGGCGGCTTCGACTTCACCTTCTGGGCGTACACGTCGACGTACTCGCGACCGGACAGCTCCATGAGCTCGTACATGATCTCGTCGGTCACAGCCCGCTCGACGAACCGGTCTCCGGCGAGCCCCTCGTACCGGGAAAAGCCCAACGGCTTACCGAACCTGATCTTCACCTGCTTGATCTTCGGTAACACCTTCCCCGGCGGCTGGATCTCGTCGGCGTTGAGCATCACGACCGGGATCACCGGCGCCCCGCTCTCCAGGGCCAGCCGGGCCACTCCGGTCTTGCCCCGGTACAGGCGCCCGTCCGGGGACCGGGTTCCCTCCGGGTAGATGCCGAAGAGCTTGCCCTCCCGCAGGACCCGCAGCCCGGTCTCGATCGCCGCCTGCGCGGCCCGGCCGCCGGAGCGGTCCACCGGGATGGTGCCGACGCCGACGAAGAACATCTTCACCAGCCAGCCCTTCAGGCCCTTCCCGGTGAAGTACTCCGACTTGGCGACGAACGTGACCTTCCGCTTCACCATGAGCGGCATGAAGATCGAGTCGGAGAACGAGAGATGGTTGCTCGCGATGATCGCGGCCCCTTTGTTCGGCACGTGCTCCCGCCCCTCCACCTGCGGCCTGAAGACTAATCTCAGCCACGGACCGAGGAGGAGGTACTTGAGCAGGTAATAGAGCACGCCCATCCTTTCCGAGTGCGCCGGGCGAGTGCGCCGGGCGAGCCCGCCGGAAGGGCCGGACAGCGGGCTCCTGCGTCCGGTCGTCACGTCCGGTCGCAATGAGCCTACGAACCGAGCGCGCCTTCTCACAACGCACTCCCGCCAACCGGCGCCCGCGTGTCAGGATTCACCCCAGGCGGTCCCCCGCGGCGTACCTCGTCGCCGCGGCGGCGGAGCGCCGGGGAGGGGCAGCGCGTGCCATCCGGTGGCGCCCGGCGCGGACGGCGCGACAACGGTCTGGTGGCTGCCGAGTATGCGGCCGTCGGCGACGTTGACCCACGGGTCGGCGAGCACCTGCTCGACGTGCTCGCCGATGAGGGGATCGCGGCCTACCTCCAGCCCGCCACCGACCTGCACCCGGTCACCCGTACCACGACCGTGCCGGCGCGTCCGGTCGACCGGCTCTACGTCGACCGCGAGCATCTCAGCACCGGCCGGGAGTACCTGACCCAGTTGCGCGACGAAGAGCGCGACCGGGCGGATGGCGGCCACGGCCAAGGCGCCCACGACCAGGACGATGCCGAGCCAGCCGACATGGAAGCCGAGTTCGCCCGAATCGTCGCCGGCTTCGACGCCGGCCCGGCATCGGAGACCCCACCGTGGCCGGCCGCCGAGAACGTCTCCGACCTCACCACCGAGCGGCCAGCCAGCCGCCGCAGCGACCTGACGCGCGCCACGGACCTGAAGCGCCCGACCGACCTGGGACGTGGCTCGCGCCGCGACCGCACCGAGGAGGAGCGCCCGGACCGCTCCGGCGTCGATTCTGGCGACGGCGACGAGCCGTCCCTGCTCGACGCCCTCGACACCTTCGGCGCCGACCTACCGGACGACGACACCGACCGGTACACCCCGCCGCCGGCGCCGCCGCTGCCTCGGCTGTCCCGCGCCGCCGTGGTGGCGATGCTCTCGATGGCGTGCGGGCTGGGCCTGCTCTTCTTCCCCGACCTGCTGCCGATCGGTACGGGTGCCGCGCTGTTGCTCGGCTTCGGCGGGCTGCTCGCCGGCTTCCTGATGCTGGTGTGGCGGCTGCGCCCGGGCGACGACGAGGACAGCGACTCCGACGACGGGGCGGTCGTCTGACGGTCACGCCCCTTTGTCGAGCCAGTCGAGGATCGCGTCGATCGGCTCGCGCCAGCGCGCGTCCAGCATCATGTCGTGCCCCATGCCGGGGAAGAGCAACGGTGCGCCGCCGTAGCGGCGGGCCACCCGGGTCAGCGCGGCGCGGGACACGATGCGGTCGTCCGGGCTGCCCACGACGAGTACGGGCGGGTCGCCGACCGGGTCCTCCGGCGGGCGGTGCACCAGGAGCTGCCACTGGGCGCGCCGCGACGCCTGGCCCAGCCGTGCCACGTACTTCTGGGCCTGCCCGGCCGGCAGCTCCCGGCTGAACAGCTGCCGGCGGCCCATCCGTAGGGCCCCGCCGAACAGCGCCGGTACCGTACCGGCCGGGTTGCGCCACAGGGCCGCGCCGAGCGTGCCCCAGCCGCCGAACACCGGAGCGACCAGCACACCGGCCCGGGCCGGGTACCGGGCCAGCGCCATCGCGGTCACCAGGGCCCCCGCGCCGTGCCCGACCAGCACCGCCTGCTTGGGCAGGCCGGCGGCCACCTGGGCCACATCGTGGACGTAGGCGCGCAGGTCGGTCCGCGGCGCCGATCCGCTGTTGCCGTGGCCGCGCAGGCTCATCGCGTACGCCGGATAGCCGCGACCGGCCGTGTGCTCCAGCCAATGCTCGGCGAACGCCCATGCCCCGTGGCCGAAGCCCGGCACGAACAGCACCGGCGGCGCGCCGGTCGGCTCGTCCGGCCGGGCGGCGAGGACCTCACGCCGTACCGGCCGGGGCGGCGCCGCCCACTCGTCCAGGCGCAACACGCGAGTGCTCACGAGCCCTCCACCTGGTTGAGGACCTTCTCCAGCGCCCGCAGGTACACCACGTGGTTGAGCTCGAACCAGTGCCTGGTCGAGTCCTTCACCTTGGCGTCGGTGAACCGGCGGTCGGCGTCCGCCCGTACCTGCGCCCAGACCGAAGCGGCCCGGCTCGGTACGGCGTCCAGCAGGCGCAGCCACTTGGCCATCAGCACGGTCTGCCAGTGCACGATCGTGAAGATCCCGGAGTCGGGCTGGACCAGTCCCGCGACGGCGAGCGTCGGATGGGTACGCGAGAACATCTGCAGCGCCAGCCGTGGCCGGCCGGTCGGGTCGGTGCCCAGCACCTCGGGCGGTACGAACTCGAACCTCGGCAGGTACCCGGTGGCGAGGATGACCAGGTCGGGCTCTGCCCAGCGGCCGTCGGTGAAGACCACCTGGTGGCGTTCGAAACGCGCCACGTCGGGCACCGGGGTGATCTCGCCGTGCCCCACGTAGTACACCAGCTGGCTGTTGACGATCGGGTGCGTCTCGTAGACCCGGTGGTCGGGTTTTGGCAGGCCGAAGCGGGTCAGGTCGCCAACCGTCATCTTCATCGTGCGGTGGAACAGCCACTGGCGTACGCGCAACGGCAGCCCCAGCGCCAGGACGCGGTCGTTGACCTGGTCGGCCGGTCGGCCGAACGCGTACTTCGGTGCGTACCAGTAACCGCGACGGCTGGAGTGCCAGCAGAAGGCCGCCTGCTGCGCGGCCTCCACCGCGATGTCGCAGCCCGTGTTGCCGGCCCCGACCACCAGCACCTTCCGGCCGCGCAGCTGCGCCGCGTCCTTGTATGCGCTCGCGTGGATCACCCGGCCCCGGTAGTCCGACAGCCCCTCGTACTCGGGCAGCTTGGGCGACCAGAGATGGCCGTTGGCGAGCACCACGGCGGCGTAGCGCATGGTGCGCGGCGCGCCGCCGCGCGAGCCGCGGACCGTCACGTCCCACTTCGGCGCAGGAGCGGCCGCCTCCCCCCGGCGCGGCGGAACCCAGTCGTGCGCCGGCTCGATCTTGATGACCTCGGTGCCGAACCAGATGCTCTCCCGCAACCCGAAATGGTCGGCATAGCGCTCGAAGTAGCTCAGCAGCTGGGAATGGTGCGGGTAGTCCGGCCAGTAATCGGGCATCGGGAAGTCGGGGAACTGGGTGAACGGCTTGGACGAGATCAGGTGCGTGCTGGCGTAGATCGGGCTCCGGTCGTGGCGCCAGTTCCAGGCGCCGCCGACGCTGGTCTCCCGCTCGTAGCAGTCGACGCCGAACCCGGCCTCCTTGAGGTTCTTGATGGCGACCAGGCCGCTGCCGCCAGCCCCGACGACGCACACGTTCTCGCCCCGGTCGTAGACCGGCTCGCCGTCACGCCAGATGGTGGCGGCTGGAGAGGTACTGTCGATCATGTTCTCGTAACTCACGGAGTCTTCTTTCGCTCGCGACTGCGGGGCTCGCTTCGCTCGCTCCTCGCGCTCACGGTCCTCCCATCCCCGGGTGCGCATCCTTTCCGGGGCGGAGGGCGTTTGTAAACCCCTACGGCGCGCCGAAGAGGGCGCTGACCGACTCCCCGTCGTGGATCCGGCGCATCGCCTCGGCCAGGGCCGGCGCCACCGACAGGATCGTGAGCTTCGGCACCCACCGGTCCTTCGGGATCGGCACGGTGTTGGTACACACGATCTCCGCCACCTCCGGCTGCTCCTGCAACCGGCCCAGGATGTCGCCGGCGAACAGGCCGTGCGTGCAGGCGATCCGTACCGTCCGGACGTCCTGTTCGCGCAGGCGGGCCAGCAGCTCCACGATCGTGCTGCCGCGGGCGATCTCATCATCGAGCACGATGACGTCGCGTCCGGCGACCTCGCCGATGATCGAGCTGATGCTGACCCGGTCGTCGTCGAAGCGCTGCTTCGCGCCTGCCGCGACCGGCACGCCCAGGCGCCGGGCGAAGGCCGAGGCGGACTTGGCGTTGCCCAGGTCGGGCGAGACGACCACGGTGTTGGCCAGGTCGTACCCGTCGAAGTGGGCCGCCAGCTCGCGCAGCGCGTGCAGGTGGTCGGTGGGGACGCTGAAGAAGCCGTGCACCTGGGGCGAGTGCAGCGTCATCGCGAGCACGCGGCTGGCGCCCGCGGCGACCAGCAGGTCCGCGACCAGTCGCCCGCCGATGGAGATGCGCGGCGCGTCCTTCTTGTCGGAGCGGGCGTACGCATAATGCGGCATCACGATCGTCGTGCGCGCCGCCGAGGCGCCCCGCGCGGCGTCGACCATGAGCAGCAGCTCGACCAGGTTCTCCTGTACCGGCGGGACCAGTGGCTGGATCAGGAACACGTCCCGCTCGCGGCAGTTGGCCTGAAGCTGGACGCCCAGGCAGTCGTTGGCGAACCGGGTGATCCGCACCGGCTCCAGCGGTACGCCCAGGTGCTCGCAGATCTCGGCGGCCAGCTCCGGATGCGCGCTGCCGCTGAAGACCGTGATCCCTCGCACGATGCCTCCCCTCGCGATAATGAACAGCGTGACGGAACGCCGGGTGCCCTATGAGGAGCGCCGACCCTGGACGGTACCGGGCAGCCTGGACGAGCTGTCCGGGCCGACCCATGGTGTCGTCGAGCTGCCACACCACCTCGACTGGTCGGCCTTGCCCGCTACCTGAACCGGGAGATCCTCCGTTTCCGCTTTCCTTCCAACGCCCGCAGCTTTCCTTCCAACGCCCGCAGCGCCCGGGTGGCGGCGTCAAGATGGTGGTGCAGCTCGACTACCGGATCGACCTCTGCCCCTGCGTCACGGGCCAGGCCCTCCGCGATCCACTGCCGTACCAGGGCGCTCCACGACATCCGGCGCTGCTCGGCGACAGCGCTGATCTGGGCGAACATCGCCAGGGGTACCCGCAGCGACTTGCCGATCTTCATATCTCCGTCGGGATGGCCGCTGGGCTGGATCGGCTCGTAGCTGATTCGCGGTTCCCCGCGGGCAACGTCCTCGCCGGCGAGCCGCCGGGCGAGGAGGTCCTCGGTGTCCTTGCTGGTCATGGTTCCTCCTGGCCGAACGCGTTGGTCCATTTGGCCTTGCCGAGGAACCCCGCGTCGAACGCGGCGAAGATCTCCCGCGCGCCGTCGTCAGGATCCTCTTGCAGCCAGACCTGGTGGAACACGAGCAGCCCGCCGCCGAAAGCGGGGTAGCCCCGGTGCTCCGGCGGGTACCAGGACGGCTATGACCGACATCGCCGCCATGCTGAACGCGTACCCGGCAGAGCTGGGCCGATTCGACGACGACGCCTTCGTCCGGTGCGTCGAGGAGTGCCTCAACTGCGCGCAAGCCTGTACCGCATGCGCCGACGCCTGCCTCGCCGAGTCCGAGCGGGCCGACCTCGCCAGGTGTATCAGCGCGACGCTCACCTGCGCCGACGTGTGCGAGGTGACGATGCGCGTAGTGTCGCGCCATACCGGCTACGACCGGGCGGTCGTCAGCGCCCTGATCGCCGCCTGCGTCGAGACCTGCCGGGCCTGCTACGACGAGTGCCGGAAGCACGCGCTCGAACACGAGCACTGCCGCATCTGCGCCGACGCGTGCCACCGCTGTGTCCACGCCTGCCAGCAGCTGCTCAACTCGGTGAGCTGAACAGTTCGCGCAACCCCACGGGGCGACGCCGCGTCAGACTGGGTATGCGTCGCCTCATCGTCGCGCTGGCCGCGGCCGCCATCGTGCTCGCCGGCTGCGTGCTCGCCGGCTGCGGCAACGGCGGAGTCGGCACCGGCACGCCACGGGATCGGCCCGACTTCGACCGGCGGGCGAAGGACATCGTCCAGGCTTGGCATGATGCTGGCCTCGACACCGCGTGGAAGACCGGCTTCGTACCCCTGGAGAGCCTGACGCAGTTCGAGTGGGATATGTCGCTCCGCAAAGACGCCTCGAACATCGATCGCGCCGGCGAGGTCAAGGCGGCGATCGGCAACGGGTGGTACCGCCTGGCGGGTCCGCTGCCCGCCGGGACGCCCGACCCCGGCCAGGTCAGGTTCGCCGACGGTACGGCGATGAGCGTCCCCGTGGTGTCAGCCGAGGACGCGTACGCGGCACTGCACAACCCGGCGGCGCCACCGGTCGCCAGCTGCGGTACGGCGAGCTGCGCCCTGACCATCACCGGCGCACGCCTGGCGACCACCACGATCCGGAGCAGCCGCGGTCCGGCGACCGTACCGGCGTGGATCTTCACGGTCAGCGAGGTGACGGTGCCGGCGATCCGGGTGGCGGTGGCACCGAGCGCGGTCACGCCGCTGCCCGACCCGGACAAGGTGTGGTCCCAGGCTCCCGGATTCACCAGGCTGGAGGCGGTCGTCCAGCGTGGCAACGCGTCGCCGGCCGTGCAGACCCGGCGGCTCACGCTGCACTTCACCGGCGGTGTCTGCGAGGAGACCCGTACCGCACACGTCTACGAGACACCCGAGCTCGTGGTGCTCGGCGTGATCGTCACGCCCCGAGGTCTCGGCGCATGTTCATCGGTCGGGATACCCAGCACGCTCGACATCGAGCTGGCCGAGCCGGTGGGCGACCGGGTGCTGCTTGACGTGGCGACCAGCCAGCCGGTCACGCTGGACGACTGCGGTCCGTCGGGGTACCGGTGCGGCCGGCCACCAGACCCGCCGTCGCCCCAGCCGACCACCACATGAGCGGTCAGTGCGCCGGGTTGGGCGTGTGCGGCCGCTTGCCGAGCTGGTGCCAGTCGTCTTCGGCGACGTCGACCCCGTAGTGCTTCGCGGCGGCGCGGATGTTGGCGAACGCCTGGTCGCGTTCGGCGTCGCCGACTCCCTTGACCTGGTCGAACCGGGCCAGCGCGGTGCGGACGTGGTCGGCGTCGGTGAGCGGCTCCTTGCGCTTGCCCGGGAAGGCGTACACGCTGTCGGGCAGCTTGTCGCGATCCGCCGTGGACAGCTCTCCGTGCTTCTCGTGCGGCTTCCATGTGGTCTTCGTCATGCCTATGTCGTGCCCGCCGTCGGCGTCCTTGACACCTCACCGCAGCGGTGCGAAACCGGACAGACCAGCTCCGGCTCGTTAATCACATGAGGTGGCACCGCCTGCTCACCGTCGGGATCTTCGTCGTCACCGCCGCGGCGGTCGCCCGGGACAGCGGTGCCGCGACCGGATGCGTCGACGGCACGGTGGTCATCGACGGGACCGACGGCGCCATCAGCGCCGGTCCGCTGCGGCCCAACGCCGGCTACTGGCGCCAGCCGCAGGGTACGAAGATATGGGTGGGCTCGACCCGGCCGCAGCCGCCGACATCGGCGTTCATCGAGGTACGCCGGCTGGACGGTCACGCGGAGCCGATCCGGGCCGAACGGGGGCCCGACCAGATCGCCGAGGTCGCCGGCCTCGCGCTGTTCTACCCCGGCACCCTGCGCATACCGGAGCCCGGCCGCTGGCAGATCACGGTGCGGATCGGGCCGGACGATGGCTGTTTCGTGGTGGAGGTGGACTGAGTGGAGGTCGACTGACACGTACGCTTGGTGCCCGACACGTCGAGCGGGGAGGTCGCCGGTGGGCACCACGTTCACGCTGGAACCCGACAGCCGGACCCTGCACGGCTACTTCTCGCGCGACTTCCCGCCGGTGCTGACCATCGACGCCGGGGACTCGGTGGTGTTCCGCACGCTTGAGTCGGGCTGGTCGGACCAGCCGTTCGCCGGCGGCAGCTATCGCGACCGGCCTCGCGTGCCGGAGTACGAGCCGCAAGCCGGGCACGCGCTCGTCGGACCGGTCGCCGTCCGCGGTGCACGGCCCGGGATGACCCTGGAGGTACGCATCGCCGCGGTGGTGCCCGGCACGTGGGGCAACTGCGTGGCCGGCGGCTGGCCGAGCTCCTTCAACGAGCGGTACGGCGTGACGGATGCCGGCGTGGTCCACACCTGGCAGCTGGACCCCGCCGGCATGACCGGCCGCAACCAGCACGGGCACACGGTCGTGTTACGCCCGTTCATGGGCGTCATGGGCATGCCGCCGCCGGAGCCTGGAAAGCACTCGACGATCCCGCCACGGGTGCATGGCGGCAACCTCGACTGCCGGGAGCTCGTCGCGGGCAGCACGCTGTACCTGCCGATCCCGGTGGAGGACGCGCTGTTCTCCGTCGGCGACGGCCATGCCGCCCAGGGCGACGGCGAGGTCAGCGGTACCGCCATCGAGTGCCCGATGGACCGGGTGGAGCTGGCGTTCGGGCTACGCGATGACCTGGAGCTGACCGCCCCGCAGGCGCTCACGCCGGCCGGCTGGATCACCTTCGGCTTGGACGACACGCTCGACGACGCCGCGTTCATGGCGCTGGACGGCATGTACGCGCTGCTCGGCCGGCTGCACGGGGTTTCCCGCCCGGATGCGGTCGCGCTGGCGAGCGTGGCGGTGGACCTGTGCGTGACCCAGATCGTCAACCAGGTGGTCGGCGTGCACGCCGTGCTGCGGCCGGGTGCTATTCGCTAACCGGCAGGCACAGGTCCACGACGACCGGGAAGTGGTCGCTGGCTCGGCGTACCTCCGGCGAGTCGAGGATCTCGTACCCGACCACCGCACACCGCGGGTCGACGAAGATGGCGTCGATGCGGTCGCGCGGCGCAGCCACGGGGAAGCTCGGCCCGGCCGCCTTGCCCCTGGCGACGGCGGCGTCGACCAGGCCATCGGCGATCGTCCGCCACGCGTTGCCGCCCAAGCCTTCGTTGACGTCGATGCCGAGGATCACCGGTGCATCCACATCGGCCAGGGCCTTCTTCAGGATCGTCGCCTGCGCCGGGCGCTCCCGCGGGTCGGTGGCCAGGTGCGACCCGGCGACGACGAACGGAGTACGCGCGACCGAGCACCGCACGAACGCCGCGCCCCGCATGTGCCGCCCGGGAGTCAGCGGGAACCGCAGGCACCACTCCTCATGGGCACGCACCCGCAGCGTCGTCAGCACCAGGTTGCCCAGCGCCGGCAGGCCACCACCCGCGACGACGAGCCCGAGCTCGTTGGCCAGCCCGGCGGACCTGGTACGCCACCGGAAGCGGCGCGGCGCCTCCTGAAGGATCACGACGTCGGGTGCTGCTGCGCGTACCACCGCGGCCAGGGCCGCCCGGTCGTCGCGCAGGCCGTGCACGTTGTACGACAGGACGCGCAGCCGTGGGCCGTCCGCCATCGCCTCTCCCGCCTCCCGCCTCTCCCGCCTCCCGGTCTCACAGCTGCCGGGCGAGGTCGGCGGCGCCGACCACGCCGGCCAGGTTGCCCAGCAGCGCGGCGCGCACCTCGGCGACCGGCAACCGGCCCCGCTGCTTGAGCGCCTTGCGGTACCCGATCCGCACCGGGTCGAGCAGGAGCTTGCCGGCCTCGCTCACGCCCCCGCCGATCACGATCACTTGCGGATCGAGAATCTGGACCGCGTCCGCCATTGCGCTGCCAAGCCAGTATCCGATCTGATCGAAAGCGGACAGCGCCGCATGATCGCCTTCCCGCGCCGCGGCGGTGACCATGACGCCGGTGATCGCCGTGGCGTCGCCGCCGGCGAGGTCGAGCAACACCGGGGCCGACGCCGGTTGGTGGGTCGCCGCCTGCTGCGCGAAGCGCACCAGCGCCTTGCCGCTGGCGTACTGCTCCAGGCAGCCGAGCCGCCCGCACCCGCACGGGTGGCCGTCCGGCACCGACACCGTGTGCCCCAGCTCGCCAGCGATCCCGTGGGCGCCACGGACCAGCTCGCCACCGAGAATGATGCCGCCGCCGATGCCGGTACCCACGGTGAACAGCACCATGGAGTCGTTCGCGTCGCTGCCCGCGCCGAACTCGAACTCCGCCCAGGCGGCCGCGTTCGCGTCGTTCTCGACAATGACCGGAATGTCGACCTGTGAGGCGATGTCGTCGCGCAGCGGCTCGTTGCGCCAGGCGAGGTTCGGGGCGAACTGGACGGTCGAGCGCCCCGCGTCGATCCAGCCGGCCGCGCCGATCCCCACGGCCTTGACCGGGTACGCCTGGGCTAGCTCGATGATCACCTCAGCGATCATGCGCAGCGTCTTCGCGGTGTCGTCGGCGGGGGTTGCCCGGCGCGCCTGCGCCAGGACCTGACCGCCCGCGTCCACCACGCCACCGAGCACCTTGGTACCACCGACGTCGACACCGATCGTCAGCGCCACCTGGTCCGGCACGCCTCGGGGCCGGCTCATACCCGGTCGCCGGGCCCGTCGGTGCCGGCCGGTGGGCGCTCGGCCGGCTTCTCGGCGGTCTTCTTCACCGCCTTCTTCGCCATCGGCTTCGGGGCAGAGGCCTGGTGCTCCGCGGCGGCCTCGGGCGCCGGCTGCTGGCTCGGCGCCGTGCCCTCGGGCGCCGGCTGCTGGCTCGGCGCCGTGCCACGGGTGGCGGCGCGCCAGGGATCGCCCGGGTCAGGTTCGTTCCACCCGGCCGAACCAGCCGACGCGGACGACCCGGACGCGGGTGGGCGCTCGCCGGCCGCGGGTCGCCTCGCCGCCGCGGCGGCTCCGGCAAACGCCCGCAGCGCGCTGGCGAGGCCGGCAGCCAGGTCGCCCGCGCCCGTCGCGAGCCGTTCGGCGAAGTCGGGGTTGGGGTCACGCAGAGCCGCGATCAGCCGGCAGAGCGGACAGATGCAGCACTCGGCCGAGCCCGTGGCGAACCGCGGCCCGCTGGCCGAGCCAACGCCCGCGGCCGCGCCGGGCGCGGGCCCGGCACCCGGGCCAGAGCCACCGCCAGCCGGGCCGGAGCCACCGCCAGCCGGGCCAGACGCGGCGGCCGGGCCAGACCCGCCAGCCGGGCCGGAGCCACCGCCTGCGGGACCGGATCTGGGGCTCGCGCCGGCCCAGGGATCCTCGCCGAGGAACCGGTCGGCGAGATCGCGCAGCTGGCGCCTGGCGTCCAAGCCCTGGATGGCCGCTGACGCCGCGCCGAGAGCCGCGGCCACCAGCCGCTCAGCCTCCTCGCGCGGCGAGCGCTCGGATTCGGTGCTCACCGGCCCGCTCCTGACTCCACGCGCTTCTTGAGGTCCCGGAGCGCGCTATCCATGATCATCTTTTCGGCCTTACGTTTGAACATGCCCAGCATCCCGATCGACAGGTCGACCGACAGCGTGTACGTGACGGTCGACGTGCCGTCGTCGTTGGCCACGATGTCGTAGGAGCCATGCTGGGCCCTCTGCACCTTCGACGGCGCGACGAGATGCCACTCGATCCGGGAGATGTCTTCGGCGTACTCGTACTGCAGGGTGTACTCGTCGGTGAACACTCCGGCGTCGATCACAAACCGGACCTGGCTGGCGTACCCGTCCTCGTACTCCTCCAGGATCTCGCTCGACTTCAGCGCCGACACCCACTCGGGATAGCGCGCGAAGTCGCAGATGACCTCCACGATGCCCGCCGGGCTCGCGTCGACGACGATCGACTGGGTCGAGGTGTCAGCCATGCACGGCAGGCTACCCTTGCGCCAACCAGGAGATGCGGCCGGCTCACCAGCGGGTTACCGAGGTGTTGCGGTGCCCGCCCCGGTAGGTTTCGCCCAGGACACTAGACCTTGAACCGGAGGCGGACGTGCGCGAGTTTTCGGTACCGCCGGTCGTGACCATCGGCGATGCCGCCACCCTGACCGACCCGGTGTGGGACAACGCCGACGCCGCTGCCGACGTCGTCCAGTTCACCCGGCGGGTGGGCGGGACATGGCAGGACGTCACCTGTGCCCAGTTCCGCGACGAGGTCGTGGCGCTGGTGCGAGGGCTCATCAACGCCGGGATCGAGGCCGGCGAGCGGGTCGGCCTGATGAGCAAGACCAGGTACGAGTGGACGCTCATCGACTACGCGATCTGGGCGTGCGGCGCGGTGACGGTACCGATCTATGAGACCTCTAGCGCGGAGCAGGTCGCCTGGATCCTCGCGGACTCCGGCGCGGTGGCCTGCTTCGTGGAGACCGACCAGCACCGGCAGCTCGTCTCCGACGTACGCGACCAGCTGCCGGACCTGGAGCACCTGTGGCAGATCGAGGCCGACGGCGGCCGCGGCGCGGTCGAAGAGCTGGTCGCCGACGGTGCGGCGATCCCGGCCGAGGAGGTCGAGCAGCGCCGCCACGCCATCGGCGCGGACGACGTGGCGACCATCATCTACACCAGCGGTACCACCGGCCGACCGAAGGGCTGCGTGCTGACCCACCGCAACATGTACTCCGACATCGCCAACGCGATCCCGGGTCTGAACGCACTGTTCCACGAGGGCGCGTCCACGCTGCTGTTCCTGCCGCTGGCCCATTCGTTCGCCCGGCTGATCCAGATCGGGGTGGTACAGGCTCGCGCCAGGATGGGGCACACCGCCGACATCAAGAACCTCGTCGACAACCTGAAGGACTTCCAGCCGACGTTCGTCCTCGCGGTACCCCGGGTCTTCGAGAAGGTCTATAACACGGCCCGGCAGCAGGCGCACGCCGACGGCAAGGGCGCGATCTTCGACCGTGCCGAGCGGGTGGCGATCGCGTACAGCGAGGCGCTCGACCGCCGTGGCGGACCCGGGCTGCTCCTGCGCGCCCAGCACGCGCTGTTCGACCGTCTGGTCTACGGCAAGCTGCGGGCCGCCCTCGGTGGCCGATGCCGCGACGCCATCGCCGGCGGAGCGCCGCTGGGCGAGCGGCTCGCGCATTTCTTCCGCGGCGTCGGCGTCACGGTGTACGAAGGCTACGGGCTGACCGAGACCTCGCCCGCCTGCGCGGTGAACCTGCAGCACGCCCTGCGCATCGGCACCGTCGGCCGGCCGCTGCCCGGCGTGACGATCCGCATCGCCGACGACGCCGAGATCCTGATCAAGGGCGATCACGTGTTCCGCGGGTACTGGAGCAACGACGCCGCGACCGCCGAGGCGATCGACGCCGACGGCTGGTTCCACAGCGGTGACCTCGGCGAGCTCGACGACGACGGGTACCTGCGGATCACCGGCCGCAAGAAGGAGCTGATCGTGACCGCGGGCGGCAAGAACGTCTCGCCGGCCGTGCTGGAGGAGCGGCTGCGCGCCCATCCCCTGGTGAGCCAGTGCATGGTCGTCGGCGACCGGAAGCCGTTCATCGCGGCGCTGGTCACCCTTGACGAGGACGCGCTGTCGGCGTGGAAGGAGCAGCACGGCAAGCCGGCCGACGCCACCGTGGCCGACCTGCGCGACGACGACCAGCTTCGGGTGGAGATCCAGCAGGCGGTCGACGAGGCGAACCTGGCCGTCTCGAAGGCCGAGGCGATCAAGGTGTTCCGCGTGCTGCCGCGCGACTTCACCGAGGCGACCGGGGAGATGACGCCGTCGATGAAGGTCAAGCGAAACGTCGTGGCCAAGCAGTACGCCGACGAGATCGCCGCGATCTACCGGGGTTAGCGACATGCGCCCGACCAGCACGCCGACCATGTCTCGATCGCTGCTCAGCGAGGAGACCACGATGATCATCCCGCGGCTGCGCCGGCGGCATCTCGGCGCGCTGGCCGTGCGGGTGGCGTTGCTGCTCCTCGTGGCGGGGCTGTCGGTACGCGCGACCGGCGACGGCCGGATCATCGCCTGGTTCGGGCTGCTCGCCGTCGCCGGCTTGCCGGCGGTCCTGGTCCCGGCCCATCCGGTGGTCGGCCCGCTCGCGCGCCTGGCCGAGGTACTGATCACCGCGCTGGCCGTGGTCGCCGTGATCGACGAGCGCGCCAACTGGATCGGCGTGGCCGACGCCGCGAACGCGGTGCTGCCCTACCTGCCCGTACCGGTCGTCGCGGCGACCCTGTACCGGCGGCGCAAGGAGACCGGGTGGCTGCTGGGCGCGGCGCTCGTCACGCTGGCCCTGGTGGGCCACCGGCACGTGCGTGACCCCGGGTACCTCACGGCCATCGCCGAGTGGCTGCTCATCAGCGCGCTCGCCTGCGGGGTGGCCATCGCCCTGCAGGAGAGCCTGCGCGCACGGACCGAGCAGCCGGCCCAGCCCTACGCCGAAGCGACCCGGCTGCTCACGCAGCTGCGTACGGTGGCCCGCCAGCTGCCCGGTGCCACGCTCGATCCGGGTGGCCTGGCCGAGCACCTGCTCGACGAGCTTCGCATGGTGGCCCCGGCTACCCGGGCCGCGGTCCTGTCGGTCAGCGGCGGCGGCCGCTTGGTGGTGCTGGCCCAGCGGGGCGCCGAGCGGGTCGACTGGGAGACGGCGCTGGACGCCGACTCGGCCATCGCCGACGCGTGGGCCAGCCAGCAACCGCAGACCGCGGCCCGCTCGCAGGCCCGCTCCGCGGTGCCGCCGGGCAGCGAGGTGTCCGCGCTCGTGGTGCCGCTGGTCGCCGGGGTACGCACGGTCGGGCTGATCGCGCTGGAGACCGACACCGCGTGGGCGTACCCGCCGTTGCTGGTGAGCGCGGTGGTCGCGGTCGCCGCGCCCGCCGCGCTGCGGTTGGAGGCCGCGCTGCTGTTCGACGAGGTTCGGTCGCTGGCCACCAGCGAGGAGCGGCAGCGGCTGGCCCGCGAGATCCACGACGGTGTCGCCCAGGAGCTGGTCATGGTGGGGTACGGCATCGACAACGCGATCGCCGCCTTGCCCAACTCCGACGCGGCAGCCGACGAGCTGCGCGCCCTGCGCGCCGAGGTGACCCGGGTCATCACCGAGCTGCGGCTGTCGCTGTTCGAGCTGCGCAGCGAGGTCGACCGCTACGGCGGGCTGGCGGCGGCGATCGCGGACTACGCGCGTACCGTCGGGTCCTCCGCGGGCCTGCGGGTGCACCTGTCGCTGGACGAGTCGACCGCGCGCCTGCCGGCGGCCAGCGAGGCGGAGCTGCTGCGGATCGCGCAGGAAGCGATCACCAACGCCCGCAAGCACGCGGGCGCGGAGAACCTGTGGGTCACCTGCGAGGTGGACCCGCCGTTCGCTCGCGTCGAGGTGTCCGATGACGGACACGGCATCGGCGAACAGCCAGTTGACGGCAGGTACGGCCTTGCGATCATGGCCGAGAGAGCGGAACGTATCCGTGGCCGACTGGAGGTCCGGCCGCGCGTGCCAAGTGGCACGACGGTGGCGGTGGTGCTTGGCTCCTCCCCCCGGCGCGGTTAGCGTGTGTGTCACGCCGGCCGCCAGCGGACGTAGCCCCAGTCAAGTCTGCGGTCAAGCGGCCGCAACCGGGTGGCACAGAGGGAGAAGGCACCGGGCATGACCACCACCACGACCCCGACCACGCGGACCAAGGTCCTGCTCGTCGATGACCACGATCTGATCCGGCGGGGGCTTCGGCACGCGTTCGAGCGGGACCGGCAGTTCGAGGTCGTGGGCGAGGCGGCGACCGCGGCCGAGGCCATCCGGCAAGCCGGCGCGCTGCAGCCCGACGTGGTCATCATGGACCTGCGGCTGCCCGACGGCAGCGGCCTTGAGGCCACCCGCGCCCTGCGCAAGACCAGCAACACCATGGGCATCGTGGTGCTGACCATGTACGCCGGCGACGACCAGCTCTTCGGTGCGCTGGAGGCGGGCGCGAGCGCGTTCGTACCGAAGACGGCGCCCGCCGACGAGGTCGTCGCCGCCGCCCGGCATGCCGCGTCGGCACCCAGCGCGTTCACCGCGGCCGATCTCGCCGAGGCGATGAAGCGCCGCCTAGCGCCCACCGGGCCGCAGCTGTCGCCACGCGAGGGCCAGGTGCTGCGCCTGCTCGCCGACGGCATGAGCGTGGCGGGCATCGCCAAGCAGCTGTTTGTCTCCGAGTCCACGGCCAAGACGCACATCTCGAAGCTCTACGAGAAGCTCGGCGCGGCCAACCGGGCCCAGGCGCTCATGACCGCACTGCGACTCGGCCTGCTCGAGGCGCCAGACACGCCGAAGTTCTAGACCCGTGCGGCAAGACAACCAACGGACCGGTTCGGTGTTGGCCCGCATGCGCAGCGGGTACGCGGTTCTCGGCGACACCCAGCACCTGCCTGGCTACTGCGTCCTGCTGTCCAACGTGGACGGTGCCGACCATCTCACCGACCTGCCCCGGCCAGCCCGCTTCGCCTTCCTGGCGGACATGGCGATGCTCGGCGAGGCGGTGCTGGTCGCCTGCCGGGCGGCCGATCCGGGGTTCCTGCGCGTGAACTACGAGATCCTCGGCAACTACGTGCATCGCCTGCACGGACACGTCCACGCGCGCTACGAGTGGGAGCCGGAGGAGTACCGGATCGGACCGGTCTGGCGCTATCCGCACGAGGTGCGCAACGCCGCGGAAGACGCGCTCGGGCCGGTACACGACAAGCTGCGCGAAGCCATCGCGACCGAGCTCGAGGCCATCATGGCCCAGGAGTACGGGTCAACCGCGTAGCAGCCGGCGCATCCGCTCGGCCTGCAGCTCCCAGCGCCACTCGCCTTCGACCCAGGCCCGGCCGGCGCCGCCCAACCGGCGCGCCAACGCCGGGTCGGCCAGCAGCGTCGCCACCCGGTCGGCGACGGCATTGACGTCACGGCCGTTGACCACGTACCCGGTCTCGCCGTCGCGCACCGCTTCGGGTGCCCCACCCGAGTCACCGGCCACGACCGGCAGGCCGGTCGCCGACGCCTCCAGGTAGACGATGCCCAGGCCCTCGACGTCCAGGCCGCGCCCGCGGGTGCGGCAAGGCATCGCGTACACGTCGCCGGCGGCGTAGTACGCGGGGAGCTGCGCGGCGGGCACCGTGCCGGTGAACACCACGTGCCCCGCCAGACCGGTCTCCCGCGCCAGCCGCTCCAATGTGGACCGGTACGGGCCACCGCCGACGATGAGTAGCGCGGCATCGGGCAGCCGGCGGCGGACCGCGGGCAGCGCGCGGATCAACGCGTCCTGGCCCTTGCGAGGCACCAGCCGGGACACGCACACCACGACGGGGCGGTCGGTAAACCCGTGCCGCCGGCGGACCTCACTGCCGTCGACGCCCGGCGAGTACGCCTCGACGTCGACGCCGGGCGCGAGCCGGCGCAGCTCCACTAGGCCGTCGAGGGCCCGGTCCAGCCGGACCCGGGTGTACTCCCCGAGGTAGGTGACCACGTCGACGCTCCGGGCGATGCGGCGCAGCAGCCCTCGGGCGCCGGGCAGCGCGGCCCAGCCGATCTCGTGGCCGTGAGTCTGGGCGACGGCGCGCGTGATGCCGGCGCGCCAGCGCAGCCCTCGGGCAAGCAGCCCGAGCGGGGCGGCCGCGCCGAACCAGACGGTGTCGCAGCCGCGGGCCCGGGCCAGCTGTGCGGCGCGGCGAGCCACGGCCGGTGTAGGCAGGAGCAGGCCGGTCTCCTCCCGTACCACCTCGAAGGGCTGGTCGGCGTCGAACTTCGCCGCCCCCCGCCACGTCGAGGCGTAGACGACCACCGAGCCGGGCGGCTGGCGTACCGCGAGGTTGTGCACGAACGACTGGATCCCGCCGGGGCGTGGCGGAAAGTCGTTCGTGACCAGCAGCGTCCTCATGAGCGGGCACGGGCCCAGGCACGGGCGATCGCGATACGCTCCACAGTGGACGGATGGCTGGCGAACACGGCGTGCTCGATCGGGTTGGGGTCGACGTCGCCGAGGTTCAGCAGGGCGAGCCGCCCCTGCATCGCCTCGAATGTCGCCGGGTCGGCCGTGAGCGCGAGGGCGTGCGCGTCGGCGTGCGCCTCGACCCGTCGCGAGATCAGGTTCTGCGCGGGAGCCGAGGCGAGCCCAGCCACCGCCGCGAGCGCCAGCAGCAGGCCGATCGAGCGTGGGTGGGCCAGCGACTCGATCCCGGCCCGCCGCAGCAGACCGGCCCAGGAGCCCAGCAGGTACAGCGCGCAGATCACGGCCGCCGCACCCAGGGCGCCGACGATCGTGGCGGTGACCACGTCGCTGTCCTTGGCGTGGCCGAGCTCGTGCGCCACGACGGACTTCACCTCGGCCGGCGGCGCCTCTTTCAACAGGGTGTCGTAGACGACGATCCGCCGGGTCGGGCCGAGCCCCGAGACGTAGGCGTTGACCGCGCGGGTGCGCCGCGAGGCGTCGGCCACCAGCACGTCGCGCACTGGTACGCCGTCCCGCGCCGCCATGCTCACCAGGTCGGTGCGCAGCTGCCCCTGCTCCATCGGCGTGAACCGGTTGAAGATCGGCTCGATGAGCACCGGGAAGACGAAGGTGAGCAGCACCAGCAGGCCTGCCGCGCCCGCCGCGCCCCAGGCCCACCACCAGCGCGGGAACAGCCGCGTCACGGTGTAGAAACCGACGAGCGCGACGGCGCCGATGACCGCGCCCACCGCATAGGCCTTGAGCATGTCGACCGCCCAGCCGCCCCAGCCCTGGGTGGAGAGCCCGTAGCGGCGCACCACGCTCTGCCGCCATGCGGCGAACGGCAGTGCCGCGAGCTCACCGACGAAGACCACCGCCAGCCCGCCGAACACCGCCTCGGCGAGCCAGTGCCCGCCGAACGGCCGGCCCACCGCGGCGACCAGGCGCGCCCCGAGCGGGGTCAGGCCGAGCACCAGCGCCACGACCAGGCCGACCAGCAACGCGCCGTAGCCACCCGGCCGCAGCTCGGCGTGGAACGCCTTGCCCCGCCGGACCATGTCGGCGGGCAGCTCGTGCAGGGCCGCGGTCTGGTCGGCACGGGGCGCCGGCGGCGGTGTCCACGGCACCCGCAGGATCAGCACCACCGCGAGCGCCACCAGCAGGGTGGCGAGCGCCACGGCCGCCCACAGCCGAGGGGTCATGGCGCGCTCCTCCCGTCGTGGTCGCGCCAATCCTAAGCAGCGCCTTCCCGGCCGGCACCGCGGCGGCCGCCGCCGTGGCGCAGCTGGACCGGCACCGGGCCGGCCGGCCGAGACGCGGCCGGCGGTGACTCGGCGGGCGGTGACCCGGCCAGCACGGTCGCCGAGAGACCGGCGCGGGCGAGCACCTCGATGGCGTGCAGCTCGGCGGCGCCCAGATGGACGATCTCGTCCGGGGTGTCGAGCAGCGCGGTCACCACGCAGTCCACGCAGGCCGCCCCTCGCACCGAACAGGTGTCACAGTCGATGAGCATGCCCACACGCTAGGAGGGGGGTACGACGAAAACCTCACGACCTCGACAGGCGCCGCAGCAACGCGTCGGCGCCCAGCGGGTAGGCGCCGTGCCGGCGCACGCCGTCGGCGATCTCCCGGTCGGAGGACACGACGACCAACGGGCGGCCGGCCGGCTCGCCCCGTACCAGGCGGCGGATCAGCTCGTCGGCGGTCTCCCCTTTGCGGGAGAACAGGACCCGTACCCCGCGCGGCGCCGGTGGCAGGCCGACGACCCGTTCGGCCCCGTCGAACACGACGGTGACCTCGGCACGGGTCTGTGCGGCGATCCCACCCAGCCCGTTGACCAGCCGGCTGCGCTGTTGCTCCAGGGAGACTTCGCCGAACCCCCGCTTGGTCACGTTGTACCCGTCCACGATCAGGTGCGCCTTCGGCAGCGCGAGCAGCTGGTCCAGCCGGGCCGGGTCGTTCGCGTCCAGCGCTCTGGCCCGGGTCGACGCGCCGATCCCGGCGGCCACCTCGGGCCGGTCGGCGGCGGCGTCGGCGACGAAGTCGGCCGGGAGCCGGTCGGTCGGCTCCAGCGCGAGCTCGCGGCGCAGCCCCACGGCGGCCTGGCCGATCGTCTCCAGGAGCAGCCACAGCCGCGCGTCGTCGACGGCTCTGGCGTCCTTGGCGGCGAGTCTGGCGGTACCCACGGCCGCCTCCGCCTCGGCCAGGCGGGCCCGGAGCCGGCGCAGCTCGGCGTCGTGGTCGGCGGCGGCCCGCGCGGCCCGGCCCCGCTCGGTGGCCAGCATCTCGGTCGCTTTGCGCTCCTTGCCCTGCGCCTCCCGCAGCGCCCGGGACAGGCTCCGTACCTCCTCACGCAGGCCGCCGGCCTCGTCGCGCAGCCGGGCGAGCTCGTCGCGGAGCTTGTCCGCCTCGACCCGGGCCACCGCCCGGTCGTGCTCGGCCCGCGCCACCCGCTGCTCGATGTCGCGCAGCCGCTCCGCGAACATCGCGCTCTGCGCCTCGGCCCGCACCGCGCCGGCCGCGGCCTCGACCAGGTCGCGCCAGCCTTCGGGACGCGCCAGGTATGCCAGGGCGGCGACTTCGACCGGGTCGGCCGCAGCCGGGCAGACGCCTTCGAGCACGGCGGCACCCAGGTCGCCCGCCTCGGCGAGCACCCGGGTGGCCAGCCGCTGGCGCAAGAGCGGGTCACCGGCGAGCTGGGTCGCGATCACCGACCCGCCCAGGCGCGCCCGGCGGTTGGGCGCGAACTTGGCGACCCGGCGCAACGGCTGCGGGAGCTCATCGACGGGCAGGCTGGTCAGCGCGCTCGCAGCGAGCGCGATCACGCGCTGGCGGACGGTTTCGGGCAGCGGCGGCTCGAGCTCCGGTTCTGCCGGGGGCTCCACAGCGGCAGCCGCCGGCGGCTGCCCCGCCGCTACCGGCGCCCCCGGCTCGGCTGAGCGCTCCGGCGAGCGCTCGGGCGACAGCTCGGGCGCCAGCTCGACCGGCTCGACCGATAGTTCGCCGGACGGCTGCGCCGGTCGTTTGAGCGCAGGCACGAGCCGCGCCCCGCGCGCCGGGGTCTCGGCAGGATCCTGCGCATGCATGGGCCAAGTGTCGCATCGCCCTGGCCTTCCGCCCGCGAATAGCGGTCCGCGGCGACGCGCTACCAGGAGGAAAAGCGCAATGCGGACAATGGGCCAAACTGTCGGACCAGGACCGTAGCCTCGCGATCGTGCCCGTGCCGATCGCCTCCAGGGAGAGCCCGCGCCAGGAGAGCCAGCGCCGGGAGACCTACCACCAGGAGACGCTGGACAGCCTCTTCGACGACCCGCGCGCGGCGACCCTGTTCGCCACCACCTTCGTGATCGTCGATCTGGAGACCACCGGTGGGGCGCCCGACGGCCGCGGCATCACCGAGATCGGCGCGGTCAAGGTGCGCGGCGGCGAGCCGCTCGGCGAGTTCGCGACGCTGGTCAACCCCGGCGAGCGGATCCCGGCGTTCATCACGGTCCTGACCGGGATCACCGAAGCCATGGTCACGCCGGCCCCGCCGATCGAGGCGGTGCTGCCCAGCTTCCTGGAGTTCGCTGCGGGAGCCGTGTGGGTGGCGCACAACGCGCCCTTCGACACCGGCTTTCTCAAGGCCGCGTGCGCCATGTTCGGCTACCCATGGCCCAAGCCGCTCGTGCTCGACACCGCTGCGCTGGCCCGCCGGGCCCTGATGGCCGACGAGGTTCCCAACCACCGCCTGGCCACGCTGGCGCAGCATTTCAAGGCCGCCCACAGACCCTGCCACCGGGCGCTCGACGACGCCCGAGCGACCGTTGACGTCCTGCACGCCCTGATCGCGCGGCTCGGCGGGCACAAGGTGTTCACGCTCGGCGACGCGCTGCAGTTCGTCAAGGCGATCAGCCCGGTGCAGCGCCGCAAGCGCCACCTCGCCGACAACCTGCCCGACGCCCCCGGCGTGTACGTCTTCCGCGACCCCCGTGACCGGCCGCTCTACGTGGGCACCAGCTCCTCGATCGCGACCCGGGTCCGCAGCTACTTCACTGCCGCGGAGAAGCGGGCACGGATCAACGAGATGCTGAACGCGGCGGAGTGGGTGGAGGCCGTCGCGTGCGCGCATTCGCTCGAAGCCGAGGTCCGCGAGCTGCGGTTGATCGCGGCGCACAAGCCGCCGTACAACCGGCGGTCGAAGTTTCCCGAACGCGTGGTCTGGCTGAAGCTGACCGTCGAGACCTATCCGCGGCTGTCCATCGTCCGCCAGGTGGGCGACGATGCCGCCAGCTACCTCGGGCCGTTCCGCTCCCGGCGCACCGCCGAGCTCGCCGCCGCGGGCGTCTACGACGCGCTGCCCATCCGCCAGTGCACCCTGGCCCTGTCGGCGCGCAGCACCACGCCGGCGTGCGCGCTGGCCGAGCTCGGTCGCTGCCCGGCACCCTGCGAGCACCGGATCTCCCCGCAGGAGTACGCCGAGCGAGCCGCCGCCCCGTTTCGTGCCGCGACCACCGGCGACCCTTCGCCGCTGGTACACCGCCTGCTGGCCCGCATCGAGACGCTGGCCGCCCGGGAGCGCTTCGAGGACGCCGCGGCCGTCCGGGGCCGGCTGGTCGCGTTCCTGCGAACAGCCGTCCGCATGCAGCGCCTGGTGTCCTTGACCGCGCTCCGCGAGGTCGTCGCCGCGCGCCCGGCGGCGGTGGGCGGCTGGGAGATCGCCGTGGTCCGCCACGGCCGGCTGGTGGCGGCAGGCACCTCGCCACCACGGCTGCATCCCCAGCCGACGCTGGACGCGCTCCTCGCCACCGCCGAGACCGTCCGACCGGGGCCGGGTCCGACCCCATGCGCCAGCCCGGAGGAGACCGAGCGGATCCTGGCCTGGCTGGAGCGGCCGGAGACCCGGCTGGTCCGGGTCGTCGGCGCCGAGGGCGCCGAGGGCGGCGCGGGCTCGGGATGGGCCTCACCAGCCATGGGTGCCGCTCGCTGGCGCGCCCTCCTGGCGCAGGCCAACGCGGCGATGAGCCGTCCGATTGATCCGGGTTGATGGTACGGTTGGATCATCCGATCGCACACATGCAAATGCCGAATCGGTTACCGTACTGGTAACTACGCTAATTGCACCCGAGCTCTCCGGTTGGTCGGTTGAGGAGGTGCGTCATGGAATCCGGCGTCCCCGGGGTCGGCGGGCGCCTAGACGCGGGTTCCAGCACCTTGTCGGAGGAGTCCGAAGAGAGCCATGCGGGAGGCGGCGACGCCCCGTTGGAGGGTCCAGCGCCGCCACCAGAGGCCCGAATTACAGATGACGCAAGAATTGATCGCGCCTCCAGATCGGGCGCGATTCCGGCTAAAGACGCAAACCGGGCCTTCGAACCGCCGGCCAACGCGTCCCCCCAGCAAGCAGGCCGGTCTGCGCTTCGCGAGAGCCCGAAGAGGTCGGTCGGAACGCCGTTCGCCGCGCCAAGCTCCGCACCCACCTCGCCCGCCCCGCACGGCAGCGGCGGCAACGGCACCGCCGGCCTGACCCAGCGCCTGCTGTCGAAGCTGCCCTGGCCAGGCGGCCCGAGCAATGACCCGATCAACGCGGTCATCCGCGTCCACCGCGCCAACCATCCCAACTGCGACCCGCCGTTGCTGCGCCGCGCCTACGGCATCGCCGACCAGATGCACCGCGGGCAGTACCGCAAGAGCGGCGAGCCCTACATCACCCACCCGGTGGCGGTCGCCGAGATCCTGGCCCAGCTGGGCATGGACACCATCACGCTGGTCGCGGCGCTGTTGCATGACACCGTCGAGGACACCAGCTACACGTTGCAGGCGCTGGAGAACGACTTCGGCGAGGAGGTCGCGCTGCTGGTCGACGGCGTGACCAAGTTCGACAAGCTGTTCTATGGCGAAGCGGCCGAAGCCGAGACCATCCGTAAGATGATCATTGCCGCCGGCCGGGACGTCCGGGTGCTGATCATCAAGCTGGCCGACCGGCTGCACAACATGCGCACCATCGATGCCCGCTCCCCGGCATCGCGCGCCCGGATCGCCACGGCCACCCGCGACGTGCTCGTGCCGTTGTGCGACCGGCTCGGCATCCAGGCGCTCAAGCGCCAGCTGGAAGACTGCGTCCTGCAGGCGCTGAGCCCGAGCGGGTACGCGCTGATCTCCGACTACGTGCGGCATCGCCAGGGCTGGAGCTCCTACCTGGAGATGGTCATCGCCGACATCAGCATCGAACTCCACAAAGCCAAGATCGACGCCGACGTCTCCCCGCGCCCCCGGCACCTGTACTCCATCTGGAAAGACACCGTCAACGGCAACTACGCCGACCCCCACGACCTGCCCCGGGTGGTCATCGTGGTCGACGGGCCGGAGACCGACTGCTACACCGCCCTCGGCGCGGTCCACGGCAAGTGGCGCCCGGTGCCCGGCCGGTTCAAGGACTTCATCGCCTCCCCGAAGAACAACCTCTACCGCTCGCTGCACACCACCGTCATGGGTCCGCAGGAGCGGCTGGTGGAGGTGCTCATCCGCACCGCCCCGATGCACCGCAGCGCCGAGTACGGCATCGCGGCCAACTTCCGGCACCCGCAGGAGACCGCCCGGTTCGGCCCGGCCACCAAGGCCGAGCAGCTGGCCTGGTTGCACCGGGTGCTCGACTGGGAGAGCGCCGCCGCCGACCCGGCGCAGTTCCTCGCGTCGCTGCGCTGCGACCTCGCCGAGTCGCAGATCATCGTCTTCACCTCGACGGGACGACCGGTGCTCCTGCCGGCCGACGCTACCCCGGTCGACCTGGCCTACACGCTCAGCGCCGACGTCGGGCACCGTTGCGTAGCGGCCAAGCTCAACGGCCGCCTGGTGCCGCTGTCGTCGGTGCTCAGCGACGGCGACGCGGTGGAGATCATCACCCGGCCGGGGCAACGCGACGAGTTCGACTTCGACGACAAGGCGCAGCCACCGGGGCCGGAGGCGAGCTGGCTGGAGTTCGTCAAGACCTCCCACGCCCGGCTGCACATCACCCGCTGGTTCGGCGGCGCACCCGAGGCTGTGGACAGCTACGGCCCCGCGGTGTCGATCGCCAACAAGGTACGCCTTGGCAGGCTCGCGATCGGGCTGGCGCTGCGCCAGCACGGCCGGGGGCTGATGAGCGACCTTCCGCTGGTCAAGCTCGCCAACCGCCTCGGCTTCCCGGACCTGGAGACGCTGCTCGTGGCGGTCGCCGACCACAAGATCTCCGCATCCGATGTCGTGGAGCAGCTGATCTCGGCCGTGGACGCCGTCGAGGACGCATACGGCGCAGACCATTAGCCTTTCCCGGTGACCTCTGCCTTACGTGGCCTCAGCCGCACCGCGCGTGTCGCCTGGTACCGCTGGTTCTACCGGCTGCCCGCGCGCTGGCGACGCCGGCTCGTGCGCCTGGCCAAACCGCGGTTCATCGTCGGCGCGGTGGTGCTCCTCCGCGACCGCGACGCGCCGGAGCCGGGCCGGTTGCTGTTGGTGCGCCAGCCGCCCGGACACCGCTGGTCGCTGCCGGGCGGCCTGCTCAACCGCAACGAGCCGCCGGCCGCGGCGGCCGCACGGGAGCTGGCCGAGGAGGTCGGCATCCGCCTGGCGCCCGACGAGCTGGTCGAGGGCACGCCGAACGCGGTCGTGCACATCGACGGCCGCTGGATCGACATGGTCTTCGAGGGGCGGGTACCGGCGGACGTCGCGATCACCGTCGACGGGGCGGAGATCTACGAGGCGGCGTTCCATCCCATCGACGGGCTACCCCCGGTGACCGTGCCCACCGCCCAGCTGCTCGCCTACTTCGGCATGGGCCCGTACGCCACGTATCCGGAGGTGGCGGGCTAATGGAGCTCTGCGCGATCGTGCTCGCCGCAGGCGAGGGACGCCGGCTGCGGCCGTTGACGGGGCTGCGACCCAAGGCTCTCTGCCCGGTCGGCAACGTCGCGCTGCTCGACCAGGCGCTGTCCCGGGTCGCCGGGCTCGGGCTCGCCGGACCGGCGCGAGTCGCGGTCAACGCCTGCTACCTGGCCGAGCAGGTCGTCGCCCACGTCGGCGAGCGGGCCACGGTGTCGGTCGAGCCAGGATCGCCCCTCGGTACGTCCGGAGGCGTGGCCAACCTTCGCGGCTGGATCGACGGGCGGGCCGTCCTCGCCGGCAACAGCGACGCCTACCTCGCCGGGGCGGAGCTGGCGCCGCTGCTCGCCGGCTGGGACGGCGAGACCGTACGGCTGCTCGCCGTGCGCGCCGACGACCCGGCGCGAGCCGAGTTCGGCAAACGCCGGTTCGCTGGGTTCTCCCTCCTGCCCTGGCCGCTGGTGGAACCGCTGCCGGTCAAGCCGTCCGAGCTGGTCCACACCGTGTGGCGCCCGGCCGAGGCGGCCGGCCGGCTGGAGGTCGTGGAGTACTTCGGCACCTTCTTCGACACCGGTACCCCGCCGGACTACCTGGCGGCCAACCTGCACGCGGCCGATGGCGGCAACCTGGTCGCACCCGGGGCGGAGGTGACCGGTCGGCTCGCCGGTGCCGTCGTCGGCTCCGGTGCGGTGGTCGCCGGCGCGCTGACCCGCGCGGTCGTGTGGCCCGGCGGGTACGTCGGTCCCGACGAGCACCTCGTCGACGCGGTACGGGTTGGACAGGACCTCACGGTCCACGCGGCACTAGCATGAGCTGACCCGAACCGTCGACGCCGAGGAGCACCACGGTGATCACCGCGATCGTTCTCATCGACTGTGCCACCGACTCGATTCCCGAGGTCGCCGAGGCCCTGGCCAATCTCAACGGGGTCAGCGAGGTCTACTCGGTTGCCGGTCACGTCGACTTGATCGCGATGGTGCGGGTCCGCGAGTTCGACCAGATCGCCGAGGTGATCGCGGGCAGCATCTCCAAGGTGCCTGGCGTCATCAACACCGAGACGCACATCGCCTTCCGCGCCTACTCCCGCCACGACTTGGAAGAAGCCTTCGCCATTGGCTTTGCAGATAGTGACTGACCGACCGCGCACCCGCGGGCGGCGTCTGGACCGAGGAGCGAAGCGACGAAGGAAGACCGCGCCTGAGGAGCGGGTGCGCCGCGCGAGCGGAGGCGAGCGCAAAAGATTCAGTCCAGGCGCCGCCCGCCGGCACGCAGGCGTATCCGGCCTTACAAATACCTACCCCACCAGTCGAGGATGGCTTCGAAGCGGGCGATGCGGTGCGAGGGCAGTCCGGAGCGGGACAGCTCGTGGCCCTCGCCGGGGAAGAGCAGCAGCTCGGTCGGCACACCGCGGAGCTTGAGCGCCACGTAGAGCCGCTGCGCCTGCTCGACCGGGCAACGCCAGTCGTGCTCCGAGTGGATGATCAGCATCGGGATCTGGATACGGTCCACATAGGACAATGGGCTCTGCGCCTGGCGGACGGCGGGATCGGTGCCGTACATGCTGTGGGTGAAGAACCAGCCGATGTCCGAGGAGCCGGTGAAGCTGTCGATCGCGTTGAGCGCCCGCTCGGAGATGGCGGCCTTGAACCGGTCACCGTGGTGCGCGGCGAGCCACGTCGTCATGAACCCGCCGTGCGAGCCGCCCAGCACGCCGACCCGGGTCCGGTCGAGGTCGTCGGCCTTCAACGCGGCGTCGAGCAACACCATCAGGTCCGTCGCGGACACCTCCCCGACGTTGCCGATCACCGCCCGGCCGTGCGCCTCGCCGTACCCGGACGAGCCCCGCGGGTTGCCCATCACCACGGCGTACCCGGCTCCGGCGTAGACCTGGGCCTCGTCGAAGAGCTTCCAGCCGTACTGGGTGAACGGGCCGCCATGGATCATCAGCAGGACGGGGTGCGGGCCTTCCCCCGCCGGTCGGACCACCCAGCCGTGCACCGGGTACCCGTCCGGCGCCGTAGCTGTGATCTCCTCCAGCAGCCGGATGTCCACAGTGGACGCAAACGTACCGCTCCAGTCCGTCAGGCGGCGCTCCGGACCATTACCCACCCGTACCAGAAGATCGCCCCAGCTCGACGGGTCGGTGACCGTCGCGACCACGGTGTCGCCGGCGGACGCCGCGGACAGGGCCTGCCGTGCACCGTCGATCAGCACCCGCGGCTCGCCACCGTCGTACGGGACGAGGAGCAGCTCCACAGCGCCGCGGTTCTCGTTCGGGAAGAGCAGCCCGTCGCGAGCCCGGACCATCTCACCGCCCGGCCCGGTGAGGTGGTAGCGCTCCCGGTCCAGCAGGCACCGGGGTGACGCTGACCCGTCGACCGGTACCGACCACGGCACGTCGTTGCGGATGGTGCCCTCCCGCCGGCTCTCGCCGGTCTCGACGGCGAGGAAGCAGACCGCGGTGCCGTCAGCGGAGAACTTCGGCTGCCCGGTCATGCTCGACGAGTCGGTCAGCACCCGCAGGCCGCTGCCATCGGGGGCGACCACCCACACGTCGCCCACCAGGTCGTCATCGTGCTCGGTGTGGCGCGCCGCGACGAACGTGAGCAGCTCCCCGCGCGGGCTCCAGTCGACCTCGCCGTGGTCGTAGCCGCCCTCGGTCACCTGCGTTGGGACCGCGTCTGAAGTCAGCGCGTCGACGACGAAGACGTGCCGCGGCTGGTCCAGGCGGAAACCCACGCCATCGACCCGGTAGAACAGGCGGGTGATCCGACGGGGCGGCTCCTTCTCTGAGCCCTTGCCCTCGACCGTGCCGTACCGGCCTTCCTCCGGCGCCCGTGCGGTGTAGGCCAGCCGCGTCGAGTCGTGGCTCCATACCGGTGCCTCGACGCCGAGCAGATGGTCCGTCAGCCTCCTCGGCTCACCGCCGGCCAGCGGCATCACGTACAGCTGCGGCTTGGCGTCCGCGCCGCGCGGTCCCTCACCGGCCTTTCCCTCCCGCGGTGCCCGTACGAAGGCCAGCCACCGCCCGTCGGGTGAGACCCGCGGCGCGTCGTCCTTCCAGCCGTAGGTGAGCTGCCGCGGCGGCTCCGCCCCGTCGGTGGGTACCAGCCACAGCTGACCCGTGTAGTCGTCGGCGTCGAGGTCGATCCGGCGCAGCGAGACGATGGCGTACCGGCCGTCAGGCGCTAACGTCGGGTTACCGGGCTGTCGCAGCAGTGAAAGGTCTGAGGGTTTCACGATCGGCCACGATAGCCGGAGCACCGCTACTTACCGGTAGGTAATTTGACAGCCGGGACGAGAACCATGCGTCCGTACCGGCAGGTCGAGCCGCTGCGCCACCCTGGCGAGCGGCTCCGGGCAGCTACTCGGCGGCGGGCTGCACCGAATGCGCCACCGACACCCAGTGGTCGAGGGTCTTGGCCGCCGCGCCCGAGTCGATCGCGGCCGCGGCCCGGTCAATCCCGGCCCGCAACGCCTCGCTCAGGTCGCCGCCGAGGCCGGCCCGCGCGGCTAGCGCCGCCCCCGCATTCACCAGCACCGCGTCGCGCACCCGTCCAGGCTCGCCGGCGAAGACCCGGCGCGCCACGTCGGCGTTGAACGCCGCGTCGGCGCCTCGCAGGTCCGCGGCCACGGCCCGGGGTACGCCGAGATCGGCGGCATCGATCACGATCTCGGTCACCGCACCGTCACTGACCGCCCACACGCGGGTCGGTGCGGTGGTAGTGAACTCGTCGAGGCCGTCCTCGCCGCGCATGAGCAGCACACTGTCGCCCCGCTGGGCGAACACGGCTGCCATCACCGGCGCCATCCGCTGGTCGGCGCATCCGATCGCGGCCGCCGTCGGCTGCGCCGGGTTGGTGAGTGGACCGAGAAAGTTGAAGAACGTCGGTACGCCCATCTCGCGCCGCGGCACCCCGGCGTGCCGCAGGCCCGGGTGGAACATCGGCGCGAAGCAGAAGCCGATGCCGGCGTGCTCCACGCAGTGCGCCACCTCGTGCGGCCCGAGGTTCAGCGGCACGCCCAGCGCCTCCAGCAGGTCTGCCGCACCGCAGGACGACGAAGCGGCCCGGTTGCCATGCTTGACCACGCGCACGCCGGCACCGGCCACCACGACCGCGGCCATCGTCGAGATGTTCACGGTGTGCGCCCGGTCGCCCCCGGTGCCCACCACGTCGACCGCCGCGACGCGGACCTCCTCCGGCAGCTCAACCCGCGCCGCGTGGGCGAGCATGGCCTCCACCAGACCCGCGATCTCGGCCGGGGTCTCGCCTTTGGCCCGTAACGCGACCGCGAACGCGGCGATCTGCGCGGGCGTCGCCTCGCCAGACATGATCTCGCCCATCGCCCAGGCGGTGTCCGCTGTGGACAGCTCCTCGGCGCGCAGCAGCGCGGCGATCAGGTTCGGCCAGGTCCGGTCACCGTCGGCCGCCCGAGGGCGGAGCGGCGACTGGTCTGGGCCGCCGCGCGCAGCCCGCGGGCCGGACCGGTCGGAGGAGCCCGAGGCCAAGCGGCCGGAACCTGATGACATGACGGTCTCCGTGTCGGCGAGAGGGTTTACTGGTTGACCGGCAGGCCGGCGGCGCGCTGACGCAGCAGGGCCGCCACGGTCCGCCCGGTGAGCACCGGGTCGAGCGGGTGGACCAGGGTGGCGTCCACCCGGGCGTATGCGGCGAGCCAACGGTCGGCGGCCCGGGCGATGACCACGCATGTGGGCGGGCAGTCTTCGATCTCGTCCTTGAGCTGGCGGGCGATGCCCAGCCCGCCGGCCGGAGCCGCCTCCCCGTCGAGCACCAGCACGTCGACGTCTTCGGCATCCATGACGCGCAGCACCTCGTCAAAGGTGGAGGCATCGACGAACCGCACGGTCAGGTCGGCCGCCGGGCGGTGCCCGATCGCCAGCCGCATCCAGTCGCGGACCTCGGGATCGTCGCTGTACAGCAGGACAATGTGCTCGGTCACGCTGGGATCGTACTAGCCACCGTGCTCGCCGCGGGTGGCGGCAGCCGCCGCTGCCGCTTCGGCCGCGGCCGCCTCGGCCTCCTCGCGGTCGAGCTGGCGGTCCACCCGGCGGGCTTCCCGCTCGGCCTGCCGCATCCACTGCGCCACGAGGACGGCGAGCATGGTGACGCTCACGACCTCGCCGCCAGCCCAGAGGATCCCACCAGCCACCTTCTGGTCGGCGAACGGATCCAGCCAGGCCAGCCCCAGTGACGGGTACCAGTCGCCGCCGATCAGCTCACCGCTCTGCATGATGGTCAGCCCCAGCACCGTGTGGAACGGCGTGGAGAGGAACATCAGCAGGGCCCGGGCGGGGTACGGCCAGCGGCCGGGCAACGGGTCGACGCCCAGCAGCGGCCAGAAGAACAGGCAGCCGACCGCCACGAAATGCAGGTGCACGAGCTCGTGCAGCCACTCGTGGGCCATCGTCGCCCGGTACAGCCCGGTGAAGTACAGCGCGAACGGCGTGGCCACGAACAGCCCGTACGCCACCAGTGGGAAGGCCAGCACCCGCGCCACCCGGCTGTGGATGACGGCGAGCAGGGCGCGACGCGGCCGCCGGGCCAGCGTGCGCAGCGCGAGGGTGACCGGCGCGCCCAGCGCGAGGAAGATCGGCGCCACCATCGACAGCATCATGTGCTGGACCATGTGCACCGACAGCAGCACGTCGTCATAGGTGCGAACGCCGGTCAGGGTGACCGAGGCGATGCCGCCCAGCCCGGGACCGAGGAACAGCAGGGTACGCGCGAGCGGCCAGCGGTCGCCGCGGGCGCGCAGCCGGTAGACCCCATAGAGGTAGAGGGCGGCGGCCAGCGGGAGCACCAGCGCCAGCCACGATCCCGGGCGCAGCGCCAGCAGCGTGGTCGTGGTCGGTGGACCCGGCAGATCGCCCCCATGGGCAAGTGGCACGACTTCGAGGCTAGGCCCCAAAACGCCGACACGTCACCGCGGGGCCACCCCGCCGCGTCGCCAGGGTGATCGGGGGCAATAATGACCGCGTGATTTCTCACGAGAGCTTGTGGGCTGAAGCATGACTGCCGCGCCGGCGATTGCCAGGGGCCAGATTCACTCGCTGACCCGACCCAACATGGTCAGCGTCGGCACGATCGTCTGGCTCTCCAGCGAGCTGATGTTCTTCGCGGCGCTGTTCGCGATGTACTTCTCCATCCGCGCGGCCGCTCCGGGACTGTGGAGGGAGCACACGCCGGCGCTGAACCTGCCGTACGCGCTGGTGTTCACCACGATCCTGGTCGCCTCGTCGATCACCTGCCAGATCGGCGTGTTCCGCGCGGAGACCGGTGACGTGCACGCGCTGCGCCGCTGGTTCACCGTCACGTTCCTGATGGGCCTGACGTTCGTGCTCGGCCAGGGGTACGAGTACACGAACCTGGTCAAGGAAGGCATCCGGATCGACCAGGACGGGTACGGCTCGATGTACTACCTGACGACCGGCTTCCACGGCATGCACGTCACCGGTGGTCTGATCGCGTTCATCCTGTTCATGATCCGCACCACGATGGGTCGGTTCACGCCGGCACAGGCGACCTCCGCGATCGTTGTCTCGTACTACTGGCACTTCGTCGACATCGTCTGGATTGCACTGTTCAGCATGATCTATTTCCTGAAGTGACCCGTCACGTTTCCCGCCGCTGTGCCGTCCTGACAACAAGGGTGAGGCCATGACTTCTGACCGCTCTGGCAGCGAAGCCGCCGGCGCCGACCCGGGGGCCAGCCGCGACGCCGCGCAGGCGCGCCGCGAGGCGGAACAGGCGGCGCGGTCGGTGCCCGGCGCGCCGGTGCGGCGCAGCCGGCTGGGCCGGCGCGTGTCCGCCGCGGTCCGGCTGGTCGCCGCGCTCACCATCGTGGGCGGGCTCTACACCGCGTTCGCGCCGAGCAGCAACGCCGAGGAGACGCCCAAGCTCTCCGACCGGGCCGCGGCCGGCAAGCGACTGTTCGACCAGAGCTGCGTCAGCTGCCACGGCGACCACGCGCAGGGCGTCACCGGGCGCGGTCCCAGCCTGATCGGGGTGGGCTCGGCGGCCGTGGAGTTCCAGGTCGGCACCGGCCGGATGCCGCTGGCCCGCCAGGAGGCGCAGGCCGAGCGCAAGCCGCCGATGTTCAACCAGGCCCAGGCGCGCGAGATCGGCCAGTACATCCAGGAGCTCGGCGGCGGCCCGCAGCTTCCCGGCGGCGACAACTTCCGCGACGGCGGCGACCCGTCCCGCGGCGGCCAGCTGTTCCGGGTCAACTGCGCGTCGTGCCACGCGTTCGGCGCGGGCGGCGGGGCGCTGTCGTCGGGGAAGTTCGCCCCGTCGATGAAGGAGGCCACCGACCGCCAGATCTACGCGGCCATGCTCACCGGTCCGCAGAACATGCCCGTCTTCGGCGACAACCAGCTCACCCCGGAGGAGAAGCGCGACGTGATCGCGTACATCCAGGATCTCAAGGAGGACCGCGACCCCGGAGGCTTCGGTCTTGGCCGTTACGGCCCGGTGCCCGAGGCTCTGGTCATCTTCCTGGTCGGGATGGTCGCGCTCATCTTCGCTGGCGTCTGGATTGCAGGTAAGTCATGAGCACCGATACCGAGCCCAAGCCCAAGCCCGGGCGCGAGCTCGACGTCTACGACCCGCGGCTGAGCCGGTTCGAGCTGGTCCGTGAGGGCGCGCGCCGCGACGGCGTCGAGATCGTGCACTACGCGCCCCGCTTCCCGGTGCCCGGCACCCGTGCCGAGCGGCGGATCGAGCGAACCATCGCGCTGCTGTTCCTGATCGCCGGCGCCGCCGCGACCACGTTCGTCGTGGTCTTCGCGGTCTGGGACCTCACGTACCGGACCGGCTCCGGCCCGGACAAGCTGTACACACCCTTGCTCGGCGGCACGCTCGGGCTCGCCCTGCTGGCCGTGGCCCTCGCGTTCATCACCTGGGGCAAGAAGCTGCTGCCGGAGGAGGTGGCGGTGCAGGACCGCCACGTCGGGCCGTCACCGCCGGACGAGCAGCGGCTCACCGCGGCGACGATGACCAACATGGTGGTCGACGAGATCGGCATCACCCGGCGGCCGCTGCTGCTCAAGGCGGCCATCGCGCTCGGCCTGCTGCCGCTGGGCGGCGCCACCGTCGTCGTGCTGGGCGCACTGATCAAAGACCCGCACAAGGACGAGCTGCTTCTGCACACCGGCTGGGACCCGAAGAACAACGACGGCCAGCCGGTACCGCTGGCCCGCGAGGACGGCAGCCGGATCCGGCCCGAGGAGGTCAGCGTCAGCGGGCAGATGACGGTGTTCCCCGGGATTCCGGGGGGTGCGACCAACAAGTGGGCCGACTCGCCGGTCCTGCTGATCCACCTGCGCGAGCAGGATGCGGTCGCCGCCCGCAAGAACCTGGAGCGCGTCAAGGTCAACGCCGGTGGCATGTGGGGCAACTTCGTGGCGTACTCGAAGATCTGCACCCATGCCGGCTGCCCCGCGAGCCTGTACGAGCAGCAGACCAACCGGCTGCTGTGCCCGTGCCACCAGTCGCAGTTCTCCATCACCGACAACGCGCGCCCGATCTTCGGCCCGGCCACCCGCCGGTTGCCGATGCTGCCGCTGGGTGTCGTCGACGGCGTCTTCGTGGCAATGTCAGACTTCAGGGTCCCGATCGGACCAGGCTTCTGGGAGCGGCCATGAGACGACGCAAGGTTGACGTGCGGGAACTGCCCGCCAAGACAGCGGTAGGTCTCGACGAGCGGCTGCAGGCGGCCGGGCTGCTGCGCCGTACCTTCAACAAGGTCTTCCCGGACCATTGGTCGTTCCTGCTCGGCGAGATCGCGCTGTACTCGTTCATCGTCCTGCTGCTGACCGGCACGTTCCTGGCGCTGTTCTTCGACCCCTCCATGGAGGAGGTCCCCTACAACGGCAGCTACACGCCGCTGCGCGGGATCATGATGTCCAGGGCGTACGCGACGAGCCTCGACATCTCCTTCGACGTGCGCGGCGGCTTGATCATGCGCCAGATGCACCACTGGGCGGCGCTGCTGTTCATGGCCGCGATCGTGGTGCACATGATGCGGATCTTCTTCACGGGCGCGTTCCGCAAGCCCCGCGAGCTCAACTGGATCATCGGCTTGAGCCTGTTCTGGCTGGGCTTCACCGAGGGCTTCGCCGGGTACTCGCTGCCCGACGACGCGCTGTCCGGCACCGGCCTGCGCATCGCCAACGCGATCGTCCAGTCGATCCCGCTGATCGGCACCTGGACGGCCACGTCGCTCTTCGGCGGCGAGTTCCCGGGCATGGCGATCGTGCCCAGGCTCTACATCCTGCACGTGTTCCTGTTGCCGGGCATCATCCTGGCGCTGATCGTCGTGCACCTCGGGCTGCTGGTCAAACAGAAGCACACCCAATGGCCGGGACCGGGCCGCACCGAGCACAACGTGGTCGGGATCCGCATGTTCCCCGGCTTCGCGCTCAAGAGCGGCGGCTTCTTCATGCTCGTGTTCGCCGTGACCGCGTTCCTGGGTGGCCTGTTCCAGATCAACCCGATCTGGCTGTTCGGTCCCTACCAGGCCGCCGTGGTGTCGGCGGCCACCCAGCCCGACTGGTACGTGATGTTCCTCGACGGCTCGTCACGGCTGATGCCGCCGTGGGAGATCCGCGCCGGCGGTCATACGATCCCGCCGCTGTTCTGGCCGGCCATGGTGCTGCCCGGCATCCTGACCGTGGTGCCGATGCTGTACCCGTGGATCGAGGCGCGGTTCACCAAGGACCGGCGGGCGCACCACCTCCTGCAGCGACCGCGTGACTTCCCCGCCCGCACCGGGCTGGGCGCCATGGCGGTGACGTTCTACCTGGTGCTGACCCTGTCCGGCGCCAACGACGTGATCGCCGACAAGTTCCACATCAGCCTCAATGCGACCACGTGGGCGGGACGTATCGGCCTGTTCCTGGGACCGCCGATCGCCTACTTCATCGCGTACCGGATCTGCCTGGGCCTGCAGCAGCACGACCGGGAGGTGCTGGTCCACGGGGTGGAGACGGGCATCATCAAACGGCTGCCCGACGGCCGGTTCATCGAGGTACACCAGCCGCTGGCGGCCACTGACGACCACGGGCACGGCGCGCTGGACTACGCCGGCTGGGTCGTGCCGAAGAAGATGAACCGCCTCGGGGCGCTCGCCCCGACGGTACGCGGCTTCTTCCGGCCGATCGAGAGACCGGCGCCGCCGGCACCGCCAGTACGGCTCAGCGAGGCACCCGTCTCGCCGGCCCCGGATCGTACCGAGGTCGGCAGCGGCCACTGAGCCGCCCCCGCTTTTCGATCGTGGTGGCGAGTTACCGCTGGAGTGGTAACTCGCCACCACGATCCACTTGATTCGACGCGACAACCCGCACGACACGCCGAGCAACGTCCACCACGCCGCCGGACACGTGTGCGAATGTCCTTGTGAGGTAAGAGCGCGAGGAGGCGGTGTCGGTGAAGCGTTACTGCGACAAGTGCCGTGCCGTGCGTACGTTCGAGCAGCCGCCCTGCCAGGAGGGGCACGGCGGCGACTGCGACGAGTGGTCGTGCACGGTATGCGGCGAGGCGATGCTGATCGCGTCGTTCCTCGTGCGGTTGGAGCGGAGCAGACCAAGCCGGCCTAGGTCAGACGGGAGCGAACCAGACACCGGCGCACCCAGCCGGCGCCCGCACGCAGCCTGAACGTTGACAAACGTCAACTCGAGGCCATTTCGGGCTCTATCCCTGGAGTCATCGACCGTGGACAATGCTGTCCACCGGCTCGGGCCCACCCGGCCCCTGTGTCTCCAGAGGTGCGCCCATGAAGCTCCGTCGCCTCGTCACCCTCACCCTCAGCACAGCCACCACGCTGGTCGTCGTGTTAGGTATGGCGTCAGCCGCCTCCGCCGCGACTGCCGAGCAGAGGCTCACCGTGCTCGGCACCTTCACCCAGTCCCCCCTGAGCAGCTACGACTCATGGAACTCCGCCCGGCAGAACCAGGGCGTGTGGGTCGACTACGCGTACGACTGGTCCACCGACTTCTGTTCGGCAAGCCCCGACCAGCCACTCGGCTTCGACTTCCGGATGCCGTGCTGGCGCCACGACTTCGGGTACCGCAACTACAAGGCGCTCGGGCAGTTCGCCAGCAACAAGGACCACGTCGACAGCGCGTTCTACGCCGACCTGAAGCGCAAGTGCGCTACGTACAACTTCTTCGTCCGGCCCTCGTGCTACAGCCTGGCCTGGACGTACTACGAGGCCGTGCACTTCTTCGGCAGCCTCGTGGTGGACTCGGCCGCCATCGACCGTGCGGCCGCCCTGAAGGCAGACGGCGAAGCCGCCGCGATCGGCGCATCCGCCGGGATGGACTAGCAAGGTACCAGCACCGGGGGCCCGGCGGAGCTCAGTGCTCCGCGCTGCGCCGGGTCCCGGTGTAGTACTCGAACAGCAGACCGGCGGCGCCGACCAGCACCGCTGCGAGGCCCACGGCGATCAGCCAGGGCATCCAGAACACCAGGCCGAGCGCGGCGACCGTGGTCGCCGCACCCACGCCGAACGGGTAGTAGCTGCCGGGGCTGAAGAAGCCGACCTCACCGGCGCCGTCGGCGATGTCGGCGTCGGGCCGGTCCTCCGGGCGCGGGGCGATACGGCGTGAGACGAACCAGAAGTACCCGCCGCACATGAGGCACAGCAGGCCGGTCAGGAACAGCGCCAGCGTGCCGATCCACTCCACGCGGCTCTCCGGGCCGGAGTCGTACCAGGTCCACCAGGCGTAGACCCCGCAAGCCGTGAACAGGAACCCGGCCAGCAGGCTGAACACTCGGAACTCGTTCCTCATGTCTCCGCCTTTCGTTCGCGACTGGGCCGGTCATTGCTCGCGACTGCGGGGCTCGCTGCGCTCGCTCCTCGCGCTCGCGATCGGACCTCGCTCCGCTCGCTCCTCGCGCTCACCGTTGGCCTCCCCGGGTCCGAGCCTCGGTATCGGTCGGGAACGGTCGGGTCTTCGTTGCGAACGGCTGCTCGCCGATCTCGGCCAACGCGTCGGGCGTGCTCATGCCGCCTGCGCGCAACGTCAGGTACCTGTTGAACTTCTCCGGGCTGACCGCGCGCACCTCGAAGTTCATCATCGAGTGGTACGCGCCGCACAGCTCGGCGCAACGCCCGACGTAGGGGCCCTCCTTGTCGATCGTGACCCCGAACTTGTTGGTGATGTTGCCGGGGAACACGTCGCGCTTGAACAGCAGCTCCGGCACCCAGAACGAGTGGATCACGTCCTTGGAGTGCTCTTCGAACAGGATCCGCTTGTTGGTCGGCAGCACCAGCACCGGGATGTAGTCGGTCGTGCCGATCGTGGTGACCTCCTGGCCGTCCGGCCCCTTGGTGGACACCCGCCCGCCGTCCGGGCCCGGGATGTTGTCCTCCATGTAGCGGAACTGCCAGTTCCACTGGAACGCGGTGACCTCGACCTTCACGTCGGGGTTCTCCGGCGTCTTGTTCACGCTGGACTGTACGACCGCCGTGTAGTAGAAGAGCACCGCGATCACCAGGAACGGGATGACCGAGTAGAGGACCTCGATCGGCAGGTTGTACCTGGTCTGCGGGGGCATCTCGTCGCCGCGCTTGCGGTAGCGGATGACGCACCAGAAGATCAGGCCCCACACGAAGAACCCCACGGACAGCGCCGCGACGACCGAACCGATCCACAGGTCGTACATCTGGTGCGCCTGCGTCGTGACGCCCTCTTCGGGCCAGCCGAACCCGCGGAACGTCTTGCCGACCGAGCAGCCGGCGAGCGCCGTCAGCAGCCCGACCGCGCTGATCCCGAGCCCGAGGGCGCGACCCACGCGAGAACCCTTAGCGACCACGTGCGCAGATTACTCGACCATGCCGCCCGAACCGGGTGCGGGGTCAGCGCTACGTTGATGGCGTGGCGTACTTCGACGCGGCCACCGCCGCGCCGCTGCATCTCGTGGCGCGCCAGGCCCTGCTGGCTGCGCTCGACGACGGATGGGCCGACCCGGGCAGGCTCTACATGCAGGCCCGCCGGGCACGCCAGCTCCTCGACGCGGCGCGCTCGTCCGCCGCGCAGTCCTTGGGAGTACGCGAGGACGAGCTGCACTTCACCGCCAGCGGCACCGAGGCGGCGCAGCTGGCCGTGGCCGGCGGCCTGGCCGGCCGTCACCGGTCGGGTGAGGTGCTCGTGCACTCGGCCGTCGAGCACTCCTCGGTGCTCTACGCGGCCCGGCGAGGGCCGGCAACGGCCGTACCGGTCGACCGGCTCGGCCGGGTGGACCTGGACGCGTTCGCCGCGGCGGTACGCGCCCCCGGCGTGGCCCTGGCGGCCCTGATGAGCGCCAACCACGAGGTCGGTACGGTCCAGCCGCTCGCGGCCGCCGCGGAGCTGTGCGCGCAGGCCGGCGTACCGCTCTTCGTCGATGCCGCCCAGTCGGTCGGGCGGCTTCCGGTGCCGCCGGTGTGGACGCTGCTGTCGGCCAGCGCGCACAAGTGGGGCGGCCCGCCCGGGGTGGGGCTGCTCGCCGTGCGCAAGGGGACCCGCTGGACCTCGCCGCTGCCCTCGCAGCCACCACCCGACCTGCCGGCGATCGTGGCCGCCGCCGCCTCGTTGCGTGCGGTGCTCGCCGGCGCGGCGGCCGAGTCGGCGCGCTTGAGCCGGCTCGTCGACCGCATCCGCACCACGGTCGCCACGACGGTGCCCGACGTCGAGGTCGTGGGCGATCCCATCGACCGGCTGCCGCACATCGTGACGTTCTCCTGCCTGTACGTCGATGGCGAGGCCCTGCTGCACGCGCTGGACCGGCGCGGCTTCGCGATCTCCTCGGGATCATCGTGCACCTCCGAGACGCTGCGCCCCAGCCATGTCCTGGAGGCGATGGGCGTGCTGTCTCACGGCAACGTGCGGGTATCCCTGCCCGCCGGCACCGACGAGGCGGACGTGGACCGGTTCCTCGCCGAGCTCCCGGGCCTCGTGGCGAAGCTGCGAGCACAGGCGGGCGTGGTGGGCCTGTGACCGATCCCGACGAAACCCTCGACTGCCTTGGGCAGCGCTGCCCGCTGCCGGTCATCGCGCTGGCTCGCCGGCTGCCGGAGCTGCCGGTCGGCGCGGTGCTGCGGGTGCTCTCCGACGACCCGGCCGCCGCCGTGGACATCCCGGCCTGGTGCCGGATGCGCGGCCAGGAGTACCTGGGCGAGGCGCCGGGACCCGGCTACGACGTGCGTCGGCGCACCTGAGCCCGGCGCAGCAACAGGTACAGCTCGCAGCCGAGGCACAGCCCGAACACCGCGTTGAGCAACGCCGCCACCAGCGCGCCGGCCGCCGCGACCGCGCCCACCACCGGCGCACCGCCCAGGTAGCCGGCCGCCGCGACGGCCGCGAACACGAAGCCGACCCCTTGGGCGAAGCGGACCGGCGCCGCCGGCTCGCGCTCGGCCGGTGGGGCGAGCCGCGGCGCCACCAGCACCCGATAGACCGCCCCGTACGGCGCGAGCCGCGCGCTGGCCGCACCGAGCGCGAAGACCACGGCTTGGGCCAGCGCCAGCCAACCGCTGCCGGTCAGCAGCACCACGACCAGCACCACCGAGGTGATGGCGGCGGCGAAGCGCGGACCGCGCGGGTCGAGCATCATTGCTGATCTTCGTTCGCAACTGCGGGGCTCGCTGCGCTCGCTCCTCGTGCTTCACGGCGGGCCACCACCAACGGTTGGACGGCCGCCAGCAGGTCCTCCAGGCTCGGCACGCCGGCGGCCCGCAGTGCGATGTTTCCGTTGCTGTCGACCACCAGCAACGTTGGCGCCCGCCACACCCCGAGCGCTCGGACCGCGTCCAGGTTGGTGTCGACGTCGACCTCCAACGTCGCTACGCCCGGAACGCGGTCGGCGGCCTCCGCGCAGACGCGTCGGGCCGCCCGGCACGGGGCACAGACCGGGGTGGCGAACGAGACGAGGGTGACGGGCGCAGCCAGGTCGACGCCAAGGGCACGCAGCGCGGATGTGTGCCGGCTCTCCACGGCATCGCTTGCCCGGAGCCGGCCGTCTCGCGCCCGGCGAGCCAACCCGATCGTGGCCGCCGCCGTCACGGCAAGGACCACCGCGGCGAGGCCCATCAACATGGTCCGACGGTAGCTCGGCCGGCCGCCGCCGTCAGCCCTTGACCGCGCCCATCGTGAAGCCGGCGACGAACCGGTCGAGGAAGACGTTGAACACCGCGGCGAGCGGCAGCGCCACCAGCACCGTGGCCGCCTGCAGCGACTGCCAGAAGAACACGTCGCCGCGGATCAGCTCGGTCGGTACGCCGGTGCTCACCACCTTCTCCGACGTGGGCGAGACAAAGGCGAGCGCGTAGATGAACTCGCTCGCGGTCAGCGTGAACGCGAACACCACGACCGCCACGACCCCGGGAAACGCCAGCGGCACCACGGCCCGGACGAACGCGCCGACCCGGCTGTACCCGTCGATCATCGCCTGCTCCTCGATGTCGCGCGGGATCGACTTCATGAAGCCCATCAGCAGCCACACCGAGACCGGGATGGTGATGGTCGGGTACACCAGCACCAGCGACCACGTCGAGTCCTGCAGCCCGAGCGCCACCACCATCCGCGACAGCGACAGGAACAGCAGGCTCGGCGGCACCAGGTACACCAGGAAGATCGCCACGCCCATCCAGCCGGACCACGGCCGGTCCAGCCGGGCCAGGGCGTACGCCGCCGGCAGCCCGAGCAGCAGGGTGATCGCCACCACGAGCAGCCCCAGCCACACCGTGTTCCACACGAACGTGCGGAACGCGGTGTGCTCGAACAGGTAGCTCACGTGGTCCGAGGTGGCCGGCCGGTTGAAGACGAACGGGTTGTTGGCCGGGTTGTACAGGTCCCGGTTCTGCTTGAACGCGGTGACCAGGCTCCACAGGAACGGTGCGGCGCACACGAACGCGGCAAGGATCGCGGCGAGGTAGACGCCGAGGCGGGCGGCCGCGTGGCGGACGGCGTACCGGCGCCGCAGCGCCGCCGTGTTCACGGCAGCCATCAGCGCACCTCCAGCCGGCGGACCGCTCGCAGGATCGCGATCGCCGCGGCGAGCAGCAGCGGGAACAGGAACAGCGCGATGGCCGCGCCCTGGCCGACGTCACCGCCGTTGATCCCGCGCAGGAACGCCCAGCTGGTGAGCACCTGGGTGGCGTTGTTCGGGCCGCCGTCGGTGAGCACGTCGACCACGGCCATATCGGTGAAGGTGAAGATGGCACCGAACAGCGCGGCTACCGCGATGACCGGCAGCGTGAGCGGGATCGTCACCTCGAACATGCGCCGCCAGAACCCGGCCCCGTCGACCCGGGCGGCCTCCTCAAGGTCGCGCGGGATCGCCACCAGACCCGCCATCATGATGACCGCCGCGAGCGGGGTCAGCCGCCACACGTGGACCGCGATGACCGAGCCCATGGCCAGGTCCGGCTCGCCCAGCCAGTACTGGTTGGTGTCGGGCCCGAGCAGCGCTCCGGGTGAGCCGAGCAGCCCGAGGTGGCGCAGCACCCAGTCGATCGGCGAGTAGATGGAGTCCAGCAGCCACAGCCAGGAGATGGCCGACAGCGTCACCGGGGTGGTCCACGGCAGCAGTACCAGCATCCGGACCAGCCACTTGCCACGGAAGTTGGCGACCAGGATGTTGGCCAGCACCTTGCCCAGCACCACGATGAGCGCCATCGAGATCGTGGTGAAGATGAACGTGTTGCCCAGCGACCGCCAGAACACCGGGTCGTGGAAGATGGCCCGGAAGTTCGCCAGCCCCACGAAGTTGTACGACGGGTCGCCCGCGGTGACGTCGGAGAGCGCGAAGCCGATCGCCAGGAAGAACGGCACGGCGACGAGCGCCACGATGTAGACCACGGACGGCAGCAGGAACGCCCACGCCAGGAAGCCGTCCCGGTCGGCGAGGCGGCGGCGCGCCTCGACGACCGCGGCGGTGCCGGCGACCCGCGTCGCGGTGGTAGCCATCTCAGATCGCCATCGCCGGCTGCCGCAGCCCGCTGGCGGCATCGAAGAAGCGCAGCCGGTCCCGGCGCACGGTGAACGCGTGGCTCTCGTCGGCCGCGATCGGCTCGGTCACGGTCGCCGGCAGGCGCGCCACTACCCGGGTGGGCTCGCCGACGCCGGTCACCGTGCCGTAGACGTGCCGGTCGCCGGAGAGGTACTCGATGCGGTCCACCGCCAGCGCCATCTCGACCCGGTCCACATTGGACGGTACGGCCTCGACCGGGAGCAGGTGCTCTGGGCGGAACCCGACGAGGGCACCATCGCGGGGAACCAGGTTCATCGGCGGCGACCCGATGAACGTGGCCACGAACGTGTCGGCCGGGTCGTCGTACACCTCGACCGGCGGTCCGACCTGGCGGACCGTACCGGCGTTGAGCACGGCGATCCGCTCCCCCAGCCCCATCGCCTCGACCTGGTCGTGCGTGACGTAGATGGTCGTGGTGGCGACCTCCTGCTGGAACCGCTTGAGCTCGTCGCGGGCGCTGGCCCGCAGCTTGGCGTCCAAGTTGGACAGTGGCTCGTCGAGCAGGAACACGTGCGGCTCGCGGACCAGGGCACGGGCCAGGGCAACCCGCTGGCGCTCGCCGCCGGACAGCTGGCGCGGCTTGCGCGCCAGGAGCGGCGTGATGCCGAGCAGCTCGGCGGCCCAGTTCGCCTTGCGCTCCCGCTCCGCGCGGTCCATGCCGGCAGCGCGGAGCGGGAACACGATGTTGCCCAGCACCGTCTTATGTGGATAGAGCGCGTAGCTCTGGAACACCATGGCGATCTTCCGGGCGCGCGGTGGCAGGCCCGTCACCACGTGGCCGTCGATGAGCACGTCGCCGCCGCTGGGCTGCTCCAGCCCGGCGATGGTGCGCAGCAACGTGGTCTTGCCGCACCCCGACGGGCCGACGAGCACCAGGTACTCGCCCTCGGTCGTTGCCAGGTCCACGTGGTCGATCGCCCGGACCTTGCCCCCGTCGAAGTCCTTCACCAGGTCGCGCACCTCGATGATCGCCAAGACTGGCCTCCTCGACGTTCAGGTTCCACAGCCGACGCTTAGGCTCCGCCGCTGACGCTCAGGCTCCGCTGACGCTCAGGCTCCGCCGACGAGGCCCTGGCGGCGCCACTTCTCGAAGATCGGCTTGATCTGCGCCTCGGCGTCCATGACCGCCTGCTTGGGGCTCACCTCGCCGCGGGCGGCGCGGGCGTACATGTTCGGGATGACGAACGTCGACAGCACCTCGCCGATGGCGGTGTTCGCCGGCCCGGGGTGGCCCATGTTGACGCTCCACTTGACCGCGTCCTTGAGGAAGGCCAGCTTGTTGGCTGGCTTGCTGCCGAACGGGTCGTTGTCCAGCCACTTGTCGAGGTTCGGCGTGAGCTTCGACCAGGCGGAGAAGTCGTAGAGCTTGGAGTGGTACGTCGCCGAGGCGAAGTTCGCCGTGTAGTGCAGCAGGAACTCCTTTGCCGCGTCCACGCCCTTGGCGTGCTTGGGCACGATCCAGTTGTACATCACGTGCTGCGCCGCCGTCGCGCTCGCCGGACCCTTGAGCGCCGGTACGAAGAGCGTGTCCTCCGCCACCGGCGCGTTGGTGCCCTGAGCCGTGCGGTACGCCGAGATCGAGTTGACGATGTAGGACAGCTTGCCGGCCACCAACCCCTGGTTGTTGGAGGCCGCGTTCCAGGAGAAGACCTCGTTGGTCATGGTCTCCTTGAACAGCTTCGCCATGTGCTCGACCGCCGCCACGGTGGCGTCGGAGTTGAGCACCACCCGCTCGTTGGCGTCCTGCTCCGACCCGCCGAACGACCACAGCAGCGCCCGGCCGACCATGTTGGAGTCGATCTCCTGGGACATGCCCAGGCCCATCTGGACGCCCTTCTTCTTGATCTCGGCGCCGCCCTTGAGCAGGTCGTCCCAGGTGGACGGACCGTTGGGGAAGCCGACCGGCTCCCACAGCGACTTGCGGTAGTTGCCGGGGTCGGGCACCCAGCCCGGGGCGTACGCGTAGAACTTCTTGGTGGTCGGGTTGAAGCTGGACTTGCGGCACAGCTCCAGCTGCGTACCCCAGCGCTTGTTCGCCTCGTCAACGACGTCCTTCATGTCCAGCACGCTCGGCTCGTACTGCGACAGCGTCGCGATGTACTGGATCACGTCGTGGCCCTGGCCGGCCTGGACCTCGGCGGCGATCCGGGTCGGGATCTGGGCCTGGTCGATGTGGTCCACCGTGACGTTGACGCCGACCTTGGCGCCCCAGTCCTTGGCGAACTTGTCGAACCAGGCGTCGTGGCTCGGCACGAAGTGGCTCCACAGCAGGATCTTCAGGTCGCCGGACAGCTTCTTGCTCGGCTCGGTGAAGGTCTCCTTCGGCGCCTCCGTCGCGTTGCCCGCCGGGCCGGACGGGCCGGACTCCTCCTCCTTGGCGCAGGCCGCCAGCGGCCCGGCGAGGGAGGCTCCCAGCGCCAGGGCACCGGTGGTACGCAACAGGTCGCGCCGGCTGTGCGGAACGGATAAGAACCGAGACAGTGACTCGTCGGTCATGGCTGCTCCTGTCGTCCGGGATGCTTCCGAACGTACCGCCATGTGACGGGCGTCAGTAGATCTATACACCGTCCTGTTACACCGGCAGGTGCGGGCGCACCTCCTCGGCGGCCTCGTCGCCGTACGACTCGGCCAGGCGCTTGACGAACTCGTCGGTGCGCACCGTGTACTCCTGGGGACCGACCGTCTCCAGGACCAGCGTCGCGAGCAGCGCACCCACCTGGGCCGAGCGTTCCAGCGACAGGCCCCACGACAGGCCCGTGATGAAGCCGGCGCGGAACCCGTCGCCCACCCCGGTCGGGTCGTACGCCTCGACGACCCGCGCCACGGGCACCTCGACGGGCTCCAGGTCGCGGCCGGTGATGCGTACGCCATGCTTGCCCAGCGTCGTGACGCGGACGCCGACCCGGTCGAGCACCTCGGCGTCGGCGAGCCCGGTCTTGCTCTCGAGCAGCTCCTTCTCGTAGTCGTTGGTCACCAGGTAGGCGGCGCCGTCGATGAGCTGGCGCACCTCCTCGCCGGACATCCGGGCCAGCTGCTGCGACGGGTCGGCCACGAAGGCGTACCCGCGCTCGCGGCACTCCTCGGTGTGGCGCACCATCGCCACCGGGTCGTTCGGGCTGACCACCACCAGGTCTAAGCTGCCCAGCCGATCGGCCACCGGCTGCAGCTCGATGTTGCGGGCCTCGGCCATGGCACCGGCGTAGAACGAGGCGATCTGGCACAGGTCCTCGTCGGTGGTGCAGACAAACCGTGCGGTATGCGCCATTTCACTCACGTACACCGAATCGCAGTCGACGTGGTGGCGCTCCAGCCAGGCCCGGTAGTCGGCGAAGTCGGAGCCCACCGCGCCGACGAGCACCGGCCGCATCCCGAGCTGGGCCATGCCGAAGGCGATGTTGGCGGCGATGCCGCCACGCCGTACGACCAGATCGTCGACCAGGAACGACAGCGAGACCTTGTGGAGCTGGTCGGGGAGCAGCTGCTGGGCGAACCTGCCCGGGAAATGCATCAGGTGGTCGGTCGCGATCGAGCCGGTCACGACGATCTTCATGGCAGACCTCTCGGGGGTACGGGTACGGCGTCGGTCAGCGTACAAGCAAGCGGCCGCACCCGGATCGGGGTGCGGCCGCTTCGGGCCTTGCCAGGTCTGGTCTCAGTGGAACGAGTCGCCGCAGGCGCAGGAGCCCGAGGCGTTCGGGTTGTCGATGGTGAAGCCCTGCGCGTCGATCCGGTCGGCGAAGTCGATCGTGGCGCCGGTCAGGTAGGGCACGCTCATCCGGTCGACGACGACCTCGAAGCCGTCGTACTCGGTGATCTTGTCGCCGTCGAGCGAGCGCTCGTCGAAGAACAGCTGGTAGCGCAGGCCCGAACAGCCGCCCGGCTGTACCGCGACGCGCAGTCGCAGGTCGTCGCGGCCCTCCTGCTCGATCAGGGCTTTCACCTTCAGCGCGGCGATGTCGGTCAGGACGACGCCGGTCGGGTTCTCGGCCTCGGCCTTGACTTCCTCGGTCGTGTGCGAAGCGGTCACGGCTCCCATTGTGACACAGCGCTGCGGCCCGACCAGTGGTACGGCTCACGCGCGCGCCCACCCGGCCGCCAGCCCCGCGGCCAGCTGGCGCAGCCCAGGCCCCGCCTCGGCCATCGCGCGCTCCGCACTTTCGAAGTGCTCCACCAGGGAGTACGCCCGGACCACCCCCGCCGCGGCCGCCTTGTGCCGGTCCGCGCTCACCTGGCCGGCGAGCACCAGGCACGGCAGGCCCTGGTCCCGGGCCGCCGCCGCCACGCCGGCCACCACCTTGCCGCGCAGCGACTGGTCGTCGAACGAGCCCTCCCCGGTGATCACCAGGTCGGCCTCGTCGAGCGCCCGGTCGAGCCCGGCGAGCCAGCGGACCAGCCCGATGCCGGACTCGCACCGGCCGCCCAGCGCCAGGACGGCCGCGCCCAGGCCGCCCGCCGCGCCCGCACCGGGTAGCTGCGCGAGGTCCGGGGGGCAGCCGGGCAGGTCGCGTACGAGGATCTCGGCGAAGTGCGCCAGGGCGGCGTCGAGCAGCACCACGTCGTCCTCGGTGGCGCCCTTCTGTGGGCCGTACACCGCGCTCGCGCCGTGCGGGCCGGTCAGCGGGTTGTCTACATCGGTGGCGGCGACCAGGGCCACGTCGCGGATGCGGGGCGCGCCGTCGAGGCGGTCGCACGCGCCGAGGGCCGCTCCACCGTGGGGCAGCGGGTACCCGGCCGTGTCCAGGGCCGTCACGCCGAGCGCCGCCAGCGCGCCCGCGCCACAGTCGTTGGTGGCCGAGCCGCCCAGGCCGATGACGACCGTCCGGCAGCCACGCTCCACCGTGGCCGCGACCAGCGCGCCGAGACCGTACGAGGTGGTCCACTTCGGGTCGCGCTCGACCGGGTCGAGCAGGTGCAGGCCGCAGGCGTCGGCGCTCTCCACGTACGCCGCGTCCCCGACGAGCAGGATCTCGCCGGTGGTGGGGCGGCCGAGCGGATCCGTGGTCGGCACCGGGACCCGCCGGCCACCGGTCGTCTCGGCGAGGACCGCGACGAACCCGGGACCGCCGTCGGACATGGGCCGGATGTCGACCTGGTCGTCCGGCGCCGCGGTGCGCCACCCATCCGCGATCGCCTGGGCCGCCGCTACCGCGGACAGGCTGCCCGCGAACTTGTCGGGACACACCAGCACCCGCATGGCACACGAGTCTGGCAGGTCACACGGGCAACCGCGGCAGGTGCCTGGTACAGCGTGCGAGCATTGTGACGTGACCTGGGATGAACCGTCGTCGACCGCGACCGCACTGCTGCTGCTCGGGCGGGGCAGCGACCCCGACAGCGAGCGGGGCGTGGAGTGCCCCGGCGACCTGCCAGCGCCCAGCGACCCGACGCTCGTGGCGCGAGCGGGCGCGGCGAAGGCGACGCTGGGCCAGCGGGTGTTCGTGCTCGGCCACCACTACCAGCGCGACGAGGTCATCCAGTTCGCCGACGTGACCGGTGACTCGTTCAAGCTGGCCCGCGAGGCCGCCGCTCGCCCCGAGGCGGAGTACATCGTGTTCTGCGGCGTGCATTTCATGGCCGAGAGCGCCGACATCCTGACCAGCGACCGGCAGAAGGTGATCCTGCCGGACCTCGCCGCCGGGTGCTCGATGGCCGACATGGCGGCGCTGCACCAGGTCGAGGAGGCCTGGGACCGGCTCGCCGAGCTCGGCCTCGCTTCGGACACCGTCCCGGTGACCTACATGAACTCCTCGGCCGACATCAAGGGCTTCGTCGGCCGCAACGGCGGCGTGGTCTGCACCTCGTCCAACGCCGAGCGGGCGCTGCGCTGGGCGTACGAGCGGGGTTCCAAGGTGCTGTTCTTGCCGGATCAGCACCTCGGGCGCAACACCGCCGTACTCCAGATGGGTTTTCGCCTCGATGACTGCGTGCTCTACGACCCGCACAAGCCGGGCGGCGGCCTGACCGCGGCTCAGCTGCGCGACGCACGGATGATCCTCTGGCGCGGGCACTGCTCGGTGCACGGGCGGTTCAGCCTGGACAGCGTGCACGAGGTCCGGTCCCGGGTGCCCGGGGTCAACGTGCTCGTCCATCCCGAGTGCAAGCACGAGGTGGTCACGGCGGCCGACTACGTCGGGTCGACGGAGTACATCATCCGCACCATCGACGCCGCACCCGCGGGCTCGGCATGGGCCGTCGGCACCGAGCTGAACCTGGTGCGCCGCCTGGCCAACCGCCACCCCGACAAGCAGGTCTTGTTCCTGGACCGCACGGTGTGCTTCTGCTCGACGATGAACCGCATCGACCTGCCCCACCTCGTGTGGGCGCTGGAGGAGCTGGTGGCCGGGCGGGTGGTCAACCAGATCACCGTCGACGACAAGACCGCCTACTACGCGCGGGTCGCGCTCGAGGCGATGCTCGCCCTGCCGTAGTGCCGTTGCCGCGGTTTCCTCTTGTGCCGTTGCCGCGCGGCTTAAGCAAAACCTCAAGTTCTTAGCGGTTTCTGTCGTCACCACGACACACGCTGTCGACCAAATCGCGCCTTCGTGCCAGGCGTACGGCCAGTCCGCAGCGCTTTGGCCCGGCCGGGGATATGCTGCGCGGGCGGCAGTGGACCGGATAGATCACCTGTCGCCGTAGCTTCCCCGCTCAACTGCCGCTCTTCCTGGAGGTATGCCTTGATCGACGATGTCCTCGTCGTGCACGGCGGCGCGCCGCTGCAGGGTCGCATCCGGGTTCGTGGCGCGAAGAACCTCGTCTCGAAGGCGATGGTCACCGCGCTGCTCGGCGACACGCCGAGCCGGCTGTTCGACGTGCCCGCGATCCGCGACGTGGAGGTTGTCCGCGGCCTGCTGGAGCTGCATGGGGTACGCGTCAGCGACGGCGCCTTGCCGGGCGAGCTCGTGTTGGACCCGGCGAACGTCGAGCGCGCCAACGTCGACGAAATCAACGTGCATGCCGGCTCCAGCCGCATCCCGATCCTGTTCTGCGGCCCGCTGCTGCACCGGCTGGGTCACGCGTTCATCCCGGACCTGGGCGGCTGCAACATCGGCGGCCGGCCGATCGACTTCCATCTCCAGGCGCTGCGCGAGTTCGGCGCCGTCGTGGACAAGACGCCGACCGGGCTGGACATCACGGCGCCGTACGGCCTGCACGGCACCAAGGTCGAGCTGCCTTACCCGAGCGTGGGCGCCACCGAGCAGATCCTGCTGACCGCGGTCCGCGCCGAGGGCGTCACCGAGCTGCGCAACGCGGCCGTCGAGCCGGAAATCATCGACCTGATCTGCGTGCTGCAGAAGATGGGCGCCATCATCAAGGTGCACACCGACCGGGTCATCGAGATCGAGGGAGTGGCGCGCCTGGGCGGGTACACCCACCGCCCGATCCCCGACCGCATCGAGGCGGCGAGCTGGGCCGCAGCGGCGCTCGCGACCCGCGGCGACGTGACGGTGCAAGGCGCCCGGCAGGTCGACATGATGACGTTCCTCAACATCTTCACGGCGGTCGGCGGCGCGTTCGAAATCGAAGACGGGGCTGGAGGCCCGGCCGGCTCCGGCGCCGGGCATGGCGGGATCCGGTTCTGGCACCCGGGCGGCGAGCTGCGGGCGGTGGCGCTGGAGACGGACGTACACCCGGGCTTCATGACGGACTGGCAGCAGCCGATGGTGGTCGCGCTGACCCAGGCCCGCGGGCTGTCCATCGTGCACGAGACGGTGTACGAACGGCGCCTGAGCTACACCGACGCGCTGGGCACGATGGGCGCCACGATCCAGGTGTACCGCGACTGCCTGGGCGGGACACCGTGCCGCTTCGGCCGGCGCAACTTCCTGCACTCGGCCGTGATCGCCGGACCGACCAAGCTGCACGCCGCGGAGCTGACGATCCCCGACCTGCGTGCCGGGTTCAGCCACCTGATCGCCGCGCTCGCGGCCGACGGCACCTCGAAGGTCCACGGCGTCAACCTGATCGACCGCGGGTACGAAGACTTCGAAACCAAGCTCGCCGCCCTGGGCGCGCAAGCCGAGCGGGCCTAGGCGTCCGAGCGGGCCTGGCCCCCTGGGCCGGGGTCGCCTGGTCGGCTACCCTTCAGCGCGTGCCATCGCTGTTTCGCCGCAAGCCCGCCGAGGCGGAGGTCGAGCCGGTCGTCGAGGAGCCGGCCGACCCCGGCCGGCGCACGAGGTCGTACACGCCCAGCAAGCGGGAGCTCGGCAAGACCACGCCGAAGCGACCGGGCGCTCAAGCACGCCGGAACGAACCGCCACCGGCCAACCGCCGGGAGGCGTACAAGCGGCTGCGCGAGAGGCAACGACGCGAGCGCGCCGAGCAGCGCGCCGGGATGATGGCCGGCGACGAACGCCACCTGCTCCCCCGCGACCGGGGCCCGGAGCGGAAGCTGACCCGGGACATCGTCGACTCGCGGCGCAACCTCGGCACCTGGCTCTTCACGTTCTGGATCGTGCTGTTCCTGGGTCTGACCTTCGCACGGAGGCTGCCGCCGGTCGTGGTGGCGAGCCTCAACGCGGTCTTCGCCGCGCTGGTGCTGGCGGTGGTGCTGGACAGCTTCCTGATCAGCCGCGCCGTCAAGCGGCTGGTGCGCGAGCGCGTCCCCGAGACCACCCAGCGGATGGGCGCGCTGTACTTCTACGCCATCATGCGCGCGATCACCTACCGGCGGATGCGCGTCCCGAAGCCCCAGGTCAAGATCGGCGAGGGGATCTAGCCGCGTAGAGGCGGGCGACGACGTCCTCGATCGCCGGTTCCAGCACGGAGATGTCGCGTAGCGCGGCCATCCCCGAGGAAGAGCACCTGCGGTCCGTGCAGCAACGCGGCGGTCAGCTCCGCCCGCATTCGCTGGCCGAGCGACAGCTGGCGCACCGGGACGTCGAGAAAGCCGTCGAGGTCCAGCAGCCGCCGGCAGCGAGCCAGCCGGCTGGCGTGATCGCCCGCCGGCACCCGGTAGATGTGGCGCAGCAACGCGAACGACTCGCGCAGCGGCAGGTCCCACCACAGCTGTGACCGCTGGCCGAACACCACGCCGATGCGAGCGGCCAACCGGGTGCGCTGCGGCACCGGTTCCAGCCCGCACACGCGTACGTGACCGGCCGAGGGATAGAGCACGCCGGTCAGCATCTTCAGGGTGGTGGACTTGCCCGCCCCGTTCGGGCCGATGTAGCCGAGCATCTCGCCGCGCTCGACGCGCAGGTCCAACCCGTCGACGGCGGACACCACCCGCGTCTCGCGGCGCAGGCGGCCGGCTTTCACCCGTACCGTGAAAGTCCTTGCGCAGGCCGCGGACGTGGATCATGATCCGGTGCTCCGGTAGTGGCGGATGCCGAGCCGCCACACGAGCGCGGCGAGCCCCGCGGCGGCGAGCGCGACGAGCGGGGACAGCTAACCGAGCCAGGCCGGGCCGCCGAGGGGATCGGGCCGGCCCTGCAGCGCCAGCGCCGGGTAGTAGGCGACGAAGGCAAACCCGAGGGCGTACGCGAACACGCGCCGGACCGCTCCACTGTAGACGTTCGACGGGTACGAGGTGAACTCCCGCCCGCCGTTGGTGAAGCTCGACACGAACTCGCCGGAGTCCACCCACCAGAACGTCAGCGTCACCGTGGCCAGCGCCACCGACACCGCGAAGAGCGCATAGGTGGCCGGCCGGCGCGGCCGGTATAGGTCGAAGGCCAGGGCGCCGACGACCACGGGCGCGGCGAACCGGGTGAGCGCGGCGTAACCGGCCCGCCCCAGGTCGACCGCCAGCAGCTGCCACACCTCCGGTCGTACCCCGCGGCCGAGCCGGATCCGGCGACCGCGAGCAGGACCGAGCAGCGCAGGAACCCGAAGACGGTGTTGGTGATGATCGTGCCGGCGGTGGACCGGCGGTATGTCGCATACCGGCGGAATCCGGCCCTGGCGAACGCGGCATAGGCCCGACCCGCGGTAGCGGCGGCGCGACTCACGCCGTAACCTCCTTCCGCACCGGGGCAGAATGTACCTGGACGGCGCGGTACCGCTGACCGGATTTTTCGGGCAACCGATCTGGGCGAGGGGTCGAGACGTGGGCGACGAACACCCGGTTGAAGAGCCGGGTCCGGCCGCGCCTGCCTGGGCCGCCCTGCCGACGATGCCGTGGACCCGGGTGGTGACCAACCCTCGCCACAGTGCCGACGCGGGCGTTTCGTCCGCGGTTGCACCGGCTGAGGAGGACGTTGAGGCGGCCGAGCCGGAACAGACGCCGCCGTCCGGCATCCGCCCGTCCGGTCCGGGCTATCCCCCGCCGCCCGGACAGGGCCACCGACAGCCGCCGCCAGGACCTCCGCCCCGGCACGGCGCGCCACCACCCGAGCCTCGGCACGGCGCACCGCCGCAGCCGCTGCCCCACCCGCCACCCGGGGTGACCGTCGCGTTCCTCGGTCCCGCGGCGCCAGCCAATGCGCCGCCGGGCACCGCACAGCCCGGTCCCCGTGACTTCGCCGTGCGGCCGGGACCCCCGGTAACCACCCCCTCGTTCGACGACCCGACCCCGCCCGGCGGCATACCGGTCGTGCCGATCTCCCCGGCCGCGCCCGCGGCGTCCGCCGCACCCATCTCGCCCGCGGCGCCGATCTCGCCGGCCGCCCCCGCGAGGCCGATCTCACCAGCCCCGGCCAGGCCGATCTCACCGGCCAGGCCGATCTCGCCGGCGGGTCCCGCGAGACGCGAGGAGCCGCCCAAGCCGGACCCGGAGCAGATCCTCGCCGGGTACGAGTGGCGGTTCGACCCGGACACCCTGCGGGAAGTGGTCGAGGGCGAGGAGGTCGACGAGCTCCGCGAAATCCGTGACCTGCTGACCGAGAAGGTCACCGCGGTGGCCGACAACCCGACCCGGGCCCGGCTGCTGAGCCTGCGGGCCGTGGTCTCGCGCATCCTCGGCGACCTGGGCAAGGCGCTCGCCGACGGCAGGCTGGCGGTGGCGCACGCCGAGGCAACGGGCGAGCTGCGCCGCATCGCGATCACGCAGGCACGGCTGGCGCACGTACACCAGTGGCGTGGCGAGTACGACGAAGCCGACCGGCTCTTCGCGCTGGCCAACTCGACCGAGCTGCCCGACCGGCTGCGCGCCACCATGCACCAGCACGCCGGCAAGTCAAGCTACGACCAGGGGCGCAATATCGAGGCGTGTAACCACTTCGAGATGGCGTTGCAGCTGCGCAAGGAGGAGGACCCGGATCTCATCGCGCAGACCGAGCTGGCCCTCGACGCGGTGTTCCGGCGGGTGGCGGAGAAGGGCTGGGGCCCCTATCCGCGTACTCGGGAAGAGATCTTGAAGATCCGCCGGCCGCCCGTGCCTGCGTTCGACGAGCACAGCCAGCGCTGGGGCTTCGTCGACCCCTCGGGAGTGTTCACCATCGGACCTGGGTACGTCGATGTGCAGCCCTTCCGCGACGGCGTGGCCTGGGTGCAGCGCCCGGGCTCGCACACCTGGGAGCTGATCGAGGAGAGCGGCCGGCTGCTGATCCCGCCCGCAGCGGGCTACCTGGGCGTCGGCAGCTTCTCCGACGGCGTCGCCTGGGTCTCCCGCGACGGCACCACCCGGTGGATCGCGATCGACAAGGTCAACAACGTGCTGATCTCCACCGGCTTCGATGACGTCCGCCCGTTCCGCCGGGGGGTGGCCGCGGTGCGCCGCGGCGGCCGTTGGGGCGCCGTGGACAAGGTGGGCCGGGTCGTTGTGCCGTTCCAGTTCGACGGGTTCGCCACCGCCCTGCACGACGGGCGCTACATCGACGGCTTCAGTGACGAAGGGCTGGCGATCGTGTCCGTGGCCGGTCGCAAGGGTGTCGTCGACCGCAACGGCCGGCTGATCGTGCCGCCTACCCATCCGGCCCTGGTGATCCACCCGGTCGCGTTCCTGATCGTGGACGCGGCGCAGCGCTGGGGCGCGCTCGACCGGCAGGGCCGCCTGCTGATCGACCCCTCCTTCCCCAGCCGCACGGCCGTGACCGACGAGATCGACCGCCTGCTCGCCGACACCCGCCCGATGCTGTAACGACCGCTCCCGGATAGGGTCGTGGTCATGGAGTTTCGAAACCTCGGCCGCTCGGGCCTGGTGGTCAGCGAGATCGCGTACGGCAACTGGATCACGCACGGTTCGCAGGTGGAAGAGGATGCCGCGACCGCCTGCGTGCGCGCCGCGCTCGACCTCGGGATCACCACGTTCGACACCGCCGACGTCTACGCCAACACGCGTGCGGAGTCGGTGCTGGGCCGCGCGCTGGCCGGACGGCGGCGCGAGGGGCTGGAGATCCTGACCAAGGTCTACTGGCCCACCGGACCAGGAGCCAACGACCGGGGACTGTCGCGCAAGCACATCATGGAGTCGATCAACGGCTCGCTGCGCCGGCTGCAGACCGACTACGTCGACGTCTACCAGGCACACCGCTACGACCACTTCACCCCGCTCGAAGAGACGATGGAGGCCTTCGCCGATGTGGTACGGGCCGGAAAGGCGCTCTACATCGGTGTGTCGGAGTGGAAGGCGTCGGAGATCCGGGCCGCCGCCGACCTCGCCCGGGACCTGCACGTACCGCTGGTGTCCAACCAGCCGCAGTACTCGCTGCTGTACCGGGTGATCGAGGCCGAAGTCGTCCCGACCTGCGAGGAGCTGGGCATCGGCCAGATCGTCTGGTCGCCGCTGGCGCAGGGCGTGCTCACCGGCAAGTACCAGCCGGGCCAGGCGCCGCCGGCCGGCTCGCGCGCGACCGACCAGGCCGGCGGGGCGCAGTTCATCCGGCACTACATGCGCGACGAGGTGCTCAGCACGGTGCAGGGGCTGCGTCCGCTGGCCGAGCAGGCCGGGCTCACCCCGGCACAGCTCGCGATCGCCTGGGTGCTGCAGAACCCGAACGTCGCGGCCGCGATCGTCGGCGCGACCCGGCCCGAACAGCTCACCGACAACGTCAAGGCTTCGGGCGTACGGCTGGACACCGACCTGCTGAAGGCGATCGACGATGTCGTGGAGCCCATCGTCCTGCGCGACCCGGCACTCACTCAGAGCCCGACCGACCGGCCGTAGTTAGCTCGACCAGAAGCGGACGAGGTGGAAGCCGGCCGCGTACAGGTAGGACGGTAGGCCGAGGGCGTCGCCGACGAAGAACACGAACCTGAAGAAGATCGCGCTGAACCGCGGGGTCCAGAGCAGGGCGATGAGCAGGAGCATGCCGTACGGCGCGACGTGGCCGAAGCCGCGCTTCCACTGGTCGGACAGCCAAGGCTCGATGAGGTTGCCGCCGTCGACGCCCGGTATCGGCATGAAGTTGAGGATGCTCGCCGTCAGCTGCAGGAACGCCAGGAAGGCCACGGCCGCCCAGAAGCTCTCGTGGGTCGAGCCGTCCACGCCGAGCCAGAACGGCACGACCAGCGCCATCGTGAACAGCACGTTCGTCGCCGGGCCGGCGAAGCTGATGAGGCTGTCGGCGAGCCGGCTGCGCACGTAGTGGCGGTCGACCCAGACCGCCCCACCTGGCAGCCCGATGCCGCCGAGCACCAGCGCGAGGAGCGGAAGCACGATTGACAGCACCGGATGGCTGTACTTGAGCGGGTTCAGCGTAAGGTAGCCACGCTCGGCGACCCCCACGTCACCGGCGCGGTAGGCCAGCAGCGCGTGGGCGTACTCGTGCAGGCACAGCGACACCAACCAGCCCGAGACCACGAACAGGAACGCGTCGACCCGCTCGTTGCCGAACCCGCTCCACAGCATCCACCCGCTGAACACGAACAGGGCGGCCAGGCTCAGGAAGATGACGCTGGGGCGGAACGCGTCACGGGGCAAGCCGATGACGAGGTGACCGCGTGAACGTGGACCAATAGCCATCGCTACTCCCCCGCCGGCAACAGGCACATCCGGTACTCCTTGCGCTCGTCCTCAACGAGCTCGACCCAGATGATCCCGGCGGCGAGCAGCTCCCGCCACGTCTGGCCGATCCAGGACTCCGCGTCGGACTGGCTGGAAAACGCCTCGTTCGGCCCGTCGACCGCGAGCCCCTCCGCGTCCTCGTACCGCCAAGCCCACGCCATCGGTCACCTCCCATGTGCCGCCTGCGAGCCAGCCTACGGTCCCGGGCACCGACCCGGGACGCGGGGCGCCATAAGGTACGCATCATGCGGGTACTCGTCCTGGGCGGGATACGCTCCGGGAAGTCGAAGGTCGCCGAGGCGCTGGTCTCGGGCGCGGGCACGGTCCGGTACGTGGCGACGGCGGGCGCGGACGACGGCGACCCCGAATGGACGCGACGGATCGCTGAGCACCACCGGCGGCGGCCGGCCGACTGGAGCACCGAGGAGATCGGCGCGGACCCACGGCGCCTCGCCGCCATCCTGGCCGAGGCGAAGCCCGACGAGGCGCTGCTCGTCGACGACCTGGGCGGCTGGCTCACCGCGCTCATGGACCGAGGCGGTCCGGCTGACGCGGCGAGCGAGCTCGCCGCCGCGGTACGCGACTGCCGGGCGGCCCGGCTGGTCCTGGTGAGCCCGGAGGTGGGGCTGTCGGTGGTACCGGCCACCGAGGTCGGGCGCGGGTTCGCCGACGCGATCGGCGAGCTGAACCAGGCAGCGGCCGAGGTCTGCGACGAGGTCGTCCTCGTTGTCGCCGGCCAGCCCACCCGGGTCAAGCGAAGCGTCCGCCCGCCGGGACCGGCGGCCGCGCCACCACGACCGGTCGAGGCGCCGGCCGCGGTAGTCGGCGTACCGCTGGAGGTGGACTCCGCCGGCGGGCCGCCCATCGAGCCCAACCTCGACCTGCCGATGCCGGACGAGGAGGCCGCCGCGAGGGCCGGCGACCGGCTCGCCACGCTCGACATCGCCGGCGCCGGCCTGGGCCACCTCGTGCGGGCGGTCACGTTCGCGGCGGGCACCCAGGGCACCGAGATCCCGCAGCCGTGGCGCGCGGTACGCGTACTCCTGCTGCACGCCGACCACGACGGCGGCGTCGCGGCCGGAGATCCACCGGCCGAGTCGGCACGCCGGCTCAGCCAGGCCGAGCGCGGCGAGGGAGCGCTCGCGCTGCTGGCCGGCGCGGCCGGGGTTGACCTCGCCGTGGCCCGCTGTCCCGGCGGGGCGGCGCCGATCGAGCGGGAAGACGCCATGAGTGCGGAAGCGGTGGACGTGGCGGTACGCCATGGCTGGCGGCTGGCCGAGGCGGCCGTTGACGCCGGTGCCGACCTGCTCGTCCTCGCGGCGTGCGGCGCCGGTGCCGAGGCGTCGGCGGTGGCGGTCACCGCGATGATCATCGGTGCCGAGGCGGCCGGCATGCTCGGCCGGGCCCTGGCGCCGGGCGGGCGGATCGACGACGAGGCGTGGATGTCCCGATGCGCGGCGGTACGCGACGCGTTGCACCGCGTCCGGTACAGCGACCGGGATCCGCGCCGGATCCTCGCCGCGCTCGGCGGTCCCGACCTCGCGGTGGCCACCGGCCTGCTGCTTGGCGCGGTGTCCCGGCAGACCCCGGTGCTGATCGACGGACCGGTGGGCGCCGCTGCGGCGCTGGTCGCCCGGGACTTCGGCGCGCAGACCCGGCACTGGCTCATGCTGCCCGACGACGGCGGGCACCCCATGGTCAAGCGGGCCGCCGACACGCTGGGCACCCAGCCACTGTTCGACCTGCGCGTGGGCCTGGGCGAGGGGGCCAGCGCGCTGGCGGCGCTGCCGTTGCTGCGCTCGGCGCTGGCCCTGGCGGCCAACCTCGGACCGTCCACTGTGGTGGGTGGCGGACCGGAGCCCGCGGCCGTCGCGCCAGACGACGACCTGCGGGACGAGGTCTGAGCCGGCTCGCGGCCGGCTGGCGCCGGTTCGACGCCGGCGCACGACTGGCGCTGACCACCCTGACAGTCCTGCCGGTACGCGCCGGGCCGGTGGACCGGGCGGCGGCCGGTACGGCCATGACGCTGGCGCCGGCGGTCGGCCTCGGGCTCGGTGCCCTCGCCGGCGGCGCGGGGATCGGGTTGCGTTCTCTGGGCGCGCCGGCGGCAACCGGCGGGCCGTCGATCCTCGTCGGCGCGGCCGTGGTCGCGCTGGGCGTCCTGCTGACCCGGGGCCTGCACCTCGACGGGCTCGCCGACACCGCGGACGGGCTCGGCTCCTACCGCGAGCGCACCGCCGCCCTGGAGGTCATGAGGAAGCCCGACATCGGGCCGTTCGGGGTCGTGGCGATCGCCCTGGCCCTGCTCCTGCAGGCGGCCGCCGCGGCCACCGTACTGGGACGGGCCTGGCCGGCCGCGCTGGCCGGCGTGGCAGCAGCGGCTGGCACCGGGCGGCTCGCGGCCACCTGGGCGTGCCGGCGCGGCATCCCGGCCGCCCGGCGCGAGGGGCTGGGCGCGCTCGTGGCGGGCACCGTCGGGTGGCCGGTCGCGGTCGCGGCGCTCGTCGCGGTCGCGCTCGTAGCGGTACCGGCCGTCCCCGGCCGCCCCTGGCAGGGGCCGGTCGCGGTCGTCACCGGGCTCGCCGGCGCGCTCGCGCTGACCCGCCACGCCGTCCGGCGGCTCGGCGGCATCACCGGCGACGTGCTCGGCGCCGCGGTTGAGGTTGCCACAACAGTGGCCTACCTGGTGCTCGCGCTCGCGTCGTAGGCGGCGACGAGCCTCTTCGGCGCCGTACGCCGCCAGGCCTCGATGATCAGCTCCCGCAGCTCGTCGGCGTCCACGGTGGACAATGTCACGTCGACCCAGCCGTACCGTCCCACGTACGGGGCGACCGCGAAGGACTCCGGCCGTTCCGCGATGAGCGAGGCCTGCTCCTCCTTGCTCGCTTTCACCGAGATCGTGGGTGACTCCGGCGATCCACCCGCGAACATCTTGCCGCGAACCCGGAACGTCGGATGCCCCCACTCGGGGACGAAGACCTCTTCGGCGCCGGGCAGCTCGGCCACCATCCGCTGCACGTCGGCATAGCTCACCCCGGCCATCAGCGCACGCCGGGCTTGACGAACGGCGGCTTGACCACGCGCGCCCGGGAGCGCCGCCCGCGCACGTCGACCTCGACCTCGTCGCCGTCGTCCAGCCCGGCGGCGGTATCCAGCAGTGCCAGCCCGATGCCGATGCGGCGGGTCGGCGAGAACGTGCCGCTGGTGACCGTACCGACCGGGCTGTCGCCACGCAGCACGGTCATGCCTGGCCGCGGGATGCCCCGGTCGAGGGCCTCCAGCCCGCGAAGCCGCCGGCGCGGACCGGCTGCCTTCTCGGCCAGCAGCACGTCCCGGCCCCAGAACTGCGGCTTGGACCAGCCCACCGCCCAGCCCGAGCCGGCCTGCACCGGGGTGATCTCCAGCGACAGGTCCTGCCCGTGCAGCGGATAGCCCATCTCGGTGCGTAGCGTGTCCCGCGCGGCGAGGCCACACGGCCGGATGCCGTGCGGCTGGCCGGCGTCGAGCACGGCATCCCACAGCGCGGTCGCGGCATCCACCGGGACGACCAGCTCGTACCCGTGCTCGCCGGTGTACCCGGTGCGACAGACGATCATCCGGGCGTCCTGGAAGGTGCCCGTTGCAAAGCTCATGTACGCGTGCTCGAACGGCAGGCCCAGCGCGGCGAGGACGTCGGCCGACCGCGGCCCCTGCACGGCGAGGATCGCGTACTCCTCGTGCTGGTTGATCACCTGGACGTCCGGCGGGGCTTGCGCCGCCAGTCGGGCGGCGACCTCGGCGGTGTTCGCCGCGTTCGGCACGAGGAACACGCGGTGGTCGCCGATCCGGTAGGCGATGAGGTCGTCGACCACCCCGCCGGTCGCGTCGTCGCAGCACAGCGTGTACTGCGCCTGGCCGTCGGCGATCCGGTCCAGGTCGTTGGTCAGGCACCGGTTGACAAACCTGGCCGACCACGGTCCGCGTACCGACACCTTGCCCAGATGCGAGACGTCGAAGACGCCGACCGCCTCGCGCACGGCCGCGTGCTCCTTGAGCACCCCACCGCCGGCGTACTCCAGCGGCATCTCCCAGCCACCGAAGGCGGCGAGCTTCGCGCCGAGGTCGGCGTGGCGTGGATGGAGCACCGGCCGCCGCAAGGGTTCCGTCATGACCAGCAACCTATCGCGCCGGTAGCGTGGGCGGGTTGTTAGCGTCTGAAGACCAGCTGCCACCCCGCCCTTGGAGACCGCGTGACCTCGCTCAACCTCGTCGACACCGACCCAGCTGAGCTCGCCGTCGAGGCGGTCGTGATCGGCGTACACAGCCAGGCCGACAGCACCGGTCTGTTGCTCGCCTCCGGTGCGGAGAGCATCGCGGCCTCCTTCGAGGGCCGCCTCGCCGAGACGCTGGCCCTGCTGGGCGCGACCGGTGCGGCCGGCGAGGTCACCAAGCTGGCGTCGCTGGGCACCATCACCGCGCCCTTGGTCGTGGCGGTCGGGCTCGGCGAGGAACCGGCCGGCGCGGCGCCCGAGGCCGAGACGCTGCGTCGTGGCGTCGGCGCCGCCGTCCGAGCGCTGGCCGGCTGCCGGCGGGTGGCGCTGTCGCTGCCCCTGTCCGACGGCGACCCGGCCGACGCCACGGCGCTGGTCGCGCTCCGGGCGCTCGCCGAGGGCGCGCTGCTCGGGGCGTACCGGTTCAACGGGTACAAGACCAAGCCGACGCCGGGACGCCGGGAACCGGTGAGCCGGGTGTCGATCCACGTGCCTGACGCGGCCGACCGGCGCGCCCGGGCGGAGGTCCGGCGCGCGGTCGCCGTCGCGGGCGCCGTCACCCAGGTCCGGGACTGGGTGAACACGCCCCCCAACGACCTGCGCCCACCCGACTTCGCCGCCTCGGTCGCCTCGGCCGCGACAGCGGCGGGCCTCGACGTGGAGGTGCTCGACGAGAAGGCGCTCAAGCGGGCCGGCTTCGGCGGCATCCTCGCGGTCGGCCAGGGTTCGGCCGCGCCACCGCGCCTGGTCCGGCTGGCGTACCGGCCGGCGGGCGGCGCGACCACGCGGGTGGCGCTGGTGGGCAAGGGCATCACCTTCGACACCGGCGGGGTGTCCATCAAGCCGGCGCAGGGCATGTGGGAGATGAAGAGCGACATGGCCGGCGCGGCGGCGGTGGCCGCCACCATGCTGGCCGTGGCGGCGCTGCGGCCGAAGGTGTCGGTGACCGCGTACGTGCCGATGGCCGAGAACATGCCGTCAGGCTCGTCGTATCGGCCGGGCGACGTGGTGACGATGTACGGCGGCACCAAGGTCGAGGTGCTCAACACCGATGCGGAGGGGCGGATGGTGCTCGCCGACGCGATCACCCGCGCCGCCGAGGAGGGCACGGACTACCTGGTGGAGACCTCGACCCTGACCGGCGGCCAGGTGGTCGCGCTGGGCAAGCGGATCGCGGGCGTTATGGGTACGGCCGAGCTGTGCGAACGGGTCCGCGATGCCGGCGCCCGGGTGGGCGAGCCGGCGTGGCCCATGCCGCTGCCCGACGACGTACGCAAGGGCATGGACTCCGAGGTGGCCGACATCGCACAGGTGAACAGCAGCATGGACCGCGCCGGCCACATGCTGCAGGGCGGGGCGTTCCTGGCCGAGTTCGTGCCCGACGACCTGCCGTGGGCGCACATCGACATCGCCGGCCCGGCCTACCACTCGGGCGAGCCCACGGGGTACTGGACGAAGGGCGGCACCGGCGTGCCGGTGCGGCTGCTGGTCGAGCTGATCGAAGACCTGGCCGCGAACGGCTGAGCTACGGCTCCGTGGTGCCCGCCGGCGCGCTGCCCGCCGGGCCGGCGGACTCCGAGCTGCCCGCGAGCTTGCGCCGCTGGTTGTAGTCACGCATGCGCTGCGGGTAGCCGACCAGCGCGATGTCGTAGACGGGGACGCCCACCCGGTGGCCGAACTGGCGCGCGGCGTCGGGGCCACTGACCCGACGGCGGGTCCACTCACCGTCGTACGCGATGAGGATCACCGTGGTCTCGGTGACCGTGGTTCGCGGCTCGATGAACGCCTCAACGCCCCGACGGGTACGGGCGAACTCCTCCAGGTGCTCGAGGTCCTCGCGGTACCTCGCACGCGCGCCGCCACCCGGCTGCCTGCGCCGAAACAACGCCACGAACCATCCCCCTCCCCGGGCGCCGCCCTTGCTGGCTGACTGCGGCAAGGGTACGACGGAAACGCCACGCGAACCTACCCCGGCCGGCTGGCGGCTCGCTGTCCCGCGCCCCTCTCCCCGCGGCTCCGCCCACCTCACGTCGCAGCAGCCGGTGGTGAGTGACAAGATTGGCCGAGGCAATCCCACTGGACCCGGCCGGGAGACCACGGTGATCGAAAGTACCGAATTCGACGTTGTTGTCCTTGGTGGCGGCAGCGGCGGCTACGCCACCGCCCTGCGCGCCGCGGAGCTCGATCTCTCCGTCGCGCTGATCGAAAAGGACAAGCTGGGCGGTACCTGCCTGCACCGCGGCTGCATCCCGACCAAGGCGCTGCTGCACGCCGGCGAGGTGGCCGACGCCGCTCGCGAGGCCGAGCAGTTCGGCGTCAACGCCACCTTCAACGGCATCGACATGAAAAGCGTCAACGCCTACAAGGACGGCGTGGTGTCCCGGCTGTACAAGGGGCTGCAGGGGCTGGTCAAGTCTCGCAAGATCACTTACATCGAGGGTACCGGAAAGCTGGTAGCGCCGACCACGGTCGAGGTGGACGGCTCGCGCTACACGGGCCGCAACCTGGTGCTCGCCACCGGGTCGTACGCCAAGACCCTGCCCGGACTGGACATCGACGGCGAGCGCGTCATCACCTCCGACCACGCCCTGACCCTCGACCACGTGCCGGCCAGCGTGGTGGTCATCGGCGGCGGCGTGATCGGGTGCGAGTTCGCCAGCGCCTGGCGCTCCTTCGGCGCCGAGGTGACGATCATCGAGGCGCTGCCCCGACTGCTCGCCGTGGAGGACGAGCAGAGCTCGAAGATGCTGGAGCGGGCCTTCCGCAAGCGCGGCATCGCGTTCAAGGTGAACAAGCCGTTCGAGGGCATCGCCCGTACCGAGACCGGAGTGAGGGTCACCGTCTCAGGCGGCGAGTCGGTGGAGGCCGAGCTCGCGCTGGTCGCCGTCAGCCGTGGCCCGTCCACCGCCGACCTGGGCTACGAGGAGCAGGGCATCAAGCTCGACCGCGGGTTCGTGCCCACCGACGACCGGCTGCGCACCAGCGTGCCGAACGTGTACGCCGTCGGCGACATCGTGCCCGGCATGCAGCTCGCACACCGGGGCTTCCAGCAGGGCATCTTCGTCGCCGAGGAGATCGCCGGGCTGAACCCTCCGGTGATCGACGAGGCCGGCATCCCACGGGTGACGTACTGCGAGCCCGAGGTCGCCTCGATGGGCCTGAACGAGGCCAAGGCGCGGGAGCAGTACGACGACAAGATCACCACGTTCACCTACGACCTGGCCGGCAACGGCAAGAGCCAGATCCTCAAGACCCAGGGCTTCGTGAAGCTGGTACGGGTCGCCGACGGCCCGGTCGTCGGCATCCACATGGTCGGCAGCCGGGTCAGCGAGCTGATCGGCGAAGCCCAGCTCATCTACAACTGGGAGGCGTTCCCCGCCGACGTGGCCCAGCTGGTCCACATGCACCCGACCCAGACCGAGGCGCTCGGCGAGGCGCATCTGGCGCTGGCCGGCAAGCCGCTACACGTACACGGCTAGGCTCCATCCATTCCCGAAGGCGTACTACGAGGAGTCGTTGAAATGCCGGTATCGGTCACCATGCCGCGGCTGGGCGAAAGCGTCACCGAAGGCACTGTCACCCGGTGGCTGAAGCAGGAAGGCGACCGGGTCGAGGCCGACGAGCCGTTGCTGGAGGTCTCCACGGACAAGGTCGACACCGAGATCCCGGCGCCGGCCGCCGGCGTGCTGAGCCGCATCGTCGTACACGAGGACGAGACCGCCGAGGTCGGCAGCGAGCTCGCGATCATCTCGGGTGACGAGGAGTCGGGCGACGGCGCCCGACCGGCCGGCGCCGAGACGCAAGCCGCGCCCGCCGAACCAGCCGCCGAACCAGCCGCCGAACCAGCCGCCGAACCAGCCGCCGAACCAGCCGCGGAGCCAGCCGCCGAGGCGCCTGCGGAGGCCGCTGCGGAGCCGGCCGTGCCCGCCGGCGAACGCGAGCCCGCCGGAGAACCCGAGCCCGCCGGCGAACGTGAACCTGCCGGGGTCGGAGCCGCGCCCGCGGCCGCCGGCGAGGGAGACGCCTCGGCGCGGTCCGCGTCGGTCGGCGCACCGGAAAGCGACGCCGGTGCAGGCTCCGGCGGCGCGACCACGTCCGTCACGATGCCCGCGCTGGGCGAGAGCGTCACCGAGGGTACGGTGACCCGCTGGCTCAAGTCCGTCGGCGACCGTGTGGAGGCCGACGAGCCGCTGCTTGAGGTCTCCACCGACAAGGTCGACACCGAGATTCCCGCACCGGCGTCCGGCACGCTCATCGAGATCAAGGTGGCCGAGGACGAGACCGCACCCGTGGGCGCGGAGCTGGCCGTCCTCAGCGCCGATGGCGCGGCGGGACAGCAGACCGCACTGGCCCGCGTCGAGCAGGCGCCACCGGTCGAGCAGCCGCCGCCGGCCCAGGAGGCGGTGCCGGCGCAGGAGGCGGTGCCGGCTGAGCCTCAGGCCGAGTCCCAGGGCGCGACCCAGCAGGCTGCCCAGCCCCGGCACGCCGCGCCCGACCAGCAGGCCGAACCGGCTGCCGAGCAGGCCGCTCCCGCGGCTCCCGCGGCTCCCGCGGCTCCCGCGGCTCCCGAGCCCGCACCAGCGGCTGCGGCGCCGAGCCGGCCGGCCGAGGCCGACGGCGGCGGCTACGTCACCCCCCTGGTGCGCAAGCTCGCGGCCGAGCATGGGGTCGACCTCACCGCGCTCGCCGGCACCGGCGTGGGCGGGCGCATCCGCAAGCAGGACGTGCTCGACGCCGCGCAGCGCGCGAAGGAGGCAGCCGCGGCGCCCGCTGCACCGGCCGCGCCAGCGGCCAAGGCGGCACCGGCGGCCAAGGCCGCACCCAGCCCGTTGCGCGGCCGCACCGAGAAGATGTCCCGGCTACGGTCGATCATCGCCAAGCGGATGGTCGAGTCGTTGCAGGTGTCGGCGCAGCTCACCACGGTCGTCGAGGTCGACGTTACGAAGATCGCCAAGCTTCGCGAGCAGGCCAAGAACGACTTCGCCGCCATCCACGGCGTCAAGCTGTCGTTCCTGCCGTTCTTTGCCCTCGCGACGGTCGAGGCGCTGCGGGTACACCCCAACGTCAACGCCTCCATCGACGTGGAGGCCGGCACCGTCACCTACCACGACGCCGAGCACCTGGGCATCGCCGTGGACACCGAGCGGGGCCTGCTGGTTCCGGTCATCCGCAACGCCGGCGACCTCAACCTGGCCGGCCTCGCGAAGCGGATCGCCGACCTGGCCGAGCGTACGCGCACGATGAAGATCGAGCCGGACGAGCTGTCGGGCGGCACGTTCACCCTGACCAACACCGGCAGCCGGGGTGCGCTGTTCGACACACCCATCATCAACCAGCCGCAGGTGGGCATCCTCGGCACCGGCGCGGTGGTCAAGCGGGCGGCCGTGGTCGACGACCCGGACCTCGGCGAGGTCATCGTGCCGCGCTCGATGGCGTTCCTGGCACTGTCGTACGACCACCGGCTGGTCGACGGCGCCGACGCCGCCCGGTTCCTGTCCACCATCTCCGACCGGCTGGAGGCCGGAAACTTCGAAGCGGACCTGGGTCTGAGCTAGCAGCCATGCGAATCCTGATCGCCGGCTCGTCCGGTTTCCTCGGTACGCACCTGGTCCGGCTGCTGCGCGCTGAAGGCCACGAGGTCGTGCCGCTGGTACGGCGGGAGCCCCGCTCAGCCGGGGAGGTCCGCTGGGACCCGGCCGCCCACGCCCTCGACCCGACCGTCGTGTCCACTGTGGACGCGGTGGTCAACCTGGCCGGCGCGAACGTGGCCCGGCCGTGGACCGAGGCGTACAAACGCAAGATCCGCGACAGCCGGGTCGACACCACGGCGACCCTGGCCGCGGCCATCGCCTCAGCCGACCGGCCGCCCGCGGCGTTCCTCAACGCCTCGGCGGTCGGGTACTACGGCGACACCGGCGACCGGGCGGTCGACGAAACCGCCCCGGCCGGCCAGGATTTCCTGGCCGAGGTCTGCCAGGACTGGGAGGCCGCCGCCGCGCCGGCCGAAGACGCGGGGGTACGGGTCGTGCGGCTGCGCAGTGGCATCCCGCTGGATGCCAGCGGCGGCCTGCTGAAGCCGATGCTGGTCCCGTTCCGGCTCTTCCTCGGAGCGCGCCTGGGCAGCGGCCGGCAGTACCTGCCCTGGATCTCGCTGGCCGACTGGCTGGGCGCGGTACGTTTCCTGCTGGGCAGCGACCTCGGCGGCCCGGTCAACATCACCGGGCCGGAACCGGTCACCAACGCCGAGCTCACCCGCGCGCTCGCGGAGGTGCTGCACCGGCCGGCCGTGCTCGCGGTGCCCGGGTTCGCGATCCGGCTGGCGCTGCGCGAGTTCAGCGTGCAGGTCCTCGGGAGCAGCCGGGTGCTGCCCGGCGTCCTGCGCGGCGCCGGCTTCGAGTTCCAGCACACCGACGTCCGGTCGGCGCTGCGGGCCGCGATCGACGGGCGAGCCGGTTGACACGCCGGTGACCCAGGCGAGATCGGCCGCCAGCGGACGCAGCGTAGCGGAGTCCGCGGTCAAGCGGCCGGAACCAGGAGGCACGGTTGCCACGGCGGCCGGCGTAGGCGATGCCCGCGCCGACGGGGGCCGCGCCACCGGCGCCGCCAGCCGGCGGATGGACCTGCTCGCCGCCGCCATGTCGCTGGCCGGAGCGTTCTGGCTCACCTCGGGCCTGTGGGCCGACCCGAACCACCGGGCGGTCCGGGTCAACGCCAGCGACCAGGCGCTCTTCGAGTGGTTCCTGGCCTACGCCGCCCACGCCGTGACCCACCTGCACGATCCACTGTGGACGGATCTGATCAACGTACCGGACGGCGCCAACCTCGCCGTCAACACCTCGGTGACCGTCCTCGGCGTCGTGCTCGCGCCGGTCACCCTGCTGCTCGGCCCACCGGTGGCCTTCCTCGTGGCGCTGACCGCCAACCTGGGCTTGAGCGCCTACGCGTGGTATTGGCTGTTCTCCCGCAAGCTGGTCGCCTCGCCGGCGGCGGCGCTGGTCGGCGGGCTCTTCTGCGGGTACGCCCCAGGCGTGGTCTCACACGCCAACGGCCACCTCAACTTCACCGCTCAGTTCCTGGTACCGCTGATCGTGGCCCGGGTGCTCGCCCTGCGCGACCCGACCCGGATGCTGCGCAACGGGCTCTGGCTCGGCGCGCTGGTGACGGCGCAGTACTCCCTCGGCCCCGAGACGCTGTTCTTCACCGCGGTGGCGTGTGGCGTGCTGCTCGGCATCTGGCTGCTCGCCGGCCATCGCGAGCCCCGGGCCAACGTGCTCGCGGCGGTACGCGGCCTCGGGATCGGCGTCACCGTGGCGCTGGTCGGGCTCGCGTACCCCCTCTGGTTGCTGTTCTTCGGCCGCGGGACCTACCACGGCACCGGGTTCGACCAGCGCATCCACAGCGAGGACCTCGCGGCGTACCCGTCGTTCCCGCACCTGTCCCTGGCCGGCCTCGCGGGGCTGGACGGCGGGCTGGCGCCCAACCCCACCGAGGAGAACTCCTTCTTCGGCTGGCCGCTGCTGATCGTCCTCGCCGTGGCCGTGCCGCTGTTGTTGCGCGGTGCCGATCAGGCGCGGCGGGCGCTGGTATGGGCGCTCGCCGGTACCGCGGGCGTCTTCGCGTTGTTCTCCCTCGGCCCGGTGGTCAAGTTCCGCCGCGAGCTCACCGACATCCCGCTGCCGTACTCGTGGATCTCCGGGCTGCCGCTGTTCGACTCGGCCCTGCCTGCGCGCCTGGCGCTCGTGGTGACGCCGATCCTCGGCGCACTGCTCGCCCTGGCGCTGGACCGGCGCGGCCGGGGCCGGCGACTGCTCACGGCGGCCGTCGCCGTGGCGCTGCTGCCCCTGGTGCCGCTGCCGGTACCGGTGACCGACCGTACGCCGGTGCCGCACTTCATCTCGGCCGGCACCTGGCGGGAGTACGTCCAGCCTGGGCATACCCTCCTGCCGGTGCCGCCGCCGCTGGACACGCTGCCCGATGGGCAGCGCTGGCAGGCCACCGCATTGTCCACATCGGACGGTTCGGCCTTCCGGATCCCGGGCGGGTTCTTCCTCGGCCCAGGCGGGCCGGACGGCCGGGGCCAGATCGGGCCGGTTCCCCGGCCCACGTATGCCCTGCTGCGTGATGTCGCGCTGTCCGGACGGGTACCGCCGATCACCGACCTCGACCGCACGGTGGTCCGGGAGGACCTGCGCTACTGGGGCGCCGAGATCGTGGTGCTGCCCGCCAGCGGCGGTACGGGCAACAAGTGGAGCGCCAACCACGACGCGCTGCTGGCCACGCTGACGGCGCTGCTCGGCCCGGGCACCCGGGTCGACGACGTCTGGCTCTGGCGGGTGACCTAGCGACTCGGGACAGCGCCGCGGCTCAGGACAGCGCCACGCCCAACACGAACGCCGTCCCGACGAGCACCAGCAGGGTGAGCGCCACAACGCGGAAACGGCGCTGCACGCCGGGCAGCTCCTCGGGCAGCGCGAAGACCCGACGCGGCCAGCCCCGCCAGGACACCCACCAGAAAAGGCCGGTCGCACCGAGCCAGAGCAACGCCTTGGCCGCGACGGCGGTCCACCACAAGCCGGGGCGCGCCGGCTGCACCGCGAGCAACCCGGCGCCGGACCCGCCGAGCACGGCGATCAGCCCCACCACCCGCCACCGGTTCCCCGCGGCCAGCTCCCGGTAGACGTCCTCGACCCGGACGGCGTCGTGCAGAACGCGAGGCAGCCGGCGCTGCACCACGAACAGGCTGTAGGCCATCGATCCCAGCCATAACGCGCCGGTACCCACATGAGCCAGCAGGAGCAAGAACCTCATCGGCCTATCGTGAGCCGGCCGCCGCCCGTTCGGTGGCTGGCTCGCCGGTCTCCGGCGCCACCGCCGCGGCGCGCCACAGCTGGCCGGGCCACCACCCGATCCGTCCAATCTCGACGGTCAGTGCCGGCACCAGAAGGGTACGCACGACGAGCGTGTCCAGCAGCACCCCGAACGCGACCGCGAACGCGAGCTCGGCCAGGAACACCAGCGGCAGCACGGACAGCGCGGCGAACGTGGCCGCCAGGATCACCCCGGCCGAGGTGATGACGCCGCCGGTCACCGCGAGCCCGGTCAACACGCCGGCGCGGTGGCCGCGGCGGGCGGCCTCCTCCCGTACCCGGGTCATCAGGAAGATGTTGTAGTCCACGCCCAGCGCGACCAGGAACACGAACGCGAAGAGCGGGAACGACGAGTCCGCGCCCGCGAAGTGGAACACGTCGCGGAAGACGAACCCGCACACGCCCAGCGTGGCGGCGAACGACAGCACGACGGTGGCCACCAGCACCAGGGGTGCGATGACCGCCCGCAGCAACAGCATCAGCACGACGAACACGACCAGCAGCACGAGCGGGATGATGACCCGCCGGTCGCGTTGCGCGGTGAGCTGTACATCGAGGTTGATCGCGGTGTACCCGCCGACCTTCGCGTCCGCCCCGGCAACCGCGTGCACCGCGCGCCGTACGTCTTGGACCAGCTCTCCGGCCTTCGGCGAGTCGGGCGGGACGGTCAGGGTCACGTCCACCCTCGCCAGGCCGTCGATGACCACCGGCTGGCCGCCCCGGTCGGCGTACGGCACGGCCATGGCCACCCCCGGCACGGCCTGGGCCTTGGCTGTCACCTCGGCCAGCCGGTCGGCGCGGGCGACCACGATCGCCGGGCTGCCCATGCCGGCCGGGAAATGCTTGCCCAGCAACGCCTGACCGGCCTTGGAGTCGACGGGTCGCAGGAACGCTTCGGTCTGCGGGAGACCGTCGGCGTCCAGCCGGGTCAGGCCGACGGCGAAGCCGCCGAGGACCACGACGGTGAGCAGCCACACCAGGCGCGGGCGGCGCCCGACGACATGGGCCACCCGGGCCCACAGGCCGCGCTCCTCGGCCGGCGGTGAGCCGTACGCCGGCCGGAACGGCCAGAACGCGACCCGGCCGAGCAGCGCCAGGATCGCCGGAAGCAACGCCAGCATGGCGACCAGCGCGCAGGCGATGCCGATCGCCCCCACCGGGCCCAGGCCGCGGTTGCCGGCGAGGTCGGAGACGAGCAGGCAGAGTACGCCGAGGATCACCGTGCCGCCGCTGGCGACGATCGGGGCCACGGATGCCCGCCAGGCGATGCGCATGGCGTCGTACCGGCTCTCGTGCCGGCGCAGCTCCTCCCGGAAGCGGGAGACGAGCAGCAGCGCGTAGTCGGTGCCGGCGCCTAGCACGAGCACGTCGAGGATGCCCTGGGTCTGGCCGGAGAGCGTGATGAGGTCCGCCTTCCCCAGCAGGTACACCACGCCGTTGGCCAGGCCGAGCGCGACGCCGGCGACGCCGAGCACGACGAACGGCAGGATCGGGCTGCGGTACACCACGATGAGGATCACCAGGATCACCGCGGCGGTGACGACGAGCAGCACGCCGTCGATGGCCTTGAACACGTCGAGCAGGTCGGCCAGCACCCCGCCGGGGCCGGTCACGTGGGCTTCCAGGCCCGGCTCACGCTGGGCCTGCTGCCGCAGCCAGTCGATGTCCGTCTTGAGCTTCTGCGGGTCCGATCCGTTGAACACAATGACGAACTCGGAGGCCGCGCCGTCCTGCGACGGGAACGGCCCGGCCGGCGGCGCCGCCAGCTTGTCGCCGAAGTGCGCGACCGCGGCCGGGACATCGGCCGCGATCTTCGCCCGGTCGTCCGGCGTCAGGCCACCCGCTCGGGCGTACACCACGATGGCGGGCATCGTTTCCTTGCCGGTGAACTTCTTCAGCAGGTTCTGCGCCTGGGTCGCCTCGGCGCTGTTCGGCAGGTATGCCGCGCTGTCGTTCTGCTGTACCTCAGAGGTCTTGCCCGCCAGGCTCAGCAGCGGGCCGCCGAGCACCAGGAACGCGACGATGCCCAACGCCGGAAGGATCCAGCGGCGCTTCGTTCCCCCCATGACGCCCTCCCCCCAACCCCAGCCTCCTCAGCGTAGGAACGACGGCCGGGGCGGGCTCGCTGGCGCCGGACTGATGTGACGGCACTCACCAGCCGCGTGGGTACGCTGGCCTCATGACGTCCGTCGCCGAGATCGGTTCGCTCGTTGTGGTACGCCCCGGCGTGGTCGACTACCAGACCGCGTGGGACGAGCAGCGCCGGCTGCACGAAGCGGTGAGCGCCGGCGATGCGCCGAACACCGTTCTGCTGCTGGAGCATCCGAGCGTCTACACGGCCGGCAAACGCACGCAGCCGTGGGACCGGCCGGTCGACGGCACACCGGTCATCGACGTCGACCGCGGCGGCAGGATCACCTGGCACGGGCCGGGACAGCTCGTCGGGTACCCCATCGTGCGCCTGCCCGACCCCGTGGACGTGGTCTCGTACGTACGCCGGGTCGAAGGCATGCTCATCGACGTATGCGCGGCTGTTGGCCTGGCGGCCGCGCGCGTCGACGGGCGCAGCGGGGTCTGGGTGACCGCCGACGAGCGCGGACCCGACCGCAAGGTCGCGGCGATCGGCATCCGGGTCGCCCGCGGCGTGACGCTGCACGGGTTCGCCCTGAACTGCGACTGCGACCTCGCGGCCTTCGACAAGATCGTTCCGTGCGGCATCGCCGACGCCGGGGTCACCTCGCTCTCGGCCGAGCTGGGCCGGGACGTGACCGTGGCAGAGGTCTTACCCCTCGTCGAGGACCGCCTGACCACGCTGCTCGCCTGAGCCGCGTGGTCAGGGCCGTTCCTTGTCCAGCGCGCGGAGGTCGCAGGACTCCACGTCGCCGACGAGGTACTGCAACCGGGACACCGGCCGGTGGTTGTGGTCGACGTCGACCCGGTTCCAGGTGCGCCGTGTCCCATCGGCTTCGACGAATGTCAGGCCGACATCGCTGGCGTCGGGCCGGCGCGTCGGATCCGCGGACGACGTCTGGTTCAGCGTCCAGACGCCGCGCCCGGACACCAGATGGTCCTTCTCGCGCAGGTCGGTGGCGACGAAGCTGCTGTCGGCGTGCAACACGATCCGTCCCGCCTCCGGCCCGCTCCAGGTGCCGACGAGGTCGGCCGAGGTGACATCCTCGGTGCCGTGCGAGCCGCATCCGTCGAAGATCTCGCCGAGCGTGCAGGCCGCGCCCACGGGTACGAGCACCACAAGCGCCAACAGGATCCGCCACCGCATGCCGGCCATTGTGTCGGACGGTCGGTTGATGCCGCCGACCCGAGCTGTCGCGCTCCGCTGATGAGCACTGGATATGTGGTCGGACCGGGTGGCGGGCGTACCTTCCCGTACGCCGGCGAGCCGATGCGGGTCATCGCCGAGCCATCACGGGTTCGACGAGGCGATCTACGTGCTCGACGGCACGTTGCTGCTGACCTACGGCTCCGACGATCCGGTCGAGGCGCCGGCCGGGTCGATGTGCGTCGCGCCACGCGGAGTACGGCACACCTTCGCCAACCCGTCCGACCGTCCGGTGCGCGTGCTCGGTTTGTGGTCACCGGGCCCCGAGGCGCTGGCCTTCATGACCGAGATCGGCGCCGCACTGCCCGTTGGTGGGCGTCCTGACCCGCAGGCGATCGCCGAGATCTACCGGCGACACGCCAGCGAGCTCATGCCGTAAGCGTGCCCGCCGTAAGGCTGTCCCGCCAGGCGAGCCAGTCGCGCACCGGCTCCACGTTGTACTCCGGTCCGTTGACGCCCAGCGTGAACTGGCGGAAGCCCATCGCCAGGTACTCGTCGGCGAAGTGGCGCAGGTCGTGGTCGAGCGCGTCGGGCTCGATGCCCACGGCGTGCTCGATGCCGGCCCGGTCGCGCCCCTCGACATCGCACCAGTGGCGCAGCGCCTCGACCAGCGGCGCCAGCTCCGCCGGCCGGGATGGGAACATCGCGTGCCACACATCGGCGTACCTCGCCACCAGCCGCCCCCAGCGGTCCAGGATCACCGGCAGGTTCGCCCCGAGCGCCGCCAGCCTGCTGGCCCGGGTGCCGAATGGGTAGCCGTAATCCTGGTAGTCCCGCTCGAACCACCCGGCGCCGATGCCGAAGACCAGGCGCCCGCCGCTGGAGGTGGTCGACCGTGCGGGCCATGTCGGCGAGCAGGTGCGGGTTGCGGTACGAGTTACAGGTCACCAGCGGACCGAGCTCGATGCGCGAAGTCGCCTCCGCCCAGGCCGCGAGCAGCGTCCAGCACTCGAAGTGCGCGCCATCGGCCGGACCGTAGAGGGGATAGAAGTGGTCCCACGTATAGAGAATGTCGGCACCGAGCTCCTCGGCGCGCAGCGCCGCCCGGCGCATCCCGGCCATGTCGCCGTGCTGCGGATGGATCTGCACTCCGATGCGTACTCTCGTCATGGCTGCGCAGGATGCGGTCTCCCATCGTGGGAGAGTCAACGTTTTTCGGATCGGCGAATTCCCCCGCTTCACTCCGGTCGGCGTCCGGGCACACCGGGTCGCATACACTTCGATGAATGTCGTTCGGCCAGAAGGCTTGCCTGGCCTCTCGGCTTCATCCCGGTTACGGTCGCCGGCTCATCCCCTCCGCCTGGTCCTGTCTCATTTCGACCACCAGTTTGACCGGGCGTTTGCGGTCACCCGCCAGGGCACCCGGCCTGTGTGTTGGCAGGACTCGCGTAGGCCGGCGTTGGCGAGTTGGCGCCCGACGCAGGGGTAGAACTGGAATGGCCGGCAGGCTTGGCACCAGCCGTCAGAGCCGGGCTGGTGGTCGGCGAACACTCGACGGGCAAGCTGCCACATGAGGCGGTTCATGCACTCCGTTGGCGGATCGAGGGGCGGCTCGCCTGGGTCGTACGGCAGGTCAGCGCTTGCGGTCACAGGTCCACCCCCAGGAAGTTGCGGTACAGGGTCTCGATGGCTACGCCCATCAGGTCAGCGGCCGCCTCGACGAGGTAGCTGCATTCAGCGCGGCCGGCTACACCCTTCCGGCGCTGCGGTGGTTCACGTCCGGCGATGGCGCTCCCCTTGCACGCAACGGTGACCGCGCCGTCGAGCAACCCGACGTTGACACGATTCGCGAGATGACAACGACGTTCCCCAGTACGGCGGCGGACACGTCCGCGAGTCCGTCGTCCGCTATCTCGATCGCGAGGTTGCGCCGCTGCTCCAGGACGGCCGTTTCACCGCGACGACCGGGCGCGCGTTGTTCAGCGCAGCCGCTGAGGCGACGCAGCTCGCCGGGTGGTGCGCCTACGACACCGGCGAGCACGGCATCGCCCAGCGATACCTGATCCATGCGCTTGACCTAGCCAGAGCAGTCGGCGACGACTGCCTGGGTGCTGAGATCCTGGCGGCGATGAGCCACCAGGCCACCTACCTCGGGAACGCCACGGCCGCCATCGACCTCGCACAAGCGGCCGGGCGAACGGCGCAGCGAGCTGGTGTACCGGTGCTCGTCGCCGAGGCCGCGGTGATGGAGGCACACGCCCACGCCCGGCGCCACGACGGTCGAGCCTGTGCCGCCTCGCTTACCACGGCAGAGCAGGCGCTTGACCGTGCCGATCGCAGCCGCGATCCACAGTGGATCGCCTACTTCGACGAGGCGTACATGTCGGCGAAGTTTGGCCATTGCTTCCGGGAACTGGGTCAAGCCAAACAGGCCGAGCGCTTCGCCGCGCGATCCCTCCACATGGACGGCCGGTACGTGCGCGGCCGAGCCTTCAACCTCGCGCTGCTCGCCACCGTCCACGCCCAGCAGGGAGAACCCGAGCGCGCGTGCACCATCGGAACGGAAGCTCTGACCCTCACTGCCGAACTCAAGTCGGCCAGGGCGACCGACTACGTGCGGAAGCTCCAGAGCCAGCTCGCGCCACACGCCAAGGCGCCCACGGTCCGGCGGTTCAACGCCCGTGTCAACGCGACACTGAGCGACCGGGCTCAGGCTCGCAGCTCGCCGCGCTGACGTCTTGCCAGAAGGTCGAGCAGCCCGACCAGTGAGGCGGCCCCGACGATCTCGCCGCGTGCGATGTAGTCCGTTACCTCATCAAGCGGAATCCAACCGATCCGTTCCGCCTCGTTCACGTCGACCGGCGCCCCCGTGTAGTCGCCCCCCCCCGCGCCAGGAACAACAAGTTCTCCGCGTCGGCCGTACCGACCATCGGTTGGAAGGACAGCAACGGCTCGACGCTTCGCGGACGCCAGCCGGTCTCCTCCTCGACCTCGCGAGCCGCTGTAGCTGCGGGATCCTCGGTTTCATCGACGTAGCCGCCCGGCAACTCCCAGACCCAGCGGTCGATGATGAACCGGTGCCGCCACATCATCAACACCCGGTCGTCATCGTCGAGGACGAGCATCATCGCCGCTTGTGGGAGCCTCAGCACGTACTGCTCGAAGCGAACCCCGTCCGGTAGCTCGACCTCCGCAATGTAGAGCCGCGCACGCCGGGTATCGTCCACGACCCGTTCGTCGTGGATCGTCCAGCGCGTCAGCTCCGTTGGTTGACCATCCACCACGTGCCGACACTATCCGAGCGATCCCGCAGGTCCCGTCACGGCCAACCTGG